>Ga0228698_1000398_pt1 | contig 35384 bp, 34 predicted proteins | sample McNCre117_Aug_MG_FD_178015 | JGI IMG/M metagenome (GOLD analysis project Ga0228698, IMG submission 178015) | Freshwater microbial communities from McNutts Creek, Athens, Georgia, United States - 1-17_Aug_MG | ecosystem: Environmental > Aquatic > Freshwater > Creek | place: USA: Georgia... | reverse complement strand
CCGCCAGCCGCCGGCAGCGCTCCACCGCCTGCAGGTCGCGCGCGACGCGCGCGCCGCGGCGGTAGAACCAGGCGGCGGCCGGCTCGCGGATGCTGTCGCGGTCGTAGCCCACCAGCGGCCCGCGCGCCTGCCGGCCCCAGAGCACGCTCTTGAGCAGGCCCTGCAGGTCGAGCACCAGGTCGTAGTCGTCGCGCTTGAGCTCGCGGCGCAGCCCGGCGATCGCCGCGCGGGTGTCGGCCTTCCACAGCGTCTTGCGCCACTTGCGCCAGGCCAGCGGCAGCACGCGGCGCACGCCCGGGTGCAGGCGGGGAATGGCGGCAAACGGCGCTTCGACCAGCCAGTCGACCTCCAGCCCGGGGTGGGCGCGCAGCATGTCCGACAGCGCCGGCAGCGCGTGCACCACGTCGCCCATCGACGAGGTCTTGACGATCAGTACCCGCCGCAGCGGCCCCGCCGGCGCCTTCATGCTCAATGCGCCTTCTGCTGGGACCGCTGAGCTTCCTTGACCAGCTCGGGGTTGAAGCGCGGATCGTTGTACATCTTGAACTGGCGGTAGACCTTGAAGTAGGCCCGGCCGGCCTGCGCGTCGGCGATCAGCGCATCGAGGCAGCCGCCCAGGTCGGCGCGCTGCGCCTGCAGGCGCGCGAGCTTTTCCTGCGAGCTGGCGATGTGCTCGGCGTCGACGTCGCTGCGCAGCGTCTGCGCGCGCATCGCATGCACCTTCAGCGCCATGATCGACATGCGGTCGATGATGCTGCCAGCCGTCTCGCTGTTCAGGCGCGCGCCGGCGGGCACGGTGGAAATCGGGGCGTTGGTGCGCGCCGAGGCGGCATCGACCAGCCCGAGCGCGGTCAGCAGGATCTCGTCGACGCGCTCGGTGGCGTCGTTGCGGGCCTGGTTGAAGCCGTCGATCGCGCGCTTGTTGGCGGCGATGTCCGCCGCGCCCACGGTGGTGCGCCGGGCCAGGTCTTCTTCGGCCCAGAGCCGGCAGTTGAAGCGGTGGTTGGTCTGGATCCAGGTCCACAGCCCCTCGTCGCGCGGGGCAGGTTCGGTCTGCGGCCAACCGGCGCTGGCGAGCAGGCCGTCGTGCAGGGCGATCACGTCGGCGGCGCGAATGGGTTCGGTCATGGGCGGCAGTCAGGGCCTGGCGGCAACAAGTCTCACGGTGGACGGGTCCGTTATTATTCCAGGCCTGATTACGCCTGAGCTTGATGAACGTCGATCCCTTCGCCCGCGCCCTGTCCGAACACCTCGCGCTGTTCGGTGCACTGAGTTCCGTCCAGCCGGCGGTGGAGCGCATCGCGCAACGGTGGTCGACCGCGATCGGCAGCGGCGGCAAGGTGATGCTCTGCGGCAATGGCGGCTCTGCGGCCGACAGCCAGCACATCGCCGCGGAGCTGTCCGGCCGCTTCGTCAAGGACCGCCGCCCGCTGGCCGGCCTGGCGCTGAGCACCGACAGCTCGGCGCTCACCTGCATCGGCAACGACTACGGCTTTGACCACGTCTTCGAGCGGCAGGTGCGTGGGCTGGGTCGCCCGGGCGATGTGCTGGTGCTGATCTCGACCTCCGGGCGCTCGCGCAATCTGCTGCTGGCGGCTGAGGCGGCGCGGGCCGCCGGCATCGCGGTGATCGGCCTGCTCGGGCGCGACGGGGGGCCGCTGCTGCCCCTGTGCGACGACGCGGTGGTCGTGCCCTGCGACGTCACGGCCCGCATCCAGGAGGCCCACATCTTCATCGGCCACTGCTGGTGCGCGCTGACGGAGCAGGCGCTCGGCCTGGCCGACGGCGAGGGGCCGCAGCCATGATGCCCGGCCTGCCCAGTCGCGAGCTGCTGGAGTCCCGCCGCGTGCTGGTGGTGGGCGACGCGATGCTCGACCGCTACTGGTTCGGCGCGGTCGACCGCATCTCGCCCGAAGCCCCGGTGCCGGTGGTGCACGTCCAGCGCGAGGAAGAGCGCGTGGGCGGCGCCGCCAACGTGGCGATGAACGTGCAGGTGCTGGGTGCGCAGTGCACGCTGCTGACCGTGGTCGGCGACGACGCCCCGGGGCGTCGGCTGCGCGAGCTGCTGGAGATCCAGGGCGTGCGCGCCGTCTTGGGCACCGATGCGCGCCTGCAGACCGTGGTGAAGCTGCGCGTGATCGGCCGCTCGCAGCAGCTGCTGCGCATCGACTTCGAGAACAAGCCGCAGCACGAGGTGCTGCAGCAGATGCTGGCGGACTACGAGCGCCTGCTGCCCGAGCACGACCTGGTACTGATGTCGGACTACGGCAAGGGCGGCCTCACGCACGTGGCGCGCATGGTCGAGCTGGCCCGCCAGGCGGGCAAGCCGGTGCTGGTCGACCCGAAGGGCAGCGACTACAGCCGCTACGCCGGGGCCACCGCGATCACGCCCAACCGCTCCGAGCTGTCGCTGGTGGTGGGCGCCTGGTCCTCCGAGGACGACCTGCTGCGCCGTGCCCAGGCGCTGCGCAGCGAGCTGGGCCTCGACGCGCTGCTGCTGACCCGCTCCGAGGAAGGCATCAGCCTCTTCGACGATCGGGGCCATTTCCGCCTGCCCACCGAGGCGCGCGAGGTCTACGACGTCACCGGCGCAGGCGACACCGTGATCGCCACCTTGGCGGCGATGCTGGCCTGCGGCCTGCCGCTGCGCGAGTCGGCGGCCTGGGCGAACCGGGCTGCGGGCCTCGTGGTGTCGCGCTTCGGCACCGCGGCCGTGAGCTACAGCGAGCTGGCCGGATGAGCGCCGACGCCGCCGACGACCTGCTGCGCAAGCTGCTGAGCCCCGAGCAGGAGGCGGCGGGGCTGCTGCAGCTGCCGCGGCCGATGGTGTTCACCAACGGCGTGTTCGACATCCTGCACCGCGGCCACGTCAGCTACCTGGCGGCCGCGCGTGCGCTGGGCGCCAGCCTGGTGGTGGCGCTCAACAGCGACCGCTCGGCCCGCGGGCTGGGCAAGGGCGACGATCGGCCGCTCAACCGCGAGCTCGACCGCGCCTGCGTGCTGGCTGCGCTCGAATCGGTCAGCGCCGTGATCCTCTTCGACGAGCCCACGCCGGTGGAGGTGCTCGCCCGCTGCCGCCCGGACCTCTACGTCAAGGGCGGCGACTACGACATCGAGGCCCTGGCCGAGACCGCGCTGGTGCGCAGCTGGGGTGGTCAGGCGCTGGCATTGCCCTTCGTGTCGGGCTACTCCACCACCCGGCTGGTGCAGCAGATCCGCGCCAGCAGCGGCGTGAAGGCGCCCTGACCATGTCGGCCACCCTGTCGTCGCCGGTGCAGGCCCTGCGGCCGGCGGCGTTCATCGACCGCGATGGCGTGCTCAACGTCGATCACGGCTACGTCGGGCGCATCGAGCAGTTCGAGTGGCTGCCCGGCGCCAAGGCGGCACTGGCGCAGCTGCAGGCCGCCGGCTACCTGCTGGTGGTGGTGACCAACCAGTCCGGCATTGCGCGCGGGTACTACACGCAGTCGGACTTCGACGCACTGACCGCCCACATGCGCCAGGACCTGGCTGCGGACGGCATCACCCTCGCGGCGGTGCAGTTCTGCCCGCACCTGCCCGACGCGCAGGTGGCGGCCTACCGGGTCGACTGCGACTGCCGCAAGCCCCGGCCCGGCATGATCCTGCAGGCGGCGCAGGCGCTGGGCATCGACCTGGCGGCTTCCTGCCTCTTTGGCGACAAGCCCAGCGACATCACCGCCGGGCGGGCGGCCGGGGTGGGGCGCTGCTGGCTGGTCGGCGACGGGGCGGCGGCCGTGGCGGGCGACCCGGCGCGGGCAGGCGAGGTGGCCGCCCATGGCGTCCAGCCCGATCTGGCCCGTGCGGTGGCGGCGCAACTGTCGGCCCATTTGTCGGCCCCCCTGTCGGCCTGACCTCCGCCTGACCCCACCGCGCCTTCCCTGACCGGTCGAGCCGCTTCCAACGAAAACGCCGAGACCGCTGAGCTCCCCCCTGACCCATGCACACTCCCTCCCGCTCCGACGGCGCCCTCGCCACCTCCGCCGACGCCGCCGCGCCGCGCAAGCAGCTGATCGTGCGCATCCGCAACTGGGTCGGTGACGTGGTGCTGGGCCTGCCCGGGCTGCGCCTGATCGAGTCGCAGGGCTATTCGCTGCACATCGTGGCGCGTGGCAAGTGGGCGCCGGCCCTGCTGGCGGGCTACGGCTGGCCCGTGCACGTGCAACCGGCCAAACGCGCCGACAAGGTCAAGCAGCTGCGCGCCCTGCGCGAGCAGTGCCGCCAGCTCGACCCCGGCTTCGACCGCCGCGAGAACGCCCTGGTGATGCCGGAGTCCTTCTCCAGCGCGCTGGAAATGCGCCTGGCCGGCCTGCGCGGCGTGGGCTACGGCAAGGAAGGCCGCTCGCTGCTGCTGGCGCGCTCCGAGCGCATCACGCTGGGCGGGCATGCGCTGATCAGCTACTGGAACCTGGCCTGCCGCTTCCTGCGCGTCGAGCTGCCCCCGCCGGCGCACGTCGGACTGCTGGCCGAGGCCGGTGCGGTGCAGGAGGCCGAGCGTCAGCTGGCGGCCGCCGGCATCACCGGCGACTTCGCGATGATCTGCCCCTTCGCCGCAGGCCTGGCCACCTCGCGCAAGCTGGCCAAGAAGTGGCCCGAATTCGGCCGCTTCGCCGAACAGGCCCAAGGCGCCCTCGGCCTGCCGCTGGTGGTCTACCCCGGGCCGGGCGAGCACGACCAGGCGCGCGAGCTCTACCCCGCCGCCCGCATGATCGAAGGCGCCAACCTGGCCGTCTACATCGCGCTGCTGCAGCGCGCCCAGATCGTCATCTCCAACGACACCGGCCCGGCCCACATGGCCGCCGCGCTCGGCACCCGGCTGATCAGCGTGCTGGGCCCGACGATCGCCCGCGAGTGGGCCCCCTGGGGCCCGCGCGTCACCGTGGTGCAGGAACCTCAGCCGGCGGAAGGCACCGTCTGGCCGACGGTCGACCAGGTGCTGGACGCGGCCCGGCGCAGCCTCGCCGACGGCGCGGCGAGCTGAAGGCGAGCGGTGTCCGACCTGCCGAATCGAAGCGGCCCAAGGCCGCGGCCCGTCCTGCTTGGCCTGAGCCTGGGGCGGGTGCGCCACTGGTACGACGGCCTGGGCGAGTTCTCGCGCCAGCTCGGCCTCGCGCTGGCGGCCGAGGCGCCCCGGCTGGCCGACGAGCTCGGCTGGCGGCTGCATTTCCACCTGCCGCGCTGCTGGCATGGGATGTTCGGTGACCAGGTCGGCTACCTCGACACCCACACCAGCCAGCGCTGGCTGCACCTGCGCGCGCAGCGCTTCGACCTCTGGCACACGGTGCATCAGCACAACCGCCTGCGCGCGCCGCTGGGCACGCGCCACCAGGTCGAGACGGTGCACGACCTGAACTTCCTGCACGCCAAGAGCCCCGCCAAGATCGAGCGCTACCGCCACATCCTGCGCCGCCGCCTGGCGCAGCGCGACCAGGCGATCGCGATCACGCACTACGTCGCGGGCGACCTGGCGCGCGAGCTGGCGCCGCTGGCCACCCCGGTGCAGGTGATCCACAACGGCGCCACCGACCTGACGGCCCTGCCGCGCCAGCCGATCGCCGCGCTGGCTGAGGGCCCGCCCTTCCTGCTGCACATCAGCCGCCTGGCGCCGAACAAGAACATCGCCGCGCTGCTGGACCTGGCCGCGGCCTGGCCGCAGCAGCGCCTGGTGCTGGCTGGGGCGACCAGCGACTACACCGAGACGGTGCAGCGCCAGGTGGCCGAGCGGCGGCTGACGAACGTGCACTTCCAGTTCGACCTCGACGAGGGCCAGAAGGCCTGGCTCTACGCCCAGTGCCAGGGCTTTCTCTTCCCCTCGCTGGCCGAGGGCTTCGGCCTGCCGCCGATCGAGGCGATGCACTTCGGCAAGCCGGTGTTCCTGTCGCGCCTGACCTCGCTGCCCGAGGTGGGCGGCGACGTGGCGCACTACTTCGACCGCTTCGACGGCCCGGCGATGCGCGCCGTAGTCCAGGCCGGCCTGGCGGCCGATGCCGAGCCGGGCCGCGCCGAGGCGATCGCCGCCCACGCGAGGCGCTTCACCTGGGCGCGTTGTGCGGCGCAGCACATCGGGCTGTATCGGCGGGTGTTGGGCGATTGATGGCGCGCCGCCGCTGCGGCAGCGCCCGGCGGTTGCGCAGGCTGTGTCAGCGATACTCGGCAACAACTGCACGAATAGGGATCGTGCAGGGCCGAACGCTTGGATCTCACCAGATGGACCCGGACACTTCGCCGATCAAGTACGAGTCGCACATCGACTTGTCGAACCGCAACAACTCCCATACGGCGGTCATAGAGCTGGTGCAGGAGTTGCGGCGAGGGCCCTTGCGTGTGCTCGAGGTCGGCTGTTCGAGCGGCTACATGGGCGCGGCGATTCGCGCGTTCGGCCACCATGTGGTGGGCGTCGAACCTGCCCAGGCTGCCGCGTTGGTGGCCCAGTCGGTGCTCGATGCGGCGTTTTGCGGAACCTTGCAGGCCTTCGCTCAAACGGCACCGCGCAAGCACTTCGACGTGATCACCTTGGCCGATGTGCTGGAGCACATGGCGGATCCCGCGGAGGCTTTGCGCCTGTGTCAGGACCTTCTGGCTCCAGGGGGGCACGTCGTCATTTCTGTGCCCAACGTGACCCATGGCAGTTTGCGCGCGATGCTGCTGGACGGCCGATGGGAGTATCAGGAACTGGGCATCTTGGACCGAACCCATTTGCGGTTCTTTTCGCGGCGAGAGTTGTTGGAGACTTTTAGCCGCGCTGGTTTCGTGGTCCGCGATCTGCGCCGGACGCTGGCGCCGGTCACGCACGGACTGGAGGGCTTGGATCCGCCGATCGATTCGCGGGTGATCGAGTTGGTGTCGGCCTGCGCCAGGGATGACGACGTCGAGAGCTACCAGTTCGTCGCATCGCTCCAGGAGCGTGAGGCCACGGGGGGCGTTGACGTGAACGCGCAGTGGTTGACCGCAAAACTCCCCCGCTTCGGCGCGCCGCCGTGGCATGAACGGATGGTTCCCACCCGCTGGCGTGCGATCGCCCGACTGGCCGCCCAACGATGAGTGCCCAACGACTTTCACTGCCTGACGTCACGTTGGCCTGCGTGGATACGCGAACGCCAGCGCTGGCGGTCGCCGCGATGCGGTCGAGCATGGCGCAGATCGACTTTGGCCGCGCGGTGCTCTTCACGGACCCGGCTCGGTTGTCTGACGATGTGTCCGGCATCGACATCGTTCCCTTGGTGATCGACTCGGTGCCGGCTTACTCTGAATTCATGCTCCGGGGTTTGGCCGACCATGTTCAGACCGACCATGTGCTGGTGGTGCAGTGGGATGGCTACGTGTTGGACGCCACCCGATGGACGCCTGAGTTTCTGCAATGCGACTACATCGGCGCGCCCTTTCGGGGGGAACCCCGCGATCGGGTGGTGGGCAATGGCGGGTTCTCTTTGCGGTCGCGCCGGTTGCTGACCGCCTTGCGTGATGATCCCGAGATGGTCATCGGCCATCCCGAGGACACCTGCATCTGCCACGACAACCGCGAGCGGTTGGAGCGCGTGCACGGCCTTCGTTTCGCATCGCCCGAACTGGCGGCTCGATTTGCGTTTGAGCGGGTGGAGCCCACCGCGCCGACGTTCGGGTTTCACGGACTCTTCAACATGCACAGGGTCCTGTCGGTGCAGGATCTGCACCGACTGGTTTGCGGCCTGCCAGACAACCTGTCGCGGGGTCTGGATGCCCACGATCTGTGTCGCACCTTGATTCGGATGGGTCAGTGGGACACAGCGGCTGAAATTCTCGCCAAACGGCGGCGCTTGGGCCTGCGCGATCGGCGCACCTGGAGGCTGAGGTTGCGTTTGGCATGGGCACGTTGGCGCAGGCAAAGGGCCTGACGTCGCCCGATCCATCCATTGGAGTTTCTCTGCATGAAGTTTTCCGAGTCCTCGTCTTGGCTGAACGCGTTGCGGCACCGGCTGCAGGCCTTCAATCGAGAGCGCCTGAATCGCCGGCGTGAGCGGCGTCACGTCGCCGCCTCTCATGCCTTGTTTGGCCGGCAGGCGGCGCTGGCGGTGACTTTGCGCCCGGAGATGCTGGCGCGCGCCCACTCGGTGTCCGGGAGCGTGCTGCTGTCGCTGCTTTGGCTTCCTGATGTCGAGGGGCAGGCGGTTGCTCCTTGGAGTGAGCTGGGGTTGACGGGGCAGTACTTCGAGGGGTGGGAGCTGCTGACCGATCGGCCGTTGGCGGCGGGGGCGTTGGCCGATCCGAGGGTGCGGGTGATTCCGACCCGCTCTGGCCTCGGGCTCACCGATCGGAGCCATGCGCTGCTTGCTCAGGCGCGGGGCGACTATGTCTTGCTTCTGAAGGGGCGCGACCGGCTGTTCGGGCCTCATGCGTTGCTGTACTTCGCGGAGGCCGCTGTGGCCTTCGATCGGCCTCCGATCTTGTATGCGGATGAGGTGTGCCAGAACGCGGAAGGCTTGCTGCACGCCCCGATGTTCAAGTGCGACTGGAACCAGGAATTGCAGCGCAGCGCGCACGCATTGGGTCGGGCGTACATGCTGCGCACCGACGCCCTGCGTGACGTGGGGGGCTGGCCAGACCTGCCCGACGATGCGGCCGATCAAGTGGCCGTGCTTCAGGCCAGCGAGCAACGGCCCGACCGGCCCGCGGTCCATCTGCCCCACCTGCTGTACGTCCGCGAGTGCGAACTCGGGCGCGTGCCGCTCATGCCTTCAAGGGCCACCGATGCCCAGGCGGTGGCCGTGCGCGACCACCTTGACCGGCGGGGACAGCCTGCGCAGGTTTCGCCCGCAGAACAGGGCGGACTGCACATCCGCTATCCGATTGCCGAGCCTGCCCCGCTGGTCTCGTTGATCGTTCCGACGCGCAATGGGTTGTCCTTGCTGAAGCAATGCGTCGACAGCTTGCTGGCGAAGACGCGCTACCCGAACTTTGAAGTGCTCATCGTCGACAACGGATCCGACGATCCCGAAACGCTGGCGTGGATGCGTGCGATCACCGCCGATGCGCGGGTCCGCGTGCGGCGTGACGAGCGGCCCTTCAATTTCTCGGCACTGAACAACCACGCCCTGCCGGATTGCCGCGGCAGCATCATCGGGATGCTGAACAACGACACCGAGGTGATTGCGCCTGACTGGCTCGACGACATGGTGGGGCTGGTCCTGCGCCCCGATGTCGGTGCCGTGGGGTCTCGCCTTTGGTATTCCCACCGGGCCTTGCAGCACGCGGGCGTGCTGTTGGGCATCGGTGGCGCGGCGGGTCATGCCCACGCCAAACTGGCCGAAGGTGACCCTGGCTACCTGGGGCGCGCTGTCCTGACGCAGGAGTTCAGTGCCGTCACGGCCGCCTGTTTGCTGGTGCGGCGCGAGGTATTCGAACAAGTCGAGGGCCTCGACGAGCAGAACCTGGCCATTGATCTGAACGACATCGACTTCTGTCTGCGTCTGCGTTCGGCAGGGTACCGCGTCATCTGGTCGGCGCAGGCCGAGCTGTTCCACCATGAGTCGGCCACACGCGGACACCCGACGCGCCCGGATCAGATGGCCCGCTATACGGCGGAGCGTCGCTATTTCTGTGACCGTTGGAAGGATTGGCTGGGTGCCGACCCGGCTTACAACCCCAACCTGACGCTCGACGATGCGAGTTGGGCGGTGGCGGCTTCGCCACGCATTGCCCCGGACCGCCCGTTCATGGCCGCCCCGGCGGACTGCAGTTAGTGCGCAGGCCGCGGCGCACCCTGAGGCTGTGTGTGACCGCGCCTGAGCGCACTGTAGGCATTCAGCAGTCGGGCGGTATAGTCCATCACGCTGCCGATCGTCAGATATTTGTCGGCGAAACGTTGACCTGCGTCTGACACCCTCTGATGAACGCCGTCGTTGGATTGTTCGGCGGCGACAATCCGCTCGATGTCGGATTCCTCGGTCACGGCGAGGAAATCCCTGCCCGCTTGAAGGGCAGGGAACCAATACAGCGCATGCGGGGATTCATATTTGATCACCACGCTGTTACTGCGCAGTCCCCGTACAAGTCGAGAACAGGCCGCGCCATTGCCGTCGATCGAAATGATGAAGCGATGGCGCAGTTGCTCCGACCAGGTGGCGGGGGCAGAGAAATACGGTTGACGTTCCATCCATTCCTTGGCGTCCTTGGACTGGCATTGCACCGCGTTGGCGATCTTGAAGTCGACGTTCGGGTGATGGATGAAATACGTGGCCGCGCGCAGCCTGGGCGTGGCGGCACTGCGGACCATATCGAAAGTCATTTGCGCGCCCGTCGATGATCCAACGAACACCGCACTGACCTTCTTCTCGGCGTAAGAGAGGGCGTCGGCCGGTTCCAGGTACCACTTGCAGTGGAAGAAATCGACGTCGGGGAGAAGGATTCGGCGGGACCCGGCGGGCTTTTGAAAGCAGAAGATGGGAATGGCCTGGCGGTCCTCCGACAAATCGTTGACGTCGATGCCGATTTCGAGGTCCAGGCGCAGCCGATTTCGGCGCAGTACTTTTTCGATGAAGGCGCGGTAGAACCTGGCGCGACGCAGGAAGGCCTGTCGTTCATGTCGAGCCGCTTCGTCTTCCGGCTCCTTGGCAGGGGGTTTCGCCTTGGGCCACAGGCGCACGCTTGTGCCTCGGATGGACAGCACGAATCCGCTGACGTGGGCATTGAAGCGGGTCAATTCGTGGGCGGCTTCGACGCTGCCGGGCGGCGGCGCATGGCGCCAACTGGCGAGCTGTTCGTCGACCAGCCGGTCGAGTTCTTCCGGCGTCGCTGGGTCCTGAGGCGTTGATTTCCGCAGCGCCTTGGCCATTCGATGCTTGAATTTCAGCTCATCGAATTGGGCGTGAATCCAAGAGGTCATGTCGGTGTTGCGAACGATCTGAATCGCCCCGCACTCAGGTTTCGGTGGCCACGGCTCGCAGGCCGTCAGAGGCTTGCGCGCTGACCATGGCTGCATAGCGGCCACTGCGTGCCAGGAGTTGGTCGTGGGTGCCGGTTTCCACCGCCCGCCCGTTTTCCATCACGTAGATGGCGTCGGCGTTGCGGATGGTGGACAGCCGGTGAGCAATGACCACCATCGTCTTCTGGCCGTGCCACTGTTCCAGCGCCTGCTGGATGGCGCGTTCGCTCTCGGTGTCCAGCGCCGAGGTGGCCTCGTCGAGGATCCAGATCGGGGCGTCCTTGTACAGCGCCCGCGCAATCGCCAGGCGTTGGCGCTGGCCGCCGGACAGGCGGCTGCCGTTGACGCCGATCGGTGACTCGATGCCCTCGGGCAGGCTGGCGACGTGCTCCCATAGGGCGGCGGCACGCAGGCAGGTCTCCACGCGCGCCAGATCGCGCGGCTGGGCGTAGACGACGTTGTCGGCGATCGAAGCGTCGAAGAGCACGATGTCCTGCGAGACGACCGCGAACTGGCGGCGCAGGTCGGCCTTGCGCAGCTCGGTCAGCGCGATGCCGTCGAGCGTCAGCAGGCCCTGTGACGGGGCAGAGAACCCCAGCAGGGCGTTGACGACGGTGGTCTTGCCCGCGCCGGAGCTGCCCACCAGGGCGACGGTCTGGCCGGCGCCCACGCGCAGGTTCAGGCCGTCAAGCGCCGGCCGCTCCGCGCCGGGGTAGGTGACCTCGACGGCGTCGAAGACGACCTCGCCGCGTGCGCGCTCCAGGCTGAGCGTGCCCTGGTCGGGCTCGGCCGGCGCGTCCAGCAGTTCGAAGCAGCCGCGGGCGGTGATCAGGGCGCCGGTGATGGGCTGCGACACGTCGGTCAGCGGCCGGGTTTTGGACACCAGCAGCAGCAGGGCGGCCACGTAGCCGGCAAAGCTGCCGACGCTGCCGCTGCCGGTCTGGGCCTGGTAGAGCGCCATCGTGACGATCGAGGCGACCCCGAAGCTGGCGGCCAGCTGCGAGACCGGCGTCATCATCGCCGAGGCGGCCGCGCCCTTGAGCGTCATGCGCTGGACTTCGCGGGCTTCGCGGTCGAAGCGGCCATGTTCGAAGTGGCCGGCGTCGAAGGTGCGGATGACGCGCCAGGCGCGCGCCATGTCGTCCACGATGTTGACGAGCCGCAGCTGCGCCTCGTAGGCCAGGCTGCCCACGCGCTGCACCCGGCGGTGCACGGCGCGCACGCCCACCGAGAGGATGGGCACGGTGACCATCGACAGCAGCGTGAGCTGCCAGTTCTGCCAGAACAGGTAGGCCAGCATGGCGAGGGCGGTGGTGCCGTCGCGCAGCAAGGTGATCATGGCGCCGCCCACCAGGCCGGCGATGTTCTGTGGGTCGTTGATCACCTTGGCCACCGCGACGCCGGGGGTGACGCGGGTGAATTCGGCGGCGTCGGCGCGCAGCAGCGAGGCCGAGAGGTCCCGGCGCAGGTCCAGCACCGCCCGCGAGGTGCCGCGGTTGAGCATGTAGGTGCCGATGAAGCTGAACAGGCCGCGCAGCATGAACAGCCCGATCAGCGCCACCGGCACGGACCAGAGCGGGAAGGTGGGCTGGGCGAGAAAGCCCTCGTCCAGCGCAATCTGCAGCAGCTTGGGGATCAGGGGTTCGGTGGCCGAGCCGAGCAAGAAGGCCAACATCGCCGAGGCGATGCCCCAGCGCTGCGGCCAGAAGTAGCGCTTGAGGCGCCGCGCGGTCTCGGCGTTGGACAGGGGTTGGGCGCTCATCGGATCGGGCGGATGGCGTGCGCGCAGGCGGCGGGGTGGGTCATGGTGTCTAGGCGGTGCGCCGCGCAGGTGCGACGCCACGCCTGGATTGTCCGCTACCGCTCACCCTCGTCCGGCGCTCCCCCTTCCGGGGGGACCGTGGCGCAGCCGACATCCCCCCAAAGGGTGACGTGGCCGAGGCGCCCAGGGTTCTATCGTGGCGAGGCCGGTCGGTGGTCGGCCGGCAGGATCGAAGCCATCAGAGGATTGGAGACACGAGATGGAACCGCTCATGAGGCCCCTTCATCACTTCAACGGCCAGCGGCGCATCGCGGCCCTGCTCGGCGCTGCGGCGATCTGCTGGTCGTTGGCGACACCCGCCTGGGCGGGCGTGGAGGTCAACCAGGCCAGCCAGGCCGAGCTCGAATCGGTCAAAGGGATCGGCCCTGCCACCTCGTCGCGGCTGCTGGAGGAGCGCCGTCGCGCATCGTTCAAGGACTGGGACGACCTGATCCTGCGCATCAAGGGCGTCGGCGCCGGGAACGCGGCGAAGCTGTCCGAGGCGGGCCTGACGGTCAATGGTGCGCCCTATGGCCGATCCAGCGCGCAGGCCGTGGCGCCCAAGCCGGCCAAGGCCGGGCGCCGGGCCTCGCAGTGAGCTTAGGCGGGAACGGCGAGCGTTGGGAGGCGTTCGCCGAGTGGGTCGCGGCGCCCCGCCGAACCGGCCGGGCTTGACCAGCCGAAGAAGCGCAGCACCTCGTCGCGCCGGGCCAGCGTGTCGGCCAGGCCCAGCGCGATCAGCTCGCGGGTGTAGGCCGACTCGAACAGCAGGTAGCTGGCCAGCGCGGAGCCGCGGGCCATGCCGCCGGCCTGCGCCGTGCCCGACACGCCGACTGCGCGCAGCAGCGTGCGGATCGTTAGCGGGAGGCTGTCGATGTGCGGGCCAGCCAGGTCATCCAGCCGCTGCGTCGGGGCGATCACCAGCGCGTCGATGGGCCGCAGCGGGGTGCGCGCGCGGGCCTCGGCGGGCAGCAGCGAGAGGGTGGCGTTGATGCGCTGGAGGCGCTCGACGTCCACCGCCAGCGCGTCCAGGAAGATGTTCGACAGCGCGTGGCCGGCGATCTGCGCCACGCTGGGGTAGCCGTTGCCGGGCACCTGGCGCTCGTTCGGCTCGTGCAGGCGGCCGGCTCCGATCACCAGGATGCGCTCGGCGCCCAGGTGCACGGCGGGGGAGATGGGGGCGGCCTGGCGCATCGAGCCGTCGCCGAACCACTCGTGATCCTGCGACATGTCCAGCGGCATGGCCGGGAAGAGGAAGGGGATCGCCGAGGAGGCCAGCAGATGCCGCACGCCGATGGGGCTGCGCACGGCGATGCGCTGCGAGCGCGTCCAGGGCGGCAGCTCGTGCGGGCTTTCGTAGAAGGTGACGTGCTGGCCGGTGGTGTAGCTGGACGCGGTGACCGCCAGCGCGTGCAGGTGGCCGGCGGCCATCAGCGCGGGCAGGCGGTCGAAGGGCACCATGCGCTGCAGCAGGGCCTCCAGCGGGCCGTTGTCGAGCAGCGAGCGAGGGCGCAGCTTGCGAAAACGCGCCAGCGCCCAGCCGAAGGACATCATCGTCAGCCAGGGCGCGCCGGTGCGAATCACCGCCAGCGAGTCGGCGCGGTAGACCTGCTCGGCATGGAAGTTCGCCCAGACGTCGGTCAGATCGGCCACCGCGTGGTCGAAGCGGTCGCTGCGGCAGGCCAGCGCGGCGGCGTTGATCGCGCCGGCGGAGGTGCCCGCGATCACCTGGAAGGGGCTGGCGCCGCCCTGGCCGCAGGGCGCGCCGGCGTCGCGCGCGATGCGGGCGATGCCCTGCAAGACGCCGATCTGGTAGCCGGCCCGGGCACCGCCACCGGTCAGCAGCAGGCCCGTCACCGGCCCCGGGGGCTCGCTCGGGCGGGGGAGGGGGGACGTGAGGGGCGTGTGCATGGTGGATGCAGTCTGGGCTGCGCCCCCCAGCGACGGATGCTCAAAAAAGCAGCGCGTGGTCGGTCAGTTGACCGGATCTCCCGCCCGCTGCGGGTCGCCCGTCGCTGGCCGCTTCAGCGCTCGTGGCCCCGGCCATGACCGGTGCCGCGGTCGTCGCGATCCCCGCCGCGATCCCCGCCGCGATCGCGGCCCCCGTCGCGCCCATCCTCGTGGTCTCGATCCCGCTCGTGGCGGCGGTGGTCGCCGCCACGGCCGGGGCCATCGCGGTGGTACCAGTCGTCGCGCACGAAGTACACCGGCACACCGCAGGCGTTGTAGCGCTCGCAGTGGCGCGCCCAGTTGCGCTGGTGGCCCGGCGGCACCCAGAGGTAGACCGGCTCGGGCGGCGGCAGCGGGGCGGCCGCGCGTGGCGGCGGGGGCACGGGGCGGATCAGCACCGGCCGCGGCAGCACCACCTGCGGGGTGGGAAAGCGGCCGATGTCGATGCGCCCGGCCACACCGGGCTGGCTGATTTCGATCGACACGCCCACTTCGGCGCGGGCCGGGAGGATCGCCGCGAGGGCGAGGCCCAGCGCGGCGGTCGTCTTCCACAAGGTCATACACACTCCTGATGGGCGCCGGTGAACGGCTCGGCGGCCCTCAGCACTCAACGGGGCGAGGGCGTTTGTCGCCGACGTGTCGCCAGGTAAGGTTCTGTGTCGGCGGGCGATCTGGCGGCGCAGCGTGTCAGGCGTCTCGCTTCAGGCCGGCTCGGCGTAGACCAGCGTGCAGGCGCCCTGGGTGGCGCTGCGCCAGGTGGCCAGCGCGGCGTCGCTGGGGAAGAAGCGCGCCGCATCGCCCAGGTCGATCTCGCCGGTCGCGCCGGGGCGCTGCAGCTGCAGACGCACGGCGGTGCCCAGCAGCTGTTCGCCCGCCTCGGCGGACACGCGCTTGGGCGGGTGGTCGCGCAGGATGGCCTCCAGCGGCGGCAGCTGCGCGGCGGTCGGCGCGCTCACCGTCACGCGCAGGTAGCGGGCGTGGCGGCAGCGCGCGGTGGGCAGATCCGAGATCTGCTGCACGTTGAAGCGCAGCCCGCCCGAGAAGCGGTCCGGCTGGGCCTTGCCGACCAGGATGACCACCTCGTCGTCCTTGAGCAGCGCGGCGTTGGGGTTGAGCAGCTCCTCGCCGACCACCGCTTCGATCGCGCCGGACTTGTCGTCGAGCTTGAAGATCGCCACTTTGCCGCGCTGGCCGTTGACGATGCGCAGGTCGGTGATGACGCCGGCCAGCGTCTGCGGGTCGCGGCTGTCGGAGACGTCGGCCACCTCGCGCTTGGCGAACTGGCGCACCTCCGCGCCCACCTGGTCGAAGAGGTGGCCGCTGAAGAAGTAGCCGATCGCCACCTTCTCGTGGCCCAGGCGGGTCTTGACGTCCCAGGCCTCGGCGGCGTTGTACTCGGGCTCCTGGGTGGAGCTGCCGTGGGCGTCGTCGCCGTCGCCGAACATGTCGAACAGCCCGCCCTGCGAGGCGTGCGCGGCCTGCGAGTCGGCGTACTCGAAGGCCAGCGTCACGCTGGCCAGCAGCTCGGCGCGGCCCTCGATGCCCTTGGGATGCAGGCGGTCGAAGGCGCCGGCCTTGATCAGCGCCTCGACCACGCGCTTGTTGATGCGCTTGCGGTCCACGCGGGTGGCAAAGTCGAAAATCGACTTGAACGGCCCGCCCTCGTTGCGCGCCTCGACGATGGCTTCGATCGCGCCCTGGCCGGTGCCCTTGATCGCCCCCAGGCCGTAGCGGATCAGCTTGTCGCCCGCCTTGCCCGGCGCCGGCTCGAAGCGGTAGACGCCCAGGTTGACGTCCGGCGCCTCGAAGCCGATGCGGAAGTTCTTCATCGCATCGTCGCGCAGCACCTTCAGCTTGTCGGTGTCGTCGAGTTCGATGGTCATGTTGGCCGCGAAGAACTCGGCCGTGTAGTGGCGCTTGATCCAGCCCGTGTGGTACGCCAGCAGGGAGTAGGCGGCGGCGTGCGACTTGTTGAAGCCGTAGCCGGCGAACTTCTCCATCAGGTCGAAGACCTCGTCGGCCTTGTCCTGGTCGATGCCCTTCTCGGCCGCGCCCTTGCGGAACAGCTCGCGGTGGGCGGCCATCTCGTCGGCCTTCTTCTTGCCCATGGCCCGGCGCAGCATGTCCGCGCCGCCCAGGCTGTAGCCGCCCAGCACCTGGGCGGTCTGCATCACCTGCTCCTGGTAGACCATGATCCCGTAGGTCTCAGCCAGCACCGGCTCGACCAGCGGGTGCGGGTACTCCACCACCTCGCGGCCGTGCTTGCGCGCCACGAAGCTGGGGATCAGGTCCATCGGGCCCGGGCGGTACAGCGCGTTCAGCGCGATCAGGTCCTCCAGCCGGCTCGGGCGGGCGTCCTTGAGCATGCGCTGCATGCCGCCGGATTCGAACTGGAACACCGCCTCGGTGAAGCCGTCCGAGAAGAGCTTGTAGACCGAGGCGTCGTCCAGCGGAATGGTCTCGAAGGCGAAGTCCTTCTGCTCCGCGTGTCGCGTGACGATGAACTCCTTGGCCAGCTCCAGGATGGTCAGCGTCGCCAGCCCCAGGAAGTCGAACTTCACCAGGCCGATGGCCTCGACGTCGTCCTTGTCGTACTGGCTCACCGCCGAGTCGCTGCCCGGCTGCTGGTACAGCGGGCAGAAGTCGGTGATCTTGCCCGGCGCGATCAGCACGCCCCCGGCGTGCATGCCGATGTTGCGCACCATGCCCTCGACGCGCGTGGCCAGCGCCAGCAGCTCGGCCACCTCCTCCTCGGCGGCCTCGCGCTGGTCGAGCTCGGGCGCTTCCTGGCGGGCGTAGATCAGCTTGTCGTCGGGCTTTTCCGGCACCTTGGCCAGCGTCACCGTCTTGCCAGGCGGCGCGGGGATCAGCTTGGCGATCGAGTCCACATGCCCGTAGCCCATGCCCAGCACGCGGCCGATGTCGCGCAGCGCCGCCTTGGCGGCCATGGTGCCGAAGGTGGCGATCTGGCTCACCGCGGGGCGGCCGTAGCGCTCCTTCACGTAGTCGATCACGCGGTCGCGGTTGCCCTGGCAGAAGTCGATGTCGAAGTCGGGCATCGACACCCGCTCCGGGTTCAGGAAGCGCTCGAACAGCAGGTTGTAGTGCAGCGGGTCGAGGTCGGTGATCGACAGCGCGTAGGCCACCAGCGAGCCCGCGCCCGAGCCCCGGCCCGGGCCCACCGGGCAGCCGTTGGCCTTGGCCCAGCGGATGAACTCCGACACGATCAGGAAGTAGCCCGGGAAGCCCATCTTGATGATGGTCCCCAGCTCGAACTCCAGCCGCTCGACGTAGCGCGCACGCTGGGCGTCGCGCTGGGCCACGTCCGGGAAGAGCAGCTCCAGGCGCTGCTCCAGCCCCTCGAAGCTGAGCTGGCGGAAGTAGGTCTCCATCGGCATCTTCGTGCCGTCGTCCAGGTCGGGCGTCGGGAAGTTGGGCAGCTGCGGCTTGCCCAGCACCAGCGTCAAGTTGCAGCGCTTGGCGATCTCCAGCGTGTTGGCGATCGCCGAAGGGATGTCGGCAAACAGCTCGGCCATCTGCGCGGCGGTCTTGAAGTGCTGCTCACGCGTGAAGCGCTTGACGCGGCGCGGGTTGGCCAGCGTCTCGCCCTCGGCGATGCACACCCGCGCCTCGTGGGCCTCGAACTCGTCGGGCTCCAGGAACTGGATCGGGTGGGTGGCCACCACCGGCAGCCCGAGCTTGGCCGCCAGCGGCACCGCCGCGCGCACCCAGGCCTCCTGGCCGGGCAGGCCGGCGCGCTGCAGCTCCAGGTAGAAGCGCTTCGGGAAGATCGCGGCCAGGCGCTGCGCCAGCGCCTCGGCCCGTTCGCTGTCGCCCTGCGCGGCGGCCAGCGCGATCGCGCCGCCCTGGCCGGTGCCGCCCAGCGGCGCACCCGACAGCGCGATCAGCCCCTCGGCCAGTTCCTCCAGGTTCTGCCAGGTCACCCAGGCCTGGTTGCGCTGCACGTTGGTCACCCAGGCGCGCGACAGCAGCTCGCAGAGGTTCAGGTAGCCGGTCTTGCTCTGCACCAGCAGCAGCAGGCGGCTGGCGGCGCGGGGCTCGTTGGCCGGGCCGGCGACGTCCGGCTCTAGCCAGATGTCCGCGCCAAGGATGGGTTTCACGCCCTTCTTGCGTGCGGCGCTGTAGAACTTGACGCCGCCGAAGAGGTTGGCCAGGTCGGTGACGGCCATCGCCGGCTGGCCGTCCTTGGCTGCGGCCTTGACGGCATCGTCCACCCGCAGGGTGCCGTCGACGACTGAAAACTCGGTGTGGGTGCGCAGGTGGACAAAGTTCATCGGCGGATTTTAGGAAAGCCGATGACCGAGTGCCCCGCGCCGGGCGCGCGAGCGGGGCAGCGCTTGAGCGCTTGAGCGATTCAGCGATTCAGCGCGGCAGCAGGTCCAGCGCGCCGCTGGCGGCGTCCAGCCGGCGCGCCGGGGCGACGTCGCTGGCCGCACGGTTGGCCAGCTCCAGCGCCTGCGTCAGCGCGGCGCTGGCCTGGCGGCAGGTCGGTCCGGCCTTGGCGGCCAGGTCGGCGGCGTCGGGCACCAGCTGGGCGCGGCGCAGCGCCAGGTCACCGGCGGTCTGGGTGATGGCCTCGCGCAGCGGCTGCAGCCCCGCCAGCGGGGCCACGCGCAGGGCGCGGCGCAGTGCGCCCATGCGCTCGGTGAGCCAGTCGCGCAGCGCCTCGGGCAGGTCGACCTGTTCGACCAGCATCACCACCTCCTCGATGGCGAACTGCTGCGCGTCGATCGCCTCCGCGGGCAGCTCGGCCTCGTCGGCCGGCAGCACGTGCGCGGCCCATTGCAGCGTGTGCGCCAGCGTCGGGTCGAGTTCGTCGAGCAGGCGTTGCCAGGGCCCGGTGAGCAGGTCAGGCGTCAGCGCGCCGCGCAGGCGCTGCAGCGCCGGGGCCCAGAGTGCGGCGGGCACGCCGGCAGCGCCCAGCGCCTGATCGATCTGCTTGATCTGGTCGAGCATCGCGGCCAGGCAGGGCAGGGCCTGCAGCGAGGCCCCGGCCGGCGCCGGCAGCGGGCCGAGGCCGAAGAGGTCGAACAGCGCGTCGAGCGCGCTCTGACCGGCGTCGAGGGTCGGGGCGCGTTGAACGAAGGCGTGCAGGCGGGTGGCGGCGTTCTGTCCCGGCATGGTGGGTGGTCTCGTGGTGCTGTGGTGTGGGTTGGATGAACAGGGCGCCATCGGCGGCCCGGACGCGGGATCGGCGCGGCCGGCGCGCCATGACGGCGCCGACGCTCGCGGCGGCTGAAATTTCAGCACGCGACGGCTGGACTTCGAGCTGGGCGGCCTCCACGCCGGGCCGGGGTTGCCTGCACTTTCTGGCATTTATGTCATTTCCGTGTGGGTTCGATGCCGCGATGTCGAACCTCGGCGAATTCGCGCAGACCTTGAGAAAACCCGGGTTCCCGTGCTGGGCGGGCGGCGTAGGATGGTTTGACGACATGCATCGGGGCGCCGCGGGGTGGACTGTGGTTGCAGCCGCCTGGAGCCGGTGCCCACTATGGAGACCCCACCTTGCAGCCCACCCGAACGGCCGATCCGGCTTACTTCCACCGCGTCGTGGATTGTCAATGGGCCTGTCCTGCCCATACCCCCGTTCCCGAGTACATCCGCCTGATCGCCGCCGGCCGCCACGCCGATGCGTACATGGTCAACTGGGTGTCCAACGTCTTCCCGGGCGTGCTCGGGCGCACCTGCGACCGCCCCTGCGAGCCGGCCTGCCGGCGCGGTCGGGTGGAGGAGGCCAACGGCGAGCACCCGGAGCCGGTGGCCATCTGCCGCCTCAAGCGCGTGGCCGCCGACCTGAAGGGCGATGTGCGTGGCCGCATGCCGCGCTTCGCGCCGCGCAACGGCAAGAAGGTGGCCTGCGTGGGCGCCGGCCCGGCGTCGATGACCGTGGCGCGCGACCTGGCCGCCATCGGCTACGACGTCACGGTGTTCGACGGCGAGGCCAAGGCCGGCGGCTTCGTGCGCTCGCAGATCCCGCGTTTTCGCCTGCCCGAGCGCGTGATCGACGAGGAGTGCGGCTGGATCTTCGATCTGGGCGTCAACTTCCGCAGCGGCACGCGCATCGACTCGCTGCGCCAGCTGCTCGGCCAGGGCTATGACGCGGTGTTCGTCGGCAGCGGTGCGCCGCGCGGGCGCGACCTGGAGATCCCCGGCCGGCAGGAGGCTGCCTCCCAAATCCACCTGGGCATCGACTGGCTGGCCAGCGTCTCCTTCGGCCATGTGTCGAAGGTGGGTCAGCGCGTCATCGTGCTGGGGGGCGGCAACACCGCGATGGACTGCTGCCGTTCGGCGCGCCGCCTGGGGTCGAGCGACGTCAAGGTGATCGTGCGCTCGGGCTTCGAGGAGATGAAGGCCTCGCCCTGGGAAAAGGAGGATGCGATCCACGAGGGCATTCCCATCCTCAACTACCACGTGCCCAAGGCCTTCGTGCAGGCCGAGGGCAAGCTCGTGGGCATGAGCTTCGAGATCGTCGAGGCCAAGTACGACGACCGTGGCCGCCGCAGCCTGATCCCCACCGGCGCGCCGGATGCGTTTTTCCCCTGCGACGAGGTGCTGATCGCGGTGGGCCAGGAGAACGCCTTCCCCTGGATCGAGCGCGACGTGGGCATCGACTTCGACAAATGGGGCCTGCCGGTGCTCCACGAGGACTCGCTGCAGTCCACGCTGCCCAACGTCTTCTTCGGCGGCGACGCCGCCTTCGGGCCGAAGAACATCATCACCGCGGTGGCGCACGGCCACCAGGCCGCCGTGTCGATCGACAAGTTCCTGAGTGGCGAGGACGTGACCCAGCGCCCCGCGCCGCTGACCAACCTCGTCTCGCAGAAGATGGGCATCCACGAGTGGAGCTACGACAACGACGTGTCGGTGGACGCGCGCCACAAGGTGCCCTGGGCCGCGGCCGAGCAGGCGCTGGCGAGCATCCGCGTCGAGGTGGAGCTGGGCTTCGACGCCAAGACCGCCCTGCGCGAGGCCGAGCGCTGCCTGAACTGCGACGTGCAGACGGTGTTCACCGCGCCAGCCTGCATCGAGTGCGACGCCTGCGCCGACATCTGCCCGACCGACTGCATCAGCTTTGTCGCCAACGGTGAGGAGGAAGACCTGCGCGGCCGGCTCAAGGCCCCGTCTCTGAACCGGGCCGAGCCGCTCTACGTCTCGGCCGAGCTGAAGACGAAGCGGGTGATGGTCAAGGACGAGGACGTCTGCCTGCACTGCGGCCTGTGCGCCGAGCGCTGCCCCACCGGCGCCTGGGACATGCAGAAGTTCTTCCTGCAGGTCACCCAGGCCGGGCCGGCCTGTCGAAACCCACGCGGCGGATCGGGTGATGCTGCCTCGCGCCAAACCACGAAGGAGGCTGCGTGATGAACCGCATCGAAGCCGTCAACGATTTCGTCATCAAGTTCGCCAACGTCAACGGCTCGGGCTCCGCCTCGGCCAACGAGCTGTTTGCCAAGGCCATCCTGCGCATGGGCGTGCCGGTCAGCCCGCGCAACATCTTCCCGAGCAACATCCAGGGCCTGCCGACCTGGTACGAGGTGCGCGTGTCCGAGCAGGGCTGGCTGGGCCGGCGCGGCGGCATCGACATGATGGTCGCGATGAACCCGCAGACCTGGAAGGCCGACGTCGCCGAGCTGGAGCCGGGCGGCTACCTCTTCTACGACAGCACCCGGCCGCTGCCGCCCAGCGCCTTCCGCGACGACATCCACGTCATCGGCATGCCGCTGACCGAGATCTGCAACGCCGCCTACACCGACCCGCGCCAGCGCCAGCTGTTCAAGAACATCGTCTACGTCGGCGCGCTGTCGGTGCTGCTGGGCATCGAGCCCGCCGAGATCGAGAAGCTCTTTGCCGAGCAGTTCCGCGGCAAGGAGAAGCTGCTGGACTCCAACGTGCGCGCGCTGCAGCTGGGCCGCAACTTCGCGCAGGAGCACCTGGACGCCGACCGGGTGGGCATCCAGGTCGAGCGCCGCGACAAGGTGGGCAACCGCATCTTCGTGGACGGCAACGCCGCCGCCGGCCTGGGCTGCGTCTGGGGCGGCGCCACCGTCTCGGCCTGGTACCCGATCACGCCCTCCACCTCGGTGCCCGAGGCCTTCGAGAAGTACTGCGCCAAGTTCCGCATCGACCCCGAGACCGGCAAGAAGAACTACGCCATCGTCCAGGCCGAGGATGAGCTGTCTGCCATCGGCATGGTGATCGGCGCGTCCTGGAACGGCGCGCGGGCCTTCACCGCCACCTCCGGCCCCGGCGTGTCGCTGATGACCGAGTTCCTCGGCCTGGCCTACTTCGCCGAGATCCCGGTCACGCTGATCAACGTGCAGCGCGGCGGTCCCTCCACCGGCATGCCCACGCGCACCCAGCAGGCCGACCTGCTGGCCTGTGCCTACGCCAGCCACGGCGACACCAAGCACGTGATGCTGCTGCCGCAGGACCCCACCGAGTGCTTCGAGCACGCAGCCACCGCCCTCGACCTCGCCGAGCGCCTGCAGACGCCCGTGTTCGTCATGACCGACCTCGACATCGGCATGAACCAGCGCCTGTGCGAGCCCTTCAAGTGGGACGACAGCCGCCAGCTCGACCGCGGCAAGGTCATGACCGCCGAGGAGCTCGAAGCCGGCCGTGACTTCGGCCGCTACAAGGACGTCGACGGCGACGGCATCCCCTGGCGCACCTACCCCGGCACGCACCCCACCAAGGGCGCCTACTTCACCCGCGGCACCACCCGCGACGCCTACGCGCGCTACTCCGAGGCCGGGCCGGACTACCTCTACAACGTCCAGCGCCTGCTCAAGAAGTTCACCACCGCAGCCAAGCTGGTGCCCCAGCCCATCCTCACCGAGGCCGACCGGCCCACCCGCCTGGGCGTCATCTACTTCGGCTCCACCAGCCCGTCGATGGAAGAGGCGCTGCTCAAGCTCGCCGTCACCGGCATCCACCTCGATGCCCTGCGCCTGCGCGCCTTCCCCTTCGCCAAGGCGGTGCGCGACTTCGTCAGCCTGCACGACGCCGTCTTCGTCGTCGAGCAGAACCGCGACGCCCAGATGCGCAGCCTGCTGATCAACGAGCTGGACCTCAACCCCGCCCAGCTCGTGCCCATCCTGCACTACGACGGCACGCCCATCACCGCCCGCTACATCACCAGCGCGATCACCGACGCCGTGCACGCCATGGCCGTGCTGCCCGCCTACCCGCGCGCCAACATGGTCACCGGTACCGCGCAGCGCGGCTCCGCCGCCGCCCAGGCCGCGCTGGCGCACCTGAAGCACCCCGATTGAACCCCGGCCTCGACGATTCCAGGAACTCACCACCATGACCTACATCGCCAAGCCGCGCTTCCACCACCCCAGCCTGCAGGCCAACGCGGTGGGCTACACCCGCCGCGACTACGAGGGCAAGATCTCCACCCTCTGCGCCGGCTGCGGCCACGACTCCATCTCCGCGGCCATCATCCAGGCCTGCTGGGAGCTGGACATCCAGCCGCACCGCGTCGCCAAGCTCTCCGGCATCGGCTGCAGCAGCAAGACGCCCGACTACTTCCTCGGCGCCAGCCACGGCTTCAACACCGTGCACGGCCGCATGCCCAGCGTGCTCACCGGCGCCAACCTCGCCAACCGCGACCTGCTCTACCTGGGCGTCAGCGGCGACGGCGACTCCGCCTCCATCGGCCTGGGCCAGTTCGCCCACGTCATGCGCCGCGGGGTCAACATGACCTACATCGTCGAGAACAACGGCGTCTACGGCCTCACCAAGGGCCAGTTCTCCGCCACCGCCGACCGCGGCAGCAAGAGCAAGAAGGGCGTCATCAACCACGACAGCCCCGTCGACCTCGTCGGCCTAGCGCTGCAGCTGGGCGCCACCTACGTCGCCCGCGGCTTCTCCGGCGACAAGGAACAGCTCGTGCCACTGATCAAGGGCGCCATCGCCCACCGCGGCGCCGCCTTCATCGACGTAGTCAGCCCCTGCGTCACCTTCAACAACCACGCCGGCAGCACCAAGAGCTACGACTACGTGCGCGAGCACAACGAGGCCGTCAGCCGCATCGACTTCATCGCCCTGAGCGACGAGGTGGTCGCCGCCCCCGCGCCCGGCGAAACCCTCGACCTGCCGCAGCCCGACGGCTCGATCCTGCGCCTGCGCAAACTCCACGCCGACCACGACCCCACCGACCGCGTCGCCGCCATGAACCACGTCCAGGCCCTGCAGGCCAAGGGCGAGGTGGTGACCGGCCTGCTCTACGCTGAGCCCGACGCGCAGGACCTGCACGAGGCGCTGGGTACCTGCGCGACGCCGCTGAATGCGCTGCCGCAGTCCAAGGTCTGCCCGGGCGCGGCGGCGTTGGAGAAGATCAATGCGGGGTTGAGGTGAGGGGGGGCTGATCGGGGTATGTCGGTCCGAATCGCTACAGTCCGCGACTGCATCCTTTACGAGTACGCCAAGCTGATCGCCGATCGAGCCGTTGCGGGGCGATCGGGAGTTGCGGCCTCAGCGCGAGAGGGCAGGGGTTATTGGAGCTTTGTCGCGTTGACCTACAAGAAGCTGGTCGATGGGCGGCTTCAGCCGTCCAGCATCTTGCGAGAGAACAAGCAGCTCATTGAGCAGGCCGACCGCTGTGCCTATTGCGGAGTGGTCGGCACGAAGCTGCAGTGGGAGCACATCGTGCCCCTGTCTCGAGGTGGGGCCGATACGGGGGATAACCTGGTTTTGGCGTGCGCTCCCTGCAATCAGGCCAAGGGCGCACGTCAGCCGCTGGAGTGGTATGCCCTCCGGGGGATGGACCGAAAGGAAATTCCGCGGTTGGTGATGGGCAAGTTGCTCAAGCAGGTCACGGAGGTCCATCGTATTCGGGGTACGTTGGAGGCGAGCGAGTATCCAGAAGGAGCCGGCTTGCACCTATGGAATGTGTGTCAGGTGTTCGGCTGCGAACAGACTTGATGGAGGGGCTCCAGGAGCCATGTGAACCATGGTGTCATGTCTTGTCACTGGCCAATTTTGACGTTTTGGATCTGATGGTAGATACTTTGGTATCTACCAAGAGGGGCGTCCCATGACCCAGACCGCCAAAGTCTTCCAGAACGGCCGCAGCCAGGCCGTGCGGCTGCCGGCCGAGTTCCGCTTTGACACCAAGGAGGTGTTTGTGCGGCGCGACCCCGTCACGGGGGACGTGATCCTCTCCCGGCGCCCGGCCGACTGGGAGGGCTTCTTCCAGTTGGTGGAGCAGGGCGACATCCCGCAGGACTACCTGATCGACCGCGTTGATGAGCCGGCGCAGAGTCGGGATTTGTTCTGATGGCTCGCACCCCGGAGGTCCGGCGGTGGATGCTGGACACGAACACGGCCAGCTTCATCATCCGCGGCGCCAGCCCGGGCTTGAAGCAGCGGTTGCGCTCCATCGCGCTCAGTGACCTGCAGATCTCCGCCGTGACGGAGGGCGAATTGCTGTATGGCTTGGCGCGCAAGCCGCAGGCCACGGCGCTGAAGGCCGCCGTGCATGCCTTCCTGCAGCACGTCGAAGCGCTGCCTTGGGATTCGGCCGCCGCTCAGTACTACGCGGACCTGCGAGCCAGACAAGAGGCGGACGGACGGCCGCTCGGCGGTCTGGACACGATGATCGCGGCGCACGCCCTGGCGCGCCATTGCACCCTGGTGACCAACGATCAGGCCTTCCGGCGGGTGGAAGGGTTGGTGGTGGAGGACTGGCTGGACGGTTGAGGTGGAGGCTGGACTGGCGCAAAGGTCAGGTCTTGTCTCTTGCCTGCTCGGCACCCTGCCCACCTCTCACCGAGCTGTGGCAAGCTCTGTGACCAACCAGAAGGAGTTTCCTTGGGGATACCAATCGAAGTCCTGGAAGCTGAGTTGCTGCAGTTGCCGAAGGCGGATCGAATCCGTGTCCTCGACAGATTGGTTGCCAGCTTGGAAGCGGATGCGGCGCGTGACGCCGCTTGGGACGCCGTGGCGGCTGAAAGAGATGCCGATGCCGACCCCGATCCGTCGGCCCTGCGCCCGCTGGACGATGTGCTTGCCGCACTGCGCGCAGAACTGCGGTGACGCGCTCCATTCAACGGCTCGCGGCTGAAGACTTGGCGGAAGCCGTTCGCTTCTACAAGTCGGAAGCGGGGGTGGGGATTGCCCGGCGGTTTCTGGTCGAGTTCGAGCGGGTGGTGGCGTTGCTGGAACTGCACCCGGGGTTCGGAACACCGACCGCGGATGGGCGCAGGGTTCACCCGCTCTCCGATTTCCCGTATGCCATCCTCTACCGCCAGGATGACGTGGGTCTGCGCATCCTCGTTGTTCGGCACCAGAGTCGCGACCCTGGGTACGGCGACAGGCGACGGTAGATCTCAGGCGGCAAACCGTCGCCATCTCCCGCTTCACAGCAGGGGAGATGTTCAGCTGGATCCGTAAGCTCTGCCACCTCGTAGGCCGCTAAAAACAGAGAACGCGGCCCGTTTCAGCGCCGCGGTGGCGGCGAACCCCAGCCTGCGCCCATGGCCCGGCTCAGGTGGACGTAGTCGTACAGGTCGCTGAGCATGAAGTGGCGCATCGACGCCTCGCCCATGTGGGTGCGGGTGGCGGGGTCGCCGGCCAGCCAGCGTTGCGCGGTGCGGCGGAACTCCTGGGGCATGGCGAGGTTGAAGGCCGAGGCCTGCACCAGCAGCTGGCAGATCTGCTCGAAGAGCAGGCGAAAGCGCTCGTCGTCCGGCGCGGCCTGGTAGAGGTCGCCGAAGTCGCGCGCGCCCTCAGGGCCGACTGCCTCGTTGAGCAGGGTGTGCCAGCGCTCGAAGAGGCTGAGGTAGGCGGCGGCGTCCGCGCCGTGGGTGGGCGGTCGGTGGGGCATGGCGCGCGCGGGAAGTGGGCCAAAGAGGGGCCAGAGATGGGCGAGAGGTGGGCGAGAGATGGGCGAGAGGTGGGCGTGACTTGAGCGTGACGCGGGCGGGCGAGCGGGGTCGCCAGGGCTCGGTCAGGCGGCGCGCGCCAGGCGGTCCGTCAGCAGGGGCTTGACCTGGGCCACCCAGGCGTCGAGCCGGGCGTCGGTGAGCGCCCCCTGCGTGCGCTGGTCGATGACGAGGCCGACGAAGCGGCCGTCGACGAGGGCGGCGGAGTGCTCGAAGGTGTAGCCGTCGGTGGGCCAGTCGCCAACGACCTCGGCGCCCAGGCCGACCACCACGTCGTGCAGCCGCCGCAGCGAGCTGGCGAAGCGCTCGGCGTAGCGCTCCTGCGCGCCCAGGCCGAACAGCGCCACGCGCTTGCCGCGCAGGCTGGCATCGGCGGGCAACTGGGCCAGGAATTCCTCCCAATTGGACTCCAGGCAGCCGGCCGAGTAGCCGGGCAGGGCGCCCACGCCGTAGCTGGGCGTGCCGAGGATGAGCGCGTCGTGCGCCAGCCACTGGGCGGGGTCGGTGCGGTTGACGTTCAGCGGCTTGGTGGCCAGGGCATCGCCCAGGCGCGCGTGGATCTTCTTGGCGATCAGGCGGGTGGTGCCGGTCTCGGTGCCGAAGTAAATGCCGATCCTGGGGTCCGTCATGGGGGCCTCCGTGCAAGGTCAGGGCGGGCGGTTTGTCGCGTTTGGCGCGTCACGCGGCCCGCCCGGGGGTGCGCGCAGGGGCTCCGCAAGAAGCGTGCGCCGCACGTGGTGGGCGACGATTTCGGCCCTTGACCCGCGCTGCGCCGCCCGACGTGAACCTCACTGCCCCCTTAACCCGCCACCGACTCTGCAATCAACACCGCGGCTGGAATTCCGAGGCTGCGGTGCAGCCGTCGGATCATGGCCAGGGTCAGCGGGCGCTTGCGGTTCAGGACTTCGTAGACGCGGTTGCTCTTGCCAATGATCGGCTCCAGATCCTTGATGGACAGGCCGCTTTGTTCCATCCGGAACTTGATGGCCTCCACCGGATCGGGCGCGGCGATGGGGAAGTGCCTGGCCTCGTAGGCCTGCACCAGGGTCGCCAGGATGTCCAGGCGGTCCCCCTCCGGGCTGCCAGGATCGGGGTCGGTTTCCATCAGGGCCGACACGTCCCGCAATGCGGACCGATAGTCGGCTTCGGTGTGGATGGGGTGGATGTTCATCTCGTCCTCCTTGTGACGCACTCAGGTGACATCGACGGTTTCAGCGTCTACAGCGTCGTACTCCTGGTGGGTGCCGACGAACTTGATGTAGACAATTTGCAGCTTGTAGGCAATCGCCACGATCAGCCGATGGTCGTTGCCCTTGATGTTGAAGACGACCCGGCGATTCTTCAACACGCTGGCGCTGCGGTAGTGCGCCTTGATGTCGGCCGGCTGGGTCCAGGTGGCATTCACGGCCTCCTCCCACCACGCCTTGAGCGGCTGTTCAGCGTCGGGATGCTTCTCCCAGAAGGCGCGAAGGGTGGATACGGCGATGACTCGCATGGCGCTGAGTCTGGTCCCGTTTTGGGACCTGGTCAAGCCGATGGGCGCGATTCAGGGATCTGCTGGCGATCCTGGCGGCGGCGTGGGTGGCAGCGATCGCGCCGTGGCGCCCTGATCTCCGTCAGGGGCGCTGCGTGGCCGCGGGTCGATTGGCGGGCGCGCGACACCGCGCGGCGGGCCGTGGGCCTCCGTGTTGGCCCGTTCTATGCAGCATTACACGGCAGCAGTAGCATGCCCCGCGCCATCTGGATGGACCTGGAGGAAATCGAATGACCCGTTCCCGCTCGCTTGGTACCCGATCGCTGCGCCCGCTGGCGCTGTCCCTGTGCGCCGCCGCGGCGCTGTTGGGCCCCCTGGCCGCCGCGGCCAAGACGCTGGTGTACTGCTCGGAGGGATCGCCCGAGAACTTCACGCCGGCGCTCAACGTCACCGGCACCAGCATGGACGCGGCCCGCCCGGTCTACGACAAGCTCACCCATTTCGTGCGCGGCAGCACCGAAGTGGAGCCCGGCCTGGCCGAGAGCTGGACGGTGTCGCCCGACGCCAAGGTCTTCACCTTCAAGCTGCGCAAGGGCGTGAAGTTCCACTCCGGCGTCAATGGCTTCAAGCCGACCCGTGAGCTGAACGCCGACGACGTGATCTGGAGCTTCGAGCGCCAGTACAAGGCCGATCACCCCTACGCCAAGGTCTCGGGCGGCAAGTACGACTACTTCGCCGACATGGGCCTGAACACCGACGTGGCCTCGCTGGAGAAGGTCGACGCCTACACGGTGCGCATGACGCTGAAGGTGCCCAACGTCACGATGCTCGCCAACCTGGCGATGGACTTCGCGGCGATCCACTCGGCCGAGTACGCCGACTTCCTCGCCAAGCAGGGCAAGCAGGCCCAGTTCGACCAGATCCCGGTGGGCACCGGCGCGTTCAGCTTCGTGGCCTATCAGAAGGACGCGGTGATCCGCTACAAGGCCAACAAGGACTACTGGGGCGAGAAGCCGCTGGTGGACGATCTGGTCTACGCGATCACGCCGGACCCGACGGCGCGCTACTCCAAGCTCAAGGCCGGCGAGTGCCACCTCGTGATCGCGCCGCGCCCGGCCGACCTGGCCGAGATGCAGAAGGACCCGGCGCTGAAGGTCATCAGCCAGAGCGGCCTGAACATCGCCTACTGGGCCTTCAACAACCAGAAGGCGCCCTTCGACAAGAAGGAGGTTCGCCAGGCCCTCAGCATGGCGATCGACAAGGCGGCGATCCTGCGCGACGTCTACCTGGGCGCCGGCCAGCCGGCCAAGAACCTGATCCCGCCGACGCTGTGGAGCTACAACGACGCGGTGAAGGACTACCCGCACGACGTCGTCAAGGCCAAGGAACTGCTGGCCAAGGCGGGCGTGAAGACGCCGCTGGAGATCGACCTCTGGTACATGCCGGTGCAGCGCCCGTACAACCCGAACGCCAAGCGCATCGCCGAGATGATGCAGGCCGACCTGGCCAAGATCGGCGTGAACGCCAAGCTCGTGACCTACGAGTGGGGCGAGTACCGCAAGCGCATGCAGCAGGGCGAGCACATGACCGGCATGCTCGGCTGGACGGGCGACAACGGCGACCCGGACAACTTCTTCTTCCTGCGCGGCTGCGACGCCACGCGCGCCGGGGGCCAGAACCTGGCCAAGTGGTGCAACAAGGAATTCGACAGCCGCCTGGAGAAGGCCCGCACCCTGTCCGACCCGAAGGCCCGCGCCAAGCTCTACCAGGAGATGCAGGTCATCGAGAAGGAGGAGGCGCCGGACTTCAAGATCGCCCACTCGGTGGTCTACGAGGCCATGCGCAAGGAGGTCACCGGCTTCAGGCAGAGCCCCTTCGGCGCGCATGAGTTCGTCGGTGTGGATGTGAAATGAGGCCCTCCCCCCGTTGCGGCTGACGCCGCTCCCCCCTCAAGGGGGGCGCAACCAGCGGACCGGCACAGCCGGATCCGCGGTTGCTGCTGGGTGGGCGTGGCTCGGTCCGATGGCGCCGAGCGACAGGACCGGGTGTCTCAAGCGCCCGCGCTTAGCCTGCTTCTTTGCCCGACTCCGCGCCCATCCCGTGGCGGCCTCCCCTGTCGTATCTGCATGCTCCGCTTCCTCCTGCGCCGCCTGGCGCTGACCGTGCCGACGTTCGTCGCGCTGATGTTTCTGACCTTCCTGGCGATCCGGCTGGTGCCGGGCGATCCGGTGGAGGTGCGCGTGGGCGAGCGGGGCATCAGCCCCGAGCGGCTGGCGCAGTTCCGCCATGAGCTGGGGCTGGACCAGCCGGTGTGGCGGCAGTTTCTCGATTACGTGACGCAGCTGCTGCACGGCGACTTCGGCACCTCGATCGCCACCAACCAGAAGGTCTGGAGCGAGTTCATCGCGCTGTTTCCCGCCACCGTCGAGCTCTCGCTGGCGGCGATGGGGCTGGCCGCGCTGATCGGCATCCCGGCCGGGGCGATCGCCGCGGCCAAGCGCGGCAGCGGGTACGACCAGGCGCTGATGGGCCTGTCGGTCACCGGCTACTCGATGCCGATCTTCTGGTGGGGCCTGCTGCTGATCATGTTCGTCGGCGAGCGCTGGGGCCTGACGCCGGTGTCCGGGCGCATCGATCTGATCAAGTTCTACTTCGAGCCGGTCACCGGCTTCATGCTGATCGACGCCTGGCTGTCCGGCCAGGCCGGTGCGGTCAAGGACGCGCTGCACCACCTGCTGCTGCCGGCCATCGTGCTGGGCACCATCCCGCTGGCGGTGATCGCGCGCATGACGCGCTCGGCGATGCTGGAAGTCCTTGGCGAGGACTACGTGCGCACCGCCCGCGCCAAGGGCCTGCCGGCCTGGCGGGTGGTGGGGCTGCATGCGCTGCGCAACGCGCTGATCCCGGTGGTCACGGTGATCGGCCTGCAGACCGGCACGCTGCTGGCTGGTGCGGTGCTGACCGAGACCATCTTCTCCTGGCCCGGCGTGGGCAAGTGGCTGATCGAGTCGATCGGCCGGCGCGACTACCCCGCGCTGCAGGGCGGCGTGATGCTGGTGTCGACCATCGTGATCGTGGTGAACCTGCTTGTCGATCTCATGTACGGCCTCATCAACCCAAGAATTCGCCATGCCTGAGTCCACCGCCGCGATCGACGCCGCCGACGGCCTGCCGGTGGCCGAGCCCTCCCGCCTGCGCGCCTTTTGGCTGGCCTTCAGCGAGAACCGCGGCGCGGTGGCCGGGCTCGTGGTGGTGGCGCTGATCGCCCTGGCCGCCGTCTTGGCCGACTGGGTGGCGCCGCACTCGCCGATCGAGCAGTACCGCGAGGCGGTCAAGCTGCCGCCGATGTGGGTCGAGGGCGGCCAGGCGGCCTACCCGCTGGGCACCGACAGCCTGGGGCGCGACATGCTCTCGCGCCTGATCCACGGCGCGCGCGTGTCGCTGTTCATCGGCCTCGCGGTGATGAGCGTGTCCTTCGTCGTCGGCGTGCTGCTGGGGCTGGCCTGCGCCGCGTCGCAGCAGACCCGCTGGGGCCAGGCGGTGGACGTGGCGATCTCCCGCGTGATGGACCTGATCATGGCGGTGCCCAGCCTGGTGCTGGCCATCCTGGTGGTGGCGGTGCTCGGGCCGAGCCTGACCAACACCATCGTCGCGGTGACCATCGTCTACCTGCCGCGCTACGTGCGGCTGGTGCGCGCCGCGGCACTGGCCGAGCTGGGCAAGGACTACGTGACCGCCGCGCGCGTGTCCGGCGTGCAGGGCTGGCGGCTGATGGCGCGCACCGTGCTGCCCAACTGCCTGGCGCCGCTGATCGTGCAGGCGGCGCTCGGCGTGTCCGACGCCATCCTGGAAGCCGCCGCGCTGGGCTTTCTCGGCCTGGGCGCCCAGCCGCCCACGGCCGAGTGGGGCACGATGCTGGCCGACGCGCGCGAGTTCATCCGCTCCAACCCCTGGCTGGTGACCCTGCCCGGGCTGGCGATCCTGATCACGGTGGTGGCGATCAACCTGGCCGGCGACGGCCTGCGCGATGCCCTCGACCCCAAGCTGCGTCGTTCCTGACATGCCACTGCTCGACGTCCGCAACCTGACCGTGCGCTTCGCCACCCGGCGCGGCGCCTTCACCGCCGTCGAGGGCGTGGACCTCGCGGTGGACCCGGGCGAGGTGCTCGCCATCGTCGGCGAGTCCGGCTCCGGCAAGTCCGTGGCCATGCTCGCGGTGATGGGCCTGCTGCCCTGGACGGCCACCGTCACCGCCGACGTGCTGGCCTTCGACGGCATCGACCTGCGCCGCGCCAGCGCCGCGCAGCGCCGCGCTCTGATCGGCCGCGACCTGGCGATGATCTTCCAGGAGCCGATGTCCTCGCTGAACCCCTGCTTCACCGTGGGCTGGCAGATCGGCGAGGCGCTGGCCACCCACCTCGGGCTGGACCGCCGCGCGCGCCGCCAGCGCGCCATCGAGCTGCTCGAGCAGGTCGGCATCCCCGACGCACCGCGCCGCGCCGCCGCCTTCCCGCACCAGCTCTCCGGCGGCATGTGCCAGCGCGTGATGATCGCGATGGCGCTGGCCTGCCGTCCGCGCCTGCTGATCGCCGACGAGCCCACCACCGCGCTGGACGTGACCATCCAGGCGCAGATCCTCGACCTGCTGCTGGCGCTGCGCCGCGACACCGGCATGGGCCTGGTGCTGATCACCCACGACCTGGGCGTGGTGGCCGAAACGGCCGACCGCGTCGTCGTCCAGTACGCCGGCCGGCAGGTCGAGCGCGCCGCCGCTGGAGCGCTGTTTTCTGCGCCGCACCACCCCTACACCGCCGCGCTGCTGGCCGCGCTGCCCGAGCGCGCTGAACCTGGCACGCGGCTGGAGGCCATCCCCGGCGTCGTGCCCGGCCAGCACGACCGGCCCGCCGGCTGCCTCTTCGCGCCGCGCTGCCGGCACGCCCAGGCCGCCTGCCAGGTCACGCCGGTCGCCGCGTCGGCTGAGCTCGGCCACGCGCTGTGCCACACCCCGCTGGTCGATGGCCGGCCCACGCGGCTGCCGCCGCTGCAGGGAGCTGCCGCATGAACGCCGTTGCCACCCCTTCCTCCGTGACGGCCCCGCTGCTGCGCGCCGAGAACCTGCAACGCCAGTACAGCGTGCGCCGCGGCTGGTGGGCCGCGCCCGCCACCGTGCACGCACTCGGCGGCGTCAGCCTGGAGCTGCAGCCCGGGCGCACGCTGGCCGTGGTCGGCGAGTCCGGCTGCGGCAAGTCCACGCTGGCGCGGCTGTTGACGCTGATCGAGCCGCCGAGCGCCGGCCAGCTGCACATCGACGGCCGCGATGTCACCCGCGCCGCCGACGTCACCGGCGATGCGAAGCGCGCCCTGCGCCGCGCCGTGCAGATCGTCTTCCAGAACCCCTACGGCTCGCTCAACCCGCGCCAGACCATCGGTGCCGCACTGGAGGAGCCGCTGGCCGTCAACACCGACCTGCCCCGCAACGAGCGCCGCGCCGCCGCCCGCGCCATGCTGCTGCGCGTGGGCCTGCGCGAGGAGCACCTGGCCCGCTACCCGCACATGTTCTCCGGCGGGCAGCGCCAGCGCATCGCGATTGCCCGCGCGCTGATGCTGCAGCCGCGCATCCTGGTGCTCGACGAGCCGGTTTCCGCGCTGGACGTGTCCATCCGCGCCCAGGTGCTCAACCTGCTGGCCGACCTGCAGCAGGAGTTCGGCCTGGCCTACGTCTTCATCTCGCACGACCTCGGCGTGGTGCGCCACCTCGCCGACGAGGTGCTGGTGATGTACCTGGGCCGCGTCGTCGAGCAGGCGCCGCGCGCCGCGCTGTTCGAGCGCGCGCTGCACCCCTACACCGAGGCGCTGCTCTCCGCCACGCCGAGTGCCGACCCGCAGCAGCGCAAGACGCGCATCGTGCTCAAGGGCGAGCTGCCCTCGCCCCTGGCCCCGCCCAGCGGCTGCGCCTTCCACCCGCGCTGCCCCATCGCCCAGGCGCGCTGCCGCAGCGAGGCCCCGCCGCTGCAGGCGCTCGCCGACGGCCGCCGCGTCGCCTGCTGGCTGGTGCAGGGCTGAGCCGCCGGGTCGTTCGGGCCTCAGCGATGCGCACGGACCGCGAAGAGGTCATCGTCCGCGCCTGCCAGAGCCTGGCCCAGCGCCTCGGACTCGGTGAGGGCGTGGCGCCGGTGGTGATCGACCGCCACTCCAACCTCGCGCTGCGGCTGGACCCCACGCCCTGGGTCGCCCGCGTCGCCACCGGCACCGCCGGCCCGCGCAGCGACGCCGGCTGGGCACGTCGCGAAGTGGCCATCGCCCGCGCTCTGGCTGAGGCCGGCGCCGCGGTGG
>Ga0228698_1000397_pt1 | contig 35411 bp, 37 predicted proteins | sample McNCre117_Aug_MG_FD_178015 | JGI IMG/M metagenome (GOLD analysis project Ga0228698, IMG submission 178015) | Freshwater microbial communities from McNutts Creek, Athens, Georgia, United States - 1-17_Aug_MG | ecosystem: Environmental > Aquatic > Freshwater > Creek | place: USA: Georgia... | reverse complement strand
CAAGCTGATCGCCCCCATCGCCATGGAAGAAGGTCTGCGCTTCGCCATCCGTGAAGGCGGTCGTACCGTCGGCGCCGGCGTCGTGGCCAAGATTTTTGCCTGAAGTTCCTGATGCTGCATTCTTGCCCGTCAGGGCGGGGTGTGGCCTCAAGTTCAACCCCTGAACCGATTAGGAATTTCCATGCAAAAACAAAAAATCCGTATCCGCCTCAAAGCGTTTGATTACAAACTGATCGACGCCTCAGCTGCTGAAATCGTGGACACTGCCAAGCGCACCGGTGCCATCGTCAAGGGCCCAGTGCCTCTGCCGACCCGCATGAAGCGTTTCGACATTCTGCGTTCGCCTCACGTCAACAAGACGAGCCGCGACCAGTTCGAAATCCGCACCCACCAGCGTTTGATGGACATCGTGGACCCCACCGATAAAACCGTGGATGCCCTGATGAAACTCGACTTGCCTGCTGGCGTGGACGTGGAAATCAAGCTGCAGTGATGCACAAAATCCCGCAAAGTCTCTTGTCAATCTGAAAAGATCGATATAAAATCTGCGGTTCCCCAAATTGGGGGTCAGTCAGGCCTGCATGCGTTAACCGTGTGGGTCTTTCAGTGTCGGGTTTGTTGCCCGGCACACCATCAGCCCCGGCCAATTGAAGTCGGGAACGGAGAAAACAATGAGTCTTAGCAACTCCCTCGGGTTGTTGGGTCGCAAGGTGGGCATGATGCGTCTGTTCACCGATGACGGGGACGCAGTGCCTGTCACGGTGGTCGATGTGTCCAACAACCGTGTGGCACAAGTTAAAACCCAAGCCAACGACGGCTATGACGCCGTCCAGGTGGTCTACGGCAAGCGTCGCGCCAGTCGTGTCACCAAACCGGTTGCCGGTCACCTTGCCAAGGCGGGTGTCGAAGCTGGTGAAATCACCCAAGAATTCCGCGTTACCGCCGACGTGGCTGCCCAGCACCCCGCTGGCAGCACCGTGGCTGTGAATGCCGTGTTCGCCGCGGGCCAGAAAGTGGACGTGCAAGGCACTTCCATTGGTAAAGGTTTTGCCGGCACCATCAAGCGTCACAATTTCAGCTCGCAGCGTGCGTCGCACGGTAACAGCCGTTCGCACAATGTCCCCGGCTCCATCTCCATGGCACAAGACCCCGGTCGAGTGTTCCCCGGCAAAAAAATGTCCGGCCATTTGGGTGATGTCATCGTGACCACCCAGAACTTGGATGTGGTGCGTGTGGATGAAGCCCGTCAGCTGTTGCTGATTAAAGGTGCCATTCCCGGTTCCGCAGGTGGCTTCGTCACCGTGCGTCCTGCTGTCAAGGCCAAGGCCGCCAAAGGAGCGAACTGATGCAAGTTGAACTCCTGAATGAACAGGGCCAGGCTGCGTCCAATGTCGAAGTGCCGGATACCGTGTTCGGCCGCGAATACAACGAATCGCTGATTCATCAGCTGGTGGTGGCATATCAAGCCAACGCGCGTCAGGGCACCCGTGCTCAAAAAGACCGCGAAATGGTTCGCCACTCCACCAAGAAGCCTTTCCGTCAAAAAGGCACGGGCAATGCACGTGCTGGTATGACTTCGTCGCCTCTGTGGCGCGGAGGCGGTCGCACCTTCCCTAACAGCCCGGATGAAAATTTCACCCAAAAGCTGAACAAGAAGATGTACCGCGCTGGCATGGCGTCCATTCTGTCCAAGCTGGTCAGTGAAGGTCGTCTGTCTGTGGTTGAGTCCATCAAGCTGGATTCCCCCAAGACCAAGCCTTTGGCCGAGAAGTTCAAGGCCATGAACCTCAAGTCCGTGCTGGTCATTGCCGAGGAAGTGGACGAGAACCTGTATCTCGCATCCCGCAACCTGCCCAATGTGCTGGTCGTCGAGCCGCGTTACGCCGATCCGGTTTCCCTGGTTCACTTCAAGAAAGTGATCGTCACCAAGGGTGCCATCGACAAGCTCAAGGAGATGTACGCATGAGCGCCCCTCAATTTGACGAAGGCCGCCTGATGCAGGTGTTGGTCGCTCCCGTGGTGTCTGAAAAGTCCACCATGGTGGCCGAGAAGAGCAACGCTGTTGTCTTCAAAGTTCTCCGTGATGCCACCAAGCCTGAAATCAAGGCCGCAGTGGAGCTGCTGTTCAAAGTTCAGGTCAAAGGTGTATCCGTCCTGAATCAGAAAGGCAAAACCAAACGTTTTGGCAAGACCATCGGTCGCCGTGACCATGTGCGCAAGGCCTTTGTGACCTTGATGCCTGGTCAGGAACTGAACCTGGGTGGGGAGGCCGTCTGATCATGGCAGTCGTAAAACTCAAACCTACATCCCCTGGCCGCCGTGCGGTGGTCAAGGTGACCCGCGATCACCTGTACAAAGGTGAAGCTTTTGCCGCCCTGTTGGAGCCACAGAAGCAAAACGCCGGTCGTAACAACAATGGCCACATCACCGTGCGCCACAAAGGTGGTGGTCACAAGCATCACTACCGTGTGGTGGACTTCCGTCGCAACAAAGATGGCATTGCCGCCAAAGTGGAACGCGTCGAGTACGACCCCAACCGCACGGCTCACATTGCCCTGTTGTGCTACGCCGATGGCGAGCGTCGCTACATCATCGCTCCTCGCGGTGTGGAGGTGGGCGCCAGTCTGATGAGTGGTGCGGAGTCCCCCATTCGTGTGGGCAACACCTTGCCCATCCGCAACATTCCGGTCGGTTCCACTATCCATTGCATCGAACTGAAGCCTGGCAAAGGTGCTCAGATCGCACGTTCCGCCGGTGCTTCTGCCGTTCTGATGGCACGTGAAGGCATCTACGCTCAGGTTCGCATGCGCTCCGGCGAAGTGCGCAAGATCCATGTGGATTGCCGTGCAACCATTGGTGAGGTGTCCAACACCGAGCACAACCTGCGTCAGCTGGGTAAAGCCGGCGTCAAACGCTGGATGGGCATCCGTCCCACCGTTCGCGGTACCGCCATGAACCCGGTCGATCACCCACACGGTGGTGGCGAGGGTCGTACTGGCGAGGGCATGGCTCCTGTGGATCCATGGGGTAACCTGACCAAGGGTTACCGTACCCGTAATAACCGCCGCACGCAAAACATGATTGTTTCGCGTCGCAAGAGCAAGAAATAAAGGGGTAACGGTATGACTCGTTCACTCAAAAAAGGGCCTTTCGTTGACCATCACCTGATGGCCAAAGTTGAGAAGGCTGTCGCGACGAAGGACAAGAAGCCAGTGAAAACCTGGTCTCGTCGTTCCATGATCCTGCCTGAGTTCATCGGGCTGACCATTGCCGTGCACAACGGCAAGCAGCATGTGCCGGTGTACATCACCGACCAGATGGTGGGTCACAAGCTGGGCGAATTTGCGCTGACACGCACATTCAAAGGCCATCCCGCCGACAAGAAGGCCAAGAAATAAGAGGACACACATGGAAACACGTTCTGTTGTTCGCGGTGTTCGTCTGTCTGTTGACAAAGGCCGCTTGGTGGCCGACCTGATTCGCGGCAAAAAAGTCGATCAGGCCCTCAACATCCTGACCTTCACCCAGAAAAAAGCGGCTGGCATCGTCAAAAAAGCCTTGGAGTCGGCCATTGCCAACGCTGAGCACAACGACGGTGCAGACATTGACGAGTTGAAGGTGAAAACCATCTACGTCGAACAAGGCACCACCCTGAAGCGGTTCACCGCACGCGCCAAAGGCCGTGGCAACCGCATCAGCAAACCCACCTGTCACATTTATGTGACGGTTGGCAACTGAGAGGCTAGAGCACCATGGGACAAAAAATCAACCCCACCGGCTTTCGTCTGGCCGTCTCTCGCAACTGGACCAGCCGCTGGTATGCCAGCAACCGTGATTTCGCCGGCATGTTGGCCGAAGACATCAAGGTTCGCGAATACCTGAAAGAGAAGCTGAAAAACGCCTCTGTTTCCCGCGTCCTGATCGAGCGTCCTGCCAAGAACGCCCGCATCACCATCTTCTCGTCACGTCCTGGTGTCGTGATTGGCAAGAAGGGCGAAGACATTGAGAAGCTGAAGAAAGAATTGGCTGCCAAGTTGGGCGTGCCAGTTGCCGTCAACATCGAAGAAGTGCGCAAGCCCGAAATCGATGCCAAGCTGATCGCTGACAGCATCACCCAGCAGCTCGAAAAGCGCATCATGTTCCGTCGCGCCATGAAGCGCGCCATGCAAAATGCCATGCGCATGGGTGCTCAGGGCATCAAGATCATGTCTGCTGGTCGTCTGAACGGCATCGAAATTGCCCGTACCGAGTGGTATCGCGAAGGTCGTGTGCCTCTGCACACCCTGCGCGCTGACATCGACTACGGCACATCCGAAGCCAAGACCACCTACGGCATCATCGGTGTGAAGGTGTGGGTCTACAAGGGCGACACACTGGGTCGCACCGATGTGCCTTCGCTGGACAGCACCCCCCGTCCTGAAGACGATCGCAAGCGCGGCCCACGCCGTGACGGCGCACGTCCCGGTTCGGATCGCCCAGGCCGTGGCGGCCCACGTCGCTCCGGCGCTCCAGCCGACGGTAGCGACAAGCCCGCTGAAGCCGGTGCCAATGCCAATACTGCCGTTAAGCGCGTACGCAAAGCCGCGCCCGCCGCAGCCGCGGACGGCAAAGGAGAATAAACATGCTGCAACCCAATCGCCGCAAATACCGTAAAGAGCAGAAGGGCCGTAACACCGGTGTCGCCACACGTGGCGCGACTGTTGCGTTCGGTGATTTCGGTCTCAAGTCCACCGACCGCGGTCGTTTGACCGCACGTCAGATCGAATCTGCACGTCGTGCGATTTCTCGTCACGTCAAGCGCGGTGGTCGCATCTGGATTCGTGTGTTCCCTGACAAGCCAATTTCCAACAAGCCTGCAGAGGTGCGTATGGGTAACGGCAAGGGTAACGTGGAGTACTACGTTGCCGAGATTCAGCCCGGCAAGGTGCTGTACGAAATCGTTGGTGTGCCCGAGCAACTGGCCCGAGAAGCCTTTGCACTGGCCGCTGCCAAGCTGCCGCTGCGGACCACGTTTGTTGCCCGTCAGTTGGGTCAGTGATCAGGAGAATCCACATGAATACTGCTGAACTGCGCCAAAAAGACGTTGCCGGCCTGGAAGCCGAAGTAAAGTCCTTGCAAAAGGCCCACTTCAATCTGCGCATGCAGAAGGCCACCCAGCAACTGGCCAACACCAACACGCTGCGCCAGACGCGCCGTGCCATCGCTCGTGCCAAGACCATCCTGGCCGAGAAAACCCGTGCCGCCTAAGGAGTGACCATGACGGAAGCCAAACCCTCCCTCAAGCGCACCCTGATCGGCAAGGTCGTCAGCGACAAGCGCGCCAAGACTGTGACCGTTCTGGTCGAGCGTCGTGTCAAACACGAGCTGTACGACAAGATCGTGATCAAGTCGTCCAAGTACCAAGCTCACGATGAGCAAGGCCAATACAAAGCCGGTGATGTGGTGGAAATCACAGAAAGCCGTCCTTTGTCCAAAACCAAGAACTGGGTTGTCACCAGCCTGGTTCAAAAGGCTGCTGTGGTGTAAGCCTGTTTTTGGGCCGGCCTGCAAGGCTGTAAAAAGCGACCGATACTTCGGTCGCTTTTTTTTCGTCCGCACATGTGCGGCATTTCCAATCTGTACCTTTGAACGGAGCTCCCATGATTCAAGTTGGCGACAAACTACCTGCTACTACCCTGATGGAATTCAACGAGGTGGAAGGCGAAGGCTGTGCCATCGGCCCCATGCCGGTGGATGTGGCCAAAGCAACTGCTGGCAAAACCATTGCCCTGTTTGCGTTGCCTGGTGCCTACACACCCACCTGCTCGGCCAAGCATGTGCCTGGCTATGTGGAGCAAGCTGCTGCGTTCAAGGCAGCTGGTGTGGATGAAATCTGGTGCGTCAGCGTCAACGATGCCTTTGTGATGGGGGCATGGGGTCGCGAACAGGGCGCTCAGGGCAAAGTGCGGATGATGGGCGATGGTTCAGCCGACTTTGCCAAAGCCACTGGTCTGACGTTGGACCTGACGACTAAAGGCATGGGCCTGCGCAGCAACCGCTATTCCATGCTGGTGAAAGATGGTGTGGTCAAGAGCCTGAACATCGAAGGTCCTGGCAAATTTGAAGTGAGCGATGCGGCTACGCTGCTGGCTCAAGCCCAGTAAAACGAGCTGGTGAAACACCGTCTGAAGGCATTTCATTGTCATAGCATCAACTTCAAATGATGTGCGCCAAGGATCGGACTTTGGGTGTAAGGGGGGATGGCCGCAAACCCCATGTCCTCGTATAGCGCCCGGGCTGCTTCCATCTCGGTGAGGGTGTCCAGCAACAGGCAGGAATAGCCCGCCACGCTGGCTGCGTCGCGCACCGCCTCGGCCAAGGCATGGCCCAAACCCAGGCGGCGAAAGCCAGGGCGCACATACAAGCGCTTCATTTCGCTGGCGTTGGTGTGATCGGTGTCGGGCAATGGGCGAAATCCGCAGCAACCAGCCAGTTCTCCGTTGACCTTGGCCAGGTACAACCCGCCATCGGGTGCGGCGTATTCGGTGGCCAGCTGGCCGAGTTCCCGTTCCATGTCGCTCGCACACAGCGTGTGCTGAATGGTGGCCACATATTCCGCCACCAGGGCACGGGCACTGGGTGTGTCGTCGGGCCAACTGGCTTCCACCACCTCAATGACCGGTGGCGCAGAACCCCCGGAACCCCCGAAGCGGTTGCATGGATCAGAACAGGCTGGCGCGTTGGTTGGGGCAGGCATACTCACACTATAGCCAGTAGGCTTCACATACCCGCAGGGGCCAGATTCACCACCCAGACCACCAAACCCGCGCTGGCCGCCAGCACCACCAACGCCAGCAGACGTTGAGGCTTGCCATCCGCCGACTCTGGCGGAACCGGCTGCACGCCGTCCACCACTACACGCCCATGCACCATGGACTGCACCAGCGGTTTGCGCTTGACCCTCTGGTAAAACACGATGGCAGCCACATGTAGGCCCACCAACGACAGCAGCACCAGCTTGCCAAGGCCCTTGTGGTAATTAGTGGCAGCGGACACCCAGCTCGACTCCACAAGGGTCGATAACGGCCCGCTGAAAGCGATTTCGTCGTCGCTGACAAGGCCCGTCCCCACCTGTATCGCCACAATCGTCAGCATGCCCAGCACAGACAGCGCCCCCAACGGGTTGTGCCCGGCTGGCGACGCCACTCGGCCTTGGATATAGCCCCGCAAGCGTGCGGGTGTGGGCACAAAAGCCACAAACCGTGCCCAATACCCCCCCACCAGCCCCCACGCCAACCGGAACAGTACCAGCGCAAACACTATATACCCCAGTCTGAAGTGCCAGGGCATGAGGTTCCCGCCCACACTGCCTGTGGCCACCAGCCCCACCATAGCCAGCACCAGCGCCCAGTGAAACAGGCGGGTGGGCAAGTCCCACACCCGGATGGAGGTGGCAGAAGAGTGAGGAGCAGACATGATGGAAACCAGCAAATGAAGACCCCCTGCATTGTGGGCAATCTGGAACATGAGGTCAAAACCCCTGCAACTTGCATACACTGTGCGCTGACTGTTTGTTCACCCCTCAACTTAGGAGACCTTGATGAAGAAAATTCTGTCTGTCGCGCTGTTCGGTGCCCTGTGTGCCACCGCTGTTCCCGCCATGGCCCAGTTTCAAAAACCCGAAGACGCCGTCAAATACCGCCAGAACGCCCTGTTTGTGATGGCACAGCACTTTGGCCGCCTGGGTGCCATGGCCAACGGCAAAGCGCCGTTCGATGCCAAGCTGGCCCAGGAAAACGCAGCGGTGGTGGAACAAATGGCCGCACTGCCATGGGCTGGCTTTGTAGCGGGCACCGAAGGCGTGAAGTCCAAAATCAAGCCAGAGGCATGGACTGAAAAAGCCAAGTTCGACCAAGGTGCAGAAAAAATGCGCGCTGAAGTGGCTAAACTGGCCGTCGCCAGCAAGGCCGGCAATCTCGATGCCCTGAAGGCCGCCTTTGGCGAAACCGCCAAAACCTGCAAGGCTTGTCACGATGCCTACAAAGAATAAGATAGCAAACTACCACCGCTAAACAAGCGGTGGTCGGTTAAAAAAGCATTAAAAATTGGTCAAGCCTTGGGCAAAAGGCCATCCAGCAACTGGTGCAGCGCCTCAAACTGGGGCGGCCCCACATAGCGTTTGATGATTTGGCCATTTTGGTCCACCAAAAACGTGGTGGGCGTCACTCGGATGTCTCCCCACGCTTTGGATACCGCGCCGGTGTTGTCAATGGCCACCTTGAATGGCAATTGGCGCGACTGCGCGAAGTTCAGCACATAAGCCGGTGGGTCATACTGCATGGCCACGGCCACTGTGTCGTATCCACGCGCCTTGAATTGGTTGTAAGTAGCTACCAGTTCAGGCATTTCGGCCACACAGCTGGTACAGGTGGTTGCCCAGAAGTTGACCAGCGTCACCTTGCCCTTGAAATCTGCTGTGCTGATGCGACTGCCGTCGAGCAGCACATACGAGGTATCCGGGGCCCGCTCGCTGCCAGCGCAACCGGCTAGCACGCTGCTGCCAGTAGCCGCAGTAGCCACCATGCCCAGCGTGCTGAAGTGGCGAACCGGAATCAACCCCGTGCCCCACGTCACCACCTTGGCCAATACTGCACGCCGTCCACAGTCCATTTTGCTATCCCATGGTTCACAACAGGCCAAACTGTAGCCTGCACAAGCTGTTGGGTATCTGAAAGGCCTAAAAGTTCACAAGCTCTTGTTGTCAGCAGGTGTGCGGGCGATGTTTGGCGTGTCGCAGATGCAACGCTGTAGCGGGCAGGTGCAACCCGGTGGTGCCAGACATGTTGAAACGCTATAGTCAGCAAATGTAAAAAATCCATGTGCACACACCGTGCACGCAGGGGCCACCAGAGCCCTGCCCGAATACCCGCAGGGACAGGCAGACACAACCATGAGCCAAAGCTATTCCACCAACCGAGCCCTACGCGTATTGGTCGCTGACGACAACCCTGTCAACCTCCGTGTCGCTACCCGGGTGTTGAAGGACATGGGCCACAGTGGTGTGTTGGTCAACGATGGGGATAAAGCGCTCAAGGCGCTGGAGGCCCAGACTTTCGATGTGTGTCTGTTTGACGTGACCATGCCCGTGCTCGACGGTATTGGTGCTCTCACGGAGCTGCGCCGTCGCGAGGCTGCGGGGCGACGCAGAACTCCGGTCATCATGGTCACTGCCTTTGACATGCCTTCTGACCGGGCTCGTTTGCTGGCCCAAGGGGCCGATGGCTACGTACCCAAACCCCTGGAGCGGGCTGCATTGGAGGCCGAGCTGCAGCGCGTCTTGCGCTGAAGGGGCGGCGTCATGCAGCGCAAACTCAAGTCGTGGGCCGCGTTATGGGCCTTGCTGGTGCTGGCCGTGGGGCTGGTGATCACCGGGTTGGCGGTGCAGGTGGCCAACCGGGCGGTGGACCAGAAAGCACAGCTGGTGTTCGATCGCGAGGTGGAGCGCCTGAAAAATGCGCTGCAAGGCCAGTTGAATCAGCAGGCCTTGCTGCTGACGGCCATTCGGGGAGCGTTTGCTGCATCTGGGGAAATCAATAGCGCCGAGTTCGAGCAATTTGTGGGCTCGCTGGATTTGAAGGGGCGCTTTCCTGCATTGGCATCGGTGGGGTTCATCAAGCGGGTGCCTTTTGACCAGCTTCCAAACTACGTGGAAGATCACCACGAAATTGATCCCGGATTCAAATTCCGGTATCTCAAACCGGAAGGGGCTCGCTACAAAGAAGATCATTTTGTGGTGGATCTCATGCAGCCTGTGTCGGTGCGAGCGGGTTTGGGGCTTGAAGTCTCCAGCCACTCTGACCGTTGGGCTGCCATGAGCCGGGCGATCAGTTCGGGCACGGCGGTGCTGTCTGCGCCTGTGGTGCGCAGCACATCAACCAGACCGGTGCCTGCTTTCATTTATTACATGCCGGTGTACCACACCGGTTTTGTGCCCGATTCGCTGGCGGACCGAACCAGCTATTTGCGCGGCTTGGCCTTTGTGGCATTCGATGCGGAAGTCATTGTCAAGACCGCTGTGGCGGGCATGAAGCTGAGCATTGATTTTGAGATGGCCGATCCACTGGCCATGCAGCCAGATGGCATGACCCAGGGCATCACGCTCTATGACCATGACCAGCACTTGAGCCAACCCGATGGGACTGCGCAGCGTTTTGAAGATCGGAAGATTCACCACAAAGAGCAGTTTTTCTGGGGCAACCGTTACTTCGATCTGACCGCCAATTCCACTCCTGAATTTGATGCCCAGTCCAGCCGTGATGGACCGCTTGCGCTGGGTGCGGCTGGAACGTTTTTGTCGTTGGTGATGGCATTCTGGGTGTGGACCCTGATTCGTGGCCGCAGTGAGGCGCAGGATCGCGTGGAATCCATGCTCCAAGACAACGAGCGCCTGGCCACGGTGGCCCGTAACACCACCAACCTGGTGATCGTGACAGATGCCAATGGCATCACGACCTGGGTCAACCAGGCATTCACGCAGCACACTGGTTACACCCCCGATGAAGTTTTGGGTCAAAAGCCTGGCACTTTGCTGCAATGCCCTGAGACAGACCCCGCCACCATCCAGGCTATCGCAATGGCGTTGGCCCAGCGTCAGCCGATCGAGGTCGAAATCCTCAACCAAACCAAGGCAGGTCATCCGTATTGGGTGAATCTTTCCATTCAGCCTATGGTGTCCGAAACGGGCGAACTGAAGGGATTCGTGGCCATTGAACAGGACGTGACCGAGCGCCGCGACACACTCTTGCGCATGCGTTCTGCCCTGCGCGAAAGCGCGGCACTGATGAACACCATCACCATCCACTCCATCGTGTCGCAAACCGATGCCAGAGGTGTCATCACCGACATCAACGATGCGTTTGTGGACATCAGCGGTTATAGCCGGGAGGAGTTGGTTGGGGCCACCCACGCCATTGTCAATTCCGGCCATCATGGCAAAGCCTGGTGGGCCAGCATGTGGCAAACCGTGAAAAGTGGTCAGCCGTGGCAGGGCGAAGTGTGCAACCGCGCCAAAGACGGCCATTTGTACTGGGTGGACACTCTCATTGCCCCGTTTGCCGGCAACGATGGGGCGGTGGAGCGTTATGTGTCCATCCGCACCGACATCACCGCCCGCAAACTCACGCAAGACGCGCTGGCCAAAGCGCAGAGGTCGTTAGAGCTCTCCAACCAGGCGGCGCATATTGGTACCTGGGAATATGAGGTGGAGGCTGACCAGATGGTGTGGTCGCGCACCACGCGGCAGATTTTTGGCGTGAGCAACGAGTTTGTGATCAATCGCAGCTCGGCGCTGCCTTATTTCCCGGAGGGGGAAACCCGCGCGCTGGCGCGAACCGTCATGGCCCAAGCCCGCGAGCAGGGCAAAGGCTGGGATGTGGAAATGCTCATCCAGACCCAGCAAGGCGAGCGCAAATGGGTGCGAAGCATTGGTGTGCCTGAGGTGGATCAAGGCTTTTGCGTACGGGTGTATGGGACGTTCCAGGATATCCACGACCGCAAACTCAAGGAGCTTGAGCTTGCAGACGAGCGTCAGCGTCTGCAAAGCACCATCGACGGGACACAAGCTGGAACCTGGGAATGGAACGTACAAACGGGCGCAACCGTGTTCAACGAGCGTTGGGCCAGCATGCTGGGCCTCTGTCTGGCTGATTTGCAGCCGACCACAATCGACACTTGGATGCGGTTCGCTCACCCCGATGAATTGCCCGCTGGGCAGGAAGCGTTGGAGTCGCATTTTGCGGGGACGACGCCCGATTACAGCTACATCCACCGCATGCGTCACAAAGACGGGCACTGGGTTTGGATTCATGATCGAGGCCGCCTGGTCAGTCGCACTCCCGATGGCCTGCCTTTGATGATGTATGGCACGCACATCGACATTAGTCCACTCAAGGCTGCTCAGCTGCAGGCGGAGGCCGATGCAGCGCGTGTGCAGTCCATCCTGGAAGGCACCCGTGCCGGCGTGATGGAGTGGGATCTTGTCACGCATGAGATGCAGGTCAACCCCCGTTTTGCGCTCATGCTGGGCTATACCCCCAGCGAGCTGGGCACCCATGCTCCGGACGTGTTGCTGCGCACCACGCATCCTGAGGACTACCCGCATTGCTACAAGCGTTTGGTTGCCCTGTGGAAGGGGGAGGAAGAGTTTTTGGACCACAGTTACCGTGCCTTGCACAAAAGTGGCCAGGTGGTGTGGGTACAAGACCGAGGGCGGGTGGTGGCGTGGAGCGAAGAAGGCCGGGCCCTGCGCATGGCTGGTACCCGGGCCGATGTGACCGAGCTGGTACGCGCCCGCGAAGACGCAGCCGAAAAAGAGCGTACCTTGCGTGGTGCCATTGATGCACTGGGTGAAGGCTTTGTGCTGTACGACCAAAACGATCAATTGCTCTATTGCAATGAGCAATACCGTTTGCTCTATCCCCGCTCCGCCGCCGCCATGGTGTTGGGGGCCACCTTTGAATCCATCATTCGCTACGGTGCAGCCAACGGCGAGTACGCCGATGCCATTGGCAACTTGGAAGAATGGGTGGCCACCCGTTTGGCGCAGCACCAATCTTCAGCGGTCGATCTGGTTCAGCATCTCACCAGTGGAAAGGTGTTGCGGGTGGTGGAGCGACTCACGCCAGACGGGTTTCGGGTGGGGTTCCGCATCGACATCACAGAGCTGGAAAAAGCCCGCACGGCGGCTGTGGAGACCGAGCGCCTGCTGTCGGAAGCGCTGCAGTCCGTGGGGGCTGCGCTGGTGGTGTTTGATGCCGACGAGCACTTGGTACTGGCCAATGAACGCTTCAAGCAAATGCACGAGCCTTTGCGGAGCTGGTTGCAGCCCGGGCTGCCGTATGAGGCGTTTTTGCGTCAGGGCATCAAAACCGGCTCTGTGCGCATGAGCAGCCCGTCGATTGAAGAACATGTGGCCATGCGCTTGGCGAGCTTCAGGGCGGGCACCACCGATTCGGTGGTGCACCGCAACGATGGCACGGCATTGCGCGTCATTGAGCGCCGCCTGCCCGATGGCTCGTGTGTGGGCTTGCGTTTTGATGTGAGCGAGCTGGAAAACGCCCGACGGGAAACCCAGAAAGCGTTGTCGCGTCAGCAAGCCATTTTCGACGTGATACCAGTGGGCATCAGCATCACCGATACGCTGGGGAGAATCATTGACTGCAACCCGGCCAGCGAGCACCTGCTGGGACTGACCAAGGAAGAACACCTGGGACTGGAAGTGGACAGTGACTCTTGGCGCATTTTTCATCAGGATGGCACGCCCATGCTTCCGCAGGAATTTGCAGCGGTCAAAGCGCTGTACATGCATGAACCGGTGCGAGATCAAGTCATGCGGGTGCAACGAGGCGACGGGCAGGTGGTCCTGTCGGTGAGTGCCATGCCGGTGAACAACACCGAGTTGGGCGTGGTCGTTGGCTATGCAGACATCACCGAGCAGGTGCACGCCCGCGAAGACGCCGAAGCGGCCAGTCGGGCCAAGAGCCAGTTTGTGGCCAACATGAGCCACGAAATCCGCACCCCGATGAACGCCATTCTGGGCATGTTGCATTTGCTGCAGAACACGGCACTCACGGCGCGACAAAAAGACTACGCTGAAAAGAGCGAGGGTGCGGCCAAGAGCTTGCTGGGTATTCTGAATGACATCCTCGACTTCTCCAAAGTGGAAGCCGGCAAGCTCGATCTGGACCCTGAACCGTTCGAATTCGACCGTCTGGTGCGCGATCTGGCCACCATTTATTCCAGCAACGTCAAGGCCAAACAGCTGGAGCTGCTGTTTGACATCGATCCCCATATTCCCCGCGTGCTCATTGGCGATGCCTTGCGCTTGCAGCAAGTGCTCATCAACCTGGGTGGTAACGCCATCAAGTTCACTGCGCAAGGTGAGGTGCTGCTGAAGGTGGGGTTGGACGCCGACCGGGTGCAAGACGATGGTCAGCGCGAGGTCGACGTGCTGTTTGAAGTGCACGACAGTGGCATTGGCATTGCCCCCGAGGCACAGGCCAAGATTTTCAGCGGCTTTACCCAGGCCGAGACTTCCACCACCCGAAAGTACGGCGGTACGGGTCTGGGCCTGGCCATCAGCCAGCGGCTGGTGCGACTCATGGGCGGCGAGCTGCAGCTCAGCAGTACCTTGGGTGAGGGGAGCACCTTCTATTTCAAGGCCACTTTCCGGGTACCTGCCGATGTGCCGCAGGAACTGGCTCCCAAAGACCGAACCACGCTGCCCAACCTGAATGTGTTGGTGGTGGACGACAACCTGGTGGCGCAGCAAATCATGATCGGTGTGCTGCAAAACATGGGTTGGAATGCCTTGACTGCCGAAAGCGCCGAGGATGCGCTGGAGCTGCTGCGTGGTACTTTGACACCCGGTGCGGCCCCGTTGGACGCCATCTTCCTCGATTGGGACATGCCGGGCATGGATGGGTTGACGTTGGCGACCGAAATTCGTCATCTGCTGGAACACGAAGACAAGCAGCCCGTCATCATCATGGTGACGGCCAGTGGGCGCGACGTGTTCATGTCGGCTCCCGAGCACCAGCAGGCTGCGTTGGATGGGTTCCTGGTCAAACCAGTCACTGGTTCCATGCTCTACGACGCGGTTGCCGATGCCATGTCGGTGGTCACCGGCACCGCAGTCAAGGCCACTGCGCAGGTGGCCACCGACCGCCGCCTCAATGGCATGCGATTGCTGCTGGTGGAGGACAACCTCATCAACCAACAGGTGGCACAGGAGCTGCTGGAGCGCGAAGGGGCGGAGGTACGCATTGCCAACAATGGGCAGGAGGCGGTGGACCATCTGCGTGCCAATCCCGATGCGCACGACCTGGTATTGATGGACATGCAAATGCCCGTGCTGGATGGCTTGCAGGCCACCCACGCCATTCGCAATCGCTTGCATCTGTTCGACTTGCCCATTGTGGCCATGACGGCCAATGCCATGGCCAAAGACAGAGAGGCCTGCCTGGAAGCCGGCATGAACGACCATGTGGGCAAACCGTTCGACCTGTCTCAGCTCGTTCGCACGGTGCTGCGCTGGGCAGGCCATGCAGTCAAAGCCTACGATCCGATTCAGGCCGCGCAGCAGCAGGCTGACAAAGATGCTGCGGAGTTAGAAAAAGAAGTAGCAAGCAAAGCACGTATTTCAAGCGATGAGTTGAATAAAAATACAAAAAATAAGGAGTTTCCAGGCTACGGAGAGCCGGAGCCGGAGCGCATTCATCTGAGCGACGCGCTGCAGCGTTTGGGCGGTGACCCCAATTTCTACCAGCGGGTGGTACGCAACTATCGCCAAGACCTGGAACAGCAGCCCCAGCGTCTGGCCACGCTGCTGGCCACTGATCAAGGCGCCGACTTGGCCGCGGCGCTGCATACGCTCAAAGGCACATCCAGCACTGTGGGAGCACACAAACTGGCTGGACTGGCTGCGCAGGCGGAACAGACCGTGAAAACCTGGTTGGCTACAGATGCTTTGCCGCCGGTTCCCGGTGCCTGGATGGCCCCATTGGAGGCTGAGATTCAGTGCACTCAGCAGGCGTTGGGTCGGGTGATGGCGCTCATGTCAGGACAACCTGAGGTGGCGGTACCCCTTACTGGCGCTGCAGGTGGTGTGGCTGATGCTGACGCACCCGTAGTCGACATTGATGCCAGCTGGTGGCCCAAGCTGGCTCAACTGACGGCTTGCCTGGAGGCTTCGGACATGGAGGCGCTGGAGTTGCACGACGCCATGTTGGAAGATGCGGTGGTAGCCAGCCATCCTGACTGGCAGCCCTTGCACCAGGCCATGGAACAAATGGATTTTGAACAGGCGCTGGTCGCCGCCCGCAATCTGGTGGCCCCTCACTGAACTCTCATGCTTCATCCATCCTCCACACAGCAGGACGTGCATGGCACGAACCCCACCAGCGAGGGAGTTCCCCAGGCACCCGCGTTGGTGTGTACGCCATCGCCGCTGCATCCCGTTCCCCGCAAGGGCAAGCTGTTGGTGGTGGATGACCAGCCCATCCACCTGCAAGTGTTGCATCGCGCGTTGTCGGCTGACAATCAGATGTTCATGGCGACCAGCGGTGCACAGGCGCTGAAGGTGGCACAAGAGCGTCGGCCTGATCTGGTGCTGCTGGATGTGGTCATGCCCGACATGGATGGTTTCGAGGTGTTGGACCAGTTTCGCCGCAACCCTGATCTGGCAGACATTCCGGTCATGTTCGTCACTGCTCATGGGGGCGACGAAATCGAGACGCAATGTTTGCAGGCGGGCGCCGTTGATTTCATTTCCAAGCCCGTCAATCCCAGCGTGGTGCGGGCGCGGGTCAAAACCCACTTGACGCTCAAGTTTCAGTCCGATCTGTTGCGCAACCTCGCGTTCCTGGATGGTCTGACGGGCGTTTCCAATCGTCGCCAGTTTGACGAGCGTTTACCCATCGAATGGGGTCGATCCCAGCGCAATGGGACCCCTCTGTGTCTGATTTTGCTGGATGTGGATTCCTTCAAGGCGTTCAATGACCACTACGGCCATCAGGCCGGAGATGACTGCCTTCGTCAGATTGCTTCCGTCCTCAAAGGTGAATTGCGCCGTCCTACCGATTTTGTGGGGCGCTACGGAGGTGAGGAGTTTGTGTGCATTCTTCCTGACATTGGGCTGGAGGTGGGGTTGGTCATGGCTCAGCGCATGCTGGATGCGGTGTGCCGTCTGGCGATTCCGCATCATTTTTCCGATGCGGCGCAGGTGGTTACCATCAGTTTGGGTGTGGCAAGTCGCGAGTCTGGTGCGCCTGATGGCAAGGCATCCGAACTGCTTGCCTTGGCAGATGCCAAGCTGTATCAAGCCAAGCACGCAGGGCGTGCACGGGCGTGCGGCGGCAGCCTGTCGGGCGAATCCACCAAGCAGGCATGAAGTCCGTGGCGTGGCGTCAATGGTCAGCCCGCACGGTGGGCATGGGGGTGTTGTTGAGCACCAGTTTGGCATCTATTCTGTGGCTCACGGAAACTGAACAGCGTGCTTTCCAGTCCTCGCGTGCCAGTGCGATGCTTTCTGGGGAGGCGGTGGCATTTAGCCTGCGCCAGTCGCTGGAATCGGACATGCGGCTGGTGGACGTGATGGCCGCATTGGTACAACAGGGGCAGGGGCAGGTGCCTGATTTTCAACGCCAGGCGGCTGCGCTGTTGCAGCGTAGTCCCAGTGTGGTGGGGGTGGGTTTGCTGCCCGGCGGTGTGCTGGAGCAGGCGGCGCCCCCTTTACTGGAGAAGGAGGCGGGCAAGATCAACGTGCTGGAGGGTACGTGGGCTCACCCAGGTGCGACGGCTGCGCGCGATGGCCACCGCCGTGTGGTCAGTGGGCCTGGCATGTTGCCCACTCACCGTTTGGGACTGACGGTTTATGAGGCGGTGTTTCTGCCTGATGTGGATATTGCCAATCAGGTCGATCCATTCTGGGGGTTGGTGCGTGTGGGCATTGACCTCGACTCACTGTTGCAATCGGCTCGCCTGGATGCATTGGAGGCCCAGGGCTTCGCCTACCAGCTGCTGGGGCAAGAGGGTGATGCCACCTTCAACAACCGGCTGGTCACGCATGCTGCCCAGTTGCTCAGAACTTCCTCTAGCGCATCGGAGGCGTTTGCATCAGGTGTTCAGCCGGTGGAAGTTTCAGTGGCCCTGGCCGATTTGCACTGGCGATTGCAGCTGTTGCCGACAAGTGGTGGTTGGGGGACAGGGAGCGGGTTGTTGTTCAGGGTGCTGTGGGCCGGTTTTTTCTGTGTGGGCAGTGCGGGCTTGGCCTTTTTACTGTGGCAACGGTTGCGGTTTGCCAACAGCCTGCTACATAGCCTGACCGAACATGTGCCTGGTGTGCTGTATCAGTATCAGGTGGCCGCGGATGGCACAGCGCGGTTCCGCTATCTCAGCCCTGGCATTGAATTGCTGACCGGGTTGAGCCAGGTGGAGCTGTTGCAATCCGATCAGACTTGGCGGGAGCGTCTGGTTGATGCTGACCGTCAAAAGCTCAAAGATACCTTGAAGCAGGCGGTTCAGTCCGGTGCGGCTTTTGAGACGGAATTTCGCCTGCGCGTGGCCAACGGGCAGGAGCGCTGGTTCTGGACGCAAGCCCACCCTCAGGCTGAACCGGGTGGGGGTTGGCTGTGGCATGGCTATCTGGCCGACTGGACGCACGAAAAGCAGACCGAAGATGCCCTGACGCAAACCAACCGCCTCTTGTCGGAAGCGCAAGAAGTGGCCCGAGTGGGGTACTTTTTTACCGATGTGGCCACGGGCCGATGGAGCAGTTCCCCCCTGTTGGACCAGATTCTTGGCATTGGTCCCGAGTACGACCGTTCCACCGTGGGGTGGAGTGACCTGGTGGACCCGGCATACCGTGAAGGCTTGCGTGAGGCGTATCAGACTGCAGTAGCGGCTCGTGCGGGCTTCAATGTGGAGTACCCTCTGTGTCGTCCAAGCGATGGTCGGATGATCTGGGTGCACCTGATGGGGCGTTTGGAATTTGCCGACAATGGCCAACCGGTGCGCCTGGTGGGCACGTTGCAAGACATCAGTGCCCGCAAAAAGGCAGAGGCCGACATCCGCAACCTTGCGTTTTACGACCCTCTTACTGGGTTGCCTAACCGCCGCTTGCTGCTGGACCGCCTGGGCAATGCGTTGCTGGAGCGCACCAACGATGGCCGCCACGGTGCGCTCATGTTCATCGATCTTGATCATTTCAAGGATCTGAACGACACCATGGGCCACGACAAGGGTGATGCCCTGCTGCGCATGGTGGCGTTGCGCCTGCTGAGCTGTGTGCAGGAGCACGACACGGTGGCCCGTTTGGGGGGAGACGAGTTCGTGCTCCTGCTCGATTGCCTGGAGGCCCCCGAGCATGGCAAGGTGCCGCACGACCCCGCCGCCACGGCCGAGGACGTAGGCCTGCGCGTGCTGGCTGCTCTGGGTCGCCCCTATCCCTTGGGTTCTGCGCAGCACACCAGCACACCTAGCATTGGGGTGGCGCTGTTTTCCAACGATGGCCTGTCAGTAGACGATGTGCTCAAGCGTGCCGACGTGGCCATGTACCAGGCCAAGGCGGCTGGGCGCAATACCGTGCGTTTTTACGACCCCGGCATTCAGGCCGAGCTGACCGAGCGCATGCAACTGGCCGATGATCTACGCAAAGCCGTGCTGGCCGACGGGCAGTTGTTTTTGCAGTACCAGCCCCAGCACAACGAGACTGGTGGGCTGGTGGGGGCCGAAGCGCTGCTGCGGTGGAAACATCCCAGCCGGGGCATGGTGTCACCGGCAGTGTTTATTCCGTTGGCCGAGCAGGTGGGCCTGATGGAAACGCTGGGTCAATGGGTACTGACCACCGCTTGCCGCCAGTTGTCCGGCTGGCTGGAGGTGCACCGGTTGCGCGAACGGCACCCGCAGTTTGTGCTGGCAGTCAACGTCAGTGCCCACCAGTTCAAAAATCCGGCGGTGGCCACCGATGTGCAACGCGCCCTGACCCAGGCTGATTTGCCTGCCGGGGTGCTCAAGCTCGAACTTACCGAGAGCCTGATGGTCCATGACGTGGAAGACATCATTGCCAAAATGCACACCATCCGAACGTTTGGCGTGCAGTTCTCGTTGGACGATTTTGGCACCGGCTACTCGTCGCTCACCTACCTCAAGCGCTTGCCGCTGGATCAATTGAAAATTGACCAGAGCTTTGTGCGCGACCTCCTCACCAGCAGCAACGATGCGGCCATTGCCCGCACCGTGGTTGCGCTGGGTCAGACCCTGGGGCTGGAGGTGATTGCTGAAGGCGTCGAGACTCGCGAGCAACGAGAGTATCTTCATGCCATGGGATGCCATTTTTATCAGGGGTATTTGTTCAGTAGACCCTTGATTGCAGATGATTTTTTGGCCTACGCGCTCAAGGAATAATCGGTTACAGCTATAAAAAAAGGTGCCACCGGGCACCTTTTTCACTGAATGAATGAAGTATTGGCGACCAAAAGCCTCTTTTCCTGTCAACCACCTTTGTTGCTGTGACGCAGTTCGTCCAGAGATTTGAGGGCACTGCGATAGGCACCGCAACCAACCAGGCGGTTTTCGTCGATGGGCAAAATGTAAGAGGCCTTGCCTTTGACATCGCCCGTGACCAAATTGACGATGTTGTATTCCACCCATCCGCCACCTTGATCGGCGCGCTTCCAGGCATCGGTGATGAGCTGGTTGGAATCCAGACCTGGCGCTGCGCTCAGCGGCGTCCCCACCTTTTTCTCGTCCATGCCCATCATGCGATAGAAGCCTTCGCGGTCGAACACAAAAATATACAAATCGCGATCAATGAATGGGCCAGGCTTGGTGTGGATGTCGCGGAAAGCTTTTTCCCAGCCGACCCGCTTGATGTGTTCGGCTGCTTTCAGGGTCAGAGTTTTGGCTTCGTCAGCGGTGCCTTGGCGCAGGTGAATGTGGCTCACAGCATGGGCCAACTGGGTAGCCCGTTCGATCAGGCGATGCGAGCGGTGCTGGGTACGCTCTACCAAGGCAGAGTTTTCGGCAGTAACAGAGTCCAAGTCGCCCACTGCAATGACCACCTCGCTGAGCGAAAGGCTTTGGTTGGCGCTGGCCTCGGCAATGCCTTTCATGGCACTGGTCACCGCACCGATGCTGTCCACCAGCTCAGTCATCAATGAATTGACAGAGCCAATTTCTGTGACAGAAGTGTTGACGCGGTGGGCTGACTCGGCAATCAGTTTGCGTACTTCGCCCGCAGCCTCCTGGCTGCGGCGGGCCAAATTGCGCACCTCGCCAGCCACCACGGCAAAACCTCGTCCTTGTTCGCCCGCACGGGCGGCCTCTACGGCTGCATTCAGCGCCAGAATGTTGGTTTGGAAGGCAATGCTGTCGATGGTGCCGATGATTTCGGTCATTTTGCTGGAAGTGGACTTCAGGGTGTCCATGCCCCGCACCGTCTGGGTCATGAGCGAGCTGGATTGTCCGGTTTGGGTCTGCAAGGAGCCGGTCATGTCGCTGACCCGTTGCGCGGTGCCGGCGTTGTCCTTCACCATGTCGCCCACCATGCGTACGTTCGACGTGGTTTCTTCCAGGCTGGCGGCCTGAGATTGGGTGCGGTCGGCCAGCAAGGTGCCGTCGGCCACCAGAGCTTGGCCCACGTCGCCCACCAGCGCAGCGGCGCTGCGCACTTCCGCTACCAGGTCAGACAAATTGCCCAACATGACTTCAAATGCGCGACTGATATCGGCCAGTTCGTCATCGCCTTCGGTGTACACCGCTGAAGACAAATCACCATTGGCTGCCAATGCCATGGAGTGTTCCATGTTCTTGAGGCTGTGCAGCGTGGCGGTCTTGAAGCTCAACATGCCGTAAATGAGTACCAGCATGCCTCCAATGGAAACACCTATCACGATCATGAGGTAAGAGAATTGGGTTTCTGCCCGGGCTTGCAAGCGTTCGCTCAGCAGCTGGTGTATCTCGTCGAAAAACTTGTTGGAAGCGTCCAGTGCGGCCGTTCCTTCTTTGAAGAAATCGGCTGCATTTCCGTCGGGTTCGCCTGTGCCAAAGGCCAATTCAGCGTCAGCGGCAAAGCGCAGGGCGCGATCTCGGGCATCTTTCCAGGTGGTGGGGTCGGGCACACCTTGGCGTTTGATGGCTTCCAGCTTGGTTTCGATGGTGCGCACCATGCGCTTGGTGGCGTCACCAAGGCCCATAACCTGGCTGATTTCCAGTTGTGAGGCCTTGCCTCGTGCCATGAGTGCAGAGCCACTCCCCCTGAGCTGGCCAATGGCTTCTACCAAGGGAATACCGCGTTCGACGACGACATCCATCAGAAAGTAGGCGTCTGCTTCAGGATCCAGCAACAGGGTGGACGTTTCGCCAAGATACGCAACCGCCTCGTGGATGGCGACGATGGCGTCATTGTGGCGCAGCCACATGCGACCGGCTTGTGAGGCGTCGGCATCTTGCAGCAGGCTGGCAATCGCCTCCCGCTTGGAGGCCCACACTTGAACAGCATTCAAGCTGGGGTAGGAGGCCAGCACTTTGTCGACTCCTTGCAGAGCGGAGCGAAGTTTGTCTTGCGTGGCCTTGCGGGCTTCGACGGCGCCGGCATCGCCGCTGAGCACACGGTTGGTCAGTCCACGGTGAGCGGCGGTGTGCTTGACCACGTCGTACATGCTGTGGATGGCATCCAGCCCGTCGATTTCCAGCAAAGTGGACTGCCGCCCCTCGATCAGTTTGGTAGAGAGCAAATAGAGCACTCCGAGCATGGGGATCAGCAAAATGAGCGCCATGGCCGACAGTTTGGTGCCCATGCGCAGGCGCCGCATGATTTTGACCCCGGGCAAATACAGCGTAGGTACGGCGGAAACGCTAGTTTTGACGGTGCTGGACTGGCTCATGAGAATGCTCGCAAAAACGGGGGACCAACGATGGGTGCAGTGTACGCACCACGGGGTTCGATGATCCACTATCTGCCTTCCGAGTATGGGCTTTGCTCAGTGTTTTCCCTTGCGAGCGTGAAAGTAGCCCCCTTTCAGGGGGGTTATCAGTTTTTGCAGTGATTTTCGTTTTGATCAATGTCGGCTGGGTGCAACACCCAGTGGTAGGGCATGGGGTCACAATGCACCCGCATGACAAAGAGAATGGACTGGATGTGGGCTGACCCGTGCTGGCGGGGTGTGGTCATGGCGTTGGTACTGGCGGGGTGTTCGCCGACTTTCAACTGGCGTCAGGTGAGGCCCGATGGGGCCAGCGTGGCCGCGTTGCTGCCCTGCAAGCCAAATGCGGCACAACGCAATGTGTCGCTGGGTGGCCAGGAGGCCGGTTTGTCCATGCTCAGTTGCGATGTGGGTGACCTCACGTTTGCCATGGCCCGTTTGCGCGTGCCTGCAGGCATGGCCGTGGTCGATGCGGCCTTGGCCTGGCAACAGGCTGCGGCGGTCAGTTTGCAGACCGATCCGGCAACCGTCAAAACCTGGTCCGCTGCGTTGCCAAGGCTACCGCAGGGGGTGACGGTGCGCGGCTGGCGAGCGCAAGGCTCCAGACACGATGGGCGTTCTGTCCCGGCGCAAGCTTTGCAGGTATTGAGACCTGATGAGGTGGTGCAGTTGGTGGTTTATGGCGCGGCGACGCCTGAGGTCTTGCAAACGTTGTGGGAGGGGATTCAAGTGGATGCTGCCCCATAATCGTTTGCCATGAACGGTGTACTGATCCTGGCCCACGCCCCACTGGCTTCCGCTCTGAAGCAGTGTGTGCTGCATGTGTTTCCGGATGCGGGAGCTGCTGTGGCTGCGCTTGATGTGCAAGCCAACGAACCGCCTGGTACGACATTGATGCAGGCGCGCATGCTGGCAGAGCAGTTGGGTACGCCTCATTTGCTGGTATTGGCCGATTTGTTTGGTGCGACGCCATGCAATGTGGCCACCCAGCTGGCTCAGCAATGGATGCAGACACAGGGTTGCCACGCGCGGCTTGTGGCGGGCGTGAATGCCCCCATGTTGCTGCGTGCTGTCACCTACCGACATGAAGCGTTGGAACAATTGGTCTCCCGTGCGGTGGCAGGCGGCACACAGGGGGTGCTGGCCATCAGTCCGGCGGCTCCGCAAAATCAAGCTCGCAAACAACATGATCCAAATCACCACGACCATCAGCAATAAGCTGGGGCTTCATGCCCGCGCATCGGCCAAGCTCACGAAATTGGCGGGCAGCTTCCCGTGTGAGGTCTGGATGAGCAAGGGAGACCGGCGCATCAATGCCAAGAGCATCATGGGTGTGATGATGCTTGCCGCCGGATTGGGCTCCACGGTCCAGCTTGAAACCAATGGCCCTGACGAGCAAGCCGCCATGGACGCGCTCCTGGCACTGATTGCTGACAAGTTCGGGGAAGGCGAATGACATTTTCCGTCCACGGCATTGCAGTTTCCAGCGGCGTGGCCATTGGTCGCGCGGTGCTGGTGGCTTCCAGCCGCATGGACGTGGCGCACTATTTCATTGAGCCCGATCAGGCCGAATCTGAAATCACCCGCCTGCGCCTGGCGCGCGATGTGGTCATTGCCGAGGTGGAGCGGGTGCAGCAAAGCCTCGGCGAAATTGCCAGTCGTGATGGCCATGCCGAACTGAATGCCTTGCTGGATGTTCATCTGATGCTGCTGCAAGACGAGCACATGGCAGAAAGCGTCAAGGCCTGGATTGTGGAGCGTCGCTACAACGCAGAGTGGGCGTTGACCACGCAACTCGAACATTTGGCCAGGCAGTTCGAGGAAATGGAAGACCCGTATCTGCGCGAGCGCAAGGCCGATCTGGAGCAGGTGGTCGAGCGCATGTTGCGTGCCATGCAGGGGCACGTCTCCCCGGTTGTGCAGCCGTCTTCACCAGGTCGCAAAATGCCTCAAGGCTTGCTGCTGGACGATACGGTGGATGTTCCGTTGGTTCTGGTTGCACACGATTTGTCGCCAGCCGACATGCTGCAGTTCAAGCAAAGTGTGTTTGCCGGGTTTGTGACGGATGTGGGCGGTAAAACCTCGCACACCGCCATTGTGGCCCGCAGCATGGACATTCCGGCGGTGGTGGGTGCGCGGTCCGCCAGTCACATAATTGACCAGGACGACTGGGTCATCATTGATGGCGAGGCGGGCGTGGTCATCGTCGATCCGTCGCCCATCATCCTGGCTGAATATGGGTTTCGCCAGCGCCAGACGGAGGTGGAGCGCGAGCGCCTGAGCCGGTTGCGTAACACGCCGTCGGTCACGCTGGATGGCGAAGCCATTGAACTGCTGGCCAATATCGAGCAGCCTTCCGACGCCTTGGCTGCGGTCAAGGCGGGTGCGGTGGGAGTGGGGCTGTTTCGCAGTGAATTTTTGTTCATGGGCCGTGAGGGCCGGTTGCCCAGCGAGGCGGACCAGTATCTGGCCTATCGCGCAGCTGTCGAGGGCATGGAGGGCCTGCCCGTCACCATTCGCACGGTGGACATCGGGGCTGACAAACCGCTGGATCGGGCGCGCCAGACCGAAGACCATCTCAATCCTGCGCTGGGCTTGCGGGCGATTCGATGGAGCTTGGCAGAGCCGTCGATGTTCCTCACGCAGTTGCGCGCCATTCTGCGCGCAGCGGCGCATGGCCCGGTGAAGCTGCTGATACCCATGGTGGCGCATGTTTCTGAAATCCGTCAGACCTTGACGCTGATTGACCGTGCCCGCCAGCAACTGCAGGCGGAAGGGCAGTTGCATGGGCCGGTGCAGGTGGGGGCCATGATTGAGGTTCCCGCTGCGGCGCTGATGGTCGACGTGTTCCTGAAGTATTTCGACTTTTTGTCCATTGGCACCAACGATCTCATCCAATACACCTTGGCCATTGACCGGGTGGATGAGTCTGTGGCGCATTTGTACGACCCCTTGCACCCTGCGGTACTGCAGCTGATTGGTCACACGATTGCAGCGGGGCGTCGGTTGGGCAAGCCGGTGAGTGTGTGTGGTGAGCTGGCTGGCGATACCGCACTCACCAAGCTGCTGCTGGGCATGGGTTTGAGGAGTTTTTCCATGCACCCGGCGCGGCTGCTGGCGGTCAAGCAGCAGGTGCTGCGGTGCGATGCCCGCAAGCTAGAGGCTTTGGCTCAAGCGGCGCTGGCGGCCGAGGAGCCGGCGCTGGTTTTGGCTGGTTGAGGTAAGTCAATCGAATACTCCCTGGGGTGTGAGATCATGGGCTGATCGCCCTTCTTGGTCAAACCGAGTTGGTCGCGTTCTGCTATTTGTTCAATCCCAGAGGAATGCCATGAGCACGTTCAATCACGGTGGTCTGATCCATGACATCAATATCAGTTTGGCGCCGTTTCGCAAGGCTCAGCCAGAGGCCATGGCGGGCTTTGGTCAATTGGCCAAGGCGGCCATCAGTGATGGTGCCCTCAGCGCCAAAACCAAAGAATTGATCGCGTTGGCCATCGGGATCACACAGCGTTGCTCTGGCTGCATCGGTTTTCACGTCAAGGCGTTGCACAAGCTGGAGTGCACCCGTGAAGAGTTGGAAGAGATGCTGGCGGTTTGTGTGTACATGGGGGGTGGTCCCGCCCTCATGTATGCAGCAGAGGCGATCAAAGCTTGGGAAATGTTGGCATCTCCTCAGATCGGTTAATTGGTCTATTGTTTATGCTATAAAAAATCAAGCAATTGATGTCAAGGCACGTTCAGCTTGCTGATCGGCGTGGTAGCTGCTGCGGACCATGGCGCCCACAGCCGCGTGGGTAAAGCCCATTTCGTAGGCCTTGGCTTCAAACATCTTGAAGGTGTCGGGGTGTACATAACGGCGCACCGGTAGATGATGGCCAGAGGGAGCCAAGTACTGGCCAATGGTCAGCATGTCAATGTCATGAGCGCGCATGTCGCTCATGACTTGAAGAATTTCGTCGTCCGTCTCGCCCAAGCCCACCATCAAACCGCTTTTGGTCGGAACATTGGGGAACAAAGCCTTGAATTTTTTCAGCAAGTTGAGACTGAAGGCGTAATCAGAGCCAGGCCGAGCTTCTTTGTATAGGCGAGGCACGGTTTCCATGTTGTGATTCATCACATCAGGTGGCGCCGTCTTCAAAATGTCCAGTGCCCGGTCGTCGCGCCCACGAAAGTCGGGGACCAGCACCTCGATTTGCGTCTGAGGGGACAAGGCGCGGGTGCGTTCGATGCATGCTGCAAAATGAGCAGCGCCGCCATCACGCAGATCGTCTCGGTCCACGCTGGTGATGACCACATATTTCAGTTTCAGGGCGGCAATGGTGTTGGCCAGATTTTCGGGCTCGTTCGCATCCAGTGGGTCTGGGCGGCCATGGCCCACGTCGCAAAACGGGCAGCGGCGGGTGCATTTGTCACCCATGATCATGAAGGTTGCGGTGCCCTTGCCAAAGCATTCGCCAATGTTGGGGCAGCTGGCTTCCTCGCACACGGTCACCAGCTTGTTGGCGCGCAACACATCTTTGATTTCGTAGAACCGGGTACTGGGACTGCCAGCTTTGACCCGAATCCAATCCGGCTTTTTCAAGGGGGTGGCCTGCTCCACCTTGATGGGGATGCGCGCCACTTTGTCTGCCGACTTCTGTTTGGCAGAGGGGTCGTAGGGGCGGGCGGAGGAAGGGTTTTCAGTCGAAGACATGGTGCGCGGCCGTGGGTGCGGCGGGTGGTTCAGGGGGCGAGCAGGGCCAGCAGTTCGGTGGCCCACCGCTGGTGGATGTCGGCCGGGTTGGCTTCCACGCCCATTGTAAAAAGGTCCACCGTGCGAAGCCCTGCATAACCACAGGGGTTGATGCGGTTGAAGGGCTCTAAATCCATGCGCACATTCAGCGAAGCGCCATGGTAAGCCCGGTGGTTGGAAACCTTGATGCCCAAGGCGGCTACCTTTCCCACTCCTGCAAATCGCAGGTGTGCAGGGGCGTCGTCTGGCAGGTGGAGTGCTTGGTGGCCAAATGGATCATCCAGCCGCACATAAATGCCAGGGGCGTGGCTGACTCGATGGCCACTCACGCCCAGGTGACGCAATGTCCGAATGACGGATTCTTCCAGTCGATAGACATATTCTTTGACGAAGTACCCTGCCCTGCGCAAATCCACCAGCGGGTAAGACATGAGCTGCCCGGGGCCGTGGTAGGTGACCTGGCCACCGCGGTCGGTTTGCACCACCGGAATGGACCCCGGCGCCAACAAATGGGTGGCTTGGCCGGCCAAGCCTTGCGTAAAGGTAGGGGGGTGCTCACACAGCCAAAGTTCGTCCAGAGTGTCGGGTTGACGTTCTGCGGTGAAGCGACGCATGGCTTCCCAGGTTTCTTGGTAGGGGGCGTCGTGGCCCAGCCACTTGGGTGAAGCGAAGCTCAAAGAACCACCTTGACCATGGGGTGCCCCGTGAGAGTGCGGTACAGGTTGTCAAGTTGTTCGCGGCTTTCGACGCGCACGGTCAAAGTCAGTCCCATGTACTTGCCGCCACTGCTGGGGCGTTGCTCGATGGTGCGGCCGTCAAACGTCGGATCGAAACGACGCGCTATGCCGCTCATGGCGGGAATGAAGCCATCAACCGCCAAGCCCATGACCTTGATGGGAAACTGGCAGGGGTAGGTGATGAGGGAGTCTTTATCGGGTGCTTGGGTCATGCGGAATCATGGCATTGGTGGCTGCAGTGCAAAGCAGTTGACGCAAAACGGGGGTTTCTACTTATAATCGTAGGCTTTGCGGCGTTGTAGCACGATGCCGTAACCTGGGTGTAATGCTGAATGCACAAAATCAGTTCTGAAACCAGGGTTCCGAATTCAGGCCAGGCTCAACAAGCCGCTTGGAATGAGGAAGATGAGGCGGCTGACGGCCATTTCAAGCCCCTGACTCCCGAGCAAGCAGCAGCTTGGCGAAAAAGCCAAGTGCGCATTTCGGTGTGGCAGGTGTTGGGGTGTCAGGCGCTGGCTGGGGTGCTGTTGGGTGGCTTGGTGGCTGCTCTGGGTCATTGGGGTGCTGCAAAGTCTCTGTGGTATGGGGCTGCGGCAGTCTGGTTGCCAGCGGTGCTGATGGCGTGGGGGGTTTTGCGTGGGCGCATGTCGCGCATGCTTTCCGTGCTTCCCAGGGGGTCGTTTGCTGCGTTGGTTTTTTGGGAAGGGGTCAAAGTGCTTCTTTCCGTGTTGCTGATGGTGGCAGCCCCGTGGGTGCTGAAACAAGTGGACTGGCTGGCGTTGCTGGCGGGTCTTGTGGTGGTGATCAAGGTGAATGGTGTGGCCTTATGGTGGGTCAGCCGGACGCCGCGAAAAGTGAACTGACTGAACTATGTCTGCTGAGTCGCATGTTTTGACGCCGGGCGAATACATTCGCCACCATTTGCAGCATTTGCAAAACCACAAACAAACCACGATCGTCGATTTCTCGGTGGTCAACATGGATTCGGTGGCCATCGGGGCCATTTTGGGTGCTTTTGTCTGCTTTGTGCTGTTCTTGGCCGCCCGTAAAGCTCATGCGGGTGTTCCCGGGCGCTTCCAGGCTGCAGTGGAGATGCTGGTCGAGCTGGTTGACAACCAGGCTAAAGCAGTTATCCACAATGCCGAAAGTCGCAAGCTGGTTGGTCCTTTGGCGCTCACGGTGTTCGCATGGATTTTCATGATGAACTTCATGGACATGCTGCCATTGGATTTGCTGCCCAAGCTGTGGGCTGGGTACTACGAGTCGCAAGGCCATGATCCGCATCACGCTTTCCTGCGAGTGGTGCCCTCTGCTGATCTGTCTACTACATTGGGTCTGTCCACCTCTGTGTTGATCATGTGCTTGGTTTACAACATCAAAATCAAAGGCCTGGGTGGCTGGACGCATGAGTTGGTGTGTGCACCATTTGGTACCAGTAAAAACCCGGTTTGGGCTGTTCTGCTGGGCGTGGTCAACTTCCTGATGCAGATGATCGAATTCGTGGCCAAGACCGTGTCCCATGGCATGCGACTGTTTGGCAACATGTTTGCTGGCGAGCTGGTGTTCATGTTGATTGCCCTGTTGGGTGCGTATGCCTCAGCGTCTCTCGGTGGCGGTTTGTTCTTCGTTGGCCATGTGATTGCCGGCACGGTGTGGACGCTATTTCACATCTTGGTCATCACCTTGCAGGCGTTCATTTTCATGATGCTGACCCTCATTTATCTGGGTCAAGCGCATGATGCGCACTGATCTGGTGCATCTGTTTTTCCTCAACCTTTCTTTTTCAACTTAGTTTCTTAGGAGTCATCATGGAAAACGTTCTGGGTCTCGTCGCTCTGGCTTGTGGTTTGATCGTGGGTCTGGGTGCCATTGGCGCCTCTATTGGTATCGCCCTGATGGGTGGCAAGTTCCTCGAGTCTTCTGCTCGTCAACCTGAGTTGATGAACGACCTGCAAACCAAAATGTTCATTTTGGCTGGCCTGATTGACGCTGCGTTTCTGATTGGCGTGGCCATTGCCCTGCTGTTCGCATTCGCCAACCCCTTCCAGCTGGCAGCCTGATCGCGCTTGGCGATTTCGGTTCCGGGTTTGAATGGTTGAAACCCGCCTTGTGTCAGCAGACCAAGGCGGTGCGCCGAATCAAATGCCGGTGTGTATCCCCTGAACACACAAGAAAGGTGTTGCTGTGAATATCAATGCAACGCTGTTTGCTCAGGCAATCGTATTTGCCATCTTGGTATGGTTCACGATGAAATTCGTGTGGCCACCGATTGCCAAAGCCTTGGATGAGCGCGCTCTGAAAATTGCTGAAGGTCTTGCTGCTTCCGAAAAAGCCAAGTCTGAGTTGGCGGTTGCCAACAAGCGAGTAGAAGAAGAGTTGAGCAAATCGCGCAACGAATCTGCTACACGCGTTGCCGACGCAGAGCGTCGCGCGCAGGCTTTGATTGAAGAAGCCAAGGCAAAAGCCACCGACGAAGCTGCCAAAATTGTGGCTGCTGCTCGTCAGGAGGCCGAGCAACAACTGGTCAAGGCGCGTGAAGCGCTGCGCGAAGATGTTGCGAATCTGGCAGTCAAAGGTGCCGAGCAAATCCTTCGTCGCGAAGTGAATGCATCGGTTCACAGCGACCTACTGGGTCAACTCAAGACCGAACTCTGATCTAAAGGCTGACACACCATGGCTGAAGTTGCCACCGTTGCCCGGCCTTATGCCGAGGCATTGTTCCAGTCTGTGGGATCGTCCACTGACGCGGGGTTTTGGGTTGAAGAATTGGCCCAGATTGCTGCAGATGACGAGCTCTTGCAGTTTGCCGACAATCCGAAGGTTGGCTCCGATCAGGTCATGGCGGTGATCCAGTCCGTTGTGCGTACCCAGTTGTCACCCCAGGCTGTGAATTTTCTCCAGCTGGTGGTCGAAAACGGGCGATTGTCCGCCTTGCCTGAAATTGCAGCGCAGTATCGTGCGCTGAGCAATGCTCAGGCAGGTGTGGCCGATGCGGTCGTGCAAAGTGCTTTCCCGTTTGACGGTGGACAGCTTGCAGACTTGTCCGGTACTCTGGAGAAGCGGTTTGCGCGCAGGCTCAACCTGTCGGTGGATGTGAAGCCCGAGCTGATCGGTGGAATCAGGGTCGTGGTCGGAGACGAAGTGCTGGACACTTCGATCAAGGCACGCCTGGAACAAATGAAAGCGGCCCTGACGGCTTGAGCCGCGGTTCCGAGTCCCAATCAAACGTATAGAGGAACGAGTCATGCAACTCAATCCAGCTGAAATCTCCGAGTTGATCAAATCCCGCATTCAAGGGGTTTCCGCTTCGGCAGATGTGCGCAATCAAGGCACTGTGGTTTCTGTGACCGACGGCATCGTCCGCGTGCACGGTCTGTCGGACGTGATGCAAGGTGAGATGCTGGAGTTTCCAGCCACCAAAGACGGCATCGCCACCTACGGTCTGGCGCTGAACCTGGAGCGCGACTCTGTGGGTGCCGTGATTTTGGGTGAATACGAACACATCTCCGAAGGTGACACCGTCAAGTGCACAGGCCGCATTCTGGAAGTGCCGGTTGGCCCTGAGTTGCGTGGCCGCGTGGTCAACGCGCTGGGTCAGCCCATCGACGGCAAGGGTCCGATCAACGCCAAAATGACGGACGTGATCGAAAAAGTGGCGCCTGGTGTGATCGCACGTCAGTCTGTGGATCAGCCGATGCAAACTGGTTTGAAGTCCATTGACTCCATGGTGCCTATTGGTCGTGGCCAGCGCGAGCTGATCATTGGTGACCGTCAGACTGGCAAGACCGCTGTTGCCATCGACACCATCATCAACCAGAAGGGTCAGAATATGACCTGTATCTACGTCGCCATCGGTCAGAAGGCGTCGTCGATCAAGAACGTGGTGCGTTCACTGGAGCAAGCTGGTGCAATGGAGTACACCATTGTGGTGGCAGCCACAGCCTCAGAGTCTTCTGCTATGCAATACGTGTCGGCCTATTCGGGCTGCACCATGGGTGAATATTTTCGTGATCGTGGTGAAGACGCGCTGATTGTGTATGACGATCTGTCCAAGCAGGCTGTAGCCTACCGTCAGGTTTCGTTGTTGCTGCGTCGCCCACCAGGTCGTGAAGCGTTTCCTGGCGACGTGTTCTATCTCCACAGCCGTCTGCTGGAGCGTGCCGCCCGTGTCAATGCCGACTATGTGGAAGCGTTCACCAAAGGTGAAGTCAAAGGCAAAACTGGTTCGTTGACGGCGCTGCCCATCATCGAAACACAAGCCGGTGACGTGTCTGCTTTTGTGCCGACCAACGTGATTTCCATTACCGACGGTCAGATCTTCCTCGAAACCTCGTTGTTCAATGCCGGTATCCGTCCTGCGATCAACGCGGGTATTTCCGTGTCTCGCGTGGGTGGTGCAGCTCAGACCAAGTTGATCAAGGGTCTGTCCGGTGGTATTCGTACCGACTTGGCGCAGTACCGTGAGCTGGCTGCGTTTGCGCAGTTTGCATCCGACCTCGACGAAGCGACCCGCAAGCAGCTGGACCGCGGTGCTCGCGTGACCGAACTGCTCAAGCAGGCGCAGTACAGCCCGCTGTCCATCAGTGCCATGGGTGCCACCTTGTATGCGGTGAACAAAGGTTTCCTCGATGACATCGATGTCAAGAAGGTTCTGAGCTTCGAGTCGGGTTTGCAAGCCCACCTGAAGGACAAGCACGCTGCGCTGTTGGCCAAGCTGGAAAGCAGCAAGGCCATGGACAAGGACGCGGAAGCCGAATTGAACGCCGCCATCACCGAGTTCAAGAAAACCGGTACGTTCTGATCGACCTGGTCAATCAGACAAGGAGCATCTTCTATGGCAGCAGGCAAGGAAATACGCGGCAAGATCAAATCGGTGGAAAACACCAAGAAGATCACCAAAGCCATGGAAATGGTGGCCGCGTCCAAAATGCGCAAGGCACAGGATCGCATGCGTGCGGCCCGTCCTTACAGCGAAAAAGTGCGCCACATCGCGGCTAACCTCAGTCGGGCTAACCCTGAGTATTCGCATCCTTTCATGGAGTCCAACAATGCCGACACGGTCGGATTCATTGTGGTCTCCACTGACAAGGGGTTGTGTGGTGGCATGAATACCAACGTGTTGCGTGCGGTTACCAATCAATTGCGTGATTTGCAATCACAGGGCAAGAAAGCTCAGGCGGTTGCGTTTGGCAACAAAGGTTTGGGTTTTCTCAACCGGATCGGTGCTACGGTGATTTCCCATGCCACTGGTTTGGGCGACACCCCTCATTTGGAGCGGTTGATCGGCCCCATGAAGGTCATGTTGGATGCCTACGCCGAGGGGAAAATCAGTTCGGTTTACCTGTGCTATACCCGCTTCATCAACACGATGAAGCAGGAACCAGTGGTCGAGCAGTTGCTTCCGCTCAATGCATCGTCGTTGCAGTCCAGCTCTGCCACACATGACTGGGATTACATCTACGAACCTGACGCAGCCACAGTCATTGATGACTTGCTGTTGCGTTATGTTGAAGCGCTGATTTACCAGGCAGTCGCAGAAAACATGGCATCCGAGCAATCCGCTCGCATGGTGGCCATGAAGGCAGCTACGGACAACGCCGGTAGCGTGATCAATGAGCTTAAGCTTGTCTACAACAAGACTCGCCAAGCCGCGATTACCAAAGAACTGTCAGAAATTGTTTCTGGCGCTGCTGCGGTCGGATGACGGCACGACACAACCAACATTCAAGTAAACGTTAAGGATTCAATCATGGCTCAAGCTCAAGGCAAGATTGTTCAGTGTATCGGTGCCGTGGTGGACGTGGAGTTCCCCCGCGATCAGATGCCCAAGGTGTATGACGCCTTGAAAATGGATGGCTCAGCACTGACATTGGAAGTGCAGCAGCAGTTGGGAGACGGCGTGGTGCGTACCATTGCGCTGGGTTCTTCTGATGGGTTGCGTCGCGGTATGGTCGTGACCAATACCGATGCTCCTATCCTCGTGCCGGTTGGTAAGGCCACACTGGGTCGAATCATGGACGTGCTTGGAAACCCTATCGACGAACGTGGCCCTGTCGATCAGGCGCTGACAGCCTCCATTCACCGCAAAGCCCCTGCATACGATGAGCTGTCTCCCTCGCAGGAATTGCTGGAAACAGGCATCAAGGTGATTGACTTGGTGTGCCCGTTTGCCAAAGGCGGTAAGGTGGGTCTGTTCGGTGGTGCCGGTGTGGGCAAAACCGTGAACATGATGGAGCTCATCAACAACATCGCCAAGGCGCACTCCGGTTTGTCGGTGTTTGCAGGCGTGGGTGAGCGTACCCGTGAAGGCAACGACTTCTATCACGAGATGGCCGACTCCGGCGTGGTGAACCTGGAGAATCTGGGCGAGTCCAAAGTGTCCATGGTTTACGGTCAGATGAACGAGCCTCCAGGCAACCGTCTGCGTGTGGCCCTGACTGGTCTGACCATTGCCGAGTCTTTCCGCGACGAAGGCCGCGACGTGCTGTTCTTCGTGGACAACATTTACCGCTACACACTGGCCGGTACCGAAGTGTCTGCGCTGTTGGGTCGTATGCCTTCTGCTGTGGGCTATCAGCCTACGCTGGCCGAAGAAATGGGTCGTTTGCAAGAGCGAATCACCTCGACCAAAGTGGGTTCCATCACATCCATCCAGGCCGTTTACGTGCCTGCCGATGACTTGACCGACCCATCTCCTGCCACGACCTTTGCGCACTTGGACTCCACTGTGGTGTTGTCTCGTGATATTGCTGCGCTGGGTATTTACCCCGCGGTGGATCCACTGGATTCCACCAGCCGTCAGCTGGATCCCAATGTGGTCGGTGAAGAGCACTATGGGACTGCCCGTGCCGTTCAGGGTACCCTGCAGCGCTACAAAGAACTGCGCGACATCATTGCCATTCTGGGTATGGATGAGTTGGCACCTGAAGACAAGCTGGTAGTGGCCCGTGCCCGTAAGATGCAGCGTTTCCTGAGCCAGCCGTTCCATGTGGCGGAAGTGTTCACAGGCTCGCCCGGCAAGTATGTTCCACTGAAAGAAACCATCCGTGGTTTCAAGATGATTGTGGGCGGCGAGTGCGATCACCTGCCTGAGCAGGCTTTCTACATGGTTGGCACCATTGACGAAGCCTTCGAAAAGGCCAAGAAACTGGCTGCTTGATCGACGCAAAAGCCGTCATGTCCCCGGCGAATGCGATTGCGTTCGCCATTGACAGGAAAATTACATGAGCTCGATTCAAGTTGATGTGGTCAGCGCTGAGGATTCCATCTTCAGCGGTTTGGCCAAATTCGTTGCATTGCCTGGTGAAGCTGGTGAACTGGGCATTCTGCCTGGTCACGTTCCGCTGATTACCCGCATCAAGCCAGGTGCTGTGCGCATCGAAAAGGCCGATGGTGGCGAAGAATTCGTCTTTGTGGCTGGCGGTATTTTGGAGGTGCAGCCTAACCATGTGACTGTGCTGAGTGATACGGCCATCCGTGGCA
>Ga0228698_1000396_pt1 | contig 35592 bp, 53 predicted proteins | sample McNCre117_Aug_MG_FD_178015 | JGI IMG/M metagenome (GOLD analysis project Ga0228698, IMG submission 178015) | Freshwater microbial communities from McNutts Creek, Athens, Georgia, United States - 1-17_Aug_MG | ecosystem: Environmental > Aquatic > Freshwater > Creek | place: USA: Georgia... | reverse complement strand
AAAACTCATGTCGTAAAGTCGAGGTAGAGCTGTAACCCCTATAAGAGTTAAATGGAAACGGAGAAAGAGTTTCTCCTCCGCCAAGGTTATTTGGTGCGCTTGTTGCCCAAAGTCCCTTCATTGGAAGTCTCGATGCAGGAATATTTCGATAGGCTCCTGAAAATGGATTTGTCGATGTCGGATATGTTTGAGATTTAACCGCAAATGCCTCTAGCTGCTCCATAGTAGCTTGGACACCAATTGTCTGAGTTGGTCCAATATACTTAAATGATTTAATTTCTTTCATTAAGTACGATGCACCGGATGGATTGTTTGGTTGAAACTCTAAAACGTGTTGCCCAATCCCAAGCTCTTTTGCGATTGGAAGTTGAAAAATATTTCTAACTTCATTTGATGTAGAACCCGCTGCAAGAGTAAATCCTACAGCCGCAAGTCCATCTAAGAAAAATGTCCCTGAAACAGCGGCGCTGACGCCCAAATCAAAAACAACTTCAACAGCTTGAAAATCCCCAACAAATCTCCATGGTCCGGCAATTCCATATTGCCCGTCTGACATCGCTCCCGCTCCAATGGAATTTCCAAGCAAATCAAGCACCGGACCAAATGTGTAAAAATAATTTGCAGAAGTATAATTAGCTAAGGCAGACCCAGCTCCGTTGCCTGTAGAATTTTGTTCTTGATTAGAGCTAGAAAGCTTATACCCATCCAAAGTAAAAGCGAGAGAATATGTAGCGCTGCTAATTGTGTTCGACAGCCCTGTCATGAAATTTTTTGTCAAAGTTCCTCCAACAATTCCAAAAGAAAGAGTTGGGGAAACCGTTAAAACATCGCTTGATTGATTTGTTACTATGCCAAAATAATGGCTTGAGCCAATTTGAATATTGATGCCTGAGCCAGTCGGAAAACTTGCTCCAGACCCTATTGATGTTGAAACTAAGTTGGTTCCGCTTGAACCACTAGCCTGAGTTTGAAGAAGTGGAACTGACCACGTGGAAGCAACAAAAGTTCCTCCTGAATTTTTGTAAAAAGCTGTCTTAGCTCCTAAGTGAAAAAGAGAAGCGTTTTGCGCTGGAACTGCTAAATGCATGTTGTTTGTTGTGGTTATCTTTGTTTTGTCTACATAAGACACCCCTGGAGGGCATTCCACGTCAAGCGTTGCATTCTCATAAAAAATTATAATACCGGCAATGCTCATTTCCCCGGCTTGATCTGCTTTAATTCTAAAATCGTGTAAATCCGAAGATAGCGCAGTGCCCGAATCGAAAACCATGTATTTTTGATTCCCGTCAGAAAATAAAACCCTGCTTGAGGTTCCTGAGGTGCCAGCTAAGTTTGAAATAGAGCCAAAATCTATGGCCGCAGAAAAAGCGTTGTCTATGTAAAGTCGTGATGTCCCAGTGTTTGACTGAGTATTTCCGGCTGTAAATCTATTAGATTGAAAAACAAACGCGACCTTTTTAACGGGCCCAGTGATTCCAAGCCCAGCATTTATTGAGTTTGCTCGCACTGCGCGAGTTTCGTTGTAGCTAGCAAGGGAAATGTTGCCGAATGCATAGGCAGCTATATTTGGTTCTTGAGAATCAAAAACGATTCTCCATGTACGCTGTCCCTCAATCCAATTTGCTGGATTTTCTTCTAACACCAAATCTTTTATCCATAGAGTTTTTGCAGAGTATTTTGGAGCGTCTGTGTTGGCGAAATACTTTGATAAAGGATTTGTAGAAATCGTGCTTGATAAACCGTTGTTGTTTGTAGCCGGGAATGTGTAATCAGAAAAAGAGTCCTTTACATAGTCCGAAGTCGTGGCAGACCCACTCGATTGCTGCGGAAAAAATAACGAATTAGACATCTTTTACCTTCCTCTTAAAATAACGAGGGGAGGGTGTAAAACACCCATCCCCACGGGAAAAGGGGACGCTCCTTTTCCAAAGCGAAATTATGCTACGAGACCTTGAGGAGATTTGATGTCCTGAAGGGCTTTGATAACAACTGCAACGGTCAATTCAGTCACGCCTGTACCTGTCATGACAACGCTAATCAGGTCGTCTTGTTGAAGGTTCAAGAGTGAAGCACCGCCAAGAAGAGAAATCCCTTGCATGCCGGAAGTTCCAATTGTGGTGAGCGTAATCGTTGCACCTGTTAGGATGCTTGTGAGTCCGCTACCTGCAATGAATCTTTGAACTGCCATTTGAGCAACGACTGCGCCGGAAACACCGACTGCCGAAACTCGAGCGCTTTCAAGAGCGCAAGCATAGGGAACCAAATGAAGTGCATAGGTTCCTGCAGCTTTGTTGTTAATTGTTACGCATTCGACAAGTCTTTTTTCAGAGACGTCTAACTCTCTATTGATGATAGGCATTCTAAAATCCTTTCTTTACCTCATGTTTGAGGTGTTGATATCTGAAAAGGCCTTCTTAAATTCCGACCTTTGGTCGTAAAAGAAAGCCTCGTTTTTGTTTCTTAGGTCTTTTTCTTTTTGCTCTGCCACCTTCTCATATGAGTCTATCAGCTTGTCCGCGACTCGGTCATCGCGCCAACCGTCAATCTCTCGAATGCGGTTCATAAGCGGCTCAATGCCCCAATCTACTGGACGACCCTTTAGGCTCCAATTATGCGTCAGTGCCAAAACAAAATGCGGCGAGGGAAACGAGGCTAGAAAATTATTCCCGTGATACTCGAAGGGAAAAAATCTGACTCCTTCACGATAAACGTGAATTGAGCCGTTTGATTCCCTCTTTGCATAGAGCTTTGAGTCATAAGCTCGCAGCTCTTGGGTCAACCTTCTCTCTCTCGCATCCCTCATCCTAAACTCTCCCTGATTATGGGCTAATGTAGTTACGCAATACAGCCGAAGCTGAAGGCTTCTCGTTAAAGAGGTTCATGAAGAAACGAATACGTACTTCAAGAGCGTCTTGAGAAACTTGTGCGATATACATAGTGCCAGTTTCGTCAGCAAATTCCATTTCAGCCAAAACGTATGCCTTAAGAGCATCTTCTGGAATCATGAACATTCTGAGAGGGCAATCTTTGTCTGCAACAATGGGGATTCCGTTAAATTCCAAGTACGCTTGGTCTTTATTTGAGAAACCGCCATCACCTTTTACGGTGTTGCTGTAGCGTTTATCAGCCGTCAAAAGTTTTTGGTAATAACGAAGGCTGTCGAAGTCGGACCAAATAGCAGAGTATTTAGCACCGCCGCGACGAAGACCTAAGTTCCATGCTTGTTGCATAAGGTCCAAAGAAAGTTGACCGCCGCCAGCATTCACTACGTTTCCACGTGCAGATGCATATGTGCTTCTGTCGACGTTGAAAACAGTCGTTGTGTTGCCATCGAGCTGAGTCAAAAGACCTTGGATTTCTTGGCCGTTAGAGCCGCTGCGAATCAAGTATTGACCCGAAGAAACTGTAACAGGAGCAGCAAGAGTTAAGGTTGCAGTTGTAGTGCCAGAAATTCCTGTGATTTCAATTGCACTTTGAACGACTGAGCCGCCCGCAGTAACAACGTCAAAAACAGTGCCGACATCGAGGAATTTATTTCCATCTTCTGTCGATTCACGGCCTGTAACTGTGATGGTTGTCGAAGCTACAGCGTTAGCTGAAACTTGAGCAAGCCAACCAGTTCCGTCCCAAGAGAGCTGACGGTTAACATCACTCTTCAAGTCTTTGTAACCTTCTTCAAGTTCATAAGAAGCTGCGCGAACGAAGCTACCTACATCGCTTTGAGAAGCTTTGATCATGGGGCCAGTAACACCGAAACGAAGATAGTTATATTTCGCTGCGATAATTGCTTGCACCGTTGTTTGACGACCAATTGCAGGCAGAAGACCGCCGTCAGAGACAGCTCCAATGCCTTGGTTACGTCGAACTTTCAAGGGGCGGATAACTTGTTGTCCCGACCACATGTTTTTAATTTTTTCAGCGGCCCGGTAAATCGGAACCTCATCGTTAAATTGACTGACAATCGGACCTTGGTAGTAGTTTTTCAACTGCGCAAGGTTAGATGTCACGTTATCAAATAGATTTGCCATCTTAAATCCTTCCTAATATAGGAAGCAAACTAACTTAGTTTGGGTTTAAGTCTTGCAGAGCGGCGGCGGTTGCTTCTTTCAAAGTCCTCGCGGTCTTTGGTGCAGCTCCCGGTATTCCCCCACCTCTAGCAACGTCTCTCCCCCGAGCGTTTGCCTCATTTTGTTTTGTAAATTTGGTTTTGTAATGAGACTCAAAAGCTTTCTGATAAAAATCGTTAGATTCTTTAAAAATCTTCTCCCAAACTTGAGGCGTGAGTTTCTCGCCACGGTCAAGAGCTGCTTGAGCTGCGTTTAGCACGCGACTCTCATCTCCGTTCGGTGTTGCGAGAGGAAACTTAGGCGTCAATCGGGCAAAAGCTGAATCAATTTCAGCCTCTCTTTGTGCGACTCTTTCAGTATGCCTTTCCGATTGGAGTTCCTTGACGGTCTTAAGAGCGTCTTGAACTTCTTTCGGAAGTAGCGTTTGAGCACTCGAAGCTTGAGCGGTTGCAGGACTTGCACCTTGAGCTGCGGCTTTATCCAAAACATCCTCGAGCCATTCATGGAACTGCTCAGGATATACGCGGCGAAACTCATCGGCCAGTGCTGGGTTGGCTCTCACTTTTGACAAGTCAGCCTTTAAATTCGAGAAATACTTCTTCTCTTCATTGTATTGCTGCACTTGTCTGGAAAGAGCACCTTGCCGACTGTAGGCCGACATCAAGTCGTTTACAGGCAGCTCCTTGTCTTTCCACTTCACACGTTGAAACTGCCCAAGGTCGGCGATTTTCTCGGCGATTGCTTGGTCGCTTGTTTCACGTGAAACTTCCCTTTGTTGTGTTGAACCTTCGGAGCCTTCTGAGCCTCCTTCAGTTCCTGTGTCTTGGTCTGAATTGCTTGCGTCCGTAAACATATTCGTCCTTTCCTTAAACTTTCATTTTCTTTTGTGCTAAAGCGCGAGATGCGGCTTCAAATAACGATTTTGGCTTGCCAGAAGCTCCTGCAAGCTGTGCAATTTCTTCAGGGGTTGAATCCTTGCCGAGAAGTGCTGCGAGGTCTGACATGTCGCCTGACTCGCTAATATCGTCAGCGGCGTGCTTGTCACTCATACCGGGCTTCACTTCAATCTCAATTTTGGAAATGCCTTTGGAGTCCTTAACGTCAGGAGCCAAATCCATTTTCTTTTCATTCATTTCTTCTTCAGGGGACTCGCCTTCCATCTTCGCTTCATCTTCAAGCGACATGTCGTCCTTCATACCCTTCATTTTGCGGTTTTTTAGAGCCTCCGAAAAAGCATCTTTCATTGAGTGCATTTAATATTTCCCCCTAATTCCTATTTTGCTACCCTTCGGGCGTTTGTTCAATGGGAGCACCTTCAGGCCCAGCCATTGGTTGTTGTTGTTGCATTCCTTGCTCTGCCATCATGTCTTCTTGAGCTTGCTCATCCGGATTCGGAGGCTCAATGGCTCCAGGAGGACTCGATAACTCAACAATAAAGTTCAAGTGAGTATCAATATCCTGCATGAAAATTTGCTGAATCTCAGGAGCAAGCGTGTCGAACTTGTCGCTCTTTCTGTAACGGTTCTTTTCTTGGATATGAAGGTCATGGTTATCAAGCTCACTGACTTGAGGAACTTGGCCATTTTCTATCATCTCAATGCTGCGCTTGATTTGGTTCATGTCGATGCTTTGGTCGAGCCAAACTTCTGACACGTCACCGTACTCAAGCATGTCCAAAACCTTTTGACGCACTTTTGCATCGGCTGGGTCGCCGAGAAGGCCCTGACTGAAGAGATTGAGAAGCTCTTGGCGTTTCATTGCCTTAGAGCCAGGAATTGTCGAGCCACGTATTACGGTGACGTCCACATTTCCCTTAATGTCCTGTCCAACAAAAGACTTCACGTTATATTCGCCGTGTTTACCCATAGCTTTAAGAAGTCTTGGGGTTTTGTATTGCTTTTGAGCAAACATGAGTAAAAGCTTTCCAACTTTTGCCCATGAATTTTCGCTCGCCTCGGTCATGATTCCAATTCGAGTTTCGTCCTGCTCAGTTAAGAGCTGCATGCCCACTGCAGGAATACCCGCTGCGGGAAGTTGTCCACGCGAAACCTCGTTGATTCCTGAAATATCGTAAAATTGTTTCTCGAGATTCTGCTCTTCTGTGTAGGCGTACTGTGGAATTGTAGGAATAACTAAAGCGGTCGGAGGAGCTGCATTTGGCACGTGTTCATACTCAACTACTTCTCCGTTTTGGTCATTAAGAGCTTCTTGTGTGAGCCCATGACCTTTGGCCGCAATATATTTTCCTGTGAGCATCTTATTTGTCCAAGCTGCTCTCAAAGTATAAATACGATTGATTTGGTCTTGAGGAGGACGAAGGTGAGTTATGATTGCTTCACTATAAAACTTTCCTGCAATCATAATGTCGTCGAACTTAGCGAATGGAATTTCTCCCACAGTTAAGTCGTCGTCTTGAAGGAGAATCCCGTTAGCAACAACACATTGACGCCCATTTGGATGTTTCTTTGAGCGTTTCTCATAGTAGGCCAGCTCAATTGCAGCGTTTTTCATCTGCATATTTGTGGCCGACGCCATGGGACCTGCAGAGTTGAGAGAGTTGATTCTTTGCTCATACTGAGTTGAAAGAAGCCACGCTCCCTCTTCTTTTACTTGGTCGCCACGCTCGGGATAGTGCATTCTAAAGTAATCTAGTTTACGCACTTTTGCTTGAACAACCCATTGGGCGTCTTCAAGTGTTTTTGCAAGAGGGTCAACGAAGATTTCAAAAGCCGAACAAATGTCAGCTCTAACGTCTCCCTCGTAACCCATCATTTCGCCCGTTTCCGGGTCATACATGCACTCACCTATGGTGTCGTCCCATGAGATTTTTACAAAGGCGTGACCACATTGCTGAGTCCACATGAAAAGGGGAATGCGCTGCTCGTTTAAGCGAACCGACTCTTTCTCCCAAAGCATGTTTAAGATTTCTAAATTCTGCCTCGCCGTGTCTTTGTCATCCTGCTCATTCGAGTTGGGTCTAACATCGTATCTAGGAGGATTTTTACAAAGGCGTGCGAGGCGGTTTTGAATTGTCGGCAAAATCTTATTGATATGAACACGGTTACGGCGAAGATATTTGCTGGCTTGACCGACAGGGCGAAATTGTCTCGTTGTCGTGTCGTAATAAATCGAATCGAATCCAAGAAGGTAGGCAATATTTGTCATCCAAATTCCCTCATGGGAAATTCTGGAGCCGCTTGACCTAACGTCTTCGACTTTCGATTTTATATAACCACAGAGTTCTATTTCATCGGGAGTTTGGTCTTCTTTATGCCATTTTGCACCCTCTGTGTCGCCTTTAAATAAACCGTCTAAAAAACCCATTATATCCGCTCCCCCATTTACAATGCTCTACATTGTAAATTCTTGAAGAATCCTTAAATCCTCGGGCGCGTCCGACTCCCCTTTTGATTTTGACTTATTTAGGGCCGCTTTGCCAATCGAGCGAGACTGCTCGTATTCGCCAAAATTTCGACTCATCATTTTGTTGATAAGACGATGAATCATGACTTGTTGCGACACAATGACGACAAGAGAAACAATGCCAAGCACGATAATGGATTCCATTAGGTGCCTACGACCTCGCCCTCTTTTACTCCATGAAGGCGTTTACCGATTTGCTCTCGGTTGGCGAGTTTAATTTCCTCGGTCTTTCCATGGGGGTAGACTGCGATTCCTTTATAAAAGAAATAGCCAGAAGGCCCTGTCCCATTGGGATTGTAATAATCAATGACAGCTTGAGAAGTTTCAATTTCTCCAGTTCCCATGCCACTAGCTAAGGCGTGCTGAGCCATGGCGATTTTTGTTTCGAAATCCCTGACGTCTCCTCCAAAAGGGTCAACTATTTTCGTCGTTTCTTCTGTGGATGTTTTTGATGTACCAGGACTCGTAACTTGGGCTGTTTGGTGCGGGCGGTTCATTAGATTTCCTCTCTCGTTGTGGCGCGTATGCGATTTGTTCGATACGGGCCAATGCGTCCACGATGTCTTTCTTTCCCCGAGGAAAGAACTTTAACTCATTTTCCAGGTCTAAAAAACCTGGAGCTAAAAAAATTCGACTCCATTCAAATCTAGGAACCAGGCCAAGGATTCGAGTGTCTTTGTGACGCGCATCTCCTAGACCTATTCCAGTAATTGGGAGAACAACGCCTCGACGCTTCGACTCATCTGCAATCATGTAAAGAAGCGCTCGCTGATAGGCGATATCTTCAATTCCAAGAGTTGTGAGCTTCCACTCAAAGCAAGCCTTAAAAGCAAGGTCTAGCTGCTCGGTCGGCGTGAGCTTTGCGTGCATTGCGTGTCTGACATACCAGGTCCCTTCGACGTCGACCGAAACAATGACAAGAGCCGTGAAGTCCGAGCCTTCTTTATGAGAGATTGCAGGGTCAATGAAGCCAAAATTAAGCAAGCGGTCGGGTAAATCACGATAATACCTAATCCATTCCGCTTTGAACTTCTTTTCGTCTTCGGGGATGATTTCATTTTGATATTGATTCGCAAAAATGTACGAGCCTTGCGACTTTCTGACATTTAAAAGAAACTCCCTCGATAAACGCTTCTCGAAATACAAGCTTCCGTCGTCTTTGATGGCTTTCTCAACAACGACGTCCCACTTCATTTATGCCCCGTCAAAATTATGGCGAAAAGTACGAGCAAAAGCATCACTGACAAGAAATAAAAATGTCTTTGCTCCTCATTCATGCTTTCAAATACTCTTTTTGGCTCAAACTTCGCCCACCATGGGAGCGGGACAACAATTTCTGGCTCAAATTTCTCAACTTCCACAACTTCAGGTTCAAAAATATCGTTATCAATTCCAAAGAGTCTTATGTCTCTGTCGCGCTGCGCTCTCTCATGCATGTCCATAATGACAACATTGTTATTCTCACCAATTTTCCAATACTCGGGCCACACGTTGTCAGTGTCCATGCGAGGATTCACTAGAAATGGCAACCCTTTTTTAATTGGGCGAGTGTTGTTTATAAGAACCTTAGCGTTTGTCTTTGTGAAGACAACAACGCGTGTCTTCGGCTCGTACATTTATCCCTCGCTTGGAGGATTTGGCACTTCGTCTTTAGGAAATATTCTCTCACGAATCATTTGAAGAGAGATTTGAAGCGCGTGATGGTCCTTAAGTGTGCCTCGAAAATCTTTGGCCGCTGCCACTAAATTCTCATAAGCCTGCTCAATTGTGATTTGAATTTGTTCCATAGTTTTTTGCGTCCTTTCCTAAACTATTATTGTCTGTTTTTTATCTCAGCCGTTACTACGAGTTCTTCGTTGAGTTGTTCGAGAACTCTTACTTTTGCATCCGATTGTAAAATCCCATAAGCCCACTCAAATGTCTCATCGACTTCAGTATTAAAATAATCCTCAAGCATTTTCTTAAGAAGAAACTGACACACAAATTCTTCTGCGGTCATGGGTTCGGTTGGATTGCCTTTTTCATCTGGAGTTTTTAATAACCGAGTTTCAGTCCAACCCTTTTTCTTTGCGATGAGAGTTAAAAGCCCTTCATTCGCATCTGAGATAGGAAGAGTTCCTTTAAGTTCTAAGTCTTTTGCCATTATTGTAATACTCCTAAATCTCTAAGCGCTTTTACGATTTGCTTAATTGTGTAACCATCAAATGTAGACGCGTCATTTATAGCCGTACCTGAATTAGCAGTGAAACTTGCACTTCCTATAGCTGTCGTTGGCTGTGCGGCAGGAGTGGTTCCAAAAAATCCTAATCCGGTATTGTCCCACTTTAGCCTTAAAGAGCTATTATAATTTAAAGCTCCATAAGTATTTGTCGCAGTCATGTTAAATTGCTGACCGCTCAAATTAAAACTATTTGTTCCATGAAAGGTCATATTGGTCCCATCGACCTTTAAATAACCCATCTCACTTCCGACGCTATCTAGCCATTGGTGATATATTCTTCCAGACCCATCTAAAGCTTTATGAATAATTGAGGGAATTTCATTCGTTGTCGTTCCATGTGTTTCTGTTATATGACCCGGCAAATAATACCCGGTTGGCGTCAACGTCCCGTTTCCAGGAAAAGTCTGGACACCATCGTCATAATAAGTAAAGGAACCTGCAGGCGTTACTTCAAGACTTGTAGTTGTATTTTTTACAAGCTTCCCTAAGAAAGCGCCCGTATTCCCCGCTAGCTGGACATAATAACGCTGTCCATCGTTCGGGTCTGTAACTGTAACAGTAATTGGAGTGACTGAATAAATATTGTTTGAACCAACTAACAGCTTGTCGGCCAAGTCGAATTGTATATTGAGTGCACTGCCATTTGATAAATACCCGTAAGTGGTAGGTGTTGGATTCAGCGCCCCCGAACTAGTAGGGGCGCCCGTTGGCCCCGTTGTGAAATCTACGCTTGAGCTATATTGACGACTTCCGGGCCAATCGCCCGCATAAGGAGCGGTGCCACCAGTGAAAGCCACATGTAGCTTGTATGCCGTTCCATCATTTGGGTCATTGTAAACTTGAGTATCAAATGAGGACGAATAAATAGTTGTGGAAATTGGCGTTTGTTTTGTTCCATATCCTGTGACTTGAGGATTTGCACCGTTAGCTAAAAAGTCGTCGGCTTTATTGCCGAGGTCTGGGTCAGCTCCCGACACCCAACCAGTAGTTGTATCTGTGAATGTTGTCGACGTGAACCTTTGATAATCGTTGTAACCGCCGCCGTTTACTTGTCTTGAAAAACTCCAAACGTTTGTGGGTAAATTCTCTGTTCCTTGAGTGATTGCAAAATCAATATCAAAAGCAGTCACATCTGTTATTCCACTAACAGAGCGCGATGCTACACCCCAAATTATGGTTGAGCCATCGCTATATCCAGGCGTGATTATCACGTCGACTACGTCTCCTGGCGAGTATGCGCCACCGCCTAAGTTTGAAGGAGTGCCTGTAGCTGTGACTTGTTGAATATCAGGATTAGCAGCGGAAAGAGCTATTGTTGGATTTGTTGGCAAAGTAAATAAAACAAGCGTCGCTGTAAAAGATATTGGGTCGTCAACCGTTTGCGCCGTGTCGCTTTTAGAGTGAATTGTAGCAGCCAAATCCGCATAAGGAAGTCCAACACCTAAAGCAACTTTCGTTGAATTAAAATTAATTTTATTTACATTACCAGTCAAAGAAGATGGCCCTGAAGCATTAGCTACGTATGGAATTGAATGTAAATCAAAGGTTCCTTGAATGCCGACCTTTGCATCAAACGCTATCCAGTCCCCTTGCGACAAATATCCAGACGCCGAAGATGACGATTGAGATATTGAAAGAACTCCACTTCCAAAACTAAGAGGTGTGTTTGCTACTCCAAAAAAACCTACAGAAATAACACGCCATCTCGATATTGATGTGTCGTATCTAAGAACTGCAATTTGTCCAGGGGCAAACGCAACGTTTGCAATACTTCCTGTTAATGCAATTCTATTTGCAGCGCTGGCAGCACCGCTTTGAGTTATTAGAAAAGCATTTCCCCCAGAAGCACCGTTATAAATATATGTGAGCTGTCCATCGAAGGTTCCCGCTGTAATACCAACCACGTTTGCGTTATTGGATGTGAGTACAACATTGCCGGATGGGACGGTGAGATTAGAAGTTCCCGAAACAGATTGCACCGTCATGTCTTCGCCAAATCCGCCGTAAAGGACTGGAATTGGAGCTGTTAAACTTATATTTGGATTTGTTCCCCCACTTGAAGCAAGAGGGCTTGAGGCAGTAACTGAGTTAACAGAGCCGCCTCCCCCTCCTCCCGAAGAAATGCTTGAAGAATATGAGCGAACTCTCATACTTGGTCGAATCCTTGGGAGCGTCCCCTAAATAATGCGACTGTAGCTGTGGCTCCTGAAGCGGCTAAATAAAAACTTCCCGAGCCATTCCAAGAAAGAGCTTCGCCACTGGAGAGAGGATAACCTTGACCCCATGTGAGTGAAGCACCGCCAATCTCAAGAGTCGAAATGCTTATGCCCTTGAGCACAAGGCAATTCTGTCCAGCGATTGGAGTAATTTGAAGAATAGATGAGAGTCCAACCGTAATGCGCGAAGCAAACGGTGTGTAGACATCGTCACGATTGCTCATGCCGAGGTAAACCCGTCACTGCGACCGCGAAGGAGGAAACACGTAGTAGTCGCCCCGTTGGAACCAAGTTTGAGGATTCCCGAGAGAGGAATAAGAAAAGGCGTTGTTGTGAAGGGGACAAGGAATCTTTGCGCAGAAGCGAAAGTAGAGCCCTCAGTAATTGAGGTGCCAAGAATAAACAAAGTCCCGCCACTGCCATATTGTAACCACACTCTATTTTGTCCCGGAAGTGGGAGGACGTCGCACGCAGTGCTAGCCCCTATCACCAAAGTTTCTGGATAAAGTGCATAAGAATTATTTTCGTGGCTCATCAAGCCCTCCCCTTTTGAAAGAATACTAAATAAGGCCGTGACCCGCTAGGTCTGAATCATAAACTCCAGATTTTGGATGAGAAGGCAGGTTGAGTTCTTTTCCCAATATATGACCTGGCAAGTCATATTCAGCGTAGCGAGTTCCAATCACGACGTATGTCCCATCGGGGTCAAGGATTGAAAGATTGTAGCGATAGTGGCGAATAATTTTCTCTTGGCCCTCCTGCGTGTCAGAGTTCTTTGGCGAGTTGTAGTCGTCGCCAATGATAATTGTGAAGTGTTGGCCTACTTTGGTCGTGCCGACACCGCCGCACGTAATGGAGGCTTCTTTATAAGCCTTGGTGCGCTGTTTTATTGTGATGCTCGTTTGATTCCAATTATCCTCGCTTTTAAATTCCCCGAAGAGGTCAACGAAGTCTTTTGACTCAAGCTGTGCTCTGATTTCTCGAAGGAATGATGAGGAGTTTTGGAAAAGCTCTGAGTCGATGAGTATGCGCTCATTTGGATTTTTGAGAAGTGACCATATTGAAAAGCCCACGACTCCAAGCGTTGATTTGAAACAACCTCGAGGAACAATGATGAGCTTTCGTTTCGTTGGTGACTCAAGGGCCTTGATAATCGGCCCATGTGTCAACCAATTGACGTCTTTGTAGCCCATGAGTTCTTTGACTGTGGCATAGAGGCTATTTCGATAGATGCGACGAAAAGCTTCTTTATGGGCCTCAATCGTTAGATTCATCGAGGACATTCTTGAGCTTCACAAGCTTATCGGCCATGGCTTTTACCTCTTCACTCTCATCTGAGACGACGGTCTGCTCGAGCTTTACGTTATCGTGCCATTGGAATCTGTTTTTCATCCAAAAGGCCCAGACTGCGCCATTAAAATGACGAATCTTTCCATTTACTCCATTGATGCCTGTTTTTTCCCAATACATTTGGCATTTGACTCGAGATTTGTCGAATGCGTCGGAAAAGTCAGGGAAATCTTTTGCCCACTGATAGAGTGTATCTTTAGAAACATCGATTGTTGCAGCGAATGTTTCAAAGGAATAACCGGCTCCCATATGCTCTTTTAGGAGTTCACAATATTCAGGCTTGTATTTACAAGGAGCCCCCATAACGGAAAGCTTCTTTTTCATCCTGTGTGCTCCATGAAGCAGACAATGACGGCCTTTTCATTTAGAGCTGCGATTTTGAGAAGGCGCGATGCTAACTCTGTGTCGCCGGATGAAATGTCGATTGTTATTCTGAGTGCTCCGTCAGCCGTGTTGGTGACTTTATACACTGTGGCAGCGGCGGTGCCGATTTCTTTTAAGGGTAAATCCCCCATGTTGTGTCCTCCCGAGGCTCCCAAGCGCGTCTCTTGGTTGGTTGTGTCGAGCTTCCTTAGACCCATTTTAATATTGAAAGGGTTGAAGTTACAATGGGAGGTATGAATGAGTTGGACTGGAATCACGCGAAGGACGTAATTTTGATGTTTTTAGCTGGGTCGGTGAGTTACTGGGTGACTACAGAGATAAGAGCGGTTCGGGGCTCTATTGAGAGTGAGACCAAAGCGGTTCGGGCTTCGATTGAAGATTTGAACAATAAATTGGCTGAGATTCTGGCAAAGCACTCAAGCTATGATGCGAAGAATGAGTTTTTTGATAGGCGCATTAGCCATCTGGAAAATCTTAAGAAGGAAGCTTGATTCCTGCAGTCTTCAAGGTCTTTTCAAGTCTAGCAAGTCGTGTATTTACGACGTCGAACCAATTTCTCACACTTGGGGAGTTTGTTTTGCCAGGATAGTCGCCTTTGTTTTCAAGCCATGCTTTGACATTTGTGAGCGTGAGCTTATCGGGCTTTCCTGTGTTGTTTTCAATTCTTGAGAGTGTAGCTGAGGGGACATTTATGATATTGGCAAGCGCTCTTAAGGAAAGGCGTTGCTTGAGTCTTTTTGTGCGAACTTTGTAGCCCAGTGTCATGTGTTCCATATAGTCAAAGATAGAGTTGGGGGTCAAGAAGAGTGATGGCTCTTTTTAGGACTCTCTCAAGTGCCTCTTCAGGTTCCTGTCCATAAGAGTCCAAGTGAAAAATGTCATTTGCGATTCTACAGTGGACTGAGTCTTTTGCTGTGGAAAGGGAGCGTGAGCGCAGTTCCCAATGAAAGCCCCTGTTTTCACATTCTCTGATTAGATCAGACAAAGTTAAGGGAAGTTTGTAGGTTACTTTCTCGTTCATCTTTTTGTATTCTAAAAGCTTGGGGAAAAACTTCACTAGGTTGGCGGGGAATTTTTATGCCATGCGTGTCAGTGATGAGGGTTTTGTGAATGATAATGTGCTCAAAAAGGGCAGCTTCACGCGCCACGTCAGCCAAACAATATGAGATGAGACGGCCTCTTTGTTTTGTTTGGTAGAGGATTGGGGCCTGACTGCCGTGCTCTGTCTTCATGAACTTTTGGCCGAAGGTTCCTTTTAAGTGGTTGTCGAGTTTTAAACCTTTGATTCCTCCGCCATAAGGTGCGTCAGGATTTCCCCCACAAGCACGCCTTGATTCATAGAGAATGTCATAGACTGGAAGGTCTGGGCGAGTTTTTAGGGTTGTTGTGGCGTTTAGGAGAGGAATGTCAAAGCCTAAGATGTTGAAGCCTACAACAAGGTCTGCGCGGTTGAGTCTTTCGGTGAGTTCCTCGATGTTGTCGTCCATGTAGACATTAAGGTCGCCTGTTTCATAATCTTTAAGGCAGGCAACGGAGATGCCCATTTTGGCGTAATCTTTCCAACCGACAAGGACTCCGTCGATAGTGGCCTTGATCTCTGCGTCCCAGATAACAATGTTTCTACCTCGGAGTGCGTCCCCTTGTTCCATTTGTATCTTTTACTTTTTAGGAGATGAGAGTCAAGGCGTGAATCTGACTTTATTATCGAGACAAAACTGTCTTGTTAAAGCCTTATGAGCTTCTGGCTCTATGCCTTTTTCTTTTTGGTCTTTGAGATAGGCTTCAAAGGCTTTGGCAGGAGCGATTACTTTTTTGCCTTCTTTTTCAAATTCATAAGCCACGATTTCATTTAAATTAATCGGCTTTTGTTTGAACTTTTGCTTCCAATTCATTGTACATGCCTCCAAGAACGCCTGGCACAAATAGAGCTGATAACAGAACCAGAAACTTTATAAGTTTTAGCGAGATCAGTTCCTTTTGCCCCTTTTTTCTTCAAAAATCTTATTTCCAAAACTTCTTTTTCTGTGAGTTTGGCGAGATTATGTTTTTCACCTTTATTATTTGCCCCACGACCTTTCATGCTTCGGTCTTTATTGTTTAAAGCCCTTGTCCCGCCAAATAAATGAGAGGGATTACAGCAAAGAGGCACGTCGCATTTATGACAAACGGCTTCCGGCAAATATTTATTATTTAAAAAAAACATAAGTCTATGAGAATAAAATGATTTTCCTTTGTATGAAAAAGTTCCCCTTATCTCATTTTTACTTTTAAAAGTAGAACCAACCCACAACCAACATGATTTTTCGTCACCATGCTTCCCAGAAACCTTGCTCCAAAAATCAAAAATATCGTTTTTTTTAGGCATATGCGTCTTTGATAAAGTCGCCGAAAAACTTATCTCTGACAAGGTTCCAATGACTTAATTCTGTGGAATATATTTCTGAATTTTTTGCTTTTGTGATTTTATCAGCTCTTGTCTCATTTGGCGTCCCTTCTTGGGAGACACACCAAAGCCTATGATTTGGATTGAGAAGCCATGCGTTGTAATCAGGGATTCCAAAGCGTGGGTCGCCGTTGAAGCCATAGGTTGCATCAAAGAGGAAAACTTTTGAGACCGGGAGCTTTCCCGTTCCATGATGCAGGAGTGGGGGAATGACTCGCCCGCCTGCACTGTGAGCCGATAGGGCTACGTCAGTGAAATTATTGTCACCTGTGATTTTTGCGATATCTGCAAGGAGCGGGATGAGGACTGAGACTGAGTAATAATCTCGAGCCAAAGTGTAATCTGAAATATCGCCTATGGGGCAGACCATGAGTACGTTTTTAGGGAGTTTTTCCCCAAATTTGAAATATCCGATAGTGCCGTCAGGTCTTGCGTCCCAGCTTTGGGAGCGAAGACCATGAAAGTGGATGATCACTTGGCCAGAGGGGAGGTAGTTTTTAGGAACTACGACTCCAACCAAGTGATTTCTAATTTTTGTATAGTATGAGTCTGAGGAATCGGAATGAATTGGTGTGACGCCAAAGTCCATGGAACTATTTTAACTGTTTTTCTTCTAATTTTCCTTTTTTTGAAAGTTCCTTTTCAAGTTTTGCTCTCAAGGCTTTTGCGTAATCCATTTTTCCATCTTTTGAGAAGGCTTTTGGAAACTCATCAATTGCGTTGAGGTCAAATGGGCGCTTTGAATCAGTTGAGCGCATGTAGGAAAGGACTCCGTTGTGGGAGTAGGCTTTCATGCGCATTTTGTTTCTTGCGATAAATATTACGGCAGTTTGAGGGTCTAAAGCATCGAGGTTTATACCTTTTTTTGCTGCAAGCTTGATAAGGCCAGGATGCCCTTGGCGCATGTCCACACCTAATATGACCTGGATTGTTTTCATGCAAGACCTCTTAAAACTTGAGAAAGACTTTGCGTGTCAGTGACAATGACAACACACTTTGAAGACTGGCTCGGCGTTGGTTGCTTTTTTTTGTAGGTTCTTTTTTCTTCTTCTTGATGGATTATGATGTCGGGCTCTTGAGGTATTTTTTTTCTCCAAGTGTTATAGGAACAAACGGAAACCCCTCCTTGCTTTATAGCACTGAGCCTATCCATTCCTTGGGCACGCAGTGAATCTATTTTTTTAACAATATTTTGTCTTTCTTCGGTCGAGTAGTTTTTTCCAGCCATTACTTTACGTCCTCTATGATTTTTATAAGGTCATTGACTTGATGCCATTTAAGCTCGTTTCGAGATTTCACTTTGAATTTTTCAACTGCCAAAGATTTGACGCTAGCGTCGCCCCAGCCATGGGCGTTTGCTATTGCAAAGAGTCTTTTGATTTGGGCAGGAGTGGCTAGGTCTGATTTTGGGGCATTGAGCGGGGCACTAGATTGAGGCTTTTTTGGAGGCTGTTTTGGGTCTTCACTTGTTGAGGGTTTTAAATCATGAGAGTCGTTTTCTGGGTCTTTTTCATCCTCAGTAGGAATCATAAAGACTTGAAGGAGCGCGTACTTGTGGGCAACACTTTGAGCTTTGTTTGAGGCCTTATCGCCTGAATCCATTCCCTCGCCTATCATTGTTGCGGTTATTGAAGAGCCATCTTCTGCAAAAAAGTGAAATTTAATTTTAAGGATTGAGTAAAGAAGAACACTCCCACTACTGGAGGTTTTTTGCTCTCTTGTTTGTTCGATGACTTCGGGAACCGTGAAGATTCTGTGCTCGGCAAATTTTGCATGAAGATAGTTGTAGCAATCGTCAACACCCCTGAAAGAATAGCTTTGAGCTTTGTTTGCTCGGTTTTTGCCTATGGACTCGACGTCCTTCATTAGGTCGCAGATTTTTTTATAAATTAACGGGGCGTTCGACATGGGAAGCGTCATATTCTGTCCCATTTATTTCGTCAATCATTTGTTTCATTCTAGCCCTGACTTCTTGTTTTGTTATGGCATCAAAAAGGGCTGATTCTTCTTCAAGAGTTGGAAGGCGTAAATTCAATGACTTAAATTGCTCAATTCTTTCCTCAAGCATTTTGCAGTGAATTTCTTCAAGAGCTTTTGTGTAAAATTCTTTTGTGTCTTTGAACCCCATCATTTATCCCCCGATAAAAAGTAAAGTTATTGCAGCACCTGCAAGTGCTCCTATGAGAAAAACGCTAAACTCTATTATGATTTGCTTTTCACAGCGACCGCACCGACATTCTGGCCTCATAAAACCCCGATCTTCACAAAGCCTTGGCGCTTAAGCACTAGGATGGGATTGATAACATACTCTTGTCCGTCAAAATGCGTAAAAACAAAAATAGGCTGTCCACTTATAGTCCATTCACCGATAGATGAAAGCAACACAATCTCATCACGTTTTGGCGAATACCAGACTGCAATTTTCATCACGCACCTTCCAAAATCTCATCGAGCTTTTTGAGTGCATCATGTGCCTCGCAAGCTGGACATTCTTCATACATAATCTGACATCCAAGCTTTGTGATTCGCTCCAAACCTTCCTTCGCCTCTAAAGCCCACAGAGAAAGAGCGCACAATTGCTGTATATCAACGAGGTTGGGCACGTAATTCCCATGAATCATTCCGCTTTGTGCTGCTTGAAGCAAAAACTTTATTCGTTCTTTAGTCATAGCTCACCCCACAAAGCTTTGATGGCTAAAATCAAGGCAAGAATTGCTAAAATGATAAGCGCAATTAACAAAACGCATATGACAAGTTCAAAGAAAAGTTCAAATAAAAGCATGAAATCCATTTTTTATTTACAATCCTTCTGAAAACTAAGAAGCATTTGCCGACAAGACTCATTAAACTCAGCCTCTTTACGATTCAGCGGGCCAAAATGGGTGCGAAGAGTTCTTATAAGAAGTGAAGCATATTCCACTGCAAAAGCCGGGCAATTCCTTCCTAATTTTTGAAAATCAGCTCCAGGCCCAGACCCAACAATTGAAGAAGAATTACATCTATCGATTGTTCTCTGAGAAACTCCTTCTTTAAAAACATCGAGCATGCAATTTTCAGGATGAGATTTATAGAGGTCTACAAGTTTTTGTAAATCCAAAGAAGCCTGAAGGTCGCCTTTAGATTTCACAACGGCAATTGAGTTTCTTGAAAACTGAAAAAGTCCCGTTTCAGCCTCATCTGCAGTTTCAGGTCCCGCACTTGTATCGCGCCCAGTGCAAAATATTCCCGAGCTTTCACGCATTCCAAGCCCAATGAGCAGCGTATAGGTATTGAGCATTGTGGCTTCCTTGCCATACCAGACCAAAGCATCAAGTCCATTTCTGTTAAGAGGCGGTGCTTTGTCACAAGCATGAATGGCATACATTGTGGCTAAGCCTTTCAAGTAACCAATTGGAGCCCTTCCACGATTCCCCCAACCGTATTTGGCACAAGCCGAGGCTGACACGTCCGGTAGAGGGGCTGTAGGCGTTACGGGAGGCTCGGCACTGGACGAAGATGGGCTAGGTGTTGCATGGACAGGGTCTGAAGCTTTTGGAGGCTTAGGAGCCCAACTAAAGGCGTTAATTGAGCAAAGTAGTGTCAGACTTAGTTTTTTCATGTTTTTCCCCCATAAGGTGCTTAAGCAAAGGATTTGTTGAAGTTTCCTTTATGAATTGGACGATAGCGTACTCAATGAGTTCCTCAAGAGTTGAGCCAAGAAAGATTTCTGCAATCCTAACCCGAAGTCTTTTCTTCTTTCCCACTTCCGATTGCCAAGGCTTTTTCATGCGTGAGTCCATTCCATTTTAAAGTTTGTTTCCATTCCAAGCTTTCTGTCTCATTTGCTTCAATCATAAGCTGCAATCTTCTTGCAAGTGGAACTTTCTGAGAATTATCAAGCTTTGGTTTAAATTCTTGATACTGAGTCTTGATTACGGGACCTTGCTTGACCTCAAACATATTTGGTTGCTGTGCTGAGAGAAGAGCTTTTATTTCTTCATTCAAAGCTGCGATATGCCAGACAAGCTTTGCTACCTCATCTCGTTGGTGCGGAAGCCACTGTCTCATTGATTTCAATAAAGATTCGTATTCTTTTGGTGAGAGTTTTTTAGCTTTCATTCTTTTTCAATCGCAAATTCCATTAAAGTGTTCAATTCTTGATCAAATTTCTTTGCTTTAAAAAACTTCATTCTTTCTTGATATTTAGCCTTAGATTTTAATAACTTTCTTGTTTTAAAAGCAGCGGCTCTTTTTTTCTTCTTAATTCCATATTTCTCTTTTTTCGTTACCCTTTTCACATCTTTAGGCAACCACTTCCCCTTAGAGGCATAAGCCACATGCGTTTGTTGGCCGTATGAACCTTCTGCTTTTCTCGTTGGCAATTTTGTTAATTTATTCTCAGCTAACCATTTTTCAATTTCTGCTTTGTTTGTTTTTTTTATTATCATAAAGTTTCACCTCGGAGGAAGGAAGAGAAAGCGGGGCTTTGCCTAGATAGGCATCTGGTTTTTTTAAACGAGGTACTTCTCTCTAGTGTAGGGCTTTAACCTACCAGCCGAATCCCCAAGTACGAGGCGCATAGTGGGAGCACGTTTATGAGTCTTTCCCTTTATTCTATGTGTTCGGTCACGCTGTCGCTTCACCCCGTTGTCGGATTGAGCGCTTGGTCTCTGAATGGGCGCTTATTAACGTCCCCCCCATGGCTAACCACGCCTTTGCCGGGACATAAAATATTTGCAGCTACTTGTTTCGGATTTTGGGAGTGATATCCTTCGACCGAAACTTCACGCAAACAAAGTTTTGGCCTGAAAGTTGGCTTTGGTCAATAAGTAAGGCCCGTTTTTTTGTTTACACAGTGTCAAAAAGTTCGACACCAAAATCACACTAGACTTCCAGTGAAATTAAAGGCTTAGCCACAGGTATGCGTTTTGCATTACTTTAGGCATGAGCGAACGTGCGAACTTAGAACCCACTGAAAAAGAAATTGTGAAGTCCCTTGTGGACGAAATTATCATGGACGTTGAGCGTGGGGCTATCGCAGACGCCTTAGAGCTTTTAAAAGAACTCCAAAAAAGATTGGGGCAAAAATGAAAACAGATTTGAAAAAAAATGTTGTCGATGAACTCAAAAACAAAGTCCGCGAAATATTAGAAGAACTTAGCAACCCATGGATTCATCACGAAGATAAAGCGGCTTTGACTAGACAACTTTCTTCTGTGCTTGACCAAATAAAAAAAATTGAATTGCTCTATATCTGACTTAAAGCTCATAAACCTCAACCCAAGAATACTCATCGCCGGAATCTGACCAAAGCTTCTCGCTCTCAATTTTAACCACTTGAGCATCGTCCTTCCAAAGAACCGTATTTAAAGCATCTGAGATTTGTTTGAGAAGATTGTCCCCGTCTGGGCGCTGAGCCATAAAAGGCCCCTTCGATTTATTTGACCTAGGACGTGCGAACACAAATTTACAAGACAATCTGACGGGACCTAAGAAGAAAACACCGCCTGCGGCTAGTTTTGCAAGAATGGCGACGTGTTGTTGGTGAGCTGCCTGCTTTGGATTGTTAAAGAAGCGCTTTCCGTTAACCTTGGCTCTTGACCAAGGCACTGGCCTTCCCTCAACCCGAAAAGCTACAACTTGACCACTCATGCATTTTCAACGAGCAAATATTGAACCTTGTGCTGCCCAAGATTTTTCATTTGAGACTGCACAAGTGCGATAAAAGAATCCCATTGGTCTGGGTAAATCGTTTGGCATCCAATCGAAGAGACGTTGTTATAGCCTCCCTTGTGAATGTGAATCCCAAAATCTCCAGTGTCAGGATAAGGAGGATTTCCATCTCTTATGACCGTGACATCTGCAGCTTGAACTAGAGCCAAATAACTTCCCCTGTGAAGACCAAGCTGATAAAGCCAAAGACCTGGCTTCAAATGAGCCATTCCGTGATTTTCTCCAAAGCCAAAACCCTTTCTCGAGCGAACGGGGTCAACATTGGCATTGAATGAGGCATAACAGTCAGGTCCAACGATAAAAATAGCGTCGTCGTAAATACCAAGGTCGTTTTGACCTGGCTCACCCATAGAATCCTTGTAATAACCTCGCACGCCCAAAATGCAGAGTTTTGAAGTATCTGCACCATGGTCTTTGAGAAGTTTTTGAGAAGCATCCAATTTTTGTTGCGGCGTAGAGCCAGGAACCATAGACATAAATAATCCTTATTTAGAACAATTTCTTTTCGCCCACTCTATAATGGCTTGCTCATCGCGAGGCGTTCTCATGATGTAGCCATCAAGCTGGCTTAAAGGTTTAAAAAAAGTTTCCTTAGTGTTGTCAGTTCTAGTGCACTCAGCGCCATTTCGACTTAAGTCAAGTTGACAGACCGTATGCACAGGAACGCTTGCACAATCGGCAAGTAATGGCAAAAGAAGAAACAACGCAATTAAACGCCAGCCCATAATTTTCCAAGGTCTGAAATGGCTTTTTTCTTTTCTTCAAGAGTAGCATTGGGTTTTGTTAACTCGTTAAAAGTTTGAATCGAATCCTGAAACCACTTTTCCTTTTGATTGGCTTTATAGAAAGCCCAAAGAGCTTGCATCTGCTTAAGCAGTTCCGCAAATAACTTCAGGCTTGCTAAAAATTCAGTCATTATGAAAGAGAGAGTTTATCCTTAGAAACTACACGAAGAACCATGTTGATAACTGCCCAAATAGCAGCACTCTCGCCGAGATTGGAAACAATAAAATCATGAGATTTTGGAACAATTACGGCAACAACTGCCAAAACTTGAACCCAAAAAGTTTTCGATAAGTAAAAAGGTTTATTTTCCATGTTTCCCCCTAGTTTTCGTCCTTATCTTTAGAATTGTAATCCTCATTTTCAGAAACGGAACCCTGATCGATAAGCTTTTGCTTGCGCCGCTTCAAAGCCTCGCGCATTGCGTCTGTGGCTGGCTCATCGCGATAATCGTTCTTTAAAATTCCAGAATTTTGTGAGTTGGCGAAATCATTCATCTCTTTTTCCTCGAAGGAAGCATGACGCCTGTCGCTCGCTCAAATTCTTTCATGGAATCCTTTGAAAGAGGAGGTGCCTGCTCTGTGGTCACAAATCTCTTATACATTGGAGGAACTGCACTTCTAGCTGCTTCAAGAGAAGCTTGTGGGTTAAATTCCTCAATATGACCAAGCTCGGGTTGCTGCATTACGGTGAGTTTTGCAGGAATCCCGTTTTCTTTAAGTTTTGTGAAAGCCAAAAGACGTCGTTTTATTGACGGTGCTCCTGGCTCAACCATAGCTGCCATGTGCTCATCCATCGTTGGAATAATGATGTTTACCTCAGCACCTGTTTTTGCAATTCGATTTATGTAATCATCTTGCGCAACAAGGTCTGAGCGTGTATTTATTTTTTTAATTTGAGGACCAAATTCATCTAAAGCTTGTTTAGTTAGACCGTATTTTTTATCCATCCACATAAAGGGGTCACTTCCCCCTTCAAGCAAATCTGCACCTAAAACACCGTTAGCTTTCACTGGGTCAAATTTATCTGGAAATGGCATAGGCGCATTCCAATGACCACTTTTTTGACTGTATTTCGCAGAAGTTTCTGGCTGTAAAATAGAGTTGTGAACGTCACCAAAAGCATAAGTAGATTTTTGGCTTCCAATCTTTCCTAAGTTTTCAGGTTGGTTGTCTCCATATCGAGCCCTAATTTTGTCAGTGACTTGGTCAACATGCTCGCTGTAATTTTTAGGCACATAATCTTCGGCTAAGTCTTTTGCAAATGTTTCACGCAAAGGCTTCACATTGTTCGGAGGAGGAATTTTTTCATTTCTAACGGAATCTAAATATTTTTCACGCCACGGAGCATCTTCTGCAATTTTTTCCGCTCTGTTCTTTTTGTTTATAAATTCATTCATGCCTGTAGGCTGAGGAAGTTCCTCATCTAAAATTGCAGGATTTACTCCGGGCTTTGTTGCTTTCTCAGATGGGAAATCAAGTTTTTGCGCAAGAGGAGCTTCTGGCTCGGGAATCTTTGCCTCATTCAAGCCAGTTTTTTCAATTGCTCTCTCTTCTTCTTTTGGAAGTGCCCGTCTTTTTAAAGCTTCGGCCATATCAACAAGCTCACCTGGAGCTTCTTTTTCAGCCGCATGCTCTCCCGCACTCAGTAAACCCTTTTCAACTGCTCCCTCTTCTGCTTTTTGCATTCCCTTCTTTATAAAAGGAATCACTCCTGCCGCCATTATCCCGCCGCCGCCCGGCAAAAAGTCCATCGGGCTTGGCGTAATGGAATCAAGAGCAACGCCCGTATTTCTTGGAAGCGAATAACTCTCCATGACATCTTCAGAAGTTGGTGCAGTTTTGGGGTCTGTCCAAAATTGAGCTAGAGCTTTTCTGCCTGCAGATTTTATATCAGAAGTATCAGCAAATTCTTTCATCCCTGCACGCATCGGAGCACCAATAGAGGCGTCCATGGCAGTCGATAAATCTTTTCCCATAATTCCTGGAGCCGCCAAAGTGTGCTCCATTGCTGCAAGCATTTCGGGCGACAAAAGACCTCGACGCTTTCTTTGTCCTAAAGCTTCAAGTCCTGCATCGCGGTCTGGGTCATAGGGCAAATCTTCTCTTGCCATTATCTTCTTTCCTCATATGTTTGTGGTGCGTAACTTTGAGCAGCTTTAAGACGTCTTTCAATCGGGCCACGTTTTAGGCCGTTAAGAAGTCCGCCGACATCCATGGTTGCTTCACTTAAACTTGCAGGCCTTGCAATGTTTGATGCAGCTTCTGGCACTGCTTCCGCAGCATCTGTCAATAGACCACGGCCACGATTTTTCATTTTATTTAAAACTTTTTCGTTTATAAGTCCGCCCGCTATCCCATGCTTAATATCCGAGAAAAGAGAACTTGCTCCCGTCCCAGAAGTCGAAAGCACAGGAGTCCCTTGAGCATGACCTAGTTCAAGCAAATCCCCAAGCTCAGAGATTTCCTTGTCGTTAAACATTCTTGCTAAACGACCTTTGTTTCCTTTAATTGCCCTTGTAGCAGAATCGTAAAGCACGAAACCGTCAGCGTTCTTTTTTATAAGAGAGTTCATGTAGCTTGCTCTGAAAGCATCAAACTCTTGAGGAGAAAGAATATTCTTAAGCTCATCAATTTTTGAAGCATCCGAGGTCATAGATTTAAATACAGTTTCAGGATTTGATTTTGAATTTTGAATCAAAGTCCCAACCGCATCTCTTGATTTGAAGAAATTACTCATCGTCTTGTTGTTTTCAACAAGCTGCTCACCCAAATCAGGAGCCAAATCTTTGACGGTATTTATAAGTCCGCCCGAGAGAGTCTTGTAGAAATTTCTAAGCTCTCTTGCATGAACCCTGTTAAGAGTAGGCTCAGTCATGGCCTCGCCAATAAATCCTATTTGGTCTGCTAATTGCTTATAGCTAGTGCCATTTTTCTCAACACGATTTGCAAAACCTAAAAGGTCTCGCCCCATAGCCACTTGGTCTTTTGTGGCACCTCTTTGCATATATCCAACGGCTCTTTTTTTAAGGCCATCAATTGCAGTTTGAATTTTTTCAGCTTCTTCAGGAATAATTTGAAGATTGGGACTGAGTTGAGATGCGGTTTTATAAGTCAGCTCTGAATCCTTAAGCACATGCTTTTCAGCATTAGCGTAACCGTTTTTTAAAAGCTCACCCGCACCAACCGGGTCAAGCACTTGGCCTCCGCCCAATTTTTGGATTGTTTGGTCCACTCCATAAGCAATCTTTGAGGCAACCTTCTCATGCGCATCTAAAAGCTTTCCGCCCACAGGGCCTTCTGCAATATGTCTTTCCATTCGAGATGCTGTGCTTGATTTTCCAAACTCAGCCGCTGCACTCAATTCTTCTGGCTTGATTCCAATGCTTTGAGCCGTTTGAGCAAGTTTATCGAAATTCTCAACTCTTTGAGGTGTTGCAATATGTGAGATTGCATCGGCGGCGTTTCTGACAAGTGACTCAGTTCCTTCAAGTCCTTTTGTTGCAAGCTCAGTGCCCGTGGCAACATCGGCAAGTTTTGCCCCGCCTCTTGCAAGTCCCTCGCCCAATTCAAGCCCTAGCTTTCCTGCTCCCTTAATGGCTTTTCCTGCTCCCTTGGCAATAGCGCCCACAGGTATAAGGTTCGTCGGGTCGAGAGCGACATCCAAACCCAAGCCCGCAGCTCCCGAAGCCGTCGGGTCAAGTAGGCCGCCTCGCTTAAACTTAGTCCATTCGTTTCCAGTATCGCTGTATAAACTCGGAAGCACATCGCTTGCACTCTTCTCTGAAGCACCTAATTCTTGAGCAAGTTTTTTTCCTGTGGGAGCCGTTTCGGGGTCTTCTCCAAATTGAGAGCCAAAACGAGAAGCCGCAGAAGAAAGTCCTTTTCCTTGAATGATATCCTGAGCCGCCGCCCTTGTGGGAGCGCCTGTGTATTTATCAACAAATCTCCCAATAGGAGCTATGACAGGAGCCACGTAATCTTTTAAGATTCCTGCTCCGATATCTTCTGCTTTATTTACAGCTCTACCTAAAAGCCCCTCTTGCTCATCTGCAGGTTTTGCAGCGCCGCTTTGAAGGTGCGACTGCATCTCCTCATCTGAAATTGCGCCGGGCATTGAAGCTTGAGGTGCGGGAGCTGCATCAAGAGCTTTGGCGCGCCCCGAGGCTAAGTGAGCTTGCATTTCGGCATCTGAAATTGCTTGTGCCATTATTTACCCCTGTGGAACCCATTGAGAACCTTGTTTAATGTATGTGATACCGTCCTTAACGACTTTTTGAGGTGTTGCAGCGGGAGGTGCTGGAGGTGCCGTCAATAATCCGGCTGGCTTGTGGTCCGCATCTCCAGACAAAAGACCTCCTGACGGTTTTTCATTATAAATTGAATCCAAATCTTCTGGCTTCATTCCAAGAGGCTCAAGACTTTCAGCTAAAATTCTGTCGTGAGTTTCTGGGTCAAGTTTTCTTAATTCTCCAAATCGACTCACTCGCTGTTTTACAATTTTTGCGAGTTGTTGATTTGCAAGTTTTCTTTCTCTTTCAACGGTATCTTTATATCCTTGAATAAACTTTTGTTGTTCAAGACCACGCGGGTTATTTGTCAATTTGCTTAGAAAAGCGTTTATATCGCCCTTGTAACTTTTGGGGACAAGTTCTTCAATTTGAGAAACTGCAGACGCACTTCCTCCTGAAAGAAGACTCCCCACTGCCGTGGCAAGTTCTCTTGTTTGAGCTGCCGGAATATTTAAACCATATTGGTCAAATAAAACCCCTGCTCTATCTGCAGCGTTTTTTCTACCGACAATCTTTCCAAACTCACCCGCTCTTTGTCCGTTAGGGTCAAGAGCAGTTCCAAAATCTTTTACAAGCCTATCAACGCGCCCCTGGTCTTTTGTCGAGCCAGCTTGAGCACGAAGTGCTCTTGTCATATCAGCGCGGTCTTTTGCTGCCTGATATTTTTCATAAAGAGGAGCAACACCCATGACGTCGTTATAAGATTCAGTTCCTGTCGGAGCCGCTCCCATTTTTGCCATCATGTTTCGAGCTAAGTTTGAGCGCTCAGAATTAGGGTCGCGTGCTTTTGCTTCCTCATCAAGCTTTGCTTGAGCTTCAGGAGTTCTTGTCAAATTTCCTTGGTCGTCAGCAACAAGACCTTTTTCTAAAAGGCCTCCTTGAACTTGTTGCTTTTGAAGACGACGTTGCTCAGCCCTATCTCTTGCGTCGAAATAAGAATCAATTCCAGCTTCAAGAGGACTTTGCCTTTGGTCGCTAAGATTTACTAAAAGTCCCATTTATCCCCCTAAATAACTTAAGTTTCCGCCTTGAGGTCCGACACTTCCGCCGATACCTTGTCCAAGAGCTGCCCCTGCTCTTGCTCCTTCTGCGCCTCCATAAGCTCCCCCAAGTGCAGCACCTGCTACCGTTGAAGTTCCTCGGACGATTTGGTTGATGGCATTATTTCTTGCGTATTTTCTGTTTTGATCAGCTAACGCTGCTTTTTTCGCAAAAGACAAAGCCTGAGCAGCATTTTTGTTTACAGCTCCAAGAGTAGCTGCCTGTCTACCCGCCTGTGTAGCCATAGAGTTGGCACGAATGGAACGCTCCATTTCGTTTTGCTGTGAGCCCATTTGTCTTTGTTGACGTCTTTTAATTGCTTCACTTGTGGCACCGTCCATAATTCCAGGACCTCGGCCAGCCGACACCATGTTTTTTGCCAAATCCATGTTGCCCATCTGCTCGCCAACAAGTTGATTTGCAAATTGCTCATGAGGCTGTGATGCTTCCGCTACTCTTTTGTCTAAAACTTGGCTTGTAGCTGGGTCTAATTCTGCATGTTGAAGTTCGGGCGTGTCGATTCCACTTTGAACGCCTAAAAGTCCCCCAACAACATTGGCACCGATAGCCAAAGGGTTATATTTTTTAAATACGCTTCCAAATCCCATCTTATGCCAATGAGGAACTCATCGAGTCCTCGCCTCCGCCTGCATATGTTGTTGAACTAGGAGTCTTCTTTGCTTTCATCTTTCCAAGCGAATCATAAGTCTGACTACTACCGAGCAATCCTCCGACCGCTTTTCCGATGCCTCTAAAGATTCCGCCTTGCCTATCAAGTCTTTGCTGACGTCTCGACAAAGCTTCATTGTATGCATCGTCATAGGTTCCCTGAAGTTGACTCTGATAATTAGTGCCAGCCTCTAAAGCATTTCCCTCGATGTCTTGTAAATTTTGTTGAGCGCTCAAATTTGATTTTTGAATTTTATCGGCAACATCTGCGGCGGTGTTTGACTCCGCTCCGGCTCTTGCACCTTGTCTTCGCCCGCCATAAAACATTCCTCGACGATTCATCGAGTTGTCTACATTTGCCATGTTTCCTGCAAGCTCACGTCTGCCTTGGTCTGCAATAATATTTGCATTTTGTGACTGAATGCTTGGAAGCTCAGTCCTATAGTCTTGAGCCATCTTTGTGGACTCATCGACCATTTGTTTATAACGGGGGTCTAATTGGCGAGGTGTTGCGACTTCTGCTTTTTCCTTGCCGTAACCTAAGTAATCTCTAAAAGCCATAAATCCCCCTTAAAAAATAATGATCGACGCCGTTCCCGCCGCGTCCGATTTTAAATAAATTGTGTCCCGAGTAAAAGGCCTACTCCCATCATAAAGTCTCATGGCAACACTGGCCCGTGTCAAAAGATAGCCAGTCGGCATGTAACCTAGCTTGTGAGAAATGCTCAAATCAGCATTCGCAGTCGGGAAAGTAACGTCAAGCTCTTGCCCCCTGAAATTATCGTGAAAAATAAGTCCGCCATTTAAAATGGCTCCTAAATTTTTTCCCATAATTTGAAGAAAGCGTGCAATATCCTCGGGTTTATCAAGGTTCGCAAAAGCATCAAAACCTTCAAGCTTCATACTTTTCTCTGCAACCTTCCCTCAACCGTAAAGCCATTTATCTTCACAGGAAAAGAAGCCCCGGATGTTACAAGCTCAACTGACAAACTTTTGGCGGGAATCCCAAAATCAATTCGCGATTGATAATCGTTGAGATAAATTGTTGCAGTCGCTGCAATTGCACTCTGCTCATTCACTCTAAAGTTCACTTGCATTGGCACTGTGATTCCTACAATTGGGTCATGGTCAACAAAAAGCCTTCGATATTGCATTGTGGTCGATGGCCCGCCCATGTTGTAAAACTTTGACTGCAAGACATAAGTCATTCCATTTCCGTTATGACTAAATAGTGATGCTGAGGTGTAAAAAATTGCCCCACTATAAGAACCATAAAAAGCAGTAGGTCTTGCAAAAGTGCTTTTTGCCATAGCAAAGCTTGATGGATTAAATCCTTTTTGTGTAGTAAATGACAGAGAAATGTAATCAAAAATCACAGTTAAATTATTAAAGGTTGCCCCATCAACCGGTATTCCGAACCAAATTTCATTTCTATGTCTGTGATGAATCGCAGTGGCATTTCCACGTGCTGCGCTAATATTCATCCTTAAAAAGATGTCTTCAATTTTGTCAGAAATAATTTCAGGGACTGCTCCATTAAAACGCGCAATTCCTTTTCTATCTAAAAAGAGCATAATGTCTTCATACGTAACTATCGCATTGTTTGAGAGAGCGCCGTATTGGTCAGATACATCGAGAAGAGTAAAGTTTGATGAATTATCACCTACGATTTTACCAAAAGAGCGCTCCTTGAAAACATAAAGTGCTCCGTTGTAGAATTTAGCTCCTCGAAGCTCATCCCCGTCATTTGTGCGAAACTCAAAGTTAGAATCCGGCAAAATAGTTTCCGGCTGGCCCACTTCGCTATTCCACACGTCTGAAGGGGCTCCTGAAAATCCAACCATGAAAAGATGATTCTGAAAAAGTTCCATGTAGCGAGGAGCAAGAGTAAAAAAGAAAGTATCAGGCTCAACCTGATTACCAAGGGCAAGTCCAGTGTCGACAAAAGTTTGCCCTCCCACAGGTAAAAATCCAATTTGAAATAAATCTTGTCCTCCCGGACTTGTGCGATAAATAACTGCGGCTGTGATTCCGTAACCCGCAGGAAACGTGAAGCCCGATAAAGCAATTTGAGTTCCTGCCACTGCGAAGGTAGCCCTAGCGCCGACGTCAGAATAATAACTTGTCGTGTTTAAATATCCATAAGCATATTGAAAAGTTCCAGAAAGCCCCGCAGCTCCGCCTGCGACAGCCGATACAGTGAGACTCAGCCCTTGAGGCGTTGAAAATGTATAGGCATTCGTCCCATCCCATTTAAAAAATTGACTTCCATTACATGCAAAAAGAGTGTCAAGAAAAGTTACGTAATCAAAACGAGCCCCGTTTTCTAGTCCAGACCTGAAAGCAGTAGGGGCTCCTCCCGTTGTGTAATAGGAGTTTGTATTTGCGGCAAAAATTATTTGAGAAAATCCTGATAGTTTTTCATATTCATAAATTCCGTTTACTTGCCCTGAAACGGTTGCTCCCATGAAAAGGGAGCTTCCAGGAGTTGAAGAAAGAGACCCTGGCTTGGTAAAGGCGTAATTTTCAAGAGCCAACACGTCATTTTCGCCTGTAATGTAGAGCGATGTTTTAGTATTGATTCCGCCAAAGTTTGAGTAGTTCTCAGACTTTTGTTTTGGATTTGGGCTCATCTAAAAAAGTGTCCCATAAAATTCGGGTTGGGTGATAACAACTTCTCTTGGACGCTGCTCTTGTCTGTTATTTGCCTCAGCCTTCATGTCAGCCAAATAAGTATCTCGAAGAGAAATCAAATAAGCATTGTCGCGGTCGTCTTTAAGGAAACCGTCAAGAGCTGCAAGCACTGACAAAAGTTCATGATATCTCTCGGGCACGTCAGGCACGTCAGTATCTGTGAGCATGTCACTCACTTCATAAGAGTATGTCATGCGAATTGTGTAGGGCCTGTCTGGAATTGGCACTAAAGCCATATTGTTTTTTTTGAAAAAATAGGCTTGAGGTGTCGAAGGTGTCGATTGAAGAAGGTCCGCTTGCATGAGCGTAATCGGCTCCATGCTAAACTTGGCTTCATTTGGAAAAACTCCTCCAGTGATGCACTCCAATTTGTGAATCATCATGAAGTCTGAAGGCAGCGCAAGAGAACACTCTTGAGCCGTTGTCGTCGTTTGAACGCATTTTAAATAAAAATTCTGCTTAAGATTTATAAGAGTTCTTTGAACTTTTCTTTGCGCATTATTAAGCCACACGTTCATTTGCGCGGGCGTAAAATACGTCATTTGCAAGTCGTCGAGATAACTCGCCGTCAGGTTCTTAAGCTCAAGTCTATTCATGCCTTCCCCCTAGCAGTCGCACTCAGTCCATGTTGTCTCAACACTTTCGTCAACGCAAATGCAAGAAGTCCAAATCCCGTTGACAGGCCAAAGAAATCCGAAAGTATTTAAGCCCAAGCCCTCGAGTGCTGCCTCATCCTCGCCCACAAAACCGTAGGTGAGAAGAGCTAAGCCATCAATTTCGACGTCGAGAGGTTGAGCCATTCTTTCATTTTACTTTACTCTTGCCTATAAATCGAAGTGGGCAATCCATTCCTTTGCAACCGACTCCCAACTCAAACTTTCAGTGTCATAGTCAATTTTTTGCCACTTCTTTTCTTTAAGGGCTGAAATGACTCGTTGCGCGTAAAGTTGTTGAGCACCAACCGTCACAGCTCTCTCATCCAAGAGGTCTGCCATTCCAAGTTTGGCAAATTGGCCGACCGTGTTTACGAGGGCTCCGATTGCAGTAGCCACTGGGTAGCAGCGAGCTGCCATGGCCTCAATTGCAGTGATGCAAAAAGTTTCGATAAATGATGCAGGATAGAGCCAAATTTCTGACTCCATAAAATGCATGGCTAAAACGTCTTGCTGCACATTCCCATGATATTTCACATAAGGGCGCTCTTTAAGCTCCGCTTCGATTCTGTCTGCAAGTTGGGTCATGCCCATTTTCCTCATGTTGTCGCATCCATAGAAAACATGAAGCTCAGCATGTGGAATTTCTTTGACGACCTCATCCATAATCGCAAGAGCCTCTAAAAGTCCCCTGTCAGGACTTGAGGGAAACATCACTTTCCCTGGAATTTTTTCGATAGACCCAACATCTTTAAACCTTGCGGGGTCAATTCCGTTACGAGTCACCCAAATCTTTTTAGAAGGAACTCCCTGCATGGCCATCGCATAATCCTTGTGGAAAGGAGTCAGACACAGAAGCTCATCATAAGCCGCTGGGTTATCAATTCCTGGAGTAATGAGGTCATGGCTCCAAATCGCTGTGCGGGCACGTGTGACGGGGATTGTATGCCTCCAGGCAACGTGAAGTTTGGGCTTGTATTTCGATGCGTAGTCCGCAAGCTTTTCGTTTGAAATGTAATGCACGCCTTCGCAAACTTTTTCGTCTTTTCTCCCATTGAAAATTTTCACAGGACGCCCACTGAGCTTATGAATCCATGAAGCCATTTGAATGGCCGCAGTCTCGCTTCCCCCAACGCCTCGCTCTTTTGCAATATCTGCGTCCCACTCATACATCTGAGTTCCTGGAGGAGCTGTAATAATCACATCACGAACCTCCTCAAGCGCCGAGTCCGACTTAATTTTTACAGTTTCTGCAATTCTTGTAATTTCATCTAAAACTTTTTTGGCCTCATTGTTTCCATAAATAACCGCATCTTTTGCCTCGATGAGTGCTTTGTCGATTTGGCCAAAATTCACATAAATTCTTGCAAGCTGCATTCTTGGATAATCGGTGTAGCAAGGAGACGAATTAAAAATAAGACTCATACTTTGGCCGCCTGCGGGAGCATATGGGCAAGCTTTAGCCGCGCTAAACGCAGGAATGGCTAGCTGTGGTTTTCCCATTTTCAAATAAGAATCCCCAATACACACGTAAAATTCCGCTCGATGTGGGTCAAGCTGTAGACCTTGATGAGAAATTGCAATCGCTCTCTCAAATTGGTTGCAGGCCACATATGCATAAGCCGCATACTGAAGACCTAAGAGTCTATCGTGATGCTCGCACTTTGGGTCACTTGTTGCCTCTAAAAGCCAGTGAATAGAGTCAGCGTGTTGGTTGGCATCAAAAAGCTCTTTGCCGTAATAATATTTGAGCCTGACATCGAGTTCATTTTTTCTCTTCTCAAGGATGCGAATATTTCTGCTCCTGTCCTGAGTTAAATCAGCATCACTTCTCATGTGCTTTACGCCCCAAGTTGGAACAAAATTCGCTTTTACGTTTAAGCCAAGAACTGGAGAGGTCGGCGTCACTCCCTCATGAAGAAAGTATCTCCATTGAAATCCGACGTTGTTTCTAAAAACTCTTTCCCTGGCAAAAGAGCAAACAGGATTTCCCGCAGTATCAAGACCATAATGATAAGTCGCAAGCCAGAAATCAGCCAAGTCCATGGCATTGTCTCGCCACATTTTAAATGATTCAGGTTTATCTAAGCAGTCGTCCCCATCAAGCCACATTAAAAAATCAGTTTTCGCATGAGAAAAAGAAAAGTTCCTTGCAGCCGCAAAATCATCAATCCATTTAAAATGATGTAAAAAAACCTTTGCACCACAAAAACCTTCTTCAGACTTCTTTTCAAGCCATTCGATAGTTCCATCGTCAGAGCCTGTGTCGGTTATATGGATTTCATCAAAACATTCTTCAATCGACTTAAATAAACGAGGTAAATTATGCACTTCGTTTTTAACGATCATGCATAGAGCAATAGTTGATTTTTTCATTTGGGCGCGTCCTCCCCTGTTAGAACCCTTTAAACTTTAGTCGCTGCCGACGTTGTATTGGTCAATGTCTTAACACGCAGAAGTGTCGAACTTCCACGGCTGTAAATATTCCATGTGCCAGCACTCTTGGCATATTGCGCATCGCCTTCAAGAAATTCTTGAGCACGTTTTAAAAACCCGATAATTGTGGTCGGGTCTGTGGACGTGGAACCAATGGAATCATTGTTAGAAATAATTCCGCCGATTCTCTCATCGACCGCTTGAAGCGGGTCAAGAGCACCTTTTGTATATCTGAAGTTTGACGGCACTGAGCCGCCCCAATCTACAGTGAAAAACATTCCAAGAGTTGGGCCATAGGAGAAGCGATAAACACCGCTTCCCGCTGGGCTTTCTGTGATTCCTGGAGGAGTTACCGTTGCTCCAGTTGAATCAACAAAAGTAATAAGTGTCGGGCTAAGCCCGGTATAGGTTACGGGCGCTATGGACGAATCCCCAACACCGAGCCAATAAGTTTTAGCCATCTATCCCCCTCAAAAAATCTCAAAGGCCGTTAAGTTAAAGTTTCCAAAGGTAATGGAAGTACTCGCTGAAATCACAGAATAATAAGCAAAATATTCGTAAATTCCGGGACCAACATAATCCAACCCTGAAAGCTGCAAGGGGAAACATCCGCTTCGGCTTGCGGCCCCAAGCTCAGAGATTCTTTGTTTAAGGACTGAAACTGGAGCAGACCCGACTCCAAAGCTTTGTCCAGGAGATTGCCTATAAATGTCAATCTGAGCGTCAAGACTAGTGCTCCCGGCAGCCAAAGAATAAACCATGCCTCCCGTTGCAGTTCCTAAACATGAGAAAGAGAGATTTATAGGACCGCCATTTGTTTCAATATTAACGATTGCTCTTGTTGAGCCAGCCGTGACTGTCATGGGGTCCGTTGTCTCGTTAAGGCTTCTTGCAATACCGCCAATTCCAACGCTGTAACCTAAAAACCTATGAGCAGCCCTTGTCACGTCCAATGTTTTTTCTTTGATGTTTCTTCCTTGTAAACTCAACAAGTCTGGGAGCGATGAGAAGGATTGTACGTTTTGAATATCTCCATAAGTCTTTCGACTTGAGAAGCCTGAGATTATAAAGGTTCCTGACTGCCTTGTGATTTGAAGCACATTGAAAGTTTCAGAAACTCCCGCAGTGAAAACCTGCCCAAGCACAAGCCCGATAGATGCCCCATTAAGGGTTGCAGTTATGGAGGCCCCAGTTAAAAGAGTTCCGTGT
>Ga0228698_1000395_pt1 | contig 35651 bp, 32 predicted proteins | sample McNCre117_Aug_MG_FD_178015 | JGI IMG/M metagenome (GOLD analysis project Ga0228698, IMG submission 178015) | Freshwater microbial communities from McNutts Creek, Athens, Georgia, United States - 1-17_Aug_MG | ecosystem: Environmental > Aquatic > Freshwater > Creek | place: USA: Georgia... | reverse complement strand
GATCTGGATGTCCAGGCCGGCCGTGTTGTGCTCGTGCAGGTACATCTTGACCTTGGTGATCAGCTGCGCCTCGTGCGGACGGTATGAATCCAGCCAGAACACCACGGGCATGCCCGAGTTGCGTGCACGGTTGACCGCCAGCTTCACCCAGTCGCGGATGGCGGCGTCCTTGCACTGGCACATGCGCCAGATGTCGCCTTCTTCAACGTTCTGGCTGAGCAGCACTTCACCGGTGTTGATGTCGGTGATGTTGGCCACGCCGTCTTCGCTGATCTCGAAGGTCTTGTCGTGCGAGCCGTACTCTTCGGCCTGCTGAGCCATCAGGCCCACATTGGGCACCGTGCCCATGGTCTTGGGATCAAAAGCGCCGTGCCACTTGCAGAAGTTGATCATCTCCTGGTAGATGCGGGCGAAGGTTGATTCGGGCATCACGGCCTTGACATCCTTCAGGCGGCCGTTGGCGTCCCACATCTTGCCGCCGTTGCGGATCATCGCGGGCATCGACGCGTCAACGATGATGTCGTTGGGCGAGTGGAAGTTGGTGATGCCCTTGGCCGAATCGACCATGGCCAGTTCGGGGCGGTGCTCGTGGCAGGCGTGCAGGTCACGCTTGATCTCGTCCTGCTTGCTCTGCGGCAGCGTGGCGATCTTGGCGTACAGATCGGCCATGCCGTTGTTGACGTTGACGCCCAGTTCCTTGAACAAGTCACCGTGCTTGGCGAACGCGTCCTTGTAGAAGATCTTGACGCAGTGGCCGAACACGATGGGGTGCGACACCTTCATCATGGTGGCCTTGACGTGCAGCGAGAACATCACGCCGGTCTTGCGGGCGTCTTCGATCTCGCGCTCGTAAAACTCGAGCAGGGCCTTCTTGCTCATGAACATGCTGTCGATCACCTCACGATCGAGCAGCTTGGTCAGGGGCTTGAGCACGATGGTCTTGCCGCTCTTGGTGATCAGTTCCATGCGCACATCGCGGGCGCGGTCGAGGGTGATCGACTTTTCACCGTGGTAGAAGTCGCCGTGGTGCATGTGCGAGACATGCGAGCGCGAAGCCTGGCTCCACTCGGCCATGCTGTGCGGGTTCTTGCGGGCGAATTCCTTCACGGCCTTGGGCGCGCGGCGATCCGAGTTGCCTTCACGCAGCACGGGGTTCACCGCCGAGCCGGTGCACTTGGCATAACGCGCCTTGATGGCTTTTTCTTCGTCCGTCTTGGGCGCATCGGGGTAATCGGGGATCGCGTAGCCCTTGCTTTGCAGTTCCTTGATGGCCGCCACCAACTGGCCCACCGAGGCGCTGATGTTGGGCAGCTTGATGATGTTGGCTTCGGGCTTGAGGGTCAGCTGGCCCAGTTCGGACAGCGTGTCGGGCACACGTTGCTCTTCGGTCAGGTACTCGGGGAAGGCACCCAGGATGCGGCCGGCAACCGAGATGTCGGCCGTCTCGACGTTGATGCCGGCGGCCGAGGTGAAGGTGCGCACCACCGGCAGGAAAGCCGCCGTGGCCAGCGCAGGCGCCTCATCGGTCAGGGTGTAGATGATGGTCGCCGGTTTCGTCGTCATTTCAGTGGTCTTTCAGGGATTCGTTGGGCAAGTTGGCGAACAAGGCCACCCGAGAGTGGCCCTGTAGGCTGGTGTGCAACACAGACCGATAGCTTACTGCGCCACGGTGTCCTTGACTTGCTGCAGCGCAGCCGGATCTTCCATGGTTGTCAGATCGCCAGGATCGCGGCCTTCACACACAGCCTGGATGGCACGGCGCAGAAGCTTACCCGAACGCGTCTTGGGCAGCGCGGTCACAAAGCGCACTCGGGCCGGGCGCGCCACGGCGCCCAACTGCGAATCCACCACCTTCATGATGTCGCCCTCGAGCTTGAGCGCCTGGGCGGCGGTCTCGGCCTGGCTGGGATCCTTGAGCACGGCAAAGGCCATGGCCACCTGGCCCTTGAGGTTGTCGGCCACGCCCACCACCGCCACTTCGGCCACGTTCGGGTGGCTAGAGATGCTTTCCTCGATCTCGCGGGTGCCCAGGCGGTGGCCGGCCACGTTGATCACGTCATCGGTGCGGCCCAGGATGTAGAAATAGCCGTCGGCATCCTTCACACCCCAGTCAAAAGTGCTGTACATCACCCGGTTGTGGATGCTGGACCAGTAGGTCTTGACATAGCGGTCGTCGTCACGCCACACGGTTTGCAGGCAGCCCGGAGGCAGCGGGCCTTCCACCGCGATCACGCCCTTCTTGCCCGGTTCGGTGATCTCTTCGGCGGTGCTCTCGTCGATCAGGCGCACGTCAAAGCCGTACACCGCCTTGCCCGGCGAGCCGAACTTGGTGGGGGCCTGCTCCACGCCGTTGCACACGGCCATGATGGGCCAGCCGGTTTCGGTCTGCCAGTAGTTGTCGATGATCGGCTTCTTGATGGCGTCGGCGATCCAGGTGGCGGTGGGCTCGTCCAGCGGTTCGCCGGCCAGGAACAGCGCCTTCAGGCTGGACAGGTCGTACTTGGTCAGGAAGGCCGGGTCCTGCTTCTTGAGCACGCGCGCCGCCGTGGGGGCGCTGAACATCACCGTCACCTTGTATTTCTCGACCAGGCTCCACCAAATGCCGGCATCCGGGCGGGTGGGCAGGCCTTCGTACATGATGGTGGCCATGCCGTTGAGCAGCGGGCCGTAGATGATGTAGCTGTGGCCCACCACCCAGCCGATGTCGCTGGTGGAGAAATAGGTTTCGCCCGGCTCACCCATGTAGATGTGCTTCATCGAGGCCGCCAGCGCCACGGCGTAGCCGCCGGTGTCGCGCTGCACGCCCTTGGGCTTGCCGGTGGTGCCGCTGGTGTACAGCGTGTAGCTCGGCTCGTTCGACTCCAGCCACTCGCAGGGCACCTGCGCATCCATGAACTGAGCACGCAAGGTGGCGTAGTCGTCGTCACGGCCGGCGACGCGGTTGAAGGGCGTCAGGCCACGATCGATCATCAGCACGCGGGCTGGCTTGTGCTGGGCCAGGCTGATGGCTTCGTCCAGCAGGGGCTTGTAGGGCACCACCTTGCCACCGCGGCTGCCCGCGTCGGTGCTGACGATGACCGTGGGCTGGGCGTCGTCAATGCGGCTGGCCAGGCTGTGGCTGGCAAAACCGCCAAACACCACCGAATGCAGGGCGCCAATGCGCGTGCAGGCCAGCATCGCGAACGCCGCCTCGGCAATCATCGGCATGTAGATCAGGACACGATCGCCCTTTTTGACGCCTTGAGACTTCAGGATGGCAGCCATACGCTGCACTTCGTCCTTCAGTTGGGCAAAGGTGTAGACCACTTCCTTGTCGACTTCGGTCGACACCCAGATCAGCGCGGCCTGGTCGGGACGGGTCTTGGCGTGGCGGTCCACGGCGTTGTGGCACAGGTTGGTGCGGCCGCCAACAAACCACTTCGCAAACGGTGCGCGGCTGTAGTCACACACTTGCTCGAAGGGCGTTTCCCATTCGATCAACTGGGCCTGTTCACGCCAGAAACCGTCGCGATCCTCAATGGAACGACGGTGAAAATCGCTGTACTTGCTCATGTTTTGTCTCTCCTGTCGGCCTGTGCGAGTGCGCCGCGCATTGCAAGTCCTGGCACTGACAAGACACTGACTCTCCCAGGCAAACGCTGGGCGGGCCAGCCATCGGGATTGACGCCGGTCAACCGGGTTTGTGCCCAGGCGCCGCCTGTTCGGCGATGCAGCATGAAGTGGTATCCTTCGGGTGTGATGAAGTTCCGCAACACCCTTGCCCAAGTAACAGCCGCCGCATGCATGATGCTGGGTGCTGTGCTGGCGCACGCCGCCCCAGACGCCGCTGCACCCGCTGCTGCGGCCTCGGCACCGGCTGCGCAATCGGGCAATGCGATCACCGATCCGATCATGAACCTGCTCGGGGAGAAGGGTCTGCTGCGCCCTCTCGGCTCGTCTGCGCTGGTCGAATCCGTTCGCAATTCGGTGCGCGACACCGCTTCTGATCTGGTCATGTCGGCCATGAACTTCCTGGGTGTGCCTTACCGTCGTGGCGGCAACACCGAAGAAAGCGGCTTCGACTGCAGCGGTTTCACCCGCCACATCTTTGAAAACAGCATCGGCCTGGTGCTGCCGCGCCGCGCTGATGAACAGGCCAACCTGGCTGGCCTGCTCAACATCAAGCGTTCTGATCTCAAGCCCGGCGATCTGGTGTTCTTCAACACCATGAAGCACACCTTCTCGCATGTGGGCATCTACGTGGGTGATGACAAGTTCATCCACGCCCCCCGCACAGGTGCCGAGGTCCGCATCGAAGACATGCGCGAGGCCTACTGGGCCCGCCGCTTCACGGGCGCACGTCGCGCCGACGTGGGCACCCTGTCTACCCAGGCGCCTGTCACCCGCTGACCTCGCCCGATGCAGCGCATCGCGCAGGTGCCTCGTGCCCACTGGCGCGAACGGCTCAACGAGCAAGGTTTCCGGTTTCACTCCATCGATCCCGATGGGCACGACGTCTCCGGCCATGAACCGCGGTTCGCCTACTGGCGCGAAGACGTCGCCTACCGCTTCACCGAAGCGCAGATCGAACAGTTGTACGCGGCCAGCAACGACTTGCACGCCATGTCCATGGATCTGGTCGGTCGCATCATTTCGCGCGGCGATCTGGGCCGGCTTGACATCGCTGCCCATGCGCAGGCCCTGATCGAAGCCAGCTGGGAGCGCCGCGATCCGCACCTGTACGGCCGCTTTGATCTGGCCTGGAACGGCATCGGCCACCCCAAGCTGCTCGAGTACAACGCCGACACGCCCACATCGATCATTGAGTCGGCCGTGGCCCAATGGACCTGGAAGGTCGATGTGCAACCCCAGGCCGACCAGTTCAATTCGCTGCATGAAGCCCTGGTTGCTCGCCTGTCCGACATCGGCATGCGCTTTGCCCGCCCGCAGTTGCATCTGGCCTGCCTGTTCGACTCGCTCGAAGACGTGGGCAATGTCGAATACCTGATGGACGTGGCCCTGCAGGCGGGCTGGCAGGCATCCATGCTTGACCTGTCCGACATCGGCGCCCTGCCCGATGGCCAGTTTGCCGACGCCCAGGATCAGGCCATCCGCGCCTGCTTCAAGCTGTACCCCTGGGAGTGGCTGGTCCATGAACCCCTGGCCGAACACCTGCCTGCCAGCCGCACCCAATGGCTGGAGCCGGCCTGGAAGATGGTGCTCTCGAACAAGGCCCTGCTGCCGCTGCTCTGGGAGCGCCACACTGGCCACCCCAACCTGCTGGAGGCGCACTTCAACGCCGAGCCCCTTGGCAGTGCCCGCCATGTCATCAAGCCGTTGCTGTCGCGCGAAGGCGCCAACATCACCGTGATGGAGCGTGGTCAGGACGTGCTCAGCACGGGCGGCGCTTACGGTGGCCAGCGCTGCATCCACCAGGCCCATGCCACGCTGGCCAGCTTTCCAGCGCCCGAAACCACCTTCATGCACGGGCCGCTGGACCAGGTGCACGCCGTGCTGGGCACCTGGATGGTGGCCGACGACTGCGTGGGGCTGTGCGTGCGCGAAGACATCACCCCCATCACCAGCAACAGCGCCTACTTCGTGCCGCACTACTTTGAGTGAATCGCCGTGAACCTGCCGCCCATCCTGAACTTCGCGCTGTACTTCGGCACGGCCCTGCTGGCCTGGACGGCCACACTCACCCTGTACGCCTGGCTCACGCCTTACCCTGAGTTGAAGCTGGTGCGCGAGGGCAACCAGGCCGCCGCCTGGAGCCTGGCCGGCACGGCGCTGGGCCTGGCCATGCCGCTGGCCAGCCTGGTGGTGCACGCGGTGTCGCTGCAGGATCTGGTCAGCTGGGCGCTGGTGGCGCTGTTGGCGCAGGCCGTGCTGTGGTGGGTGGCGCGCCGCCTGCTGTTCCCACAGTTGCGCGAAGCCATGCTCGCTGACCGCACATCGGTTGGCGTGCTGTTGGGCGCGCTGTCGCTGGGCCTGGGCGTGATCAACGCCGCCAGCCTGAGCTATTGAGGCCCCCCCATGGCTGATCCCGCACGCCGTGCAACAGGCCAGGGCGCCCTGGCCCTGGTGCTCATCGCTTCGGCCAGTGGCTTGTCTGGCTGCGGCGACGATCCCAACAATGCTCCGGTTGAAGTCAGCCGCGCCCAGTACGCCGACATCTCCGACTGCGTGCAGGATTGGGGCAGCGAATCGGCCTGCGAGTACAACCCCGTCGGCATGGATGGCCAGAACCTCAACACCGGCCCCGGTTCGACCAACTCAACCAGTGTGCACCACGGCAGCAGCGGCTACTGGCGGGGCCCCTGGTACAGCCGATCGGGCACGGTCTACCACTACGACGGACGGGTTGAACCCCTGGCCAAGGCGCCCAGCCACGCCAACTCGGTGTACACCCAGACTCAATCGGTCAACCAGATCTACAGCGCGTCGTCAGGCCGCTACGCCACCACGCCGGCACACAGCCACGCCACCACCGCCAAGACGGCCAGTGGCCGAGGGGGCTTTGGCGGCACCGGTCGCCATGGCTCCAGTGGGGGCGGCTGAGCGCGCGCCAACCCTCACCGGCGCGCGGCGCGGCACAATCGCTGCCCATGGGCGAAACCGTCATTCCTTTGGCCGACCTGCGCTATGCCGCACCCGTGCCAGTCATCCCGTCTCGGCCCATTGCGGCCACGGGCCTGCTGGCCGATGCGCTGGGCCGTCCGCTGCACGATCTGCGCATCTCGGTCACCGACCGGTGCAATTTTCGCTGCAGTTACTGCATGCCCAAGGAAATCTTCGACCGCGACTACGTCTTTCTGCCGCAAAGCTCGCTGCTCAGCTTTGAGGAGATCACGCGCCTGGCCCGCATCTTTGTGGCCCATGGCGTGCAAAAGATTCGCCTGACCGGCGGCGAGCCCTTGTTGCGCAAGGGGCTGGAAGCGCTGATTGCCATGCTGGCCGAGTTGCGCACCCCTGCTGGCGCCCCCCTGGACATCACCCTGACCACCAATGGCTCGGTGCTGGCACGCAAGGCGGCCAGCCTGAAGGCCGCGGGGCTGCAGCGTGTGACCGTGAGCCTGGATGGCCTGGACGATGCCGTCTTTCGGCGCATGAACGATGTCGATTTTCCGGTGGCCGATGTGTTGGACGGCATCGCCGCCGCCCACGCGGCCGGCCTGGGCCCGATCAAGGTCAACATGGTGGTCAAGCGCGGCACCAACGAGCAGGAGATCCTGCCGATGGCGCGCTACTTCCGCGAGCAGTTTGGTGGCCAGGTGGTCTTGCGTTTCATCGAATACATGGACGTCGGGGCCAGCAACGGGTGGCGCATGGACGAGGTGCTGCCGTCGGCCCAGGTGCTGCGCATGCTGCAAGGCGAATGGGCCCTCGAGCCCATGGATCCCACCGTCACCGGCGAAACGGCCGAGCGCTGGCGCTATGCCGACGGCCAAGGCGAGATCGGCCTGATCTCCAGCGTCACGCAGGCCTTTTGCCGCGATTGCAACCGGGCACGCTTGTCCACCGAGGGCAAGCTGTTCCTGTGCCTGTTTGCCACGCAGGGCCATGATCTGCGCAGCCTGCTTCGCCAGGGCCACGACGACGCGGCCATCACCAGCGCCTTGGCGCAGGTATGGGCCGGCCGCAGTGATCGCTACTCCGAACTGCGGGGCGCCGCAGGCCCTGATGCCGGCGCCGCCCGCCGCGTCGAGATGCACTACATCGGCGGCTGAAGCCGACCGTCCTGGCCACCATGCAGACCCTTGCCCAGATCGCCGCCACCGTGGCCGGCTACGACCCCCAGGCCTTGCCGGTTGCACAGGCCCAGGACTTCATCGCCCGCCTCGTGCCCCGGGTGCAGGCCGTCGAAAGCCTGGCCATCCGCAGTGCCCTGGGGCGTGTGCTGGCCCGCGATGTGGTGTCACCGATCAACGTGCCGGCCCATGACAACTCGGCCATGGACGGTTATGCCCTGCGCTTTGCCGATCTGGCCGCGGCGGGCGGCAGCAACTTGCCGGTGGCGGGCACCGCCTTGGCAGGCGCCCAGTACCCGCATGCCGTGCCCCCAGGCCAGTGTGTGCGCATCATGACGGGCGCCGTGATACCCACCGGGCTGGACACGGTGGTTCCGCAGGAGTGGACCCAACTCGCCGCCGAAGGCCAGGTGCACATCCCATCGGGCGTGGTGCAGGCCGGCGACAACCGGCGCCTGGCAGGCGAAGACCTGGCTCGGGGTGAGGTGGCCTTGGCTGCAGGCCGCATCCTTCGACCGGCTGATCTGGGCCTGCTCGCATCCTTGGGCCAGGCCGAGGTGGCCGTTTTCCGGCGCCTGCGGGTGGCCTTCTTTTCAACGGGCGACGAGCTCCGATCGATCGGCGAGCCGCTGGACGAAGGCTGTGTGTACGACAGCAACCGCTACACGCTGTGGGGCATGCTGCAACGCCTGGGGGTCGAACTGATCGACATGGGCGTGGTGCGCGATGAGCCCGCCGCCTTGCGGGCGGCCTTCAGCCAGGCGGCCGCCTGCGCCGATGCGGTGATCACCTCCGGTGGCGTGAGCGTGGGCGAAGCCGACCACACCAAGCAGATCATGGCCGAGCTGGGCGATGTGCTGTTCTGGAAAATCGCGATGCGGCCGGGCCGCCCGATGGCCATTGGCCGCATTGGCGCCGCAGCCGACGGCACCGGTGCCATGCTGTTTGGGCTGCCAGGCAACCCGGTGGCCGTGATGGTGACCTTTTACGCCTTTGTGCGCGACGCCTTGCTCGCCATGAGCGGCGCCACGCCGGCTCCCTTGCCGGTGCTGCGTGCGGCCTGCGAAACCGGCATCCGCAAAAAGGCCGGCCGCACCGAATACCAGCGCGGCATCGTCAGCCAGGGCGCCGATGGCCGCTGGACGGTCCGCATCACGGGCTCGCAGGGCTCAGGCATCCTGCGCAGCATGAGCCAGGCCAATGGCATGGTGGTGCTGCGCCACGACCAAGGTGATGTGCAGGCTGGTGATCTGGTCGATGTGCTGCCCTTCGAAGGCCTGATCTGACGACCTGACCCGGGGCCGCAGTGGCCGCTCAACGTGCGCCGCGAATCGACTCCACACCCTGGTTGGCCAGGGCATCGGCGCGCTCATTGCCCGGGTCGCCGGCGTGGCCCTTCACCCAGTGCCAGCTCACGCTGTGCGCGGCCACCAGGGTGTCCAGGCGCTGCCACAGCTCGATGTTCTTGACCGGCTTGTTGTCGGCCGTGCGCCATCCGCGCTTCTTCCAGCCATGGATCCAGGTGGTGATGCCGTTCTTGACGTACTCGCTGTCGGTGTAGATGGCCACCGGCGTGCGGCGCTTGAGCAAGGCCAGCGATTCGATCACCGCCGTCAACTCCATGCGGTTGTTGGTGGTGGACGGATCGCCGCCAAACAGCTCTTTCTCGTGCTCGCCCCACTTCAACCAGGCGCCCCAGCCACCCGGGCCCGGGTTGCCCTTGCAAGCGCCATCGGTGTAGATGACCACGCGCTCGGGTGCGGCGTCGGCGGTGTGGGTGCTGCTCATGGTGTCGGGGTCCTGTGGATGTCGTGGCTGGATTGAGAAAGTGGGGTGCTGCCGCGCCGCGCTGCCGCTGCCGGGGCGGCCTGCCGGGCCAGTTTGCTGCGCCGGGCCAGGCCCACCAGGCGCATGCCACGCACACGCTTGACAGCCTCGACCATGTACACCGCGCCCAGCACAGGCCAGCCCCGCGCGCCGGCTGACTCCAGCCAGGCCATGCGCGACAAACCGCGCTCAGACCGCAAGGGCAGGCGCCAGCAGCCAAATCGGCCCCGCTCAACCTCAAAGCCCAACAGGCGCAGCCAGTCACGCACACGCCGGTAGGCCATGAACTCGCCTTCGCCGGGCAGGTAGAGCGGGCCGCCCAGGCCCATGCGCTGGCGCAGGTGGCCCGCGCGCTGGCGCAAGCCCCACAGGCTGGTCGGGTTGAAGCCCACGATCACCACCCGGCCCTCGGGCACCAGCACGCGTTCGACCTCGCGCAAGGTGTCATGGGGGTCACGGGTGAGCTCCAACGTGTGGGGCAGGACCACCAGGTCCAGGCTCTGGCTGGGAAAGGGCAAGGCATCAAAATCACAATGCAGCGCGTTGAACGGCGGCATGGGCAACAGGGTGGACAATGCGTCGTCCACGGGCGGCAAGCTCAGGATGGCCGGCTCTCTCAGCGAATCACTGGCCACCCAGCGGTGGGGCATGCGGTTGGCGCGCAGGCCTTCCAGTTCAGGCAAGCCCAATTGCAGCGCGTGGTAGCCAAACGCATCGGTCACGGCGCGGTCCAGCTGGGCCTGCTCCCAGGCCAGCAGGTACCTGCCTGGGGGGCTCTGCAACCACTGTGCCAACTCTATAATCGATGGATTGCGCGTCATGAACCTCGTCGCCCTGCCCGCCTTCTCTGACAACTACATCTGGATGCTGCACGACGGCCTTCAAGCCATCGTTGTCGATCCGGGCGATGCGGCGCCCGTGGCAGCCGCACTCGACGCCCAAGGCCTCGCGCTGGCTGCCATTCTAGTGACGCACCACCACCCCGATCACGTCGGCGGCATCGCGGCGCTGCGCCCGCGCCTGCAAGGCGAGGTGCACGGCCCGGCCCGTGAAGCCATCCCGGGCCCTTTTGTGCCTCACGTTGACGGCGACATCATCAACGTGGCAGGCCTGCGCCTTGAGGTCATCGACGTGCCAGGCCACACCGCTGGCCACATCGCCTACTTCGCGCCAGGCACGCTGCCCGCACCCGTGCTCTTCTGCGGCGACACCCTGTTTTCAGCCGGCTGCGGGCGCCTGTTTGAAGGCACCGCCGCCCAGATGCACAACAGCCTGTCGCGCCTGGCGGCGCTGCCCGGCGCCACCCGGGTATGCTGCGCCCACGAATACACCGAATCCAACCTGAAGTTTGCAGCCGCCGTTGAACCGGCGAATGCCGACATCGCCGAGCACATCCGGGTTTGCCGCGAGCTGCGGAGCCAGGGTTTGTTCACCCTCCCGTCCACCATCGACCGCGAGCGGGCCATCAACCCGTTCTTGCGATGTGAAGCACCCGCTGTCGTGGCCTCGGCCAGGCAACAGGGCGCGGCAGATGACAGCGGCCCGGCTGTGCTGGGCGCGCTGCGCGAATGGAAGAACCGATTTTGAACAAACTGGCTGTACCGCGCTTCGGCGCCCTGAGACTGGCTGTGGTCGCCTTGCTGGTCTGCCTGTCGGCGTGCGCGCCCTTGCCGCCGGCCCCCACACCCGTGGCCGTGGCGGTCGCGCCCGCCGTGCCCGAAGCGCCGTCATCGGCACCGGTGCCGGTGGTGCCTCCGGTGGTGCTGGCGCCCCCGGTGGTCAGCCAGGAAAACACCGTCATCGCGATCGACCCCTTGCGGCCCACCGAAAAGCTCGACCTCGAATCAGCCGAGGCCAAGGCCGACCTGTGGGCGCGTGTGCGCCAGGGCCTGAGCATGCCCGACTTGGACAACGACCTGGTTCGCAAATGGGAGCAGTGGTACGCCGCCCGCCCCGATTACGTCCAGCGCATGACCGAGCGTGGCGGCCGCTACCTGTTTCACATCATCGAAGAAGTGAACCGGCGCGGCATGCCCGCCGAACTGGCCCTGCTGCCCTTCATCGAAAGCGCCTACAACCCGCAAGCCATGTCCACGGCCAAGGCCTCGGGCATGTGGCAGTTTGTGCCCGCCACCGGGCGTGATTTCTCGCTCACGCAAAACGTCTTCCGCGACGACCGCCGGGACGTGCTGGCCTCCACCCGCGCCGCCCTCGATTACCTGCAGACCCTGAACAAGCAGTTTGGCGATTGGCAACTGGCACTGGCCGCCTACAACTGGGGCCAGGGCAATGTGCAACGGGCCATCGCACGCAACCAGCGCCTGGGCCAGCCCGCGGGCTACGACAACCTGCGCATGCCCGACGAGACGCGCAACTACCTGCCCAAGCTGCAGGCCGTCAAGAACATCGTGCTCAAGCCCGAGGCGTTCTCCCTGACGCTGCCCCCGCTGCAAAACCACCCGTACTTCGTGTCGGTGGGCATCGAGCGTGACATCGACGTTGACCGCGCCGCCAGCATGGCCGGCCTGCCGCTGGACGAATTCAAGCAACTCAACCCTCAGATGAACAAACCGGTCATCCTGGCTGCGGGCACGCCCCAGGTGTTGCTGCCCTTCGAGAACGCCGGCCTGTTTGCGCACAACCTGTCGCAACACCGGGGTGGGCTGGCCAGCTGGACCGCCTGGGTGGCGCCCAAGCCGCTCAAGCCAGCCGAAGCTGCTCACCTGGTGGGCATGAGCGAAGAGCAGTTGCGCGAGGTCAACGGCATCCCCAAGGGCATGGTCGTGAAGGCGGGCTCCACCTTGCTGGTGCCGCGCAGCGAGCAGCGCCAGGAAGATGTCTCTGGCCACATGGCCGAGCACGCCGTGCTGGCCCTGGCCCCCGAACGCCAGGCCCAGCGGCGCGTCAGCTTCAAGGCTGGCAAGAAGGGTGAAAGCCTGGCTGCCGTGGCCAAGCGCTACCGCGTGAATCCGGCCGAGCTGGCGCAGTGGAACAACACCACGGCATCGGCCCAGTTCAAGCCCGGCCAGACGGTGGTGGTGATGTTGCCCAATACCCGCCAGATGGCCAGCCACCAGACCACCGTGAAGGTGGCCAGCCGCGACACCCACAAGGGCGGCACCAATCGCAAACTGGCCCGTCCGGGCACCACGGCCCGCAGCCGCGTCAACGCCGGCTGATCGTTGCCGGGCTGCCAGTCCAGCTCAGCGGCGATCGCTGAGCGCGTGGGCCAGTGTCGACAGATCAACGTACTCCAGTTCGCTGCCCACCGGCACGCCCCGTGCCAGGCGGGTGACTGTCAGGCCTGGGCCCGGTTCTCCATCCGCGCCTGGCGGTCCCGGCAAGGTGCGCAAGGCCTGGGCCAGCACATGGGCCGTGGCTTCGCCTTCAGCTGAAAAGCCCGTGGCCAGGATGACTTCCTGCACCACTCCGTCGTTGGCCCGGTCGATCAAGGGGTGCACACCGATGTCGGCCAGGCCAATGCCGTCCAGCGGACTCAGCCGCCCCATCAGCACGAAATAAAGGCCCTGGTAACTGCCGCTGCGCTCCATCGCGGCCTGGTCGGCGGGGTTCTCCACCACCAGCAATTGCCGGGCATCGCGTCGCGGATCACTGCAGGTGGCGCACAGCCGGGCCTGTGTGAAGGTGTGGCAGCGCTCGCAGTGGTGCACCGACAAGGCGGCATCCTGCAGGGCCGCCGCCAGGCGCTGCGCGCCGTCACGATCGTGCTGCAGCAGATGAAACGCCATGCGCTGCGCCGACTTGACCCCCACGCCCGGCAGGCGGCGCAAGGCATCGATCAGCGATTCAAGGCTGCGTTCACTCACCAGGGGCCGCGCAGGTCAATCGCCGATCAGAACGGGAACTTCATGCCCGGAATCTGGGGCATGCCAGCCGTGAGCTTGCCCATTTTTTCCTGGGTGGTGGCTTCGATGCGGCGCACGGCGTCGTTGAAGGCCGCCGCCACCAGGTCTTCCAGCATGTCCTTGTCGTCGGCCAGCAGGCTGGGGTCGATGGTGACACGCTTGACGTCGTGCTTGCAGGTGATCTGCACCTTGACCAGGCCAGCACCGGATTCACCGGTCACCTCGATCAGGGCCAGTTCGTCCTGGGCCTTCTTCAGGTTGTCCTGCATGGCCTGGGCCTGCTTCATCAAGCCGGCCAGTTGGTTCTTCATCATGATGGATTTGCCTTGTTGTCGCCGCCCGGTGCGGCCAGTGGTTTGATGGTGCCCGGCACGATGCGGGCGGTGCGGAACTGTGCCATCAGTTCAAGCACCAGGGGATCGTTCTGGATCAGGGCTTCGGCCTCACGCTGTGCGGCTTCACGCGCGACGGCGTCACGCTTGGCAATGGCATCAACCGGCGTGCCGCTGATGACATCGATGTGCACCGGCTCACCCAAGGCCGACTGCAGGGCCCCGGCCAGCTTGACGGCCAACGCCGGCGCACGCAGGCTTTCACGGTCAACCCTGAGCTGCCACTGCCTGCCGCCATCGGCATGGGGCTGCACGGCGATCAACTCGGATTGCACCGCCAACTCGCGCACCAGGGCCACCAAGGTGCCGCTGGCCAGCAGCGGACGAATGGTGTCGGACCATTGATCACCCCATGCCGTGGTGGTCACACTGAGCACCGGCGCCGGTGCCATCGACGGCGCGACGGCCTCTGCAGCGGGCTGCGGCGCCCGGCGCGGCGCAGCCGCAGGCGGCTCGGGTGACACCACGGGGCGCTCGGCCCCCGGCCGCTGCGCCAGGCTGAATTCTTCGTCGTCAGGCACCGGCTCGTCCGCCCAGGGTGGCGGCTCGTCACTGGCGCGGGGCGCTGGCGACGCAGCCGCCGCCCGGTTGGCCACGGGCGCTGGCGCCGCAAGCGGCTTGGGCACGGGCGCGGCCTGCACCGGCGCGGTCTTGGCGACCGCCTTTGGAGCCAGCGGCACCACGACCGGCGCCGTGGCGCGGGCCAGACGCGGCGAGGCCACCAAGGGCGCCGACCGTGGTGCGGCGGGCGCTGGCGCCGCGCCACCAGCCGGGAAGGCCAGCAAGCGCAGCAGAACCATGGTGAGCGCCGCGTATTCGTCCGACAGCAGGCTCAGCTCGGCCCGGCCATGCACCACGATGCTGTAGAGCAGCTGGGTTTCGTCGGCGGGCATGTCGCCAGCCAATTGGCGTGCGCCAGCGGTGTCGGGATCGGTGTCGTCCAGGGCCCCGGGCACCGCCTGCTCCACCGCCATCTGCTGCAGCAGCGAGGCCATTTCCTCCAGCGTGCCCGACGGCGACAGCCCCATGTCGCGCAGGGCGTCGACCGTGGCCAGCACGGTGGGCCCGTCGCGGCGTGCCAGGGCGTGTACCAGCCGCGCAGCATGCGATCGATCCACCGTGCCCAGCATGGCGCGAACGCCGTCTTCATGAAGCGCGCCCGCCCCGAAGGCAATGGCCTGGTCCGTGAGCGACAGCGCATCGCGCATGGAGCCGCGCGCGGCACGCGCCAGCAGGCGCAAGGAGCCGGCATCGGCCGCAACCTGCTCGGCCTCCAGCACCTGCTGCAGGTAGGCGTGCACGGTCTCGGGTGCCATCGGCCGCAGGTTGAACTGCAGGCAACGGCTGAGCACCGTGGGCAACATCTTTTCAGGGTCGGTGGTGGCCAGCACGAACTTCAGGTAGTCGGGCGGCTCCTCCAGCGTCTTGAGCAGGGCGTTGAACGCGTCCTTGGTGAGCTGGTGCGCTTCGTCGATCATGAAGACCTTGTAGCGACCCACGCTGGGCTTGTAGGCGGCCCGCTCTATCAGCTCGCGGATTTCATCGATGCTGCGGTTGCTGGCAGCGTCCAGCTCGATGTAGTCGATGTAGCGGTCGGCGTCGATCTCGGTGCAGGCCTGGCACACACCGCATGGGTGCGCGGTGACACCGCCCTGGCCATCGGCCCCGGTGCAATTGAGACTTTTGGCGAGGATGCGGCTGACGGTGGTCTTGCCGATGCCACGCGTGCCGGTGAACAGGTAGGCATGGTGCAGCCGGCCGCTGGTCAGGGCATTGGTCAGTGCCTGCACGACATGCGTCTGCCCCACCATCTGCTCGAAGCTGCGGGGTCGGTATTTGCGTGCCAGGACGACGTGACTCATGCCCGGATTCTACGGGGCGAGACTGGTGCAAGCCGGGGGTGCGCCAGTGTGCCCATGCGCCCTGCATGCGGGGGTCACCGATAATCCGGGCATGAGCGCATCCAACACCCCCGCCAACCCTGGCACCCTCAGCTACGAGCAAGCCGGCGTCAACTACGACCTGATCGACCCGCTCAAGGTCAGCGCCCAGCGCGCCGCCGCCGCCACGGCCAGCCATCTGGCTTCGCATGGTTTCACCGAAATCAAGGCCTCGCGGGGTGAATCGGCCTATGTCGTCGATGTCGGCCCGTTCTACATCGCCTCCATCGTCGAGTGCCTGGGCTCCAAGGCCCTGGTGGCCGACGAGATGGCCACCCTGACCGGCCGCAGCTGGTACGACGGCATCGCCCAGGACACCATCGCCATGGCGGTCAATGACCTGATCACCGTGGGCGCCACGCCCCTGGTGGTGCAGGCCTACTGGGCAGCAGGCGGCTCCGACTGGTTTGGTGACGCGCAGCGTGCCCAATCGCTGGTGGCCGGCTGGAAAAAGGCCTGCGAAGTCTGCAATGTGGCCTGGGGCGGTGGTGAAACCCCCGCGCTGGCGGGCATCGTCGAGGCTGGCCGCATCGACCTGGCAGCGTCGTGCACCGGGCTGATCAACCCGAAAGAGCGCCTGAGCGTCGGCGACAAGCTGGCCGCGGGTGATGTCATCGTGCTGCTTGACTCCAGCGGCATCCACGCCAACGGCCTGAGCCTGGCGCGCAAGCTGGTTGAGCGCCTGCCTCAGGGCTGGCTGACTGAAGTCGAACCCGGCCTGAGTTATGGCGAGGCCCTGCTGGCCCCGACGGTGCTGTATTCGCCGGTCACCGAGGCCTTGTGGGCTGCCGGCATCGTGCCGCACTACTGCGCCAACATCACCGGTCACGGCTGGCGCAAGTTGCTGCGCCACCCTGGCACCTTCACCTACCGCATCCACACGGTGCCACCCGTCACGCCGGTGCTCAAGTTCATCCAGCAGCATGCCCAGCAGGACGACCGCGAGGCCTACAGCACGCTGAACATGGGTGCGGGCTTTGCTCTGTTCGTCAAGCCGGAAGACGCCCAACGCACCGTCGACATCGCCCTGGCGCAAGGCGTGGGCGCGCGCATTGCCGGCACGGTCGAGGCCGGCACCAAGCAATTGCTGATCGAGCCACTGGGCATCCGTTTCGGCGACGACGACCTGCAACTGCGCTGATCGCGGCCCGCTGGCGCGGGCTCGCCTACAATGGTCAGCGACGGGCCTCCTCGCATGGAAGCGCGGCCAACCGGGTCAGGTGGGGAACCAAGCAGCCCTAACCGTTGCAACCAGTGCCGAGGGCAAGGCTCGTCACCCTCATTTCGGCTTGTCAGGCCGCGTTGCGTCGCGCTGCGCCATGGGGCCCAAGGCCCACCGAATCCGCACCGTCGTCCGGATCATCCTCTGAAGGCGCAATGCCCTGCGCCGCCAGCACCACATCCTGCAGGCTGACACCCAGTTGGCGACCGTAGCGTTGCACCACCCGCTGCATGAAGGCCTGCCGATGGTGGGGCGGCACGGATCGCGAATCGACCACCTCATTGGCGAAACTGGCCGACAGTCGCAGCAGTTCGCCGTCGGTATCGGCGTGATGCACCGGGGCTGACACGGGGATGCGCCGCATCATCTGAAGCACGCTCTCATCCAGGCCCCAATGGCGCACCACGGCGGCGCCCAGGGCATCGATGTCCACACCCAGCACGGCAAAAGCGGCGGCCTCCTCGCTCATGCCCGGGTCTTCGGGGTCACCCTGCTTGGCCGGCGCGGCCGGCTGCATCAGGCGACGGATCTGCGCAGCCTCTTCCGGGAAGTGGTACTGCACCACCAGCCGCCCCAGGTTCTGCAGCAGCGCCAGCAGGTACACCAGCTCCGGGTCATAGCCGGCTGGCCGGAACCACTGCGCCACGCGGCCGGCCAGCTTCACCTGCTCCAGCAGGTTTTCCAGCTCGATGGCGTGCCCGTCGTTCAAAGGCCCTGGCCAGGCGCGCAGGCTGTTGGCCGCACGGCGAACGCCATCCAGCCCCAGCATGGCCAAGGCCCGGCGCACCGTGAGGATGGGACCACTGCCCGCCCCCATGGCGCCGCGCGCCTTCACGCCATTGGCGGAGCGCATCAACTCAAAGGTCAGGCCCACATCCTGCAAGACGATTTCAGCCAGTTCATTGGTGCGTTCACGCTCCATGGCCATCAGGTGATCGGCGCGCGCTGTGCCGCCCGGCATGGCCGGCAGCAGGCCCACCGTGCGCAGACGGTCGAGCAGCAGCACGATGGGGCCACCACCCGGCTCACCATCGGTCTTGAGCCAGCCGCTGAGTGCACGCTCCAGTGTGCGGGCACTGCGGTAGCGCTGGCGCTCCTGGCGATCGGTGGCGCGGTTGACGATGACACGCAGCGGCTCAGGGATGCGGTGCACCCCGCTCCACGGCAGCCTGACAATTTCTCGGCCCAGGGGTGGCATGCGTTCGATGGCCACGTTCACGTCGGCTTGCTCCAGTGCCGGCACGCCAGCCAGCGCATGGTGCAGCACCAGGCCCAGCGCCAGCACATCCCGCTCAGCTGCCAGACGGTGATCCTGCAGGCTGGAGTGCTGGGCATCGGGCTCGAGCGCCACACCCAGGCCCATCAGGCGGCAGGTGCCGGTGTCACTGACCAGCAGGCTGCTGACCTGGATGTCATGATGGGCGAGGCCGGCTTCATGGGCAAAGGCCAGGCCCTGCAGGGCTTGCGAGGCCCACGGCGCCAGTTCGGTACCCGGAAACCCCTTGCTGCTCATTTTTTCGGCCAGCGTGACCGCGTTGCCCCGGTCGTAGGCAATGAAGGGCCAGCGGTCGTGCTCACCCACCTCGACAACATGGGCCAGGCCAGGGTGATCGATGCGCGAAGCGCGGCGTGCGTTGTCCAGCCACTGCGCCAGCGCAGCGGCCGACGCCGGCTGGCTGCGGGGCAGCATCAGCAGCAGTTCCTGGTTCACCCGCGGATCGGACACCAGCCACACCATGGTGCGGGCGCTCTTGCCCACCAGACGCAACAGTTGGAACCGGCCCAGGTGGCGCACAGCATTGGCTGGCGCTGGGGCCGGGGCCGCAGCAGGCGGGCGTACAGGTGATTTGGGTGCAACCATGGTGCAACTTTCAGTGGTTCTGCCATTGGATACAAACCACGGCCGACCATTGAATTGAACAAAGGGGCAATCGGATGACAGTTTCGCCACCGGGGCCACCGGGGCCCACCGCCCCACGTGAAACAGCCCTTTGTGCCAAAATCAGGGTTCCCTTCTTCGCGGGCATTCGCCCTCGCCCTGAGCCCCCAACAGGAACCACGATGAGCAGTGACCTGATCAAGCACACCTCCGACGCCACCTTTGAAGCCGATGTCCTGCAATCGAGCAAGCCCGTGCTCGTGGACTACTGGGCCGAGTGGTGCGGTCCCTGCAAGATGATTGCCCCCATCCTCGACGAAACCGCCAAGGAGTTCGACGGCCGTCTGCAGATCGCCAAGATGAACGTCGACGAGAACCGCGACGTGCCGGCCAAGTTCGGCATCCGTGGCATCCCCACGCTGATGCTGTTCAAGGGCGGCCAACTGGCTGCCACCAAGGTGGGTGCCCTGTCCAAGGCCCAATTGACGGCCTTCATCGAGCCGCATCTATAATCTCCGCTACGCAAGGGTCGGGCTTCGCCACAAGCGGTCCGATCCAGCCAGTTTGAAGCCACCTGACTTGCGGGTTGTCGCCCGCCCCCACGTCAGTTTCCGGCCACCACCCCAGCGCCCTCCTCTGATCGGCCTTGCCCGCGCAAGCCACTGATCGAGAACCCCCTGTTACCTGGCGCTGCCGTGATGGCCCTTGTTGGCAAGCAGGTCATGTCGGCCTGATGCCAGCTTTTCAGCCCCGTGTCCTTGGCCAGGCGCTGGGCTCCACACCTCAGGGTGATTCCATCAAATGCATCTCTCAGAACTGAAGGCGCTCCACGTCTCCGCACTCATCACGATGGGTGAGGCCCTGGAGATCGACAACGTCGCCCGCTTGCGCAAGCAGGAGCTGATGTTCGCCATCATGAAGAAGCGCGCCAAGGGCGGCGAACAGGTGTTCGGCGACGGCGTGCTGGAAGTGCTGCCTGACGGCTTCGGCTTCCTGCGTTCGCTGGACACCAGCTACATGGCCAGCACCGACGACATCTACCTGTCGCCCAGCCAGATCCGCCGCTTCAACCTGCACACCGGCGACATGATCGAAGGCGAAGTGCGCGTGCCCAAGGACGGCGAACGCTACTTCGCGCTGGTCAAGGTCGACCGTGTGAACGGCCTCACCCCTGAGGAGAGCAAGCACAAGATCATGTTCGAGAACCTGACGCCCTTGTTCCCCAAGGAGCAGTTCAGGCTTGAGCGCGACATCAAGGGCGACGAAAACGTCACCAGCCGCATCATCGATCTGATCGCGCCCATCGGCAAAGGCCAGCGCGCCCTGCTGGTGGCCCAGCCCAAGACCGGCAAGACGGTGATGATGCAGCACATCGCCCATGCCCTGGTGGCCAACCACCCCGAGATCCACCTCATCGTGCTGCTGGTCGATGAGCGCCCCGAAGAAGTGACCGAGATGCAGCGCACCGTGCGCGGCGAAGTCATCTCGTCCACCTTTGACGAGCCCGCCGCGCGCCACGTTCAGGTGGCCGAGATGGTCATCGAGCGCGCCAAGCGCCTGGTCGAGCTCAAAAAGGATGTGGTCATCCTGCTCGACTCCATCACCCGCCTGGCCCGCGCCTACAACAACGTGCTGCCCTCGTCGGGCAAGGTGCTGACCGGTGGCGTGGACGCCAACGCGCTGCAACGCCCCAAGCGCTTCTTTGGCGCGGCGCGCAATGTCGAAGAAGGCGGCTCGCTCACCATCATCGGCACGGCCCTGATCGACACCGGCTCGAAGATGGACGAAGTCATCTACGAAGAATTCAAGGGCACCGGCAACTGCGAAATCCACCTGGATCGCCGCATGGCCGAAAAGCGTGTGTACCCGTCCATCCAGATCAACCGCTCGGGCACGCGCCGCGAAGAACTGCTGCTCAAGCCCGAGATCCTGCAAAAGACCTGGATCCTGCGCAAGCTGCTCTACAACATGGACGAGATCGAGGCGATGGAGTTCATCCTCGACAAGATGAAATCGAGCAAGAACAACCTCGATTTCTTCGACATGATGCGGCGAGGCGGGTAAGAACCCATTTCGTCAGGCTATAATCGCGGGTTTTCCGCTTGCGGAAAGTGCGTGGCATGGTGCCACGTGGCTGCCGACAACTCAGCGCTGAGGTTTCCCCATGAAAGAAGGCATTCACCCCAACTACCGCGAAGTGTGCTTCGTGGATCAATCCAACGGCTTCCAGTTCGTCACCCGCTCGACGGTGCAGACCAAGGAATCCATCAAGCTGGATGACGGCCGCGAGTTGCCGCTGGTGAAGCTCGAAACCACCAGCGAAACCCACCCGTTCTACACCGGCACTCAAAAGAGCGTCGACAGCCTGGGCGGTCGCGTCGAGAAGTTCCGCAACAAGTTCGCTCGCGTGGGCATCACCAAGAAGTCGGCCTGATCGCCCACTTTTTGCCTTGTCCGGCCACGGCCGGGCAACAGCCAGACAGAGGGCAGCCCAGGCTGCCCTTTTTCATGCCCGTCTGTCGGCCTGATAGGCCTCTCGGATCCAGTTCACGGTGACGCCCCGCCCCAATCCAGCCCTGGTCACACAAAGCGCCGCCCGCCGATTGCCGCGCGTGGCCCTGCTGCTGCTGTGTGCGGCCTATGTGCTGCCGGGCCTGTTCGGGCGCGACCCCTGGCGTGGCGCCGACCTGAACGCCTTTGGCCAGATGCTGGCCATGGCCGAAGGGCGTGTGAGCTGGCTGGCACCCTCGCTGGGCGGCGTGGCCACCGACACCGCCTGGTTGCCCAACTGGATCGGCGCGCTCTTCATCATGGCTGGTCGCCCCTGGATCGACCCGGCGCTGGCAGCCCGTGTGCCCTTCGCGCTGCTGCTCGTTCTGAGCCTGGTGGCAGTCTGGTACGCCACCTTCAACCTGGCCCGCAGCGAGGCCGCGCAGCCCTTGCCCCTGGCCTTTGGTGGTGAGGCCACGCCGGTCGACTACGCCCGCGCGGTGGCAGATGGCGCCCTGCTGGCGTTCATTGCCACACTGGGCCTGTTGCAACTGGGCCATGAAACCACGCCTGAGCTGGCGCAACTGGCTGCCGTGGCTTGCTTGCAGTGGGCCTTGGCGGCCACCGCCACCAAGGGCCGGCAGGCACGAGCCGGCGTGTTGCTGTGCCTGCCCGTGCTGGCAGCCTGCGGCGCCCCCAGCATGGCCGTGGCACTTGGCCTGGGGGCGGCCTTGCTGTGTTCACGCTCACGCGCCGCCACCAACCGTGCCCTGGTGCCCTGGTTGCTGGCCGCGGCCTGCGTAGCCGCCGCGGTCGCGTGGTGGACCCACGCCTGGGCCTGGCGCGTCGCTCCGGCCATCGAAGCACATCTGGTGGCGCGGTTATGGCTGTGGTTTCTGTGGCCAGCCTGGCCGCTTGCGGCCTGGACGCTGTGGGGATGGCGGCGGCACCTGACCTACCGGCACATCGCCATTCCGTTGCTGGTGTGGGGCGTGGCGGGCCTGGCCTGCATCGCGATGGATGGCTCTGACCGGGCCCTGATGCTGGCCCTGCCCGGCGTGGCCGCGCTGGCCGCCTTTGCGCTGCCCACCTTTCAGCGCAGCCGCAGCGCCGCGCTCGACTGGTTCTCGGTTTTCTTCTTCAGCCTGTGCGCGGTGCTCGTGTGGCTGTTCTACCTGGGCGCCTTGTTGGGTTGGCCCGAGTTTGCCGCTCAGGGCTTGCAGCGCGTGGCGCCCGGTTTCCCGGCCGTGCTGTCGTGGCCTGAGCTCGCTGCGGCGGCCCTGGCCACGGCAGCCTGGCTGTGGCTGGTTCGTTGGCGAACCGGGCGGCACCGCGAGGTGCTCTGGAAAAGCCTGGTGCTGCCCGCCAGCGGCGTGGCGCTTTGCTGGCTGCTGCTGATGACCCTGGGCCTGCCTCTGCTCGATTACGGCCGCAGCAACCGGCCCCTGGTGGCGCGACTGGCCCAGCACCTGGTGCAAAGCGACTGCGTGGCGGCACCGCTGGCGCCCCCCTCACTGGTGGCCGCGCTGGAGTTTCATGGCCGCATGAAAGTCGATGCTCGCGGCGACTCGACCTCTGCAAGCTGCCCGAGGTTGTTGTGGGTGGGTGCCCAGAAGGGCCCCATGCAGGCGCGCACCCAGGAGCAGGTGGCGCAGCTTCAGGCAAAGGGCTGGGTCGAGATGGCCCGGGTTCAGCGCCCAACGGATCGCGCCGAGGTCGTGATTGTCTTCCGGCAGCAAGCCGCAGGCCCTGCCCTCAAGGCTCAACCGTAAGCGGCGGGCTGGCCTGAAGCGGGTTGTGCGAGCGCACCCGGCCAGCGGGCAGGATCAACCTGAAACACGAGCCCTTGCCGGGCTCGCTGTCAATCTCCAGTGAGCCGCCGTGGCGCTGCATCACATGCTTGACGATGGCCAGGCCCAGGCCGGTGCCACCCGTGTCGCGTGAGCGGCTGCCGTCCACCCGGTAGAAGCGTTCAGTCAGGCGCGGCAGGTGCTCGCGGGCGATGCCGATGCCGGTGTCGCGGACTTCCAGCTCGCCCGTGCCATCTCCACGGATCTGCCAGCCCAGCTCGATGCGCCCACCCTCGGGCGTGTAACGCACGGCATTGGTGGCCAGATTGGCGACGGCACTGAGCAACTCGGGCTCCAGCCCCGCCCACTCGGCCTCCAGGGCCGCTGCGGCGGAGATGACATGGCGCCCGCCCGACAAGGTGTTGGCATCGGCCACCACGCGCTTGAGCAAGGGCGCCAGTGGCAACCAGCGGTCGGTGGGTGGTCGGGGGCTGCCCTCCAGCTGTGCCAGGGTCAGCAGGTCAGACACCAGCACCTGCATGCGGCCAGTCTGCTGGGTCATCAGGCTGAGCACGCGCTTGCGCTCGGGCTCACTGAGCGGCAGGCTGGACATGGTTTCGACAAAGCCGGCCAGCACGGTCAGGGGCGTTCGGATCTCGTGCGAGACATTGGCCACGAAGTCGCGACGCATGGCCTCGGCGCGCAGACGCTCGGTCACATCTTGCGAGATCACCAGCTTCTGCCCTTCGCCATAAGCACGCATCACCACCTGCAGGGTGCCCGTGCCGCCGGGCATGGGCATGGTGATGGGCTCGCGCGGCGACTGGCTTTGAAGCAGCCCGACAAATGCCGGGGTGCGGACCAGGTTGGTGACCGGTTGTTGCAGGTCGCGCCGGGCATCCAGACCCAGATGGTCTGCGGCCACCGCGCTGCACCAGGCAATTTGAGCCTGTGCATCCAGCAGCAGCACACCATTGGGCGAGGCCTCGATGGCCGAGAGGAATTCAGCCAGGCGTTGCGATTCGTTCTGCACCGCCTGTTCACGCTGGCGCAGCGACCGCTCCATGCGGTAGGCCAGTTCGCCCCACAAACCAGTGTGACGCGGCGCCTGGGTGTCTTGTGGGCCCTGCAACCATCGCAGCAGGCGCGCGGCCCGCAACACGTCGATCAGCACGGCCCAGGACAGACCCAGCAAGGTGCCCACCGCCGCCCCCAGCCAGGGAGCCTGATGGGCATGACCGAACAAGGTACCCAGGGCCGCACACAGCGCGATCAGCGCCGCAGGCACCAGCAGGCGGGGAATGAACCAGAGCATCCGCGAAGTATCGGTGGCAGAACGCGCGTCAGGCGGCCGCGTCGGCGGCTTGTTGCGTCAGGCGGTAGCCCGCGCCACGCACGGTTTCGATCATGCCTGCGCAGCGGGCGGGCGCCAAGGCCTCACGCAGGCGCTTGACGTGCACATCAACCGTGCGCTCCTCGATGAACACATGGTCACCCCAGACGCGATCAAGCAGTTGAGACCGGCTGTGCACACGCTCGGGGTGCGTCATGAAGAAATGCAGCAGACGGAACTCGGTGGGGCCCATCTTGAGATCGACATCACCGCCGCTGACCCGGCGCGTGGACGGATCGATGCGCAGTGCACCCACCTTGACCACGTCTTCCAGGGCCTCGGGCGCCTTGCGACGCAAGACAGCGCGGATACGCGCCATCAGTTCGTTGGTCGAAAAGGGCTTGGTCAGGTAGTCGTCGGCCCCAGCGTCCAGACCGGAGATCTTGTCGGACTCTTCGCTGCGCGCGGTCAGCATGATCACCGGCAGATCACGGGTGCGTGAATCATTGCGCCATTGACGGGCCAACGACAGGCCAGACTGGCCTGGCAGCATCCAGTCCAGCACCACCAGATCAGGCAATTGCGCGTCGATCTCGCGCTGAGCCTGCTCGGCCGTGGCGGCGATGACCACCTCATGTCCGGCGTGCTTCAAGTTGATGGCAATCAGCTCGGCAATCGCCGACTCGTCTTCCACCACCACGATCTGACTCATCTTCGGCTTTCCTCGGGTTCAGCGAACCAGGGTCTCGATGGTCGCCACGGGGTTGTGGCGCACATCGGTGCCCTTGACGATGTAGATGATCTGCTCGGCCAGGTTCTTGGCATGGTCGCCCACACGCTCGATGGCCTTGGCGACGAACACCAGATCGATCGACGACGAAATGGTGCGCGGATCTTCCATCATGTAAGTGATCAGTTTGCGCATCAGGCCATCAAACTCCTGGTCGATCTGGTCATCCTGACGCAGCACCTCGATGGCCGAATCGATGTCCAGGCGGGCAAAGGCATCCAGGGCCTTGCGCAATTGCTTGGTGGCCAATTCAGCTTCGAACGACAGATCCGACACAGGCAGGCGCAGGCGGCTTGACACACCCGAGTTGAGCAGGCGCTGCACTGTGCGGGCGATGCGGGCCGCCTCGTCGCCGATGCGCTCGAGGTTGGCGATGGTCTTGGACACGGCGATCAGCAGACGCAGGTCGCGCGCCGTAGGCTGGCGGCGAGCGATGATGGACGACAGGTCGTGGTCGATCTCCACTTCCATCGCGTTGACGCGTTCCTCTTCCTTCAGCACCTGCGTGGCCACATCGCCACTGAACGTAGAGAGCGCAAAAACGGCCTGCGCAACCTGGGATTCGACCAGGCCGCCCATCTCCAGAACCCGTGTGGAAATGCCGCTGAGCTCGTTGTCGAACTGGGTGGAAAGATGCTTGTTGCCCATGTTGTGGTGTCCTTGATGCTCAGCCGAAACGACCGGTGATGTAGTCTTCGGTGTCCTTGTGGCGAGGCTTGGTGAAAACCTCGGCGGTGGGCCCGAATTCAATCAGATCGCCCAGGTACATGTAGGCGGTGTAGTCCGAGCAGCGCGCGGCCTGCTGCATGTTGTGGGTGACGATGAGCACCGTGTAATCGGTCTTGAGCTCATGGATCAGTTCTTCGATCTTGCCCGTCGAGATCGGATCCAGCGCCGAGCAGGGCTCATCGAGCAGCAGCACTTCGGGCTTGATCGCGATGCCGCGCGCAATGCACAGGCGCTGCTGCTGGCCACCCGACAGGCCCGAGCCGCTCTGATGCAGCTTGTCCTTCACTTCATTCCAGAGGGCGGCCTTTTTCAGGGCCCACTCCACGCGCTCATCCATCTCGACACGTGGCAAGGTTTCAAACAGCTTCACCCCGAAGGCGATGTTGTCATAGATCGACATCGGAAACGGCGTGGGCTTCTGGAACACCATGCCCACCTTGGCACGGATCAGGCTCACATCCAGCTTGCGGTTCAGGATGTTCTGGCCGTCCAGCAGGATCTCGCCTTCGGCGCGTTGCTCGGGGTACAGCTCGAACATGCGATTGAAGGTGCGCAGCAAGGTGCTCTTGCCGCAACCGGACGGGCCGATGAAGGCGGTGACCTTGTTTTCGGGCAGGTCCAGATTGATCTTCTTGAGGGCATGGAAGCTGCCGTAGAAGAAGTTCAGGTCGCGCACCGAAATCTTGGCGGTTGAAGCAGGGTGGATATCGACTCGGGTGTCCATGGGTGATGCTCGGATGATGCTTGGTGGAAGCGCTGCGATCAGCGCTTTTCGCGCAGGAACACCCGCGCCGCGATGTTCAGGGCCAGCACGCCCAGCGTGATCAGGAAAACGCCAGCCCAGGCCAGCTTCTGCCAGTTTTCATAGGGGCTCATGGCGAACTTGAAGATGGTGACCGGCAGGCTGGCCATGGGCTCGCGCAGGTCACTGGTCCAGAACTGGTTGGACAGCGCCGTGAACAGCAGCGGTGCGGTTTCGCCCGAGATGCGGGCCACGGCCAGCAGCACACCAGTAACCACACCGGCCCGCGCTGCCCGCAGCGTGATCGACGAGATGACCTTCCACTTGGGGGTGCCCAAGGCGTAGGCGGCCTCACGCAGCGCATTCGGAATCAGCGACAGCATGTTCTCGGTGGTGCGGATGACCACCGGGATGACGATCAGCGCCAGGGCCAGCACACCGGCAAAGCCTGAAAAAGTCTTCAGACGCGCCACGATGGCCGCGTAGATGAACAGGCCAATCACGATGGACGGCGCCGACAGCAGGATGTCGTTGATGAAACGGGTCGCCGAACCCAGCCAGGTCTTCTGGCCGTATTCGGCCAGGTACACACCGGCCATCACGCCGATGGGCGTGCCCACCAGCGTGGCCAGCAGCACCATGTACAACGAGCCAAACAGCGCATTGGCCAGCCCGCCGGTTTCAGCCTGCGGCGGCGGCGTCATCTGCGTGAACACCGACAGCGTCAAGCCGCCAAAGCCCTGGCGAACGGTCTCCACCAGGATCCACAGCAGCCAGAAGACCCCAAAAGCCATGGCCGACAGCGCCAGGGTCAGCGCGACCACATTGATGCGCTTGCGGCGCTGGTGCATGGCCAGACGGCCCGACTGCTGGGCCTGGGTGAATGCTTGCGATGCGCGGCTCATGAACGGGCTCCTTCGCTCTTGCGCAACTGGGCCAGCAGGAGCTTGGACAAGGCCAGCACGACAAAGGTGATGAAGAACAGCACCAGGCCCAGGTAGATCAGCGAAGCCTGGTGCAAGCCGTCACCCGCTTCGGCAAATTCGTTGGCCAGGGCCGAGGTGATGCTGTTGGCAGCTTCAAACAATGACAGCGAATTGAGCTGGTTGAAGTTGCCGATCACGAAGGTGACGGCCATGGTTTCACCCAGCGCGCGGCCCAGGCCCAGCATGATGCCGCCCACTACACCTGCCTTGGTATAGGGCAACACGACCTGCGACACCACTTCCCAGGTGGTGGCACCCAGTCCGTAAGCCGATTCCTTGAGCATCGGCGGGGTGACTTCAAACACATCGCGCATCACGGCGGCGATGTACGGAATGATCATGATGGCCAGGATGATGCCGGCCGCCAGGATGCCGATGCCCACAGGCGGGCCAGACACCAGGGCACCCAGCACCGGCACGCCCTTGAGCAGAGATTGCAAGGGTTGCTGCACCCAGGTGGCCAGGATGGGCCCGAACACCAGCAGGCCCCACATGCCGTAGACGATCGACGGCACGGCGGCGAGCAGTTCCACCGCGATGCCCAGCGGGCGCTTGAGCCAGCCCGGCGACATTTCAGTCAGGAACACGGCGATGCCGAAGCTCACCGGAACGGCAATGACCAGGGCGATCAGCGAGGTCATCAGCGTGCCGTAGATCATCACCAGGCCGCCGAACTTCTCTTGCACCGGGTCCCAATCCGTCGAGGTCAGGAAGCCCAGCCCAAACTGCTTGATGGCCGGCGCAGCGCCCACCACCAACGACACGATGATGCCCACCAGCAACAGCAAGGTGAGCCAGGCCGCGCCATGTGCCAGCGCAGAAAAGACGGTATCCGCCCAGGGCGCCACGCGGCGCCGCTCGGGCGGCGTGGGCATGAAGCCGACAGGCTCATGCAGCGAATTTGCTGAAACGGGTAGTTGGGCCGCCACGGGGTACTCCGGTATCGGATTGCACGCAGGCCCGGACTGGCCGGGCCCTGTCGTCATCACTTGTAGGCGATGGCCTTGCCGGCACCGTCCTTGATCTGGTCAGCCCACTGCTTGCGAACCAGGGCCTTCACCGCATCGGGCAGCGGCACGTACTCCAGCTCGGTGGCCATCTTGTCGCCGTTGGCATAAGCCCAATCGAAGAACTTCAGGCTGCCTGCCGCTTGTGCGGGCTTGTCCTGAGCCTTGTGCATCAGGATGAAGGTGGCGCCAGTGATGGGCCAGCTGTCCTTGCCCGGCTGGTCGGTCAGCAACTGGTAGAAGGTCTTGGCCCAGGATGCACCGGCTGCGGCGGCCTTGAAGTTCTCGTCATCCGGTGCCACAAACTGCCCGGCCTGATTCTTCAGCAGCACATGGGCCATCTTGTTTTGCTTGGCGTAGGCGTACTCGACATAGCCGATCGAGTTGGGCAGGCGCTGCACATAGGTCGACACGCCTTCATTGCCCTTGCCCCCCACCCCCAGCGGCCAGTTGACCGTGGTGTTCTCACCGACCTTGGACTTCCAATCGGCGTTCACCTTGGACAGGTAGTTGGTGAAGATGAAGGTGGTACCCGAACCATCGGCGCGGTGCACCACGGCGATGTCGGCCGCAGGCAGGGGCACACCGGGGTTCAGGGCCGTCAGGGCGGCATCGTTCCACTTGGTGATCTTGCCCAGGTAAATGTCGCCCAGCACCTGGCCGGTGATCTTGATCTGGCCCGGATTGATGCCCTTGATGCTGACCACCGGCACCACGCCGCCGATGACGGTGGGGAACTGCACCAGGCCATCCTTGGCCAGTTCGTCGTCATGCAGGGGCATGTCGGAGGCACCGAAGTCCACGGTCTTGGCGCGGATCTGCTTCAGGCCGGCGCCCGAACCCACCGACTGGTAGTTGACCTTGGCCGAGGTGGCCTTGTTGTAGGCGTCGGCCCACTTGGCATAGATGGGCGCCGGGAACGACGCACCGGCGCCGGTCACGTCTTGTGCCAGCGTCACGGCAGGCACCAGGGCGGCCGCAACGAGGGCGGCGCGAACGAAGGAAGCGGTCATGACATGAGCCTTTCTGGGTGTGTTCTGAATTGCTTTCGCATCTGGAACGCACTCTAGGCAGGCTCTGTGACAGGCCTGTGACGGTCTGTCATAAATCACCGCAAGCCCGGCGATCGTCATCCGCCGGGCATCAAGCTGTCACACTGCCTCAGGACTTGGCGGCGGCAGCCAGGCGCTCGGCGCAGGCCTTGCCCTGGGCCGCATCGCGTGATTCGACCATCACACGCAGCACTGGCTCCGTACCCGAAGCCCGGATCAGCACCCGGCCTTGGCCCGCCAGTTCGGCCTCGACCGCACGGGTTTCTTCGGCCAGACGCGGGTTCTTGGGCCAGTTGGCCAGATCGGCCAGACTGCCCAGGCGCACATTGAGCAGGGTTTGCGGGAACAAGGTGACCTCGGCCAGGATGTCGGCGAGCGAGGCCTTGGCCCTTTGCACCGCCTGCAGCACCTGCAGCGCGCTGACGATGCCATCACCGGTGGTGTGCTTGTCCAGTGCCAGCAGGTGGCCCGAGCCTTCACCACCCAGCAACCAGCCACGGGCGGCCAGCTCTTCCAGCACATAGCGGTCACCCACCTTGGCGCGCACCAACTCGATGCCTCGCGCCTTCAAGGCCAGTTCAACCGCCATATTGGTCATCAGTGTGCCCACCGCGCCCGGCACCGCCTGGCCCTGTGCCAACCGATCCAGCACCATCGCAAACAGCAACTCGTCGCCATTGAACAAGCGTCCGGCGCGATCAACCAGTTGCAGGCGGTCGGCGTCGCCATCCAGCGCCACACCGTAATCGGCGCCGTGCTCGGCCACGGCCGCCACCAGCGCCTGCGGCGCGGTCGCGCCAAAGCCGGCGTTGATGTTCACGCCGTCGGGCTTGCAACCGATGGCCACCACATCGGCGCCCAGTTCATGGAACACATCGGGTGCCACGTGATACGCCGCACCGTGGGCGGCATCGACCACCACCTTCAGGCCGCGCAGCGACATGTCATTGCCCACCGTGCTCTTGCAGAACTCGATGTAGCGGCCACGGGCGTCTTCCAGACGTCGTGCCTTGCCCAGGCTGGCTGAATCCACCCACTGCGGAGCTTCTTCGAGCGCTGCCTCGACCGCCAGCTCCCATTCGTCGGGCAGTTTCTCGCCCTTGGCCGAAAAGAACTTGATGCCGTTGTCGGGGAAGGCGTTGTGCGAGGCACTGATGACCACGCCCAGATCCAGGCGCAGCGCACGCGTGAGGTAGGCCACGCCGGGCGTGGGCAAGGGGCCCGTGAGCAAGGTGTCCACCCCTGCCGAGGCCAGGCCGGCCTCCAGCGACGATTCGATCATGTAGCCCGAGATGCGGGTGTCCTTGCCGATCAAGACCGTGGGACGGGCCACACCCGCCTGGCGCCGCAACACGCGGCCCACGGCATGCCCCAGGCGCAACACGAAATCAGGCGTGATGGGCGCCTGGCCCACTGTGCCGCGGATGCCGTCGGTCCCAAAGTATTGTCTCGTCATGTGCTGCACCTCGTGTTTGCAATGTTGTTCAGATTGGCTGCGGCACCAGGCCGGCGGCCTGCCACACCTTCAGGGCATCGACGGTGGCCGCCACATCGTGCACGCGCACGATGTGCGCGCCGCGTTGCACACTGGCCAGGGCCGCAGCCACGCTGGCTGCCAGACGCTGGCCCACCTCGCGACCCGTGAGCCGGCCCAATGTTGATTTTCGGCTCCAGCCGACCAGAACCGGCTGGCCGAGCGTGACCAATTTCACTTGATGAGATAACAAGGCCCAGTTGTGCTCGGGGGTCTTGCCAAAACCGATGCCTGGATCCAACGCCAGGCGTTCGCGCGCCACACCTGCGGCCATCACCTGCTGCATGCGTTGGTGCAACCAGTTGGTCACCTCATCCACCACATCGCCGCCATAGTGGGGCGCGCCTTGCATCGAACCGGGTTCACCCTGCATGTGCATCAGGCAAACCCCACAGCGGTCGTGGCCTGCCACGGCTTGCAGGGCGCCAGGCCTCATCAGTGAACGCACGTCGTTGATGATGTCCACACCCAGATCCAGCGCCGCCTGGATCACCAGGGCTTGGCTGGTGTCCACCGACACCGGCACGCCCAGGCTCACTGCATGACGCAAAACAGGCAGGACGCGCTCGAGTTCTTCTTCGGCGCTGGGTTGGCCCGCACCCGGTCGGGTGGATTCGCCGCCGATGTCCAGGATATGAGCGCCTTCAGCCACCAGGCGCTCGCAATGGGCCATGGCCGAACGTGCATCGGCAAACGCGCCGCCATCCGAGAATGAATCGGGCGTGACATTGACGATGCCCATCACCCGGGGCTGCGACAGGTCGATCTGAAAACGAGTGGTTTGCCAATGCATGCGGGGTGCCGCCGAACAAATGAAAAGGGGCCCGAAGGCCCCGTGGTCTGGCACAGCCAGTGCTGCTTGCGATCAGGCGGCCGCGGCCGGCGCACCGTCGGTGCTGACCGAACCCGAACCACCCGTGGTGCCGGTGCCACGCGTGCGGTCATTGGGCGTCCAGTCCTTGGGTGGGCGCGGCGGGCGACCGGCCATGATGTCGTCCAGTTGCTCGACACCGATGGTTTCCCATTCAAGCAGGGCATTGGCCATCGCGTGCATCTTGTCCTGGTTCTCTTCGATCAGCTTGCGCGCAATGCTGTACTGCTCGTCGATGATGCGGCGCACCACCGAATCCACCTTGCGCATGGTTTCTTCGGACATGGTGGTGGTCTTGGTGACCGAGCGGCCCAGGAACACTTCGCCTTCGTTTTCGGCGTAGACCATGGGGCCCAGTTCGTCGGTCATGCCGTAGCGTGTGACCATGTCGCGGGCGATGTGCGTGGCGCGTTCAAAATCATTGCTGGCACCGGTGGTCATCTGGTTCATGAACACTTCTTCGGCGATGCGACCGCCAAACAGCATCGAGATGTTGCTGAGCATGCGCACCTTGTCGGTGCTGTAGCGGTCGGCCTCGGGCAGCGACACGGTGACGCCCAGCGCTCCGCCACGCGGGATGATGGTGACCTTGTGCACCGGATCCAGCTTGGGCAGCAGGCGGCCGATCAGGGCGTGGCCAGCCTCGTGATAGGCCGTGTTGCGACGCTCTTCTTCGTCCATGACCATGGATTTGCGCTCGGCGCCCATCATGATCTTGTCCTTGGCCTTCTCGAAGTCGACCATCTCGACCACGCGGCCGTTACGGCGAGCCGCGAACAGCGCGGCCTCGTTGACCAGGTTGGCCAGATCAGCACCCGAGAAGCCGGGCGTGCCACGCGCCAGGATGTCGGCACGGATGTCCTGGCCGATGGGCACCTTGCGCATGTGCACGTTCAGGATCTGCTCGCGGCCACGGATATCGGGCAGCGTGACATAAACCTGGCGGTCAAAACGGCCGGGACGCAGCAGCGCCGGATCCAGGATGTCGGGCCGGTTGGTGGCCGCCATCACGATCACGCCCAGATTGGTCTCGAAGCCATCCATCTCGACCAGCATCTGGTTGAGGGTTTGCTCACGCTCGTCGTTGCCGCCACCCACGCCGGCACCACGATGGCGGCCCACGGCGTCGATTTCGTCGACGAAGATGATGCAAGGTGCGCTTTTCTTGGCCTGCTCGAACATGTCGCGCACCCGGGCTGCGCCCACGCCCACGAACATTTCAACGAAGTCAGAGCCAGAGATGCTGAAGAAAGGCACCTTGGCTTCGCCGGCGATGGCCTTGGCCAGCAGCGTCTTGCCGGTGCCCGGAGGGCCCACCAGCAGCACGCCGCGCGGAATGCGCCCGCCCAGCTTCTGGAACTTTTGCGGGTCTTTCAGGAAATCGACCAGCTCTTTCACTTCTTCCTTGGCCTCGTCGCAACCGGCCACGTCGGCGAAGGTGGTGACGTTGTTGGCCTCGTCCAGCATGCGGGCTTTGCTCTTGCCGAAGCTGAAGGCACCGCCCTTGCCCCCACCCTGCATCTGGCGCATGAAATACACCCACACGCCAATCAGCAGCAGCATCGGGCCCCAACTGATCAGCAGGCTGACCAGCAGCGAGGGCTCTTCGCGGGGCTTGACGTCGAACTTCACGCCGTTGCTGCGCAGATCGCCCACCAGGCCACGGTCGAGGTAGGTGGCCGTGGACCGGATGCGCTTGTCGTCGGTGGTGACGGCCAGGATCTCGGTGCCGCCGGCGCCTTCTTGCAGCACCACCGACTTGATGCGCTTGGCCGCCACCTCATCGAGGAACTCGGAATACCCCATCTGCGAGCCAGACGTCACCCCGCGGTCGAACTGCTTGAACACGGTGAAAAGCACAAGTGCGATCACCAGCCAGACAGCGACCTTCGAGAACCATTGATTGTTCACCGCGGCTCCTTTAGCCAAACCCGATTGCGGGTGGGCGCGCATCCTGCACCGTTGCACGGCTGCGCGTTGGATCCCATCACGAATCCGTCCACCCGATGCAGGGGCAGATGGGGGCGATTCTAAGCGAGTCAAGCCCCCCGCTCAGTTTGAATGACAGGGGGTGAAACAGGGTGAATTCACGCCAAATTGAACGCAGCGCAAAAGCCTTGCTCGCCGTTTCATCGCAGAAGCAGCATTCAGTTCGGCTTCAGGCCAATGCCCACCAGAAAGGTTTCGGATGATTTGTCGCGCGAGGCCTTGGGCTTGATGGCCTTGACCACGCGAAATTGCCGCTTGAACAGTTCAACCAGTTGGCTGTAACCGCTGCCATGAAACACCTTGGCCACCAGCGCGCCGCCGGGTTTGAGGTGGTTTTTCGAGAAATCCAGGGCCAACTCGATCAGCAGCTCAATGCGGGCGGCATCGGATGACTCGATGCCCGACAGATTGGGCGCCATGTCTGACACCACCACGTCCACCGGCCGGCCGCCCACTGCCTGTTGCAATTGGGCCAGCACGGCGTCTTCCCGGAAATCACCCTGGATGAACTGCACACCCTCGATGGGTTCCATGGGCAGGATGTCGAGGGCGATGATGACGCCTTGCAGCTCGCCCACGGCCGCACCGCCGGTGCCGGCGGTCTTGGGGGCAAAGCGCCGGCGCAGGTACTGGCTCCAGGCGCCCGGCGTCGAGCCCAGATCGACCACCACCTGGCCCGGCCGGATCAGCCCCAGGGTCTCGTCGATCTCCTTGAGCTTGTAGGCGGCACGAGCGCGGTAACCCTCTCTTTGCGCCTGTTTGACGTAGGGGTCGTGGATGTGCTCGTTGAGCCAAGCCTTGTTGATCTTCTTGCTTTTTGAGTCGATTTTCATGACAAGGGGATAATACGGGTATGCCAGCCATTCATCTGACGCCCGCCCAACGCAAAGAAAAGCGTGGCGAAGCCCATCATCTTGACCCCGTCGTGCTCATTGGCGACCAGGGTCTGACCGATGCCATCTTCAAGGAAACCGACACCGCGCTGAAGGCCCATGGCCTGATCAAGGTGCGCATGTTCTCCGATTCGCGGCCCGACCGCGAGGCCGCCCTGGCGGCGCTGGCAGAGCGCCTCAATGCCGCGCCCGTGCAGCACATCGGCAAATTGCTGGTGCTGTGGCGCCCCATCCCCGAGAAGCCCAAGGCCGAGAAGGACGAGCGCATGGCCGCGCCCCGCGTGGTCAAGATTCTCAAATTCTCCAAGAGCGGCAACCACCGCGCCCAGATCAAGAAGATCACGGTGTTCGGCAACCAGCGCGTCACTGCGGGCGGCGAGATCAAGCGCGCCAAGAACCGCGTCACCAGCGTCAAGAAAAAGGCGCAGGACTGAGCCTGCGGCGGCCCCGGGCGCCGCGCCAGCCTGTGATCAGGCCTGGGCCCGCCAGCTCAGCGCAAGCAGCAGGCCGATCTTGATGCCGAAGAACACCACGCTGGCCGCGTGCAACTGGCCGAAGGTCCAGGGGCCCGCGCCCAGGCGTGCCGCCG
>Ga0228698_1000394_pt1 | contig 35823 bp, 40 predicted proteins | sample McNCre117_Aug_MG_FD_178015 | JGI IMG/M metagenome (GOLD analysis project Ga0228698, IMG submission 178015) | Freshwater microbial communities from McNutts Creek, Athens, Georgia, United States - 1-17_Aug_MG | ecosystem: Environmental > Aquatic > Freshwater > Creek | place: USA: Georgia... | reverse complement strand
GGGCCAAAAGCCCCGCCCTTCAGGGCGGGGATGGTTTACCTCCTCGGCGGCGAGATGCCCGCTTCCAGGCCAGAGACCTGGTTCGGCGCCTGGCAGCGCAAGCAGGGGGAGGCTCTTGACATCCCCAGCGACGGAGATCAGAGCGAGCGTCGCTCGATCGCTCGCAGCATCCTCGCGCTGCGCCTCCTGGTCAGCCTCGGGCACCTCGCCGATTTTATCCAGCAGGGTCTGGTCGAGAGGCACCACCTCGCGCCCTGCATGCGCCACATCATGGAGACGGCGGCTGCGCTGCACGAGTTGAAGCGCCGCGGGATGCGAGTTTCCGACGAACCTGGCCTGCGGCACTGGGAGCCGTCCTCGTACCAGGAGGACCACCGCACGATCGACGCCATCCCCCCGGACCTCGCCAAACCGATCGCCCATCTCACCGCGGCCGGCGGCGACGGCGCCATCCTCCGCATTGCCCTCATCGCCGACCGGCTCGCGGGCAGGCTTGGCATGACGCTGCGCGAGTTGCTCGAAACCAAAGACTGAGCGACACGTCGTCGAAAAATCCGTGATGCGTGTCTGAGCGGGTGGTACACAGGATGGGTGCAAGAGACCTGCGTCCAGCACCCTTCCTCGACGACCTCGATGAACCAGCGACTGCGCTGCGAGGTTCCCTTCCCGCGCCGCAGCAAACTCCGCGGTTGCACGGTTTACACCGGCCCGTCGCGCAAGCCGCGTCGCAGCAAGGTCGTGGCCAAGCGGCACCGCGAGGGTCGAGTGGCGCGTCGACCTCTGCCCGATCGCCATCCTGCCAGGAAGGACCGATGCCGTCGAGCGGTGGCCTGGGATCCAAAAATCGGCGACTGGGTGCCGATCGGTTTGTGCCTGCTCCAAGACTGGCAGTCGGAATCAAACGAGTGGGAAGTGCAGGACTTTCAAGCATATCCTGTGCGTCGGAAGATTGTGCCGGCGGAAGCCTTCGTTTTCAGAGGCGTATGCATCGTCGCTCGCCCGTATTATCCCGACTTTCAGCCCACGCCGCCTCCGCCGCCACCCTTCGGCGTCTGCGACAGGACGCCGCCGCTTCGTTGATCAGTCGCGGTTGACGGGGTAAAAGCCGCCGCCGACGTAGCGCGTGTAGGTGGCACGCTCCAGGGTCCTTGCCTTCAGCTTGTAGTGCTTGAGCAGGCCGTCGCGGAGGCGCTCGGCGAGGTAGACCGAGAGAGGGAAGCGCACGCACCCGAGTAGGGCCTCCTCTAGCTCGGGCCGAAGGTCGGCGTCGAGGAAGGCGCTCTCAAGGTCGTAGGCGTAGTCCTTCAAATCGCGGTCGCCCTGAACTGCGTCAAAGCCAAGAGCGTGGAAGAGGTCTGCGGCGCGCTGCGGGTCGACAAGGAAGGCGAGGATGGTCCCGGGGACCGTGTGCTTCTTGAACCGCCGCAACGTGTCGTCCGCGGCGGCTCCCAACTCGCCGCGCACGCGACGTTCGATGTCCCCGACAACGATGGGTTGCATGCCCACCTTCTTGCCGGAATTCTTCCTGACCATTCGCGGGCCGGTCTTCTTCGTGCTGGGAACCAGCACGGAGGTCTCCTCGTTCGCTCGCGCCTTCTGCTTCTCGTCGATGATCTCGATCAGGAACTTGGTGTGTTCCTTCACCACCTCGTCGGTGATGTCCATCGCTGCGTTCACGACCTGGAGGTCAAGTGACTTCCAGAACGGGGTTGCCGGCAGCGGCCGCCCCCAGAGCAGGCGCGGCGTCGTGGCGGCCTTCTTCTCCGCTCCGCGCAGCGTCGCTAGCATCTCCTTCTCGGTCCGCTTGCGCGAGGAATACTTCTTCTTCCTCGCCACCCGACGCACCACCATGGCCGGCGCCTTGGTCCCCTTCTTCGCTGCTTTTGCGCGGGTCGTCTTACTCTTCTTCGTCGTCTTGGACATCCCCGCAACCTAGCATCGACGCGACTGCGGGGATAGAGGCCGGTCAGGTGAGGATCGTCGAGCGGGAGGGCGAGGGCCAGGTGCCGCAGTAGCGGGCGAAGTCGGCGCGGGGGCAGGCGAGGACGTAACCCTCGATGACCGTGCCGCGCTGGGGGTGGACGTAGCCGTCGACCGAGACGATCTGGGCCTTCTCGCAGGGCGTCCCGCGGTGCGCTGCGCGGTACTCGGCGAGGGCCTTGTCGACCTCGGGCCCGGGGTCACGGTCCCCGAGGGTCACGTCGCCCGTGCGGCCAGCGGGCAGGAGGATCAACTCGAAGGGCGGGACGACACCGTTGCGCTTGAAGCAGGTCGCGGCCGCGTCGAGGCCGGCCCACTGGTCCATCGCCTTGCGCAGGATGCGCGGCCATACGTCGCGGACCTGGGGCGTGATCGTGTAGTCGAACTGGTGCGCCCATTCGAGGATCTTCCTCTGGATGGCCAGATCGAAGCGATCGAGCGGGCGCGAGAGGTCGATGTCTCCCCACGCCGGGATGCTCAGAAAGTCGTAGGGGTTCTTCCTCCGCTGCCCCGCGCCGCGCTTCGTCGCCGACGGGGACACCCACGAGCCGTGCGTCGCGAGGTAGACGCCGCGGGTCTGGTACGGCCTGGGCGAACTGGCGTGGTGACCTCTCGGGAGGGGGTTCGGCTTGCGGTTCCCAGGGGGCATGCTGCTCTGCCCGAAGAGTCCCCCGGTCCGTGGCAGATCCTTGCCGTACCCGGTGACCCCGAGGATCTTGCTCGCGGTGTCGCGCAGCGGCTTGACGTAGATGTAGCAGGCTTCGCCCTTGCCGTAGCCGTTGGGCTCGATCCCGAGCAGGTAGACCTTGCTGTCGAGCGGATCCTTGCTCGCGGCCATGTCGGCCTCGGTGATGGCCCGATCGTCGGTGATGATCTCGAAGGGCGGGATCTCGCCGGTCGCGTCGTAGTACGCCTGGATCTTGGCCAGATCGCCCCCGCACCAGAGGCCGATGGCCTTGATCAGGTTCGGCGACATCGCCGCGAGCAGGGTGACCTCGGACAGAGGCGAATCCGGGCCGTCGACCAGCGCCTGGAAGAGCGCGTCCGCCGCTGCCTGAAGGAGCGGTTGGGTGTCCGGAAACGGGTTCTCGTCGTAGAAGGCTGGGTTGCGCCTGCGGCCCGCAGTGCGGGGGGCGGGACGCTTGGCTGACTTCGTGCGGGCAGCAGGCTTCTTCATTTCGCTGGATCCTACCCTGCGACGCGGCAGGTGGCCACCAGCGCCGCCCGCGCCGTCAGCGAGCGAGAGCCTTGCGCTTGCGGTACTCCTTCACGCCCAGCGCGGCGGCGCCGGCTGCGGCCCCGAGGAGCACGACGCCGAAGAGGATCTTCCACCCCCGGTGGCCGGCCGCGCCGCCCTGCCCGGGCGTCCCCGTCGGCACGGGTTCGCCGTAGTCGGCGTCCTCCGGGTCGGGCGCGGGCAGCGCCGGGATGGGCAGGCAGGTTTCGCTGCCCGGCCGGAGAGGCAGTTTCGAGACGTCGGTGTACCCTACCACGCGCCGGCCTTGGACCGGTCGCCCGTCCGAGCCCAGCGCCACCTCGCCGTCGGGGCCTACCTTGCAGGCCCATAGCTCGCCCGTGCGCCGCCCGAGGTCGTCGGTCCCTGTCCAGACCTCCGACCAGGCCCGCGTGACGACCGCGATGCCGGGTTGGCCGCCGTCGACCGAGTGGACGTAGTCGTCGAGCGTCGAGACCACGTTGAACTCGTGCTCCCCCGAGAAACCGCCGCCGCGAGTGAACGAGGCGTCCGACGAGAGGCCGATGATCACCGCGTCGCCTGGCTGGGGGAGCGGCGAGCCTTCCACCCACGGAATCCCCGAGACCCACGCGCCGCTCGTGAGGCTCTCGGCAAACTGCTTCTCCTCCATCACCGCGTAGTTTCCGCGGCCGACGCGGGTGAAGTAGAAGGTGAACACGTTGGGGTCGTCCACCCCGGCCTCGCGCCAGATCCGCTCGGTCGTGATGCCGCAGGTCGACTGCTGCGAGGCCATCCCGTACGCCTGCTGCACTTGCTGATCGGTGGGCGCCCCGCCGTCGAAGTCGATCAGGGTGAGGTAGAGTTCCTGGACGTACTGGTCCCGCGTCGCCTCGTCCGCGTAGGCGATGGGGCCCTGGTTCACCAGGCTGATCGCTGCGGTGATGAAGCGGCAGCGGGGCATCCCGAGCGCGATGGCCTGGCGAGCTGCGTCGCGCAGGATGGCGTTGACCGAGGGGCGTGGCATGCCAGCATCGTGCCCCGGCCTCCGAGCGAGTGGCCAGTATCCGACGCGGGGGCCGATCGCTCAATGTCGTTTCGTCGTTGACGAGCGGATCGTGACCTGGTTGTCTCGCGTCCATGAGCGACAAGAATCTCGATGGTTCCAAGGGTGGCGAGTGGCTCGCGGTGAACTCGGGGATGCAGTTCTTCCTCCGCAACCCGGGTCCCTGCATCCGCCTCTCCGACATCGCGACTGGCCTCTCGAACCAGTGCCGCTATTCCGGGCAACTCGACACGTTTTATTCGGTGGCGCAGCACAGCGTCTTTGTCATGGAGCATGTCTGGAGGGACTTGCCGAAGGATCTCGATGAGACCGAGCGCCGGTTCCTTCTGCTCCAGGCCCTCCTGCACGACGCGAGCGAAGCGTACATTGTCGATATCCCGACGCCGTTCAAGAAAATGCCAGAGATGGCCGCCTACCGCGCCGTCGAAGCCGAGGTGCAAGACGCGTGCTTCCGGCATTTTGGCCTGGACATCTTCCCCGGCGACCTCCACCCCCTCGTCAAGCACTACGACGCGTTGGCGGCCGTCTACGAGCGTCGTCACCTGATGGAGCAGTGGGAAGGGTCACCTATCCTGTGGGGCTCGTTCGACGAGGTGTCCGAGGACGGATCGGTGGTTCTCCGCAAGGAGTTCCGGGATGTCCTCTATATGGGCCCTCCTAAGCCGCTCTCCCCGAAGAAGGCTCGCGCCGCCTTCCTCGACGCCTTTCAGCAGGTTTTCTGATGCTCCCCTTTCTCTTCCTGGACTTCGACGGCGTCCTCAACAACAACGATTTCTTGAAGCGCGCCTGGGCAGGCCGGACGAAGGAGCAGGTGACCGAGGCGTGGCTGGAATGCCCCGACTTCCTCCTCGATCCGGTGCCCGTGCGCCGCCTGAACCGCATCGTGGGCCAGGTCTCTTTCGTGCTCTCGTCGAGTTGGTACCCATTTCATTCGTTTGAGACGTGCCAGCGGGCCCTCGCGGGCCACGGGTTCCTGGGGACGCTCGATCATGTCACACCGAAGCGGTTTCTGTCGTCGAAGGACGAAGAGATCGCAGATTTCCTGAGCGAGCGAGGGATCTCGTACGGGCAGGCCAGCAAGCAGTTCGTGATCCTCGACGATGAGCCGCTCTTCTGGTTCCAGCAGAACCAGATCCGCACCGACGACAAGGTCGGCCTCACCGACCTCGACATCTACGAGGTCGCACGCCGCCTCGGCCTCAGCTCCGACCCGACCTTCGGGTACTAGTCGGCGCGGTGGCCGTGGCCCGGGCACTCGCAAAACGGCTGCCCGGCGACAATGCCGACCTCCTGGTCAGGGTGGGTGCAGTAACCGTTGATCGGCGCGTGCTCGATGCACGGTTGCACCTCTTCCACGTAGATCACCTCGGGCTCGGCGAACGAGCAGGCGATGTGGAGGAGCAGGAAGAATTCCAGGAAACGCAGGGTGAATTTCATGTCCCATTCATGGTAGAGAGGTTGCATGACCACCGCAAGAGTTGTAGCGACCGATCGCGCCGATGACGAGGATCCGTACCGCTGCTGCCTGTGCCGCGCGGCCGGCGTGAAGCTGTACCGCGCCCTCGGGGACGCGGGCGATGGCAGCCTGTTCTGCGACCCGTGCGGATCGTTGCATCCCACGAGCGAGCATCTCCTCGTCGGCGTCGTGCGGGGTGCGCAAGGTGTCCTTGTGAGCGTGATCTACGCGGACCAGAAGGCGGGGGACGCATGGTACAGGCTACCCAGCACCCTTCCGCGATCGGAAAACCCGTCATGATCGAGGGTCTGTGCTTCGCGGTCGCGATCGTCGGCCTCTGGCTGCTGATCGCACCGAGCGAGAGCGGCGATGGTCACCGGAACACCCTGCTCGACGAGACCAGACGGAACGAGCGAGAGAGGCTGAGGCGAGCGATGACGACCAGGCGAGAGGACGAGCCATGAACGAGACGGGCATCCAGTGGACCGATGTATCGTGGAATTTTCTTCGCGGATGCTCGCGCAAGTCGGAGGGCTGCGGGGTGGACGAGCAGGGCGGCTGCTACGCCGAGAAGACGGCCTACCGCTTCTCGGGCAAGGGCCAGCCCTACGAGGGGCTGGTGCGCCTGACGAAGAAGGGCCCCAGATGGACCGGCGAGGTGCGGCACCTCGCGACCAAGCTGGCCGAGCCGCTCTCGATCAAGAAGGGGGTGCGGGTCTTCGTCAATTCGATGTCGGACTTCTGGCACGACGAGGTCTCGAACCAGTGGATCGCGGCGGCCTTCGGGGTGATGGCCTGCTGCCCGCAGCACCAGTTCCAGATCCTCACCAAGCGGCCCGAGAGGATGCCGGAATGGTTCGCCTGGGTGAAGGCGCAGGCCGAGGCGGAAGGTGACTCGTCCCCGTACCGTTTCTGCGTCCGGATGGCTGAGGAAGTGCTGGGCAAGAGCCTCACGTCGCGCATCCCCGCGATCGAACTCTGGCCCCTGCCCAACGTCTGGCTCGGGATCTCCGCCGAGAACCAGGAACGGTACGACGAACGCATTGAGTCCCTCTTCCGCACGCCGGCCGAGATCCGGTTCCTGTCCTGCGAGCCGCTCCTCGGCCCCCTCTCCCTGCACCTCACCGGCATTGTGCCGTCCCAGATCCGCGAAAGGTACACGCCCGCCTCTCGCCTGATCGACATGGTCATCGTCGGTGGCGAGTCCGGCGATCGACCCCGCCCCATGGACCTCGCCTGGGCTCGTGCCCTCCGCGACGAGTGCCAGGAGAGCGGCGTTCCCTTCTTCATGAAGCAACTCGGCTCCGCCGGCCGCGACGACAAGGGCGGAAACCTCGACGACCTGCCCGAAGACCTCCGCATCCGCCAGTTCCCAGAAGGCATCGATCCTTGACCAACAAGCACATCGAAGATGCAGTCACGGCGATCATGCAGGAGGCCCCGTTGACCAAGGAAGGATTTGCTCCGTTCGTTGCGGAAAAGATCCGTGCGGCGGTCGAGAAATCCATCGAGGACGACCGCGCGCATCGTTCCGTCGAGGGCCTCACCAAGCCGACCGTGCGCCTGCCCGATCACCAAGCCGTTGAGTCGTTCTGCGTGCAGGCCAATAGCTTGTCCCCTCCAGGGTTCGGAACCTGGTCGGACAGCTACTTCTCCTTCCACGACGGCGCCTGGAACGCCTACCGCACCGTGCCCCGCGGGATGCTGGGAACCTGAGATCGCGCCATGACCAACGAAGAAAAGCCGTTTTACCAGACCAAGCGAAAAGCCCCTTCCTTCAGGGAGGGGATGAAAGCGAGTCCCGTTGACTTGACAGTGCCTTAGCCCGCCCGTAACATGGCTTTCGTGGACCACCGGACCGTGGACATCGCCTGGAAACCAGGCACCAAGACCGAGTGGGCGACCTTCACCGCCGCCCGCATGGAAGCCGCGCGTCTCTGGGGCGACATGGTCGAGCGCCACCATCGCATCCGCCGCCTCTGCTGGAAGTGGCCCTCCAAGTCTCGCTGGGAGACCTGGGTCAAGCGCCGCTACCCCAACCTCCACTCCCAGACCGCCCAGATCCTCGTCGCCGACTTTCTCGAAGCCGTCGCATCCGCAACGAGTCTGCGGAAGAAAGGCCACGCCGAGGCGCGGTACCCGTGGCGCAAACCCCGCTACCACGACACACCGTACAGCAACCAGGGCGCCAAGATCAAGGGGCAGCACCTCGTCCTTCCCCATGGCAAAGCCGGCAAACTCAGCATCCCGATCCCGTCCACCGTGGTGATCCCAGGTCGGATGGTCGAGGTTCGCCTCACCTTCGGCAAGGTGATGATCGTCTGTCAGGTCGAGGAGCAGAAGCGACCAGTGGAGCGGGTCGTGGGTTGCGACCTCGGGGTCAACAGCGCGGCAGCCGCCACCGACGGCCAGACGGCCATCGTCGTGTCGGGCCGCGAGGCCAAGGCCACCGTCCAGTGGCGCAACAAGATGCTGGCCTCCGCCCAGGAGGCCCTCGCCCCGAAGACCAAGGGCTCACGCCGCCACCGTCGCCTCCAGCGTCGCAAGTACGCGATGCTCCAGAAGGCGAGCAACCGGATCAAGGATCTCTGCCACAAGACCTCGGCGAAGGTGGTCAAGCACTTCCCAAACGCGAAGGTCTACGTCGGCGAACCCTTCAACGACGCGGCGCAGAAGACCTCGCGGCGACAGGCGCAGCAGGTGTCGTCAGTGTGCTGCCGCAAGATCATCCAGCAACTCGACTACAAAAGCTCGGGGGCCATCGTGGTACCCGAGCACTACAGCTCGCAAGCGTGTCCCGCATGCGGGTGCCGGCAAAAGTACCGGCGTGTGTACCGATGTCAGGAGTGCTCGTTCACAGCCCCGCGTGACGTGGTAGGTGGGCTCAATATCAGGCAGATCGGGTTGGAGGGGCAGTTGACCCCGCTACCTGGGCTGGTGGCTCCCAAGGTCACCTTCGTGCATCCCACCAAAAAGTATCCTGGCAGCAGCCAGGTAGTTCCGGCGGAACCCCGGCAAGTAGCTCAGGACCCGCAAGGGCTCTGAGAAGCCCCCTCGTTCACGAGGGGGAGGTTCACATGCAGCCGTCACCACGCTCCTACCTGGCGTTCCGGGCGAGCGATCTGGTTCTTCGCGCGACCCTCATGGGCGGCGAGACGGCGCACCTGAACGGGCCGATGAAGGCCAAGGCCGATCGTGTCCGCACGCCGCGCGATCTGCGTCGGTTGGAGCGGGCCGTGCGGCGCCACCTGAACGGGGCGCGGCATCGAAGGGCGATCAAGGCGCTCGAAGAGACGAAGAACAAGAACGCCAAGCAGAAAGAAGAAACCCCATGAACAAGACGACGGAAGAGACGTCAGACGCTACCCAGAACACGCCCGGCGTCTTCGGCCTATGCCGGCCCCTCAACCCGCACATCCTCATGTCCGAGATTTCGTTCATCCACCTGTACGCGAAGCGTTTGATTAGCGATGCCGAGGAAGAAGGTTGCGTCACGACGCACTTGCGCGGTCCTCTGACCGCGAAGGCAGGCCGCGTTCACTCTTGGAGCGGCCTGCGGCGCCTCAAGCGGGCCGTCGATCGTCACGTCGCCGCCTGGAAGCGGCGGCAGTGGCCAGAGTCGTCGACTGGCTAGCATTCGTTGGTTCGGATAGCGTGAGGCTGTGGGAACCAGGAAAAAAGAGAAACCCATCACGGTCCCGAGCAGCGTGCTTTCCCCGGAACTTTACAAGCAGGCCGTGCGGGAGGCGAGGGTCAAGTTTGGACCCCTCGGCAGCATCCCGCGCTCGGCCTGGATCGTGAAGCGGTACCAGGCCCTTGGTGGGACCTACGAGCCTCGCAAGAAAACCAGCAAGCCGAAGGGGATCAAGGCGTGGTTCAAGGAAAACTGGATCTCGGCCCGCGACGGTACGCCTTGCCTTCGACCTTCGTCGGACGGAACCTACCGTCCCTGCTACCCGACCAAGGGAAAAAAGGCGACGCCAGACCGCAAAAAGCGTGCGGTCGACCGCTCCCGGGGTCGTGGCACGAAGACCGTCTTTTCGAGGTAGCGGCGGCGCTGCCCGCCAAGCTGCACGGCCCCGGTCAGGATAGATTTGGCGACAGGTAGAGCGACTCCACGGTCTGCTCGTCGCGGCCGAGCAGGGTGGCCTGGGCCGATCGGCCGGCCGGTAGCTCGACGCGGCGCAGGCCGAGGGACGCCGGCAGCGACTCGCCGTGGACCTTGGCGCCCGTGCGGCCGTCGAAGGAGAGCAGGAAGGGCACGCCGCGGGAGAGCAGGCTGGCCAGCGTGGCGAGGAGGCGAGGGAGGTCGAGGCCCTGCTGGTAGCGCCGGTCGCGCGGGCCGCTCGTGCCTTGGTAAGGCGGGTCGAGGTAGACGACGTCGTCCGGCGCTGCCTCCGCGCAGGTCGCGGCAAAGTCCTGGGTCCGCAGGATCGTGCGGCCGAAAAGCAGGCGGGAGGCCGCCCGCAGGTGCTGGCGCATCCGGGGCGGCTCGGTCCCGCGGCGGCGAGCGTCGGGCGACTGGTTGAAGTGACCGGCCTGGTTGAACCGCGGCGCGCTCTTGGCAGCTCGGGCGAGCAGGTAGAGGAAGTCGGCGTGCGCGCTCGGGTCGAGCGGGTCGCCGGTGCGGGACCGCAGGCGCGCGGCGTCGTACTCGGCGCGGCAGCCGGGCGCCTCGGTGAGCCAGAGGCGCTGGTACCGGTCGGCGAGGTAGTCTGGGGCATGGATGACGCTCTCCCAGACGCCCATGAGAGGCGCGAGCGAGTCCCCGAGCAGCAGCGGCGTCGACCCGCTCCTTGACGCCACCGCCAGGGCCAGCGCCCCCGACCCCAGGAAGGGTTCCACCCAGCGCCCGCCGAAGGCCGGGACGTGGGCGAGGATCTGGGGGGCGAGGCGACGCTTGCTGCCCTGGTACGGGATCGGGTGCGGGATCATCACCTCATCGTCGCCCGAGGCGCGACCGCCGGGCAAGGTTTTGTTGAAACTCGCCGATGAAAATCATTCGTCGACAAATTTTCAATCGACAGCCTTCATGTTGGAAAGTACAACACGAACGAAGAAAGCGGAAGGATACGCATCATGTTCAAGCCTGGTGAATTTGCCAAGGTCATGTCCGACGGTCGCATCGTCACGATCCTCTCGGGTTCGCCTGGTGGTGGCAAGTGGCCCGTCGCGACGAGCGATGGTGTGATCGAGGAAGGTGACCTGCTCCCGGCCCACCCGAGCGTCCTGAAAACGGCTGCCGCCACCAAGGGCGACCGTTGGCATGCTATCAAAGAGATGCTCGCCGAAAATGAAGAGACAAAGAATCGGGCGGGTTTTGCAGAGATTCACAGCAAGATCCGTGACGAACTGGAGCAGGCTCTGAGGGCAGCCAGCCTCGACCTGAACGGCCACTGGACAAACGGCGCGGACTTCTACGATTCAACCAAGAGCATGGATCGGGTCTTCCTGGCGAGGTGCTACCTGAGCGAGGAGGAGGCGACCTCCATCATCGAGGCTGCCGGGACAGGAAAGCCTCTGGACCATTGGATCCCCATCGACCTGGCCAACATCTTGTCAGGGATTGGATCGTGCTCCTGCTGTGGCCAAATGGATTTCGACATGGAGACCAACGGGATCGTCGTCCGGTTGGCCGGCGATCCCTGCGCGTACCCAGCGGGCCTCCCGCTCACCGAGTGGGAGGTGAACGTGCCGAGCGGAAAACTCGTTGTTGCCAACGACCTGCGCTCCCTTTTCCCGATCGAGGACGACGACTTCGATACCAATTCGTTTATGGGCTGCCGTCAGACCGCACTGGCTTACGCCAAGGTCGGCCTAGCTCACGCCTTCGTTGGCGACTCGTGCCCTGGCTTCTACTACCGGCGTGGGGACGGAACCTTCACGATCGCCAATCCCCCGGCCAAGGACATATGGGACGGTAAGGACATATGGGACGGTAAGGACATATGGGACGGTAAGGACATCGTACCGATCGATCCACCGATCCCATTTGACGGCGAGAGGTTGGCGGGGATTTGCACCGACCTCTGGTGGTATTCCATATGCGATTACAATGAGTTCGCGCGACGACGCAAGGTGTTCCATCGCAAGGCAGAGGACTTTTCGATCGAGATGGTCGACGTCAAGCCCGGCGTCTACCGCTTTCGGCATGACGAGACTGCACGGTGTGCCAAGGATGATGGAGAACGCGTCTACACCCGTGTAGAGTGGGTGCGTGATCCTGATCCGGTCAAGGACATCGTGGTGGCCTACGAAAAGGCCGACGTTCATGCCCACGCCTACGTGCAAGCCCAGGTCGCACGGTGGCCGACTCTCTACGGGAAATACACGAGGAGCCGCGGGGGGAAGGAGTCTGGCATCCCGTGGTCGGACCTGACGGACGAGGATCGCACCACCGCGTGGCGCAAGGTCGCGAACCACCTGTTCTTCGTGAACGGTGGCGGAACCTCGTGGCACAAGAATGGGTTTCCGATCGGGAAGGTTCCCTTGGACGTCGAGGACAGGGAGCCTCCGAGTTTCCGGGCGCAGCACCACTGGTATCCGTTTTCTCTTGGTTATGGTGGAATCTTCGCCGAGAAAATCGCACCATCCTTTGCCAAACTGGCCTTCCGGTGCCTGGAGTCGGTCATCTCGTTCGGCACCAACGTGCGCGATTACGTACGCGATGGTAATGAGTGCCGCGACGTTCGCGAGGTCAAGGTGAGGATGCTTCTCGCCGTGAAGCGATACCGTGAGATGGCCGCCCAGTACCCTGACCTGGCCGACCCCGAGTACGTGGCGTGGCTCGCGCAGGAGGGGCGGGCCGAGGCGTGGGTGGAGAAATTTGATCTCGGGCCCGAGATCGAGAACGAGAAACGTTCGCCATAAATGTCGGTGATGTGGTCGGGCGCGTGGATGACACCTCTCCCAGAGGCCCACGGCGCGAGCGAGTCCCCGAGCAGCAGCGGCGTCGACCAGTTACTCGCCGACAACACGAGTGCCAGGGCCACAGACCCCAGGAAGGATCACCTGGCGGGCGAGCGACAGACAAGGATTTTCCCTTGTTCGCTGCGCGGACATCGGCAACCATCGCCATCATGAAAACCGGCAGCCTTCCCGAGTCCTTCCGTCGCCTGGGCGTTCTCTTCGCGGTGTCCTGGTACATCGAAAAGGCCACGACCGATTCCGTCATGATCGGGCAGATGCGATTTGCGAAAGAGAAAAACGTATTTTACGTGGCTTACGTGAAAGAGAAGGCTGACGGTACCGTGATCTACTTTCCCCTTCGCCTGCGTCCATCGTTCGCGGATCCAGACACGGGACTCCTCAGCAGCAAGGGAATGGTGGCGGTGAGCTGCTTCCTGAGTCGCGTCCACGAGTTGCGGAATCACCAGACCCCGTGGCTGCTCACCGGCGTCCCGTCGCCCAGGCCGAAGACGATCCCCGACGTGAGCAAGATCCCCTGGCTCTCGCTCGTCCTCGGCGGCGCGCTGCTGCCGATGCTGGGCGTCTCGCTCTACCGCGCCGCCCGCGGCCTGTGGGGTGCTGCGCCGGCAGGGTCTGCGCCCGGGTCGCCCCCCGACGTCGCTTCCGCGCCATGATCTGCGTCCTTCGTGGGGCTGCCCTCGGGCTGCTTGCCTCGCTCGCGCAGGTTGCGGGCGATGAGGCGGGCGGCGGCGGCCGCGGATCGGGCGGCGTCGGGGGCGAGGGCGACGAAGAGGGCGGCGGCCGCGAAGAGACCGAGGAAGAGGGACATCAGGTCTTCACCACCACGGCCCGAGCGGGGTTCTTGCGCAGGGCCTCGAAGACGCTGGCAACGGTCTCGTCGCTGAGGCCAGGGTGCAGTATCAGATTCCACCGCCTCGGTCCGTCGCGATAGATGTTGCGGTCGGCTGTCGGGTCTTCGTTGCGCAGCAACGCGGCCTGCTTCTCCGCGGCCTCCATCAGCAGGCGCGCGTTGGTGGCGAAGATGATCCTGTTGCCCACGGTGGCCTTGTGGACCATCGATCCTAGACGGAACCTCCTGTCGGCGTCTTCCGTGATGAACGCGGCCATCTCCTTCTCGTTCGCCGGCCACGAGACCGTCTTCTCGGTGATTGCGGATTTCCCGTAATCCAGTTCGTTGTCGACCAAGACAACAAGCGTCGGTGGCATCTTTCCGATGGCTGTCAGTCGAAACGTAACCGTCACGGACGGCAATGTACATGCCACGATCCAGGACAGGTCAAGCGCGTTCGTGGTCGAGTAGTTGTCGGATCCTTTGACTGCCGTCCATTTGTAGCCAAATGTCCGCTCAAGACGTTCCACGAGTTTCCTGTTGAACGAGTCCACCTGCTTCATGGCGACGCGGTCTCTCTCGTCCGCTGCCTTCTGGCCCGTCACCTTCTCCTCGTAGGTGTCATGGTCCACGGACAGGCGAAGTTCCTGCCTCTTCTTCCACAGCGTCCGGAGGGCTGGCACGATCCGCTCTCCCAGCCACGCGCCTCGCTTCCCGAGGGAAACCAGGTCGCCTTCGAGGACGTTCATCTTCGACACGTCACTCACGTCCACGATGACCTGATCGTGCATCTCCATGACGAGAGGGTCGATGTTTCCGTTGTAGATGAGGGCCTTCGACTCATCGGCGAACGCCTTGAACATCTTGCTGTACTGAGACTTGCTGTAGATGGAATTGACCATCATCTCGTAGATGTTCTTCTCGTTCCAGTAATTCTTGAGAACCGCCTCGTCCTCCGACAGGTGCCGGGGAAGTTCGTAAACAAGACCAGTCTGGCTTGTCATGGCTTCAAGGCGCTCGTCTTGGAGTATCTGATGCAACTTGTAGTAAATTACCGAGCCATCGTCGGCCCCTTCCAGCGTGTCCTCGTAGTATTTTTCGATGCCTCTGGCCTTGCAGAGAGGCTTGAGGGCCTGGAGTGCCGGCAGCACGTCTTTCTTGAAGGCGGCGTCGATGGCGCGGAAGCGTGCCCGTTCGCTCTTGACGAGAGCGGTCGTCGGGTCGGCGTACTTGTCAGCCGCGTCGTACTCCTCGTCCCCAAGGGGGTTCTTGGTCCGGCCGTCCTTGTCCCTCGCGGCCAGGAAGGCAAGGAGACCCAGGGCGCCGACGATGGACGCACCGATCCCGAGCAGCAGGCCGGTCTTGTGCCTCTCGAAGAACGAGGGCGCCGCGCCCGTTTCCTCGGCCACCTCCTGCTCGCCGCCGCTGGCCTCCGCCGCCTGGGCGTCGCCCAGGGTGCCACTGGCCAGCGTGCAGTCGTTCATCGTCGTTGCGACGTGGCCGCCGACATTCAGGTTGGCGAGGACGGTGGAGGGCGCGAGGAAGCGGCGGGCGACCGGCGCCGGCAGGGGCATCGCGACCGTCCAGGAGTCCGGCAGGTTCAGGAGGTCTCCCTCGGTGAGGCGGGGGATGCGCCAGCTATCCTGCACCTCGAAGGGGAGGTCGGGGTTGGCGTCGACCAGGTCGCCCACGGCCGACGGGGGCAGGCCGTGCAGGGCCGCGATGTCGACCAGCGACTGACCTGCCTGAACAACGTGCCTGCGACCCGAGCGTCCCTGGTTCATGCCGTTGAGGCTAACGCAGGACCGCGGGCCGCGCGATCAGCGCAGGGGGTGGCGCCAGTCGGTCGGCTTCCAGGGTTTGCCGTCCCGGTGGCGCACGTAGGCCACGCCGCCGGCTCCTGCAGCGGCCAGGCCGAGGACGACCGCGAGGCCCACGAGGACGGGGTGGCCCTTTTTCTTGGCGGCCGAGGCAGGCGCCGAGGGAGTCTCTCCGTCCTTCGTGAGGCGGTCTTGCTGGTCCATCGCGACGAGTTGCTCGTCGGTGGCCTTGCCGGCCACGAGGTTGGTGCGGGCCTGCTCGGCGGCAGCTCGCAGACCAGCACGCAGCGAGTCGTACTGGACGTCCGCGGGGGTCGTGCCGACGCCGCGGGCCGCCATCAGGATGTCGAACGGCTTTTCGTTGATCAGCGCCCGCATTGATTGCTGCGCAGCCTTGTCGCCGTGAGCCTTCGGTAGCCACTCTTGCGTCAGCGAGTTCTGCATCTCGGTCACGAGACGCAGGAATTCGGCCTCTCGTCGGAGGCGCGATGACATGACGATGTTGCGGACGTTGGCTCGCAGGGTGGTCGTGTACTTGCCGTCGTTGCTGTAGTGCTGCTTCCAGCCCTCTTTGTAGGCGTCCCAGTCCTGGTTGTCGGCCCCGACGTATCCCTCGCCCATCCAGGCATCCACGTACCAGTTGGCCCACCTCAAGAGATCGCTCTGTCCGTGGATGTCCACGTCGAGCGAGGACAACTGCGACCAGATCTGGTTGAAACGGTCGCTTCGCGTGTCGTCGAAGATGTGCTCGCGGTTGTCGGTGTCGTCACTGAAAAGGTCTTCGAGTTTCGAGAAGACCCTGGATACGATCTCGCCCGCGATGACTCCGCAGAGACTCGCGACCGGGGCAAGAGGTGTCATGCCACACCCCTCTGTCGCACCCTTCTCGGCCGCAGCCTGCACCTCTGGCTCAAACGTGGCCGTGGCCTCCGAGAGCGCGGTCGGGTCGAGCGTCCCGTCGTAGAGCGTGACCCCGCGCAGGCCGACAATAGCCTGCTGCTCCTCGGGTTTTACGTCCCCGATCGCCTTGGCCTTCTGGAGATAGTAGGAGAGGTTCACTTGACCTGTTCTTTCCGCCAGTAGAAATAGCCCGCGACCACGCCAAGGCCGATGACGCCTAGCGCGATGAGCCCGCCGTGAGACGCGGGAATGGCATTCGCCACGCTGGGCGCCTGCGCCGCGCCGCCACCTCCCGCGCCGCCACCTCCCGCGCCGCTTCCTCCGTTTGCCGTCTGCTTGCCGCTGGACCCGTTGCTCCCCGGGTTGCTCCCCTGGCCCGGTACGGTCGCAAGGGGGCTGGTCGAAGAAGAAGAGCCAAAGACGGGAAAGACCGAGGAGAACGTCTCGACCGACGCCGGTTTCACCCAGCCCGTCATCTGCGGACCCTGTACGTAAATGGGTTGGTCGGGCGGCGGCGGGCCGCCCATGCTGGTCTTGTTCTGGTAAGCGGGGATCTTCGAGCAGTCGGGAAAGACGTGCGTCGCTGCGTCGTCCATGTCCTTGAACACGTAGGCGGCGTTGGCCGCCTGGCACGCGGCGACATCTCGGTTATGTCGGGCCATGCAGTAGGCGTTCACCCACTGCATCAACTCCGTCGCGAACGCGTCCATGTCCCCATACCCCGCCGTCATCCCGCTGCTCACCCGCGCGATGTAGTGGCTCTTGGCGAGTTGGCGGGTGATCACGTAGAAATTCCCGGTCGTCACGGCAGCCAGGAGATCCTTGTCGTCGAGCAGATCGCTCACGAGATCCCGGAATTCGCCGTACGTCGAGAATCCCTGCACAAGTCCCAGGGCAAGGATCGCCTGGCCCTCGGCATCGGTGAGAGATGCCCCACCGGCCTGAGCGTTCCACGCAGCCTGGAACGCCTCCCCGGCCGCGACCAGTTGATCGTCGGTGAAGCTACCCGTGGCGTCCACGGCAAAGAGGGGAAGGTCAACGGGGTTGGGGGCGGCCATCCAGAGAGGCTACGGCCCCCTGGCAAGAGCGGCTACTAACCCGCCCCGCCTCTCCTCACCAGACGCCTCTCGCCTGCGTCGCCGATCGTCGATCCATGACCGCAGGTCGATGAAGATCAGCATGACCGCCATCGCCACCACCGATGCGGCGATACTCCTCATCGACAAGGGCGCCTGCCTGTGCTCAAGAGCGCACATGAGCCGGTCGAGAGCCGCCGCCAGCGAGGCCGTGAAAAATAGCACGACCCCGTACTCAGTGACCCTCTGCATCGCCCCCATCCTTCGCGCCTGGCGCCGTGGCGTTCTTGGTCCTCTTCTCGTGCTGCTCCAGAAGTTCAAGCACGGCGCGCACGTCCTCGCCCATGGGACTCAGGTTGCGCAGGACCATGTAACGGTGGAACCCTGGCAGGATCAGCGAAAAGATCACCGCGCCTGGAACGAACAGCAAGAACGCGTCATGGAGCGTTTTCGTCAAGGTGCCGCCGCAGAGGATGCGGTAAACGAACACAAAGAAGACCAGTTTGGCCATCTCGGCGGAAAGCTGGAAAGAAGCGTTCTCGAAGAGCCTCGCGAGGCCCGCGTGGCCGACATCGACCACGATCGGCTCCATCGTCTTCGACAGTACGTGAAAACTCTTCGTGGGCCATGTGAAACGGCCCAGCATCGGCTGATTGAAATCCTCATCGCGCACGCGGACCATCGTCCCGTCGTTGAAAATGGCGGTCCCGTTGCGAGGAGCGCCAAAGACCTCCTCGCACTCGATGACAGCGTTACGATCGGTGCGCCTCGCCCTCTCCATGACGTCGTTGAGTCGCCGAGTCTCCTGGTCGTGCCTTTCGATGGCAGACTCAAATTGCTTGACCCTGCCGCGCACCTGAGCGGCGCAAGCCATGGTGGCCGACGCCTCCTCGTCGCTGGCGATCACGTTGCGCGAGAGGCTGACCATCTGCCGCACGGCGCCCTTGTCGACCCCCTCGATGTTGGCCATGGAGAACAAGTCGTCGATGAACTCCGCGTCCGTCATCGCGATGCGCTTGACGAGTTCCGCGCGTCGTTTCTGAAAGTCATCCTCGGTGGTGGCGTTCTTCTCGATCAAATCCATGGGTGCTTCTGGTAGCACATTGCGGGCGTTCGGGGCAAACGCTAAGGGACGCTGCTTGCGCGCCTTGTCGGATGGCAAGGGGATCCATCTGCCGCTTTTCTTTCGCGACCCTGGTGTCTGTGGGTTGGTCGGCGATTCGGGTGACCAGATCATGCCACCTTCCTTGTTCGGATCTCCCTCGGTCGGTGGCACGGCGGGCAGGGGTGGTGCAGGTGCGACTTGCTCACCTCCTCCGTCGGGAGGTGACTCGGGCTCGTGGCCTGCGATGACAAACGTGGGAACAGCGAGCCAGGGAGCGGGAAAGGGAGGCGTGGTGGGCATGGGCACTCTCGGCCCGCATTCTAGGGTCCGACGCCCGGGGTCGCCTCTATCTGCCGGGCGGTTTGCCTCGGGGCCGACCGCGAAGCACACTTGACGGAGCCCCGCAACCCAGGAGTCACATGAACGTCCAGCAATTTGTTGCCCGCAGCCACTCCATTGGCCTCGCCTCCCTCCTCCACGTCCTGGCCAAGGACAAGCGGTTTCAGCGCCTCGACGAGACCCGCAAGATCGAGGCTCTCACCGAGATTGCCGCCAGGCGTGGCATCCCCCTCACGCCGCAGAAGGTCCGGATCAAGAACCCCATTGAGGGCGACAGGTACATTAAACCCCGGAAGGAGTACCCGGTCGTCGTCGCCCTCGATGACATCGCCGTCGCCTACGTCCGGCTCCGGCAGGGCAAGCGGTACGTCGAGAGGTTCTGCCTCTTTCTCCCGAGCGGCGTCTTCGTCGACTCCTTCGACCGCCGCGACGACGCCGAGGAGGTGGCGAGGCAACTCCAGAGCAGGTCCGCCTCCCTGCTGCGCCTCGCCGACCACGACCGGAATATCCGCGATCTGCGCCTCGTCTCGGACCTCATCCGGGCCCGCGTCGTCGAGGGTCGCGCGATCGGTCAGAGCGCCTGATCGTCGTCCTCGACGAGGCGCTGCAGATCCTGCAGCAAGACCGCCCGACGTTGAGCGCCGACCCTGGCGCCGTAGGCGAGGCTGGCCTGGCGCAGGACGAGGATCTCGATGCCACCCCTCGTCCGCTGAGCCACCGAGAACGCGTCACTGAGCAGCACGTCACACGCCGCCTGTGTGGCTCGGTCGAGCGTCACCGTCGACACATCGGCTGGGAACCAAAAGAGAAAATGCAATCGCGCCTTGAAATCATTGACCGCAGCGGCCGGGATCGGCGCGTGTTGCAGCGACTTCTCGACCATGGCCTCTTCCTTGCCCATGGAGACGCGCACCGCCGCGCGGACGAGGGTCGAGAAGGCGTCTTTGAGGTAGGGATTCAGCGCATCGTCTGGCAACCGGACGTCTGGATCGGCATGCAGCACGCGCGCACAGGCGTCGCCGACGAGGTCGATGAACAGGAGCGGTGGTGGCGCGAAGGCGAGGCCCGCGTCGCGAAAGGTCGGCAGAAGGCGCACGCCGAGGGCGCGTTCGAGGAGGGGGTCGGAGGCGAGCGTGGTCGAGAAAAGGGGTGGGTTGGTCATGGGAGCGCGATGATCGCCGCTCCATGAACCATGGTCAACGGCTTCTTTCTTCTTTTCTTTTGCCCGTTCTTCCTGCACCTTCACCTCATGAAAGATACCTATTCCTGCGAAATGCTGGCCAACAAGACGCGCGGCGTCCTCTGCTCGCAGCACATCGCTCGCCTCATCGAGGACAAGCATATCGAGGCGACGGACGTCTCCGACGGGATCCGCATCGAGCAGATCCAGCCGAACACGCTCGATCTGCGCATCGGCCTGGGGACGGTCGCGATCTCGGGGATGTCCTTCCTGCCTCACGGCAAGGGCGTCGAAGAGACTGTCGTCGCGCTCGGGATCGCGCGGCAGGAAAAACTCGGACAATTTCTGCTCGTTCCCGGCCAGGTGCTCACCGTGCCGCTCGCCGAGCGTCTTTCGCTCCCGGCCGGCGTCCGGGGCCGCTGTAACCCGAAAAGCACCGCAGGGCGCCTCGGGCTCTTCGTTCGCGTGATCGCCGAGGGAGGCGCGGCGTACGATCAGATCCCTGACGGGTACGAGGGTCCGCTCTGGGCGCAGATCTCGACGATCTGCTTCCCCGTGATCTTGCAGGTCGGGGATTGCCTCACGCAGATCCGCTTCTTTCTCGGGGACACCCGCCTCTCCCCCGACGAGGTCGATCTACTCATCCGATCCTACGGACGCCTCGTGCGCCACGACGCCCCGGTCACTCCTGCGGCCGACGAGGTCTCGAAGGCGCTCTCGCTCGTTGGTCTCGCGTCGCATGGCGCTTCATCGCCATCGCCCAACGACCTCCGCTTTTCGGCCAACCTCGAAGGGGTCGGGCGCGTCGCGTTCAGCAATTCCCCGTGGGCCTCGACTCCGATCGTGTACGCCCAGAAGGGACGTTTCGCGCCGGAGAGGTACTGGGTATCGCGCAGGGCCGATCGGGGAGGAATCATCGCGCACCCCTCGGTGCTCCACCTGCTCGCTTCCCGCGAGTACATCACGATCCCGCCCGAGGTCTGCGGCGAGATGATCGCCATCCAGGAGGGGGCGGGAGAGTTCCGGGCCCACTTCGCGGGGTTCTTCGACTCGGGGTTCGGGTTCGGGTCTCCGTCGAAAATCGTCATGGAGATCGTCCCCTACGGCACCCCCGTCTTCCTTCACCACGGCCAGGCCCTCTTCCGCTTCGAGCTTCACAAGAACCTCGACCGGCCCGCCTTCCTCTACGGTATGGGTCCGGCCGGCAACTCCTACCAGGGTCAGGATTTGCGCCTCGCCAAGCAGTTTCTGCCATGGCCCGACCGGGGTCGGTGATGGCGGCTCCGCGACGCACGACCGATCGCCTGATCGACGGCCTGCTCTCCGGGTGGGCCGAGGATTTCGCCGAAGGGTGCTCGGCGCCTCGCGGGCGCCTCTTCGACGAGATCGAGAGCGCCCGGCGCGACTTTGCCAGGTGCCAGAACCTCGTCGCCCGCCTGGGCACCGAGCTACGCGCCGCGCGCCGCGCCGCCCTCTCGCCCGAGCCCCGCCGGCCGTGGCGCTTCCGGTCGCGGCCCTGATCGTACGAGGTTGGCTCAGGGAGAGGGCGCCGAGCGGACAAAAGACAGACGCCGCAAGTCCACGGTGTGGCAAGCGGCGTCTGCGGACTGAAAACAAGGCTTCCCAGGATTCGACCTATCGGGCCGGCCTGGTAGACGGACGCCACGTTCGCGCCGCCCGGAACCTCATCGCGGGCCCCCGGCCTGGTTCACCGCCTAGCTAGGGCGGGTCGGTCCGTCGGGGGTTCCCCGCCTGGGCGGTTCCTGCCTCGGTCGCGAGTCTGTGACTCTTTCGGGCCCCGGTCAACCCCGCTACCGCGGAATCGATCGGCCGACAGCGCGGCGCGCGGCGCTTGTTGCCTCGGGGGAGGCGGGATATCACCGATGGCATGACGATGCCCCGTCCTGCCCAGCCTGCCTCCGCCCTCGCTCAGGCCGCGCCTGAGTATTCGTTCTGCGAGATGCCCGACGGCACCTTCTCGGTCTTCACCCTGGCCTTCACCGCGCAGGGCGAGCCCCACTGGCACGAGATGCCGGGACTTGACCGCGAGAAGGCCGAATCCATCGTGAACGCCCGCCAGGCGCAGGCCAAGGCGCAGCGCGAGCGCACCCTCCGCGCGCAGCCGACGCAGGTGATCTTCGCCGGGCCGGCGCTGAACGACCAGCGAACCGCCGTCGTGATCCACTCCCTCGTGGCGACCCCCGAGGGCGAACTCCGCTGGGATCGGCGCGAGGAGGCCGGAGGGCCACATCTCCTGCCGCTGATCCTCACGATGCGCGAGATCCTCCGCCGTGAGCGCCCGGCCCCGGCGCGGATGTTCATGCCAGAGACGAGCGGCCAGGTGTGCCCGTTCGCCGAGCAACCCGGCGCGGTCGAAGCCTGAACGCGCGCCGCCGACTGCCCCGGTGCTACCGAATCGCCCGGTAATCCCCTACCATGCGGCCATGTTTTTTTTGCTCGCCCAGCACTGGCAAGAATTGAAACGGTCGATCCGCGCCGCCGAGGCGCCTCCGTACCAATTCGACTCGTCGCCCTTCGACACGCAACTCGCCTTCGAGGCGACTGATCCCTCCCACGCTCACCCCTCTTCCCGCCCTGCCTTTGGCCACGATCCGGCCGACGGTCCCTGGGCCTTCGAGGTCTTCGATGCCTCTTTATCGCTACGGTCATCTTCCGACGCCCGCCACCGAGGACGCGCTCGTCCGCCCCTGCATCCACCTGGTCGGGCCCGCGAGCGCGGCGGCCCCGGCGCCTTACGAGGTGTCGCTCGCGTCGTATGTCTTCCAGGTCCTCGACCAGAAGACGACCAACTCCTGCGTAATCCACGCGATCAGCGGCGCGATCATGATCCTGTGGGCCAAGGAGGGACGTGTCGATCTGCGCGTCCCCTGCCGGCGCGCGGCCTACTTCGAGGCGCGGCGCTACGACGGCCTCCACGTCGAGGACGGGGGGTGCTTCGTCCCGAGCGCCTACCGCGCCTTCGAGGAATTCGGCTTCTGCCCGGAGTCCGTCTACCCCTTCGAGGTCAACGGCCAGGTCGGCGACGTGCTGGAGATCCCGCCGCTGGAGGTCTACCGCGCTGCCTTCGACCAGGAGCGCAAGATCGAGCGGTACCGCTGCACCGGTTCGATCGACGTCCGCCGCGCCCTCGCCTCGGGCTACCCCGTCACCGTCGCGCTCACCGTGGACGAGGACTTCGAGAACCTCGCGCCGGGCGCCATCTGGATGCCCGGCGGCAAGGTGCTGGGCTCGCACTACGTGACCATCACCGGGTACGACCAGGACAGCTTCGAGGTCCTCAACTCCTGGGGCACCGTCTGGGCCAGGGGTGGATTTGGTCGCATCGCGGCGGCCCTGCTCGACAACCCCCGCGTCGCGGCCGAGATGTTTGCCGTCACCGTCGCGCCCCGCTTCTCTGGCCCGGTCGACCAGGCGGCCTGAGCAGGCCACAAGCGGCGGCCCGGGGCCGCGCGCCACGGCGAGGCGAACCGCACCGGCGGCAGCGGCGCTCCGAAACGCCGCGCCCTGGGGCCATGCGCCGCCCGGTTGTTGACGCCGGGCCCCAGGGCGGGGTACGAACCCCGGATGCCGACGAGAGGGCCGCTGGGGTCTGCAGTGTGTGGTTTTCTGCTGAATATGTGGACTTGTGGGGTGGGTCGGAAGGGGGCGGTGGCCTCCGGGCACGAGGGAGGGAGCCGATGATCTCGGCCCAGACGATCGCCCGGGTGCGGGACCGGGCGGACGTGCAGAAGATCGTCGCGGAGTCCGTCCGGCTGGTGCGCCGGGGGCGCTCCTTCGTCGGGCTCTGTCCCTTCCACGGCGAGAGGTCTCCGAGTTTCCACGTCACGCCCGAGCGAGGCGTCTTCCACTGCTTCGGCTGCGGGGAGCACGGGAACAGCATCGACTTCGTGATGAAGATCGAGGGCCTCACCTTCCCCGAGGCCGTCCGGTCGCTCGCCGAACGCTTCGGGGTGCCCGTCGAGGAGGAGCGCGGGGCCGGCCCGGCCGGCGGAGACCAGGTGCTGGCCCGGCGCGCGGCCATCTACGAGGCGAACCGCCTCGCCGCCGTCTACTTCGAGGAGCAACTCGCCTCCCATCCGCACGCTCACACGGCGCTGGGCGAGCTGGCCCGGCGCGGGATCACGGCCTCCGACCTGGGCCGGCCCGAGGTCGCGGCCTTCCGCCTCGGGTACGCGCCCAGCAGCGGAGGACTACTCGCGTTCCTCGCAGGTCACGGGGTCAGCGTGGAGGTCGCCGTCCTCGCCGGCCTCGCGGTCATCCCCGAGGAGGAGGGAAAAGAGCCTCTCCCGCGCGACAAATTCCGCCACCGCCTCACCTTCGCCGTCCACGACCTGCAGGGCCGGATCATCGCGTACTCCGCCCGCCGCCTCCCGCATCCACGCACGGGCGAGGAGCGGCCCGAGGTGCCCAAGTACATGAACACCCCGGACACCCCCGTCTACCGCAAGGGGGAGACCATCTTCGGCCTCCTGCACGCGCGCCATGCCATCCGCGACGGGGGCCGCGCGCTCCTCGTCGAGGGCAATTTCGACGTGGTCTCGCTCCATGCCCGCGGCATCCGCGAGGCCGTCGCCCCGCTCGGAACCTCGTTCACCCCCGAGCAGGCGCAGATGATCAAGCGGTTCGCCCCGACGGCCGTCTTCCTCTTCGACGGCGACAAGGCCGGCGACAAGGCCCTCCTCCGGGCCCGCGGCCCCGCGGCAGGGGCGAGCCTCGTCGCCCTCGCGGCCCTCCTCCCTGCAGGCGAGGATCCCGATTCCTTCGTGCGTCTCCACGGCCCCGAAGCCCTCTCGGGTATCGTGCGCGGCGCCCGCGGCATCACCGAGACGGTCATCACCAGCCTCCTGTCGAGGGGCCTTGGCTCGGCCCACGTCGAGGAGAAGGCCCTCCGCATCCAGCAGGTCATCGACCTCGTGCGGGAGGAGAAGGATCCCTCGGTCCAGGCCCTCGCCCGCAGCATCGCCAACGACGTGGCGCAGCAATTCATGATCCGCAGTGACCGGGAAGGGATGGCCGACCGCGGGGCATTCGCCGCCATCGTGCGGCGCGTCGAGACGGCCCTCCAGATGTCCGAGAAACCGGTGGTGCTCGATCAGGTGCCGCCCGATCCATGCAAGGAGGCGCCGCACGCGGCGAGCGCCCTGGGTGTGCTGCTCGACTTCCCTCACCTCGTGCTCGACGAGTCCTTCTGGGAAGGGTTCTCGCACCTCAGCGGCCCCTTCGCCGCGCTCCTCGACGTCCTGCGTGGCGAGGTTATCGCCTCGGGCCACCCAGACTCGCCCGCGTCCCTCTCGGTCGACGCTGTCCTCGCCGCATGCCCGACCGAGCTACGCGCGTTCGCGGGCCGCAGGCTGGCGGTTCCCGAGATCGAGGAGGAGACGATCGCCCGCGAGCACCTCCAGACGCTCCTCTCGCGCCACGCAAGGCAGATCCTCTCGGAGCAGAGTCGGCGCCTCCGCCACGACATCCAGGCGGCGCAGGGATCGGGCGATGACGACGCCGCCCTCGCCCTGCTCGCGCAGGTGCAGGATCGGGCCAAGAGACGCAACGCGCTCGCCCGGCCGGTGCGATCGTGAGCGACGGTGACGCACCCCATCCCTCGCCGTCGGCCTCGGACCAGGTCATCCTGGCCGTCACGGGTTCGCGTCGCCTGCGCCTCTCGTCGCTCGCGCAGGACTGGGCTCGCGCTCACATCGCCCGTGTGATGGACGAGACGGGGTTTACCCACTTCGTTCACGGCGGAGCGCCGGGGCCGGACACCATCGGCGGCACCCTGGCAGCCTCGCGAGGGCGACCTGTCTTGATCTACAGAATCGGCGGCGTGTGGTCCCTCTTGCCAGCGGAAGGTGGCTTTCCGAGGGAAGGTCGATGGTCAGTTGCCCCGAACGCGTCCGATCCGCTCGTAAGAAACGTTGCGATGGTTCGTTTTCTGCGAAGCCGCGAGGTGACTGGTGCCCGCGTCGTCTTGCTGGGCGTCGAGCAGGAGGGCACGCCGACGAGTGGCACGGGGCACACGCTGCGCAAGGCAAAGGATGAAGGGATCGTTGACATCCGATCGGTTGTTCTCTCGCTCGACGAAGGAATTAATTTTATCGTTCGCGAGCGAGGGATCTCGCGCGACGCTGCGCGCGAGATGATTGTTCGTCGCTAACGGTTATTGTTTTGCTTTTGATCTTATGGTAGCCAACCAGGGTGTCCAAAACAGCCACCGACGCCATCCTCGAACGCCTGGGACGCCCCGTAAAAAAGACAGATCCAGGCAAGCCGCCAAAGCCTTCTCCGGCGCCCTCCGCGCCCTCCGCTTCCTGCTCCGTTGGTCCTTCGCCAGTGGCTCACGAAGCGGACGAGAAGCCGCCGAAGAACCGACGTTCTCCGGTGAACTACGGGCCGCCCGCGCCTCTGCTTCCCATGACGCGGGAGTCTCTCTCGGTGCTCTTGCACCAGATCAGCACACGCCCCATGGACGACCCGGCGCGAAAACGCGTTCTTGACCTCTGCTGCGGGGCGGGTGGCCTCTCGCTCGGGTTCCACCAGGCCGGGTGGAACGTCATGGGGATCGACACGGATCGCGACTCGGTCGAGACGCACCGCGCGATGGGCAGCCTCGCGCAGATCCATTCGATCGCGCACTATCACCCCGACCAGGAGTTCTCGGTCGTCGTCGGTGGTCCGCCGTGCCAGCCTTTCTCGGTGGCCGGCGACCAGGAAGGCGTCGAGGACGATCGGGGTCGGCTCTACCAGCACATGCTCCGCATCGCCGACGAGTGCCGCGCGAGCGTTGTGCTCATCGAGAATGTGCGCGGCATGCGGCAGATGCGAACGAAGGACACGCACGAATTCATCATCGAGATCATCAGCCGCGAATTCAGGGAGCGCGGCTACCATACCTCCTTTGTCCTCCTGAACGCGGCCGACTACGGCGTCCCGCAGAGCAGGACGCGCCTCTTTTTCCTCGCGGTGAGGGGTGAGCGGTGGTCCTGGTCCTGGCCGATGCAGACCCACGGCCTGCCGATCACCGGTTCACGGCCTCACATCTCCATGCGCGAGGCTCTCTCTCTCCCCGCGTGCCCCTGGGGCGAGGACATCTTCGACAGCACGGCGCCGACGGTGATGGCGACCGAGCCGCAGAGCGACGTGAACGGGATCGAACTCGATCAGACCCCGCGCCGCGCCTCCGAGCGGATCGCGCAGGGGGTGATGGAGCAGATCGGGCAATGGCTTGACCCCGCCCATGCGGAGTACGTCGCCGAGATCCAGCGTCGCCTGGGCCTGCTCCTCATGCCGAACGAGCGGCGCGCGGGCCTCCGCCTCGCCCCCGAGATCCTGGCCGTCCTCCAGGGGTTCCCCAATGGCACGGTCTTCGTAGGATCGAAGACCTCGCGCTCGCGCCAGATCGGCAACGCCGTGCCGCCTCCGATAGCGCGCGTCCTCGCGGAGGCCCTCTGGTCGAGGATGCACGGGGCCCGCTGAGGTGTTGCCATGATCCTTCAGCCTTTCTTTAGCTACTTCGGGTCAAAGTGGCGCCTGGCCGTCCACTACCCCGTTCCGCGCTTTTCGTCGATCGTGGAGCCGTTCGCCGGGTCGGCCGGGTACTGCCTTCACCATCCGTCGGCAAAGGTGCATCTTGTCGACAAGAACCCCGTGGTCGTCGGAATCTGGCGCTACCTTCTCGCCGTCTCGGAGGCGGAGATCCTGGCCATCCCCGACGTCCCTGCGGGCGGTAGCATTGATGACCTGCCGCGCGGCCTGCCCGAAGAGGCTCGGTGGCTCGTTGGGTTCTGGCTCCAGCGGGGCGGCGTCCGGCCCATGTCAGGGACGTCCGGGTGGTTTTCCAAGGTTCCTCACCACCCATCGTTCTGGGGCGCGAATATTCGCGAGCGAATCGCGCGGCAACTGTCCGCGATCCGGCATTGGACCGTCGCCCAGGGCGACTATGACTCTGTCGACCCGCAAAAGGCGACCTGGTTTGTCGATCCTCCCTACCAGGGGCCAGGTAGCCGCTACCCTTGTTCGGCCCGATCAATCGACTACGGGCACCTCGGGCTCTGGTGCCGCGCTCTGCCCGGGCAAGTGATCGTCTGCGAGCAAGAGGGCGCGTCCTGGCTCCCTTTTCGTCCGTGTTCCGATGTTCGATCGGTGAATGGCAAAGTCACGCGCGAGGTCATCTGGACGAACGATCCCCCACGACATGAGCAGATGAGTCTGTTCGCCGACAAATAGACGAACCATGCCGGATGCTGGCCGGTGGCGTGAGAGGGGCGCACGATGCCCCGATGGACACTCTCTCCCTCGGCCTGCGCGGCATCGTCCTCGGCCTCGTATCGGCCACGCTGATGATCGCCTCTTGCGGGCAACAGGTGCCGGCCGTGATCCGGGTGGAAGGCGCAAGCTGCGCCCAGGCGTGCCAGCACGGCCGCGACCTCCACTGCCCCTTTGCCGAGCCGACGCCGAACGGTGCGACGTGCGAGACCTGGTGCGAGGAAGGCCGCACCAAGCACACGGGCATGGACACCTCCTGCGTCGCCGGCATCGTGACGTGCGAGCAGTCGTCGCGCTGCGTGCGCTGACAGGGCACGGGATCCATGGCGACGCGGAAGCAAGCGGGCTGGCTGCAGCCGAAGATCGAGGCTCTCCGGCCCGTGTTTTGCGAGGCCGCGCAGGCCGTGTACGACGCGTGGGACCAGGACAAGAACGGGGTCGACTGGCGCTATGGCGAGGGCGGCATCTGCGACGCGATCTCGCAGGCCATGTCGACGGCCATTCACGAGTTTATCGACGGGCCGATCTGGTCGCGCGAGGGCTCGCAGGAAGGGTCAGACCACTCGTTCCTGGTCGTCACCACCCTGCGCGAAGGCTGCTTCCTCGACATCCCCCCTGGGATCTACGAAACGGGGAGCGGCTACGTCTGGACGAAGAAGAAAGGCGTCGTTTTCCGCGAGAAGCACGTCGAGATTTACCCGCTCGAAGAGGAGGAGTTGCAGTCCTTCCTTGCCGCCTGGCGCTACGACGCCGGGGACGAAAACCGTTTTCTCGACGCCTGGGGCGCCAGCAAGGAGGCGATCAACCACGAGATGGAGGCCCTCACGCCACGGCCGATCGTGTTTCTCGACCTCGACGGCGTGGTCAACACCGAGGCCCGCCTGCTCGCCAACCGCGCCCCGGCTGGCGCGCTCACCCGGGCCGCGGAGAGCGGTGCCGCTCCCGCGGCGCTCCTCGCGGCGGACCTCGACCCGTTCCTCGCCCGCAAACTGCTCCCGCTCCGGGGCCGGGTGCGGTTCGTCTTGTCCTCGCTGCGCTACCCGAGGTTTCGGCTCGACCAGATCAACGACGCCTTCCGCCAGCGCGGCGTCGACCTGGGCATCCACGACGTGACGCCGCGCGCCGGGATGGATCCGCACGACAAGAGGTCGCACATCCGCGACTACATGGAGCGGATGCCGCGGGGCCTCCCCTGCGTCGTCGTGGACGACAACCCCGTGGCCGGTTTCCCGTTGATCCGCACGGACGCGGAGACGGGGATCACCGACGATCAGGTCGCCCAGATCGAGCGGTCGCTGGGCCTCGCGCGCCGTTGACCGGGACTCGGCGGCCCGCTATCCAAGGGGCGTGACCCCCGCTCGCGTGATCGCCCTGCTCGACAAGATCGAATCCGCCCGGACCATCCCGACGCCCTCGCGGGCCGATCTGGCCTACCAGCGCGCCCTGCTGCGCGACCAAGAGGCCCTCCTGGACGACTGGGAACGCGCCTGCACCGGCTCCCCGCTGCCGGCTGCGCCCCCGATCCAGCCTCTCCGCGCTGGCCTGCGCTCCCCCGCCGAGTGGCGGGCCGAGTTGCGTCGCATCGAACAGGCCACGATCGCGACGATCGCTGACATCGATCGTATATCTGGCAGAGGGCAAGCGACACGGCGCTGATCGTCGGTGTCGTGTGACAGGAGGGTCTGGTAGGGTGGGGTGATGAAGAAAACGCTCTGCGACAAGGCCGGCAAGAAGCCATCTGGGAACCCCCTCTTGCCCGCGCTGCGCGATCTTGCGGACGCCCTCCTCCGCATCGGCGCCGATCCGATGGACGAACCCATCGTCGCGCGGGTGCTGGTCCTTGGCAAGATCCGTCCCGTGGTCGCGATCTCGTCGGCGGAACTGACCGTGCATGTCTGGCAGATCGAGGATCTCGACGATGCGGCCGAGGTCGCCAAGTGGGCCAACAAGGTGCTGGAGGAGCGCCGCGGGAAGGATCTCCCGTTCCCCGCCGCGATCGAGAGGGATCTCCAGGCCGCGCGGGCCGCGCGCAAGGCGGCCAAGAAGCCTTCCCTCGGGGCGTCCGGCGTCGCCCACGGCCCGCTGGCCTAACCGCCTGCGCGCGACCAGCACGCCGGTGATCAGTACGGAAAGTGCGAGCGCGCCCCCGGCGAGGTAGAGGTTGCGCTTCGCCTTCGCGTCCGCATCCGCCTTGAGTTGGGCCGCCACGTCCGCCTCTTGCTCCTTCTTCTGTTCGGCCGCGACCACCGTCCCGCCGTTCGGCCCCGCGCAGCTGGCGATGGGATCGCCCTGCGAGACGCTGGTGGCGTCGGCGTTGTAGCGGTGGGCAGGATCCGACAGTGCCCTGTTCGCTGCCATCAGGGTATTATCGAGAAGGTGGATGAGTTCTCCCGTCGAGAGTTCTTCCTCGGAGATCGAGTCGCCGCAATTGCGGCCCCTGCACTGGATCGACATGACACGAAAGAGGCGTGTCGCGTCGGCGGCTGTGGCGTCCCCGTTCCCGATGCGGCCAGCGACGTTGAGGGCCGCCGTCTGATCGGCGAGGAGCGTGTCAACGAATTTCACCATCTCCTCGTCCGATCCGAGCAGGTAGGCGAAGGGGAGGACGGCGAAGATTTCCTCCGTCGATGGATCGCTCACGCCGGCAGCCTTGAACGCGTCGAACGTGCTCTGTATTCCGCGGTCTGAATCTACCTTGTCGAACGATACGTGGTCGATCAAGACCAGTCCTGGCTTTTGCTTCGGTCCCGGCGTCTTCGAGCCGAAAGGGTTGAGGCCATTCCCCTGACCGGTGACGTTCTTGATTTCTGGCATGCGGACCAGCATGCGCTTGCTGTTCGGGTAGGCCACTTGCGCGTGGTCGAGGCGCGACATATCCTGACTTTCGCCATGCTGATTCGATCTTCGCTGTTTGGGTAGCTCGCCCGGGGCCCTCCGTCGCCGCAGGTTCGCCAACGTCCGCTCGTTGTCCCTGCTGCTTTCTCGGAGGTTTCCCCATGTCCGCTCCCACGACTGCCGAACTCGTTGCCCGCACCCACCAGGCCCTGTCCCCCAAGCCGCTCCCCGAGCGCACGCTCAAGGGGCCGCACGGTGGCTTCCGCCAGCGGGCCCTGTGCCTCTACCTCACCTTCCTCCTGAACCGCCCCATCGAGCGGGTCGAGCCCCGCCTCTCGCAGTACACCTTCGAGTCGACCTACCCGCTTTTCTGGCATGTCGAGCGAGAGATCGAGAGGTGCGGTCTGCTCACGCACGAGGAGATCGCCTCCTCGTTCGATCGCGAGGCGTTCCGGAGGTGGCTGGGCGATCTCCGCGCTCGCATCGTCCCGACGAAGGCCGATCGGCGACTCGCCCGCGAGCGGGCCAAAGCGGAGAAGGCCCAGAAGGCTGCGGAGGAAGAGGCCCGTGGCCGTTCCGCGGCTTTACGTGGTCGTCCGCGCGGACCTCGCCGCTGGCCCCCAGGCGGTTCAGGGGATGCACGCGCTCGTTGCCTTCGAGCAGGCCCACCGCGACGCCTTCCTCGCATGGCGCGACACCTCGAACACCCTCGCCTTCCTCACGGTCCCCGACGGGTAGGCGCTCGCGGACCTCGCGGAGCGAGCTGCGCGCCGTGGCCTCCTGGTCGCGGCCTTCCGCGAGCCCGACCTGGGCGACTCGCTGACGGCCCTCGCGCTGGAACCGGCCGCTCGCAAACTGGTTGCCCGGCTGCCGCTCGCGCTCGGGCCACGCGAGGCCGGCGACGGGCGCTCGGGTCGCTGACCCGGCCAGCGGGGGTTCTTTTTGTCCCGTTGCGGCGGAACGCGCGGCGTGAGACCTTCCTGCTTGCTGCTGGCCTGCGCCCCGAAGAAGAAGCGCAGGCAGGTTGCTCGTCGAGGAAGCCGAGGCGTCGACCCTGGGATTTTCGTGCTTTCCCCCAGGTAAGCCTCCCTCTTCGGCGAGCATCTGCGCGGGCCAGCAGTGCGTTTTCTGGTTGTCGCCTCCGCGCATTCGGGCGTAGCGTGCGGGCCTACTGCGCGGTTGCCCGAGCGGCCGAAGGGACGTGATTCTAAAACACGTTGGGTCGAAAGACTCACATCGTGGGTTCGATTCCCACATCGCGCGCTGTTCGCTGCCCCTCCTGAGCGGTCGTAGCATGCCGGGATGATCGACCTCTCGTCCTTCCAGGAGACCTTCCGCGCGGCCGTCGGCAAATCGTGGGGCAACCTCGACACGCGGGACGACCTGGTCCACCTGCTCTTCCCCGACGACACCCAGGCCAACGCCGACGACATGGCCGGCAGCCAGTCGAACTGCGGCACGAGCGCGATGGGCAACCTGCGCCTGCTCGGGGTCGACGGGACGGTGACCCGGTTTCGCGGCAAGGCGAGTTGCGATCCACTCGCGGAAGCCTACGCGGGCCACTACGACGCCATCCAGTACCTGATCACCCTCGGGCAGCAGCGAGGTATCTGGCAGGTGCCCGTGAACGGCGAGGTGCCCGCTGTCGAGCCCGGGTGCATCCTCCAGATTGGGGGCAGCGCGCAGACGGGCGGGGCGGCCCACATCCTCGCGATCACCGACACATCGATCCTCGACGGCCAGGGCCAGGGTTTCGAGACCGTGGAGGGGGGTCAGGTCGATCCGAAGAACCCGAAGCCTTCGCCGAAGAACTGCACCCTCATCGCGCTCCGCCAGCGATCGATCTACGAGCGCCCCGGTGACGGCTGGTGGCTGCGCACGATGGGATCGTCCGATCCGGGGCGGAAGATCAACGGGTTCTTCCAGGCGCTCGCCCTCTCGACGCGCTGAGCGTCAGCGGCTTCGGGCACGGTAGTCGCCGCCTGCGTCCCCCGCGGGTAGCGTGGTGGCCATGGCATCCTCGAACCAGTCCCCTGGACACCGCCCCTCCCCGTGGCTCCGGCGCCGCGGAAGCGCCCAGGGCGCCCTGGGCGACGTGCCCGCCAACCAGTCCGGCCCCCCCGCGTCGCCCGAGTCGCTGATCGACGCTCTCGCCTTTGCGAACGCCTCCGTCGTGCCGCCGGGGAGGATCACCAGAGACAACCTCTGGGCCATCGTTCGCGGCGCGATCGTGACCAACGGCCTCGACTCGGCGGGCATCGCGAGCGTCCTCGCTGACAGCATGAAACTCAACCCGGCCAACCCATGCAGCCGGCTCGATTTTCCCACCCTCGCGCCCCTATGTGATTCGGCAAGGCAGAGCGTCACCTCGCAGATGAACGCTCCGCGTCCCAAGGGAGCACCTCCGACCGTCAACGCCTTTGACATCGACCCGGTCGCCATCCGGACCGAGATGGCCTCCGACCTCAAGGCTCTCACGAAGTGGCGCGACAGTCTGCTCGCCCTGGCGTCTTCACTGGCTTCGTCGGACGTGATCCTGTTCACGTCGCTCAAGATGGCCATCGACGCCTTTCTGCCGATCGGCCAGGTGAATCTTTGCCCGTCGGGGTACGTGAGCACCAAGACCAAACCCGATCCGAAAGAGAATCCAGACGCGTTCAGCGAAGCCTTCGGCTTTCTGCTGCCGATGGTGTCTCCTCCGATCCTGATCGGAAATGAAACCTACTACGCTGTCCCCAACTGGTGCAGCCAGGCGTCGGGAGACGTGCCGGGGGCGAATACCGAGTACCCGCAGACCGGCGCCCGCTGCCTGGATAACTGCGTACAACTCGACACGAATGCTGTCACGGGTGTCTGGGGCGACAACCCCACACCTGACGTGGCCCCCGTGAACCCGACCTGGTGGCGCCCGTATTTCAAGGAGGTCGCCAAGCTGTATTCGAGCGCAGGCATGCCCGATCTGGTTAGCGTGATCCAGGGGATCTCGGTCAAGGCTGACGTGGCCTATCCGCAGGTGCAGATCATCAATGGCAGCGGCATCTACTGGGAGGCCCTGCTCGCCTACCGATCGCTGCGTGATGCGCTCGGGCCGCTCCTCGAAGCGCACATGCGCGATCGGTTCACCTCCGTCGTCGCCGCGAGTACGCTCCGGACGATCGCGCCCCTGGTCGACGCCGTAAGCCTGATTGCCGACTACATGCAGCAGGTGACCGGGTGCGGGACGCCGGACTGCCGGCGCCAGTTTCTCGCCGCCGCCGTCGGGTACCTCGATCTCCTCGCGACCACCTCGAAGGTCGATGTTGTCGCAAAGATGAAAGCCGACATCGCGAGCAGGCAGATCGACGTCCCCAGCCTCCCCGGGTTCCGCCCCACGGGCGGCAGCAAGACGCCGGTCGTGGCATTCACCCCGATCTCGCATGGTACCGGACCGACCGGCCCCACCGGCCCCACCGGGGGCGGCACGATGCCGCTCCTGACCACGGGCCCCACGCGGTTCCCCCTCACGACCACCGGCAACCAGCGCCTCCCCACGAGGCCCATCTACGGCCGCTACGGCGGCGCCACGGGCCCGACGGGTCCCGCGGGTGGTGGCGGCGGTGGCGGCGCCACGGGCCCCGCGGGTGGTGGTGGTGCGACCGGGCCCACGGGCGGCGGCGGCGCTGGTCATGGCGGTGGCGGCGGTGAGCCGGTCCGTCCGAGCGAGGCCATGCCGCCCGCGACGGGGAAGGCCGCTTCGGGGCACCGGACACTCTGGATCGCGCTCGGCATCACCGCAGCGGCGCTCGCGGCGGGGGCCGGCACGGTCGCGGTCGTGCGGGTGCAGAAGGGCAAGCCAGCCCTCCCGAAGAAGATCACCGACCCGCTCGGGGAGTGATCGAGGATCGGCCCAGCAGACGGGCGAAGGTGTCGCCGATCCTCTGCCAGGCGCCTGCCCACGCCTGGCTTGCGGCGACCTCGGGGGGGAGCGGGTCGGATGCAGCGGCGTGCAGCAGTGGCTGCCGCTTTGCGTAACTGATCCTGCAGCCAATGCACGGCGACTCAAAGAGCACCATGCCGGTGCCCTCCAAGATAGGCTCGATCGCCGCCTGGATGGTGCGCGCGTCGGCGTCCGCAGAGAAGCATACGCGTTCCCCTTCGCTAAAATTGTCGTCGCATGTCCGCTGGTACGGCCTCACCGCGCGAAGCAAGCGATCAACAACCCCTTCGTTCGGGTAGACGAGAACGGCCACAAAACATCGCTCATCCATGATTTTCGACCCCGTACCACGATCATGCGCAAATCGGTTGGCAATTTCGCGTGTCCATGACAGTGGTACCTCATGCAAACCAGACCTCGCATCCACCTGATCGCCGCCTGCGACGCCAGAACTGGCATCGGCAAAAATGGCACGATTCCCTGGGACTCCCGCGATGATCGACGGTTCTTTCGCGCGGTGACGATGGGGAAACCCGTGCTCATGGGCCGCGTCACCTACGAGTCGATCGGCAAGCCCCTCGTCGGGCGCCGCGTCCTCGTGCTGTCGAGCGATCCATCGTTTCGTCCCCGCCCGGGCGACGAGACCGCGACGGCGGTTTCCTCGATCGAGCAGGCCATGGACCTCGCGAAGGACGACGAGGAACTCATGGTCGCGGGCGGCGAGCAGGTCTATCGCGACACGTTGCCGATCGCCAAGCAGGTCACGATCACGCGCGTCTCGGGCGACTTCGGCTGCGACAGGTTCTTTCCCGAAGACCTGGTCGGCTACTCCGAGATCGCCTACTTCTACAACCCCTTCTGCGCCGTGTTCACCTTCCTCGTAAACCATCCCCGCCCTGAAGGGCGGGGCTTTTGGCCC
>Ga0228698_1000393_pt1 | contig 36133 bp, 25 predicted proteins | sample McNCre117_Aug_MG_FD_178015 | JGI IMG/M metagenome (GOLD analysis project Ga0228698, IMG submission 178015) | Freshwater microbial communities from McNutts Creek, Athens, Georgia, United States - 1-17_Aug_MG | ecosystem: Environmental > Aquatic > Freshwater > Creek | place: USA: Georgia... | reverse complement strand
CCGCCTCTTCCACCGCGATCTCGTCGAACGGGTTCATCGAGAATTTCACATTGGTGGTCTCGACCCCGGAATTGTCCGCCTTGACGCGGATTTTCACGTTGTAATCGACCACGCGCTTGACAGCGACCAGAACCTTCATTGGGCCTCGGCAATAGAGCGATGGCGCAGCCGTGAAGGCTGGGCCGGTGGGACGAAAATCAATGGGTCAAAGGCGGGTTTTTGCCCAAACCCATTTTGCGGTGCAGCATAGATTGCTGTTATTTTATTGTCAATATGGGCTGAACTTTGAAAAAAAAGTTCACCGATTGGCTAGCGATTAGCCCCGGGCTTCCAAAGCACATCGCTCTTGCCGCCGTCGTTCAGGGCGCGGGACAGCACGAAAAGATGGTCGCTGAGACGGTTGGCATAGGCCACCGCCTGGGGGTTGACCGTCTCGACCTCGGACAGGGCGCAGATCAGCCGCTCGGCCCGGCGGATCACCGTGCGGGCCAGATGCAGATAGGCGGCGGCGGAGCTGCCGCCGGGCAGGATGAAGCTGTTGAGCGGCTCCAGCGTCTCGTTGATGGCGTCGATTTCCTTTTCCAGCCGCTCGACCTGGGCGGCGGTGACGCGCAGATAGCCCTCTTGCCCTTCGGCCTCGGGGATGCAGAGGTCGGCCCCCAGATCGAACAGATCCTGCTGGATGCGGTCCAATAGGGCATCGGCCTCGGTTCCCGCCGTATGCAGCCGCGCCAGTCCCAGCACGGAATTGGCCTCTTCGACCGAGCCATAGGCCTCGACCCGCAGATCATGCTTGGGCACCCGTCGGCCATCCCCCAGCGAGGTTTCACCCTTATCGCCGCCTCGGGTATAGATGCGCGTCAGCCGAACCATGCTCTGCTCCTTTCACGAATATGCCTGTCCATGTTATAGCCTCTGGCACGGGCTTGGCTATCCTCCCGCAGATTTCATACGACAGGCTTCCATGCGTCTTTCTCCGATCCTCAGCGCCTATATCAGCCGCCATTTCCTGGTGGCCTTTTTTGGCGTGCTGGCGATCATCATGGGGCTGATCTTCCTGTTCGATGTGGTCGAGCTTTTGCGCCGCGCCGCCACCCACGGCAATGCCAGCTTCCGCGGCATCCTTTTGCTGGCGCTGTTCAAGCTGCCGCAGATGGTGCAGCAGATTCTGCCCTTCGCGGTGATGATCGGCGCCATGGCCTGTTTCTGGGGCCTGACCCGCAGCCGCGAGCTGGTGGTGTCGCGCTCGGCGGGGGTGTCGGTCTGGCAGTTCCTGGCGCCGGTGGGCGGCGTGGTCTTCGTGATCGGCATCCTGAACATCACCGCCTTTAACCCGCTGGCGGCCAATCTTTATCAGCGCTACGAGCGGATGCAGGACCAGATGGCCCTGCGCGGTTCCTCGAACAATGCCTTGCAGGTGGGTGAAGGCGGGCTGTGGCTGCGCGAGATGCATGGCGACGAGCAGGTGGTGGTGCATGCCGAAGAGGTCTGGCATGAGGGGCTGACCTTGAATCTGCGGGGCGTCAGCGTCTTTGTCTCGGACTCTCACGAGAAGTTCGAATATCGCCTGGAGGCCGCCGTCGGCCAGCTGCAAAAGGGCTTCTTTCATCTGGAGCAGGCCCGGCTGTACCGTGCCGACCATCCGGTGGAAAGCTTCCCCGCCTACGACTTCGACACCCAGCTGACCTTGGAGCGGGTGCAGGATAATTTCTCATCGCCGGAAACCCTGTCCTTCTGGGAGCTGCCGGGCTTCATCCGCTTCTTCGAGAATGCCGGCTTCTCGGCCAGCCGGCAGAAGCTGTATTTCCAGTCGCTGCTGTCCTCGCCTTTGCTGCTCTGCGCCATGGTGCTGGTGGCGGCGGCCTTCTCGCTGCGGCCCGACATGCGTTCGGGCGGCATCATGATGCGGCTGGCGGGCGGTGTGCTGGCGGGCTTCATCTTCTATTTCTTCTCGAAGCTGGTCTATGCCCTGGGCGTCTCGGCCACCTTGCCGGCGGTGCTGGCGGCCTGGACCCCGGCGATTGTCACCGGCTTGGTGGGGTCGGCGGCGCTGTTCCATCTTGAGGATGGCTAAGATGCGCCTTGCCCTGGCCGCTTATGCCGCCGCCGGCCTACTGCTGGCGCTGACGGCAGTCTTTCCCGAGATCGATCTGACGGTGTCCGGCTGGTTCTACGTGCCGGGGCCCGAGCAAGGCTTCGTCTGGAAGAACTGGCCGCTGTTCCGCTTCATCCTGCGCGATATGCCGCCGATCCTGCTGGGTTTTGCCGCCCTGCTGACGGTCTGGGCTCTGGTCGGGGCGAAGCTGAAGACGGGGCTGCCGGTGCTGTCGCAGAAGGCATCGCTATTCCTGGCCTCGTCGCTGGCCTTGGGGCCGGGCTTCCTGGTCAATTGGCTGCTCAAGGAACATTGGGGCCGCGCCCGCCCCAGTCAGATCGTCGAATTCGGCGGTACGGCCCATTACACCCCGCCCTTCGTGGTGGCGGATCAATGCGTCTCGAACTGCTCGTTCTCGTCGGGGCACGGAGCCTTGGGCTTCTGGGTGATCGCCCTGGCCTTGCTGGCGCCGCCCCGCTGGCGCACGGCGGCGGTGCTCGCGGCCTTGGGCTTCGGCTGTCTTGTGGGGCTGACCCGCATCGCCCAGGGCGGGCATTTCTTGTCCGATACCCTGTTCTCGGCTTTGGCGGTCATCGCCATCACCTTGGGTCTGCGGCGGGTGATCCTGCGTTAGTGGGAATGCAGGCTGCAGCGTTGAGCCAGATGCTTGCGGCCCAGCAGCAAAGGCCCTAGTCCCGGAATCAGAACCACATGCTTGCGGGCCCAATCGGCCAGCTTGCCGATAAGACCGCAGGAGCAGGGGCTGGGTGAGGCCGACAGCTTGTCGGGGGCATCGCGCAGGACCACGACCGGCACCATGCCGACGCCTTCGCACTCTTCTTCGTGACGCTGAACCTCCAGACCGTCTTCGGTCGGGTAATGATCCCAGGCGGCTTCGGTGGAGAGGACATAGCGGCTGCCTTCCACCTGATTCTTCAACAGGCGGTGGGCGATCACCAGATCGAAGCCCGAGACTTCCTCGAACCGGCTGACCTTGTGGCGCAGCAGGCGGCCATGGTGGGAAATCACCTTCAGGTTCAGCTCGTCGATGCGGGTGCAGGCCTCGCAAGGACAGGTGTTGGCGGCCTGAAGCTCGGCGCGGCGGCGATAAAAGGCCGAGAAGAAATTCTGGATCGAGGCCCAGGCGGCGTCGGAGGCCTGACCCGGCTTGTCCTCGGGGGCGACGAACAGTACGGCGTCACCTTCCACCTTGTTGGGATGCACCGGCTTTTCGGCGCCATCCATCACCGCTTCCAGCAGATCGGTGACGATCTGGGTGGCGTGGCTGAGGGTGACGGTGTTCTCTTTCAGGAAACGGGTATAGCCCGAGATGTCCGCCAGCAGGATATGGGCGTCGACCTCGGCCATGGCATCAGCCCGTGATGGGCTCGGCCTCGGTCTGGGCGGCGGCGGCGACGATGATGTCGCCGAATTCGCGCAGGAACACCGAGCCCTTGACGGTCCGCTGGATCAGCACGCTGCGGCGGTCGGTCTCGTCGGGCTTGCGGCGGATCAGCCCCAGCTCGCTCAGGCGGTCTAGCGCCCGGGTGATGGCGGGCTTGGAAATGTTCAAGGTGGCCGCCAAGCCGCGCACGGTGTGCGGCGGCGGCGTCAAATAGACAGTCAGCATCAAGGCCATCTGCCGTGCCGACAGATCGGGCGCTTCACGCCGCACGCTCTCGACGATGGCGCCGCGCCACAGATCCAGAGCCTGTACTGCTTTCAGATCAACGCCCATGATGCTTCCAAACCGTTGCGGCCACGAAATTACCCGAGCAGAGCCGTTGGGGCAATCGTCAAGAAGGGTGTTTCTGCGAGATCAGGTGATAAAGCGCACGAATCGCCATGGCCTCGCCGCCTTCGGGGCGGCCCGGCCGGGTGCTGGCGTTCCAGGCGAACAGGTCCAGATGTGCCCAAGGCGTCGCCGGAGAGACGAATTCCTGCAGGAACAACGCCGCCGTGATGGCCCCGGCATGGGGATTGTCCGAGGCATTGTTGATGTCGGCGGTCTTGCTGTCCAGCAGGCGGCGATAGGGCTTCCACAGGGGCAGACGCCAGAGGGGATCCTTCACCGTCTCGGCCGAGGCGGCCAGCTTGTCGGCCAGCTTGTCGTCGGGGGTGAACAGCGCCGGCAGATCGGGGCCCAGGGCCGTGCGGGCGGCTCCGGTCAGGGTGGCCATGTCGATCAGCAGCTTGGGCTTCTCGCGGTCGGCCTCGGCCAGGGCGTCGGCCAGCACCAGACGGCCCTCGGCGTCGGTATTGCCGATCTCGACGGTCAGGCCCTTGCGGCTGGTGATCACATCCATGGGGCGGAAGGCCGAGCCCGAGACGGAATTCTCGACCGCCGGGATCAGCACCCGCAGGCGGATCGGCAGTCCGGCTTCCATGATCATCTGGGCCAGACCCAGGGCATGGGCGGCGCCGCCCATATCCTTCTTCATCAGCTTCATATTGCCGCTGGTCTTGATATCCAGCCCGCCGGAATCGAAGCAGACGCCCTTGCCGACGATGGTGATGCGGGGCGCCATCTCGTCGCCCCAGCGCAGGTCGATCAGGCGCGGAGCCCGGCTGGAGGCGCGGCCCACCGCATGGATCAAGGGATAGTTCTCGGCCAGCAGGGCATCGCCGACGATACTGCGCACCTTGCCGCCATGGCGCTCGGCCAGGGCTTGGGCGGCCATGGACAGTTCCTCGGGGCCCATGTCCGAGGCCGGGGTGTTGACCAGATCGCGCACCAGCCCGATGCCGCGCACCAGCCGGGTGACATGGCCGCGATTGGCGCTGTCGGGCCAGACCAGCTCGGGCCAGTCGCGGCCGGCGCGGCTTTTATATTTGCCGAACTGATAGCAGGCCAGCGCCCAGCCCATGGCGGCCCAGTCGGCGTCGCGGGCATCCAGGGCGTCTTCGATCTTATAGGTGCCCTTGGGCAGCCGCCCGGGCAGGCTGGCCCAGGTCCAGGGATCGGACTCGTCGGCGGCGAACAGCACGCGGGCGACGCGGCCATCCTCGCCGGGGACCAGGCAGAGGCCGCCGGTCTCGCCGCCGAAATGGTTGCTTTCGCACCAGGCGCGGGTCCGTTGCGGCTGGGCCGAGAGCCATTCCTTGAAGCGGGCCTTGCTGACCAGGGTGATGGGCAGGATCCGTTCGGCGGCAGTGTCGGCGGTCAGGGTCTCAAGCACCGGGGTCTCCTTTTCGGCGGGGGCAGGCACAGGATGGACAAAGCGGCGGCGCTTGAAAAGCGTTAACGCGGCAACCGGGCCATGAGATAAGATCGCGCCTCGGTCGGCTCAAGCGAGGATTGTCTGATGTCGCGTCTGCAATTGGTGATCGGAACCAAGCGTTATTCCTCTTGGTCGCTGCGGCCCTGGCTGGCCTTGAAACAGGCCGGACTGCCCTTCGACGAGGTCAAGATCACCCTGCGTCAGCCCGACACCAAGGCGCAGATTCTGCAACATTCCCCCAGCGGCAAGGTGCCCTTGCTGAAGGATGGCGGGCTGCTGGTCTGGGACTCGCTGGCGATCTGCGAATATATCGCCGAGATGGCTTGCGCCGTGCCGCTGTGGCCCGAGAGCCGGGGCACCCGCGCCCAGGCCCGCTCGGTCGCCGCCGAGATGCATTCCGGCTTCACCGGCCTGCGCCAGCATCTGCCCATGGATCTGGCCCAGCGCATCGAGATGCCGCAAATCCCCGAAGAGGCCAAGCCGGATATCGAGCGGATTCAGGCCCTGTGGAATGACTGCCGGACCCGCTATGGCGCCGGGGGAGACTTCCTGTTCGGCCGCTGGAGCATCGCCGACGCCATGTATGCGCCGGTGGCGACCCGCTTCCATACTTATGGCGTGGCGCTGGACCCGGTGTCCCAGGCCTATGTCGATGCAACGATGGCCTTGCCGGCCCTGCAAGAATGGATCGCCGCCGCACAGGATGATGCGTAGGCGGAACTCGCCCTATCCCTCACCCCCGGCCCCTCTCCCGTAAGCGGGAGAGGGGAGGGAGTAGGAAGAAAAGCCCCTCTCCCGCTTACGGGAGAGGGGTTTGGGGTGAGGGGGAAACCAGGGAACGTCCGAGATCAGCTCGTCCCCAGTACCAGCACCCTCTATCACCAGCGCCCATTGCGGGCGCGGCCAAGGGCGCGGATGCGCCCGCCCGGCGAGGGACTTTACGGCGAAGCCGGAATAACAAACCCGCGGATGCGCCCGCCCGGCGAGGGACTTTACGGCGAAGCCGGAATAACAAACCCGCGGATGCGCCCGCCCGGCGAGGGACTTTACGGCGAAGCCGGGAAAACAAATCCTAACTTCTAAAGCTTTCCGGGTCTTCGATGCCGCGCTCGTTGGCTTCGGCGTCGAAGGCAGCGCGGTAGAGCGGCAGGGCGCGGGTCTTGAGGATCTCTTTGCCGCTGCGGCTGTCGATATAGGTTTCCTTCTGCACCAGCGGATGGGCTTCGCTGTTGGGGCAGGCTTCGGATTCTGCGATCAGCGCTTTGATCTGGGCGGTCAGGCCGGCGATGTGGCAGGCATCCAGGTCGGCTTCGTGCTGCAGGTCGGCGACCTCGGCCTTCAAGCCTTCGATCTCGCGGCGTAGTTCATCCAGCTCCATCTCGGCCATGAAATCGTTCTGGGTCATGCTGCGGCTCCTGCCAGGAATTCGGGTCGGCAGTCGTAGCACGGCTGATCCGCCGCCGCAAAGCGCTTTGCCGAACGCGGGAACTGCCGTAACGTGAGGGCCGGTTGACCGGGAACAAGACCGTGAAGGCGCGCGAGAAAACTTTTTCCAAAGATGCAGTGATCTTCGCCGAGGGCGACGAGGCGGATTACGTCTATGTCGTCACCAGCGGCTGCATCGAATTGTCGAAGCAGGGAGCGGACGGACCGGCCACCTTGGCGCTGCTGGGGCCGCAGGACCTGTTCGGCGAAGTCGGCCCCTATGACGAAAGCCCGCGCAACGTCACCGCCCGCGCCTTGGAAAAGACCCGCGTACGGATGATCGCCAAGGATCAGTTCCGTGCCTGGATCGCCGAGGAACCCGATGCCGCCATGCGCATCATCGCCACCCTGGTCGAGCGCCTGCGCGCCGCCGACGAGATGATCGCCAAGCTGGGCGGCGTCGGTCTGGCCGACGAGGCCCGCAAGACCGTCTCTTCCGGCAATGACTCCGACCAGCCCAAGCGCATGGGCTTCGTCGATGCCCTGAAGACCCTGCTGTTCCGCAAGAAGGACGGCCTTGCCGATGGCGGCGACGGGCCGGTGCCGTCGTTCCAGGTGGGCGTCTGCACGGTCAATAACGATGTCGACGGCGCCTGGAGCCGGGCCTTGGCCTCTCTGCTGGAAGGCAAGCAGGGCGTGGCCGCCCGGGTGCTGCCGGTCAATCTGCATATCGATCACGGCGCCGATCAGGCCCAGGCCCAGGCCGCCGTGTCCCGTGCCCGCCAAGTGCTGGCCCGCGAGGAAAATCTGGACCTGCTGGTCTGGGGCGATGTCCACGAGGAAGGCTTCACGCTGTGGTTCACGCCGGTGGGGCCGGTGGATGAGGACCGGCTGGGCAGCTTTGGGCCATTCTTCTCGCTGGATCTGTCGGGCGGGCTAGAGCCGCCGGTGGCGGAAATCTTCCATCTGGCGGTGCTGGCGGCCATCGAGCCGATCAATGAAGGCCAACGGGTGCTTCAGCGCCTGTGCCTGCCCTCGGCCCTGCAACTGCTGCCGCCTTTCCCGGAAGGGCTGTCGGTGCAGTGGAGCCTGGAGCAGCAGCGCACGGCGCTGATCTGCTATGGCCATGCCCTCAGCACCCTGGCCGGCTGGGAGACCGATCCGAAATTCTATGACCGCGCCGCCGAAGCCTATCGCGCCGCCCTGATGCGGCTGGCGCCCGAGCAGGCCCAAGGGCTGGACGAGGCGCTGGGGCATAAATATCTGGCCGGCGCCGCCATGGCCGCCAGCGATCGCCGCCAAGACACGGCCTTCCTGGAATATGCGGTGGGCGAGTACCGGGTGGCGGTGGAATGCCTGTTCAAGGGAGCCTATCCCCTGGAATGGGCGGCGGCGCAGAACAGGCTGGGGCAGGGGCTCTATAAGCTCGATCTGCGCACCGGCCAGTCCGAGCTTCTGAAGGAATCGCTGGCGGCCTTCCAGGCGGCTCTGACGGTCTATACCCGTACCGAAAACCCCACCCGCTGGGCCGATGTGATGAACAATCTGGCCCAGGTGCTTCAGGTCTATGGCGATCAGGCCAAGAATCCCGATGTGCTGCAACGGGCGGTGGAGGCCTGTCGGGCGGCTTTGGAAATCCGTACCCGCGACCGCTTCCCCTATGGCTTCGCCGCCAGCCAGAACACCCTGGGGACGGCGCTGTTCCTGCTGGATAAGCATAGCAAATCCTCGGACCATCTGGATCAGGCCAAGGCGGCCTATTCCGCCGCCCTTGATGTCTATCGCTCGCTGGGCGCCACCCGTCAGGCCCAGGTCACGGAAAAGAACCTGAGCCACATCCAGAAGCAAGGCGGCAAGAAAGCCAGCCCTGACCGCAAACTGGCCGACCCCAACTGGGCGGGCGAGGATTGACGCATACAGCGGGGCGCAGGCCCCCTACATGCCAAAAAGATTCTCGGCGCTGGTCGACATGGCGGCATCGGCGTTGTCAATTTGCTGCATAATTTCTGTCAGATCATCCGGGTTTTTTCCCCACTCACGGAAAGCTTGTTGTGCGGCTGTCATCATTTCATGGTGAATACCTGCCGAGCGTGCCGCTTTATGGGAGATCGCCGCGTCGAGGGCGATATTCGTATCATCCGCGCTATTGGCACTTTTCGCAGCATTTTCCGACCCCGCCATCGGAGTCAGATTTTCAACATCGTGATAATATAGCCTAGCTGCATATAGCGTATAGCTGTTGCCGTCGCTTGTAATGTATCCATTATTATATAGTTCTGTTAATTGGTCTTTGTTGTAGACTGTGGTTGGTTTTTTGTTTAGCTCGGCCGATATATTTTTCCATGGAACTTTGTGGTCAATTTGAATCGCATTTGTGGGCAGGACGACACCGGAGCTTCCGCTGGTTTGGACGAACCACATATCGGTCGTTTGGTTGAAGTGGCCATGCCATTCATTTTCAACCATTTTCATCTTAAACGCAGTGCTGAAGTCGACCGGTCTATAGTCACCGGAATAAGCGACAGTCTTTGATTTTCCCTGAGGATTGTAATAGCCATGGGTATCCGCTAAGCCGTTTGGCGGAAGCGCATATTGAACAATGGCTTGGCCTTGCGCCATTGATGGTGACGTCGCAGGAGTAAATGACGTCATCTGGGCCGCCTTGTTGCCCATGGCGGTGGCTTCGGCTTCTAGGCCCTTGTCGTCATTGACCGGCAGGCCGTTGGTCTGGGTGGTCGGCTTGACGCGGCCTTGGGCCTGCTGGGCGACGTGCCAGGCTTCGTGGGGCAGGTGATGTTCCTGGCCGCTGGCCACATGGATGTCCTTGCCCTGGGTATAGGCATAGGCCTGGACCTGCGCCGGTTTGGGCGAGTTGTAATGCACCCGCACATCCTTCAGGCTGACGCCCGACAGCGACTCGACCCCCTGGGCCAATTGCTGCGGCATGCCGCCCGAGGTGCGCCGATCCACCAATTGCCGGGTCGCGCTGGCGTCGGTACGTTGGTCCTGAAGCTGTGCCGCCTTATCCGACGCGGCGTGCTCTCGCGACTGGCTCGACGGAGCAGAATGAGTTTTTGCTGCGAATTCGCTCATGGCGGTCACCGATAGTTCAGTTGCAGGCTTTTGTTGTCCTTGGCCAGTTCCCGACGCAAGGCCTGCATCAGGCTGTCCTGGCCGATGGTGGTTTTGCCGCGGGCGGCGGCGCTCAGGGCGCAGCTGCGCAGCACATTGATGATGCTGCCGCCCGAGATTTCGAACTGCGCGGCGATCTCGGGAAGCTGGATATCGGGTTCAAGCTCCAGGCTGCCCTCGAAGGCATTCCGCCATAGCTGCAGCCGCTCTTGCTGGTTGGGCATGTTGAAATGCAGCATGGCCTGGAAGCGCCGGGTGAAGGCCTCGTCCATATTGGTCTTCAGATTGGTGGCCAGGATGACGACGCCGGGGAAGTCCTCGATCCTTTGTAGCAGATAGGCGGTCTGCTGGTTGGCGTGGCGGTCGTTGGAGCTGGTGGCGCTGCTGCGCTTGCCGAACAGGGAGTCGGCTTCGTCGAAGAACAGGATCCAATCGCGATATTGCGCCACGTCGAAAACCCGCCCCAGGTTCTTTTCTGTCTCGCCGATATATTTCGACACCACCATCGAGGCATCGATGCGATAGACCTCGCGCCCCATGCTTTTGCCCAGCAGGCAGGTGGACAGGGTCTTGCCGGTGCCGGGCGGGCCGAAAAAGACGGCGCGGTAGCCGGGCTTGATCTTGCCGTCCAGCTTATAGTCCCGCATCACGCTTTGGCCATGCTGGATCCAGTGGCGGATTTCCTCGAGCTGAAGCCGGACATGCGGGTCCAGTACCAGATCGCTCCAGTCCTGGCGGCAGCTGATGGGATGGGCGGGGAAGTCGCTTTCCCGTTCGGGGCGGGCGCGTTCGCCGGTCAGCAGATATTGCAGCCATTGCTCGGACAGCCTGAGCGGAGCGGCAATGCGGGGCGATTGTTCGGTCTCGGGCTCCAGGCGCAACAGCTGTTCCCGCATCAGGCGGCTGTCGGGCGTGGTCAGGCGGTGATAATCGTTCCAAGCCGACGGCTGGTTGGCGCTGAGAAGAAAGGCCAGGGTCTGGCCGCTGGGCAGGAATCCGCGATGACGGCTGTCGATAACGCCGCCGAATTCGGTAAAGGGTCGGCCGGTGCGGTTGCTGTCCATCAGCAGCATATCCAGCGCCTCGGGCCGCAGATGCGGGGCCAGGGCCAGGGCCAGGGCCAGCCGCTCGGGCGGCGCCAGGGACCAGTCCGCGATCAGCGCCCCCAGGGCGGTGTCCGAGGGCTGCGCGGGGGGAGGAAAATCGTTCAGACCCTGGGCGCCGCGGCTGCCTTCAAGATAATGCTCGACTTGGCGTTCCAGCACCTGCTTCAGCCAATGCAGCTCGGACTGCAGGGCCTTCAGATTGCTGGGGCTGTCCCTCATGGCACCGGCTCATACAGGGTCCAGACCTGATTGTGATTGCCGCCGCTGGCCTTTTGCCAGATATGGCAACTGCTGCCGGGATCGGCGATGCCGGTGCTGTCCAGCTGATAGGGGCCGAGATGCGGTCCTTGCCGGAAGCAAAGATCGATGCCGACATTCTCCAGGCTATGGCCGCCGTCCTCGGGCTTTTCCGAGATGACCCAAAGCTGGGTCTGGCGGTGAGGGATATCTTCATTGAGAAAGACAAGGCAGCCGTCGGCAGTGGGAAAACCCGGCGTGCCGGCGCTCAAATAGGGCGGATTGACGTCCAGGCAGTAGCGGGTCGGCTTCTCGTGCTCATCCAGAAGATAGATGCGGCCGCCTTCTTGTTTCTGCATCCAGACATTGCGGCCGTTGTTGGTGTGGTGGGGCTGCTTTTGGATCAGGACATTGCTGCCGGCGACGGGCGTCTCCAGGGCCATGCCCGACCAAAGCAGTTGGAACGGCTTGCCGATGAGGGCGTGCGGCATCATCTTCTCCCACTGATCAAGGCGCTCAGGCGTCAGCGTCAGCCCGTCGCATCGAATTCCCACATCAACTTTTAGCAGTTAAAGACATATTCGGCCACATCCATGAGGGTGTGTGGTATGGTTTTAGCATCGTAATGAGGGATTGTGTTGGGAGGGCTGTGTCATGAAATTGTTGAGCTTGGTGATGTTCTGTGGTCTGGCGGCGGCTCCGCTGGCGGTGCCGTCCGTGGGCTGGGCCGACGAATGCGACAACGCCACCACTCAGGCCGCCATGACCAGTTGCATCATCAAGGTCTATCAGCGGGAAGATGCCGCCCTGGCCCAGACCCTGAAGGCGCTGCAAGCCAAGACCGCGCCGGCCAATCAGGCCGCCCTGACCGAGGCGCAGAACGCCTGGATCAAATATCGCGATCTGCATTGCAAGTTCGCCGCCGGCAAGAATGACGGCGGGTCGATCTATACGACCGTGCTGGATGCCTGCCTGACCGAGCAGACCAAGGCCCGCAACGCGGCCTTGAAGTCGGTGCTGGAGCTGAATTAAGGCGCCAAGGGTTAGAGGGCCAAGGATTAGGGAGCTAGGGATTCCTTGGCCTGACGCAGGCTGCGCAGCTCGATGGCGGCGGGGAGCCATTCCTTCAGCACGCTTTCCAGAACCGGCAGCGACACCGGCTTCAGCAGATAGTCCTGCATGCCGTGCTTCAGGCATGAGGCGGCTGTTTCCGGCAGGGCATCGGCGGTCAGGGCCAGGATCGGGGCCGGTTCGCGGCGGTCTTCTTGTTCCTGGCGGCGGATGGCCTGAGCCAGCTCGAAGCCATCCAGGCGCGGCATATGCAGGTCGGTCAGCACCAGCCCATAGACCCCGCCGCGATAACGATCCAGGGCCAGTTGCCCATCGCTGGCGATGTCATAGACGATGCCCAGCCGGTCCAGCATGCGCGACAGAGTCAGGCGGTTGACGCCGTTATCCTCGGCCACCAGCACCATGGCATTGGCCCGCTCGGCCCGAACCCGCTCGGGCGGCGTCCAGGCCTGGGGGGCGGGGGCGCCGGCGGCGATCTCGGCTACCGGACGGCCGTTCAGCCGCAGCACCGCCCGCACCAGTTCCTCGGCCCGCACCGGCTTGCGCAGAATATTTCCGCTCAGCTCGTCGGTTTCCAACCGGTGGAAATAATGCAGGCTAAGGGCCGGAAGATCGGAATCCACCACCACATCGTCGCAGATCAGGCTTTCCGCCTCGTCCAGGCTGTCGGTGATCAGGGCGCCCTCGGCGGCGAGGATACGCTCCAGGGCAAGGCGCTGCAGACGGGTGGCGCAAAGCACGCCGATCTTCAGCCCCTTGAGGCGCGGCGTGACGACTTCGGCCAGGGGCAGCGGCGACAGGGGCGCCAGCACGGTGAAGCGGCTGCCTTCGCCCAGGCGGGTCTGGACGCTTAGGGAGCCGCCCATCAATTCGGTCAGATGCTTGCTGATGGACAGGCCCAGACCGCAACCTCCCCGGCTGCGGCCCAGCTTTTCATGGGCGACGGCGAAGGGGGTGAACAGCTTGGGCAGAATGTCGGCAGGAATGCCGGGGCCGGTATCCTCGATACGGAACTGGATCATCTCGGCCAGCGGCTCGACGGACAGCCGGATATAGCCGCGCTCGGTCATGCGGGCGGCATTGTTCAGAAGATTGGTCAGGATCTGGCGCAGCTTCTGACCATCGCCCTGCATGCGGCGGGGCAGGGCGGGGTCGATGTCGAGAATGATTTCGACGCCCCGCTCGGCGCTGCGGGGCGCGATGATCTCGGCGGTTTCCTCGACCAGCTGGCGCAGGACGAAGGGACGGCTGTCCACCAGCATTTGCCCGGCTTCGATCTTGCTGAAATCCAGCACGTCATCCACCACCCCCAACAGCGACTCGGCGCTGTGGCGGATCACCGCCAGCATGCCGCTCTGCTCCAGCCCCAGCTGGGTCTTGGACAGCATGTCGGCCATGTTGGAGATGCCGCTCAAGGGGGTGCGGACATCATGGCCGACCATAGCCAGGATGTCGGACTTGATGCTGTTGGCGGCTTCGGCCTCGGCCTTGGCGCGGGTCAGTTCACTTTCCGCCCGGACATGGCGCGACACATCATGGAAGGCGGCCAGCACCGCGGCATGGCCGTCGAACTCCAGGGGAATGGCGGCGACGGTGCTCCAGAACGAGCGGCCATCGGGATCGCGCATGGGTATTTCGCGGTCACGCACCGGGCCATGGCGATGAACCTCGCTGGCCAGGGCGGTCAGATCCACCGGATCGGCAAAGCCCGAGGCGCTGGGGCCCAGCAATTCCTGAGCACGGGCATTGCAGAACAGGGGCCGGCCATCCTGGGGCGAGAGCACCATCAGGGGCATGGGGGCGGATTCGACGATCCGGCGCATGCTCTGTTCGCCATCACGCAGCTGATGGGTCAGCCGCTCATTGTCCAGGCGCAGGCGGATGGTGTCGCGCAGCACCCGCGACGAATGGCGGGTCAGCAGGGCGACGATCACTACGAAGGCCAGGCCGAGAAGCGCCAGCTCCCGCCCGGCCATGCCTCCGGTCAGCAGAAAGCGCAGGATAAAGCCACCCATGGCCGGCACCACGAAGGCAAGCTGGGCCGGGGGGTAAGAGGCCAGATTGGCCGATGCGCCGGCCGACAGACCGGTCAGGACGATAGCGATGAAATAGAGATGGTCGGCGTCGCCAGGGCTGTAGGCCAGGGCGCCATAGAGGCACCACATCAGGCCCGAGGCCAGGGTGCTCAGGCAAAAAGCGATGCCCCAGCCTTGGGCAGGCTTGCTGCCGGCATGATCGCGCTGATGCCAGAAAAGCCGCAGGGTCGCCAGACGCAAGATGGTCATGACGGCATAAAGCCCAATCCAGCCGCCGATCCAGGCGCGATCCTGGCCCCATTCTTTCAGGGTCACCAAGATGGCCAAGGCTTGGCCGGAAAGAATTGTAAAGGGCAGCTGTCGGGCCAGCACGACCAATTGCTCGGCCATGATGGCTTTTCGTTCGCTCATGCCCATCCTGTAAACCCATCCCTGACGTGACAGAACGCTAATCTAGTGTCCGCCTGAACAGTCTGGAATGAAAGCAAAAAACAAAAACGCCGACCCAAAGGCCGGCGTTTTCGCGGATAAGCTGTCGGTTCCGCTTAGCGGGCGAACACCTGAACTTCGCCATTGCTGGCGGTAGCGGCGGAGCTCTGCGACATGCGGATGCGCTCGTTGGGCAGACCCAGCTGGGTCAGCGACCGAGCCACCGACTGGGCGTTGCGCAGGGACTGAGACTCGCCCATCGAGTTCGAATTGGTGGCAACCACCTCGAACACGGCGTTGGGGCGGCGGTCCATGGCGCCCTTGACGGCGGTATAGAGCGCGTCTTCGTAATTCACATTCGGACGGTCGAAGCGGATGACCACCAGCGGACGCTCGGGGCCATTGGCGGCCTGACCGAAGCTGGTGGGCTGAGCGGCCAGAGGGGCGGCAACCGGAGCCGAGGTCGGCTGCAGCATGGGATAGCTGTTGGGCGCCATCAGGCTGGTGCCGAAGCGGCTGCCCGACAGCGACGAGCCGTAGAGCTGGCCGTTCTTGACCGCCACCGCCAGGGTGTTCAGATCCGAATGCTCGTTGTTCAGATACTGCTGCTGGCGCTGGGAGTCGGCCGACAGCTCGGTCAGCAGACGCTCGATCAGCACGGTGGTGGCGGCGGTTTCGTCTTCCAGCACGCGCAGCTGACGGTGATCCTCGTCCACCGCGCCCGACAGGGTGCGGGCGGCGCGGACGCTTTGCAGCAGATAGCCAGCCAGGCTGGAGGTGGAGGCCACCTCGCCGGTCAGGCGGTTCATGTTCAGCACATCTTCGTTGATGCGGTCCAGCTCGCCCTGGGCGTCGTTCCACTGCTTGACCAGCACCGGATTGCCGGGCGTGGTGCCGATTTGCAGGCGGGCCTGCATGGCGGCGACGGTGCCGTGGAAGCGCTGGGAGTCCTGAACGGTCTGATTGCGGATGGCCAGCATCTGCTGGTTCTGCTGCGACAGCGTGTTCTGCAGCTGGGTCAGGTCGCCACGCAGGGACGAAACCTTGACGCCGACGCTGGTGCCGGTCGACGAGGCGTCGGACACCGCGGGCGGCATATAGTTGGTCCTGTCGTCCGACAGCGGCTTGCTGCTGACCTGCGTCGGGGCGGCAACGGCCGTGGCGTTGCCGCCATCGGTGCTGTCATCCGAGCTCAGGGACGGGAACAGGGAGTCGTCGACGAACGAGCATCCGCCGAGAAGAAGGGCCGCGGCCAACGCGGCGGTGTGGATCTTACGAAAGGCCATCGGGCTGGGCACCTTGACTCGCGAGTTGTTATTATCCGGCCGGATAAAAATGCGCTCCAATGCTTCGGGAAAATACGAAACCCTGCTTCCCCCAAGCGGAATCTGGCCGGAGTTTACCCAAACCCGCATCCCCCTACAAGTCGCTTTTCACCCAGCCTTGGTAGGGTGAATCAAAGAAATATCCAAATAGCGATTTTTTTGTCTTGCAGGGGGGCGGGAGAGTGAGTATGTTCCGCGACCTCGACGCCGGTGAACAACATGTGACCCGATGTCAGATGCGCCCGTAGCTCAATTGGATAGAGCATCAGACTACGAATCTGAGGGTTGGAAGTTCGAGTCTTTCCGGGCGCGCCATTGAAGGCCCCAGCGGTAAACCGCTGGGGCCTTCGCCGTTTCTGGGCCGTCACACGCTGACGGCATCCAGCAGCATATTCTTAAACAGCTTCAGGAACTGCTGGTCGAGATGCTGCCCCATTTCGTCGGTCATGATGCCGATGGCTTTTTCCGAGGGCATCGGCGGCTTGTAGACGCGGCGGTCGGTCAGGGCGCTGAAGACATCGACGATGGCCGCCATGCGCGCCAGTTCGTTGAGTTCGCGCCCCTTCAGGCCATTGGGATAGCCGTCGCCGCTGATCTTTTCGTGATGCTGCTCGGCGATATCGACCACCAGCCGGGGCACTTCGGCATTGCTGCGCAGGATGCGGACGGTTTCGGGGACATGCCCCTTCATGATGCCGAATTCGCTGTCATCCAACCGTCCGGGCTTGTTCAGGATGTCGTGGGGGATGGTCATCTTTCCGATGTCGTGCAGCAGTCCGCCGCTGGCCAGCACCAGCAGATCGTCGCCCTTGACCCCGGCAGCGGTGCCGAACAGCGACAGCAAGGTCGCCACCCGCATGCTGTGGGAATAGGAATAGTTGTCGTGGTCCTTCACCCCGTTCAGGATGCCTTTGTACTCGTTCTTCTGCACGGCCTCGATCAAGGGGGAACAGGCATCGCTGACGGCGCCGAAGGGCAGGGTCTCGCCGCTGGCGATCACGTCGGCGATATCGTTGAAGGCCTCGACCGTTCCTTTCAGCGCCGTGCTTTGCAAGATTGGCAGAGCCTCCCACTTTTTCTCGATGCTGGCATTCAGCTGGGTCGAGATGGCGCGAATCAGGGAGCTGCGTCGATAGGGCTTCACCAGATAGGCGTCCGCTCCCTGGGCCATGGCCGCATTGATTACATCGCTATCGGCGCGCTCGGCGATGAACAGCACCGGCGTGTGGCTTAGGGCGCTGACCTGCCGCAGGGCCTTGATAAAGCGCAGACCGGCCTGAGCTCCCACCTTGTCGCCGACAAGGATCAGCCCGGGCGGGTTTAGGCTCAGCGCCGCCAGCGCATTGGTGCCGTCGGCATAGCTGGAGATGGCATAGAACGACAGCAGCGCCTCGGCAATCTGCTGGCTGTGCCGGATATTGGCATCCACCACCGCCACCGAATGTCGGCGAATGCCGGCGGGCTGCCCTGTCGCAAATGAAGTCGCCTCACTCTCGTGATGCTGTCGAGTTGTCGCCCCGTCTCTCTGGACGCTGATCGTCGCCATGCCTTTGTCCTCTTCCCCAGACAATGCATGGAATTATTCAGCAGGGGCGCCTTCGCCAACAATTACCCATGCTGGCGAGAGGTGTGCAACCTATGGATGTTATTGCTGGGGCTGAGGCATATCACTCTGCCGAGCAAAGGCCACCGCCTCAAGTCGGCTGCTGACGCCGAATTTGCGCAAGATCTCGGAGATATGGGCCTTCACGGTGTTGGGCGAGATCTCCAGCAGCTTGGCGATTTCCTTGTTGGCCTTGCCGGATACCAGCAGATTCAGCACCTCGGCCTGCTTGTCGGTTAAGGGCTGCCCCAGGGGGTGCCCCATGCTTGCCGCGAGATCGGCGCCGGTCTCGGAATGCTCGTGGAAACACCGGCCGCCATTGAGCACGATGCGGATATTGCCGGCCATCTTGTCCGGGGCCCAGCGCTTATCGATCAGCCCCGAAGCGCCGCAGAGATGGACGGACCGCACCGTCTCGGGGTCGCCCTGGCCGGTGACGACGATGATGGGGCGGCCGTTGTTGCGGGCGATGAGATCGATGAGCCCTGACATGCCATTGACGCCGGGCATCATCAGATCGACCAGGATCAGGTCAAAAACCTGCTGATCCATGACGGCGGCGGCGCTGGCATAGTCTTCGGCTTCATGGATGGTGGCATCAAGGGCGATCGTCCCGACGATTCCACGCAATGCGGCGCGAAACAGCGGGTGGTCATCGGCAATCAACACCTTCAGCCCAGACATGCAGAAGCGTCCTTGCTTGCAGAAAATTCAAAATCTCTTATACGCAAGCTTAAGGATTCCGCCAAAGCATATTGCCGTAAGGGTTATTCGGCGAGCGGCCCGATCGCCTTCAGGCTTTCCGCCAGCAGCGGTTCCAGCTCGGCCGCCATTTGCCGGCAGGCCGCGATGTTTCCGCTTTTCAGCCGCGCTTCCATGGTCGCGGCAAGATCGCTGAGGGCGCTCGCCCCCAAAGTCGCCGACATGGATTTCAGATCATGCAGTTGGCGCAGGGCTTGTTCGCTTCCATCCGGACGGGTGAGGGCCGCCGTGATGGCGGTGATGGCGTGGGGGGCTTCGCGGCAGAAGATGTCCAGCACCTCTTGCGCCCGCTCGGCGCCCATGAAGGTCACCAATTCGGTCCAGCGCTCCGTTTCGATGCCATCCCAGGGAAGCGTCGCGGCTACGGTGACTCGCTGGGGCAAAAGCGCGGCAATGGCCGCCGACAGAGCCTGGGGGTCGATGGGCTTTGCCACATGGCCGTTCATGCCGGCCTCAAGGCAGCGGCGGGCATCGTCGGACATGGCATTGGCGGTCAGCGCCAGAATCGGCAGCTGTCCAGCAGGGCCGGGCAGGGCGCGGATGCGGCGGGTGGCCTCCAGACCATCCATTTCCGGCATCTGCATATCCATCAGCACGATATCGAACTGGCCGGCTTGGACCGCCTCGACCGCCTCGCGGCCATTGGCCACCATGGTGGTCTGATGCCCATGGGCCTGCAGATAGCCAAGGATGACGATCTGGTTGACTTCGTTATCCTCGGCCACCAGGACCGTCAGCGGCTGCAGGGCGATCTTGCTCGGCGCGGATGCGCCTTGCGCTTCCGGCAGCTGTCCCAGTGCCGGCCTGAGCGGCAGTTCCAAGCTGAAGGTGCTGCCCTGGCCCGGCTGGCTTCGCACCGTGATGTCGCCATCCATCAATTGCGCCAAACTGCGGGAAATCGGCAGGCCCAGGCCGGTGCCGCCAAAGCGGCGGGAGATGCTGTCATCCGCTTGGGTGAACTGGTCGAACAACGTCTCGATCTGCGACGGCGCGATGCCGATGCCGCTGTCGCGGACGGCAAAGACCAGCCGTGATCCCTCTTCGCTCAGCCCGACGGCCAGCGTTACCTGCCCCTGTTCGGTGAATTTGACGGCATTGCCCAGCAGGTTGAAGAGGATCTGGCGCAGCCGGGTCGGATCGCCGCGTAGGGCGCTTGGCACCTCTGGGGCGACCTCCAGGGTCAGCTCCAGGCCCTTTTCCCTGGCCCGCATGGACATCAGATCGCTGACCGATTTCACCAGCGCCAGCAGATCGAAGTCGATGTCTTCCAGCGACAGCTTGCGGGCCTCGAGCTTCGAGATGTCGAGAATGTCGTCGATGATGGCCAGCAGCGCCTCGCCCGAGTCGCGGATCATGGCGACATGGCGGCGAATGGCGGGGGCCAGGGTCTGTTCCAAGAGCAGACGCGTCAGGCCTATGATGCCGTTCATCGGCGTGCGGATTTCGTGGCTCATGGTCGCCAGGAAGGTCGATTTGGCGCGGCTGGCCGCCTCGGCTTGCTCTTTTGCCTGCCGCGCCTCTTCCTCGCCGGCCAGGGCGCGGCTGCGCTCGGCCTCCAGCTCGGCGGTGCGGGCCGCGACTTCACGCATCAAGAGCTGCTCGCGGCGGCGGTAATAGGCGGTGCGGGCAAAGATCAGGGCCAGCAAAGCCGCCAAGACCCCGGCGCCGCTCAAGCCTTGGAACCAGAGGGTCTGATGCCAGCGCGGCTCCACCCGGAAGGCCAGGGTCAGCGGCGTCTCGTTCCAGAGCCCCGAGCTGTTGGCGGCGCGCAGCTGCAAGTGATAAAGGCCGGGCGACAGATTGGTGTAGGTGACGGTCCGGTGGCTGGCGTCGGTGGTCTGCCAATCCCGGTCGACGCCTTCCAGCCGGCTGGCATAGCGCAGGCGTTCCGGGGCCGTGTAATCCAGGGCGGCGAAATCGACCTGGAAATTCTGCTCGGCGGCGGGGACGGCGATTTCGTCGCTCTTGGGAACGACGCGGCCACCGACGCGGATCTCGGTGGCGACGACCGGCGGAGCGAAGGCCCAATGGCTGACCGGTCCCGGCTCGACCACGGTCATGCCGCTGAAGCCGCCCAGGGCGACCGCGCCATCGGCCAAACGCACCCCAGAGCCTTGCCAATAGGTTTGAATCCGCGCCCCATCCGCCGGGCCGGGGGAGCGTGCGGCCAAGCTGTGGCTGTCGATCAGCGCCAAGCCGCCGCCCGTGCTGACCACCATGCTATCGGCATTGTTGGCGACGATGGATAAAACCGTGGCGTTGGGCAGGCCTTGGCCGGTGCCGATGCGCCTTACATGCAGGGCCTGATCGTCGGCGCTTTCCACCACCGCGATACCGTTGGAGGTGCCAATCCACAGCCGCCCCAAGCCATCCTCGGTGATGGTGGTGATCAGGTCGCTGGGCAGGCCGTCCGGACTGGCGGGGTCGCGAAGGAAATGGTGGAAGCTGCGGGACTCCGGGTCATCCAGCCGGCTCAATCCCCGTTCCGTGCCGATCCAGAGGCGGTTGCGGCGGTCTTGATAGAGCGAGATGACGCTGTTGTCGCCCAGGCTGGCCGGGTCGGCTTTGTCCCGCACATAAAACTGGGCTTGGCCGGTGGCCGGATCGACGCGGGCCAGCCCCTTGTCGCCGCCGACCCACAGCCAGGGCTTGGCATAGAGCAGGGCGCGGATAATCATATTGCCGGCCGCCGGCACCGGAACGGCCTGCTGCATACGGGCGTCGATGCGATAGACCCCCGAGGTCAGCCCGGCCCACAGGGTTCCATCCGGGGTTTCGGTCACGGCCTGAATGCGGTCCGCCGGCAAGCCCGAGGGAGCCGGATGGGACAGCCGCATCTTACCGCCCTGCGGCGTGATGCGGGCCAAGCCGCCGATCCGCAGCCCAAGCCAAGCGCCGCCATCCGCCGCCGCGCCAAGGCTGCGGACATCCTCTTCGGCCAAGCTGTCGCCGGTGGCGGTGGATACCGTATGGATATTGCCCGGCACCGGCAGAGTGCGGTCGACGCCACGCTGGCTGGCGACCCAGACCATGCCGGATCGATCCAGCAGCAGATCGGTGATGGCATTGTCGCGCAGGCTTTCGCTATTGGCCGGATCATGCAGCAGACGGCTTGCCGCGCTATCACCGTCCTTCACCTGAAGAATGCCATCCCCGAACGCGCCGATCCAAAGGGTGCCGGGCAGCGGCTCGGTCATGGCGGTGATCTTGTGGCCCAGCGGAGCGATGCGGCTATCCAGCCGCACTTGCTGGCTGCTCGGATCGACCTGTCCGACGCGGCCTCTTTGCGTGCCGAACCAGAGGACGCCCTTGGCGTCTTGGAACAGGGTGGAGATGACGTCGCCGCGCAGTTCGTCGGGCAGGGGCAATGCGGTGAATGGCTCGTTTCCGCGCCGCCGGAGCAATCCCCGATCGGTACCCAGCCAGGCCTGACCATCATGGTCGAACAACAGGCTGCCGATGGTCAGACCGGCCCAGCCCATCTTGCGGGCGTCTTCGTGCTGCCAGGTGCCGCTGGCGAGATCAAGGCGGCGCAGATCGTGATGACCGACCAGCCATATGCCGCCGGCATCGTCGGGGATGAGATGCAGCGGCCTTCCCTGGTCGCCGACGGGGTCGGGGGCGGTGATGAAGCGGTCCTGCTCGGCGTCATAGCGGGCCACGCTGCCCGATCCGGTTCCCAGCCAGATGCGCCCCTGCGGGTCGGTGATCAATATTTGAACGACATTCTCGGGCAGGGAATAGGGATTGCTGTCGTCATGGCGGAAGACGCGCATCTGATAGCCGTCCCAGCGGGCGATCCCACCGGGCGTGGCCATCCAGACGAACCCGTCACGGTCCTGGGCCAAGGCAAAGGCGATGGGATAGGGCAGCCCGTCGCGCGGCGACAGATGGCTGAAGGACAGATGCGAAATATCGCCCCATGGGTCCGAGGCGGCCAAGGCGGGACTGACGAGCGTAAGCCACAATGCGGCGGCGATACTGCCGATGCAACGCATGAGAAACGGCTTCCAGCCCGAAATCACGTTGCCTCTCCTGATTTTGCGGCGAACAGGCTTGCCCATAATGGAACGGTTCGCAAGGGCTCAATGCAAGGCTCGGTATGCAAAGGGGCGGATATAAGCCGATATATATAGTCCGCTTGGATACCCGCTGCAGATTCTTGCGTGTTTCCGTCGCTATTCATCTCGTTCGCCCATGGCGGCGAAGGGCCACGTAATCGTGTCCCCCAGTGATGAGAGCATCGCAACCAAAGGAGCTGCGACAATCATTGTGGCCGTAGCTGCTCAAATCCTGGGCGAGTGTCTAAAGTGAGTGATCTTTTGTGTCTAATTTGAGCAGACCCTCAGTTCATCCCTATGATTAATGTCAATCTAGTCTCGCATATGGGGTGTGCGTGGACTTTTGCCGGTTTGGCAAGCGAATGACGGTCACAAGGCTGGCGCGATTGAGCGCCCTGCCCGCTACAGAGGGATTCGGGGGACAATGATGTTTACGGCACGCTCCGCACGATGCATGACGCCTGTGACGACTGACGCCGCCCCGATGTGGCAAGGCCCCGCCCTTCGCCGTGTGATGCTGACGAGTGTCGCCCTGTCCGCGCTGATGAGCGGCGGAGTTGCCGGGGCCGGTGCGACGGAATGCGCCACCAGCATTACGACGGAATGCGCGATCACGACGACGACCAACAGTGATTACTCCGTCGGATCGGCGATCACCGGTAGCGCGAACAATAGTCTGATCACGAATCAGGGCACCATCAACAGCCTGACCAATAGCGGCAGCATTATTGGCGGATCAAGCGGTAAGGGTGTCGATAACTCGGGCACGATCGGGTCGCTGGTCAATCAGGCCGGTAAAAATATCACAGGTCCCTATATCGCGATTTTTAACAATGGCGGCAGCATCACGACTCTGAGCAATGCCGGCACCATCAACAGCAGCAGCACGGGTCAAATCGGCGTCTATACGGGGAGCGGCACCATTAGCACGCTCACCAATACGGGCACCATTTATGGCTCGACGCGCGGTGTTTATGTCGATCAAAACGCGGCGATTGGCAGCATCGCCAACAGCGGCAGCATTTTCGGCGGCAATAACGGAGCCATTCAGGTCTATAACAGCACCTCGTCGATTGGCACCCTGAGCAATTCCGGCCTGATCAGCAACGCGACCAACTACGCGATCGCGGACGGCGGCACCATCAGCACGCTGACCAACACGAGTACCGGCACCATCAGGGCAACCAACACCGATGCGATCAATGTCTCTCGGTTTATTACCGTCCTGAGCAATTCCGGCCTGATCAGCGGTGGCAATAACGCCATCTATACGAGCAGCAGCGGCAGTATCGGCACGCTAAACAACAGCGGCACCATCATCGGCACCGGCTCAAGCGCGGCTGGACTTTGGAATGGCGGCACCATCGGTACCCTGACCAACAGCGGCACCATCACCAGCACTGGCCAGAATGCCGCTGTATTGTACAGCTCAGGCAGCATCGGCACTCTGACCAACAACGGCGCCATCATCACCACCGCGGCCAGCTCCGTGGCCATCACGAATAGCGGCGGTGCCAGCATCGGCACATTGACCAACAACGGCACCATCAGCAGTTCGCAGTCTATGGCGATCCAGAATGTAGGCACCATCAGCACGCTGACCAACACTGGAACCATCAGCGGCCATGTCAACGCCATCAAGAGCAGTAATGGTACGCTGTCCACCATCACCAACAGCGGCCTGATCAGCGGCGGAATTCTGGACGCTAACAAGAGCCTGGCCCTGAACGGCGGCAGCGGCAGCACCTATGGCACCTTCTCGGGCGGCACCATCAATCTTAATACCGGGACCCTGAGCCTGCTGTCGGGCAATATCTGGCTGCAGGACAATGTTGTGGCGGCGCGTATCGTCAATAGCGGCGCGGCGCTGAAACTGTCCACGGCGGTGACCGACAGCGGCAGCTATAGTCAGACCGGCGGTTCGCTCAATATCGTCACCGCCAACAACGGCGCCAGCTATGGTTATCTGACGGTCAGCGGCGCGGCGACGGTCAGCAATACCAGCATTACCATTTCCGGCACCGGCCTGACGGCGGGCGAGACCTTCACCATCGTCCGGTCCTCGACCAGCGGCACTTACAGCAATGATACCGTGACCCTGTCCGGCACCTCGGGCCTGAAGGCCTCGGTGTCGACCTCGGGCAACAATCTGCTGGTGACCCTGGCGGGCAACGCAACCTTGTCGACCACCGCCAGTTCGACCAGTTCGGCCGCCAGTGTCGGCGCGGCGCTGGATAAGCTGAACGGCGCCAGCTCGACCCCGGCGGCCTTGCAAAGCCTGATCACCAAGATCACCTCGCTCAGTTCCACGACGGCCCAGGTGGCGGCGATCAAGTCTTTGGCTCCGGCCCAGGCGATTACCCCGTCACAGATGTCCAGCAGCTCGACCAGTCTGGTCAGCGGCGTGGTCGGTCAGCATCAGTTGTCGCTGATGGAAGGCGGCGCCGGGGAACGCGGTATGGCGGCGGGCTCGGAAGCCAATAGCCATAACCTGTGGGGGCAGGTTTTGGGCGGCGGAGCCTTGCGCGGCACCACCGCGGCGGCGGACGGCTATCGCATGCGCCAATTCGGTCTGGCCAGCGGCGTGGATTATGCCTTTGACGACAATCTGACGGGCGGCACCGCCTTCAGCTGGACCCGCACCAACAGCCACGGCGCCGACAGCACCGCCACAAAATCGACCTTGGACAGCTATCAGGTCACTCTGTATGGCGGCTATCGCCTGAGCCAGCTGTTCTTCACCGGTCAGGCCGGGGTCGGCTATAACCGCTTCAGCCAGGACCGCTATATCGCCATCGCCAACAGCACCGCTACGGCGGATTACGGCGGCGAGAGTTATCAGCTGCGGTCTCAGGTCGGCTATGACCTGCCGGTGGGAGCCGGGGTGACGGTGACGCCTTTGGCCGGTCTGACCTGGGCCCGCTCGGTGACCGACAAATATTCCGAAGGCGGCGCCGGTTCGGCCAACCTGACGGTGGCCCGCACGGGCGTCAACAGCATCGCCCAGGATCTGGGCGTCCAGGTCGCCTGGAGCTATGACACCAGCCTGGGCAAGCTGAGCCCGGATCTGCGAGCCGCTTGGCTGCATGACTATACCCATGCTGGCGTCGGCACGGCTTCGGCCCTGGCGGGGACCCAGATGACCTCGACCACGCCGCGTCTGTCGCCCAACGGTGCCCAATTGGGGGCCGGTGCGACCCTGAGCAGCAACGACTCTCTGTCCTTCCGGGCAGAATATGTCGGCGAGCTGCGGCCCGATTATCAAAGCCATACCGGCATGATCAAAGCCATTTGGGGCTTCTGATCCAGGGAGTGGTGGGGGCAGTGAAGGCTCCGGCGGGAAACCGCTGGGGCCTTCGCCGTTTTTGAGCCTTCTCTTCTGCCGATGAAGCGGGGCCGGGGATTTGCTATGGTAATGGCGGCTCCAAGCTTCGTCGTCGTCAGGAGACTGAAAGATGCCTCGCCCATCTTGGTTCGCAGTTGCGCTCTTGGCGGCGCTCGTCTGCCTATGGACCAGCATCGGCAAGGCGCAGACGGTCGCGGTGGGGGGCTATCCTTATCCCCCCTTCGGCTATCTCGATGGCAAGGTCCATACCGGCTATAGCCACGACATCCTGACCGAGGTGGCGCGGCGGGCTGGCCTGACCTTTCATGTGGAAGAGATTTCCGTGGTCCGGGCGACCAAGGTCTTGCACGACAGGGTGAATTTCCTGATCGCGGGCACCCGGACGCCCGAGGCGGAAGAACGGTACGACGCTCATTGGCTGGATTGCTTCGAAACCGTGTCCCACTCTTTGATGGTGCGGGCCGACAGTCCTTTCCAGCAACTGGAGGATATTCCGCGCACCGCCCGGATCGCGGCCTTTCTGGGCTATACGCTGAAGTCCTATCTGGGCGAGCTGGGATTCTCGTCGTTCGAGCTGGTGGCCGAGAACGGCCAGGGAGCCGAGATGCTGATGCGCCGACGGGTGGATGCCTGGGCCACCTTCGAGTCGTCGGCCTATTTCCTGTTGGAGGAACGGGGCCTGGACCGCGATATCGTGCGCTCGATTCCTATTCGGCAGTTTCCCTTTTGCATCATCGCCAGCCAATCCACCGCGCCCGAGCTGCGCGAGCGGCTGCACAAGGCCTATCTGGAGATGGTGGCGGACGGCACCAGGGCCGCCATTCGCCAGAAATATGCCCGTTATCTGGGGCCGGATCTGCTGGCGGGCCACCCTTAATGCCTGAGTGTCGCCGGGCCGACCTCAGCGGCTGACGGCTTCCAGGCCGAGGGGAATCATGCCGTCCTCGCCGGTATGGGCGGTGCTGCTGCCTTGCTGACGGACGCGCTCGGCGGCCTGGGGGAAAATCTCGACAAGCACCGCCAGCACCGCCGCGGCGCGGGCCTGGGCCAGGGCGGGCAGGCTGGGCTCGGGCAGCGGCTCGGTCTTGATCAGCGCCTCGCGCAGGGCGGCGGCGTAACCCGGCTCGTCCAGTCCGCCCTCGGCCTGCTGGAAGGATGTCTGCAAGGGCGCCAAGGCATCCTTGCCCAGGCGCTGCGCGAACAGGTCTTCCAGCCATTGCCGCTGGCGCTTGATGGTGTTGCGGTTGCCCAGCGCCTGATCCATATGGGCGTCGATGGCGTCGGCCCTGAGCTGGGCGGCGTCGGCCTCGGGGTCGAGCACCGTGGGAACGGCCAGTCCCAGGCTGGGGCGCTTTTGCAGCAGCTTGGTCAGATGCAGAATTTTTTCCCGCTCGGGCGGGGCCAGATCTGCGCGTCCGGGGGCGAAGCCGACATGGTCCAGGCTGTCGCCGCCGCCGAACAGCGAGGCCAGCGCCCGGAAGGGCGAGGTGACCAGATTGCCCAACAGCTTGAGAACCGTCTGGGATACGACGCTGCCGACATCGAATTGCGGATCGTTGAGATTGCCGCTGACCGGCAGTTCGATATCGATCTTGCCGTCATCATCCTTCAGCAGGGCGATGGCCAGCTCCAGGGGCAGGCTCATGGCGCCGGGCACATCCAGCTTCTCGCCCAGGGCGATATCGCGGATGACCACGCGGTTGGCGCCGTTCAGCTTGCCGGCGGCGATGGCGTAGCGCAGATCAACATCCAGCTTGCCCTGGGCGATGCGTCGTCCGGCGAACTTCACCGTATAGGGCGACAGTCCGGGGAATTCGACATTCTGGAAGGCCAGGGCGATCTTGGTATTGCGCGAGGGATCAAAGGGCGTCAGATGGCCGTCGATCTTGGCCTGGCCGAATTCCCCCACCTGTCCGCGCAAGGCGACGCGGGTGGGCGAGGCGGCGGTCGAGGCCAGACTGGTCAGGGCACCCTGCAGATCGGCGATATGGGCGGCGAAGGGCAGCGGCAGCGAGGCGTCGTCATAATCGGCGGCCCCTTGGGCGATGGCGATCTTGCCGATGCCGATCTTGGGCGGCGGGCCGTTGGCGGTGGCGGCCTGGGCCTGATTGGCGGGCAGCAGGATATGGCTGAAATTGGTGCTCTGATTGGCGGCGACGCGGAAACGCAGATAGGGGCCGTTCAGGGTCACTTGGGAAATCTGCAGATCATTGCCGCTCAGGCGATAATCGAAATGCTCCAGCGCCAGCCGGTCCCAGGCGACCACCGGGGTCTTTTCCTGCTCGTCGATCAGGCGCAGGTGTTCGACGGCGCCGGTTCCCGAAAGGCCCAGACCGTTCTGATCCAGGGTGATGTCGGTCTGGCTGGCCAGTTTGCCGTCCTCGATGGAGAGACGGGCCCATTCATGCAGATAGGCCTGCGCCGCCGCCAGATGCAGATCGGCGGCCGTCAGCGTCGCCGTCAGGGCAAGGCTGGGGAACAGGGATAGTCGCCCCTGCATCCCGACCGAGCCGCCGGTCAAGGCGCTGGAGAGGCGGAAAGGCATGACCGCGCCGGGGCGGTTGGTCAGGGATTCGGCGGTCAGATCCAGGCTGTCCAGATCCAGCCGCGCCGTCTGTCGCAGGCTTTGATCCTGGAAATGCGCCTTGGCTCCCTTCAGTTCGGCCTTACCCAGGCTGACGGTCCAGTCGGGCTCTACCGGTTTTTGGGCTGGGGGCGCGGTGGCCGGGGTCGCGGTGGCTTGCTTCGTCTGAGGCATGGGCGCGATCTGCCCATCCTTGCCCCGCCGTAGCGAGAGATCGAGGCCGCTGACGGTCAGCCGTTCGGCGCTGGCAGTCCGCTCCGGCCAAGCCAGGGTTCCCCCCGACAGCCGCAGATTGGGCAGCGTCAGGAAGGGCGAGGGCGCTCCCGGCTCTTGCAGATGCAGGTTCGCCAAATCCAGGTCCAGATGCTCGACGGTCAAGGCCAAGGCTCCGTCGGGACGGGCTTGCAGGCGGTAGTCCAGCGCCGCCTCCAGGCTGCCCGAAGGCGCCGACAGCATCAGCATGTCGCCCAGATAGCGGCTGATCAGCGGGATAAAGGGGCCCTTGGCGGTGACATGTCCGCTGGACAGCAGGGGCGTGAGGCTGGACTGACTGCTCCAATCCAGACTGGCGCCGCCCTCCAGCCCGATCTGGATATGCTGCTCGCCGGTCTTTTGCGGCAGGGTCGATAGATCGCTGAGGCTGATATTCACCGGCCCGACCTCGGTCCGGAAGGTCTGGCCCGGCTGATGATCGGTCAGCGCCAGCTTGGCGTCGGCAATGATCAGGCTGTTGACCTGCAGGCGGGGCAAATCGCCGTTCTGGGGCGCGGGGGTAGCGGGCGCGGTTTGCGACAGACCGGCGATCAGGCGGCCGATATTGGTGTCGCCGTTGCCGTGATGGATGATATCGCCCTGGGCGCCCTCCAGCCGGATTTCGCTGAAGGTCCAGGCGCGATAGGGCAGGCTGAGCAGGGAAAAGCGCAGATACAGCCGGTCGAAGCCCAGCAGCGGAGCGCCGCTCTCCTCGGTGATTTTCAGGCCCGACAGCTCGGCGCTGAGGGCGAAGGGATTGATGCGCAGGTCGTTCAGGCTGACGGGCCGGGACAGGGTCTGTTGCAGCAGGCCGGGCAGCTGATGGCGCAGCAGGGCCGGCAGCAGGACGAAGCCGCTCAGGCCATAAAGCAGCACCACCCCCAAGCCCCATAGGGCCAAGCGGCGCAGTAGACGTGGCCGCAGAAGTGATGAGCGGCGCGACGGTTCGTTCGGCATCCCCAGACCCCGGATATGTCTTTCTTTTGCCAGATGATAGCGGTTCGGTTGAACGGCACCAACAGATTATGCCAAGCCCGGAGGCCGGCTGGCGTTGACGGCTTGTCGGCGTCGGGTGTATCCGTCTTTCATCGTCCTTTCGCCCGAGGCCTGCGTCTCTTCAAGGCTTGTCATGTCCTCGATCATCCTTATCGTGCTGCCGGTCTTCGGCCTGATCTTCCTGGGCTGGCTGGTGCGCAGAATGGGTGTGCTCGGCCATCATGCCACCAGCGAACTGACCCGCTTCGTGGTGGTCCTGGCCCTGCCGGCGCTTTTGTTCGACATCGTCGCCACCGCCCGCCTCGAAGATATCTGGCAGCCCGGTTTCATCGCCGTCTATGGCCTGGGGGCCATGGTCATGTTCGGGCTGACCCTATTGGTTTCGATGCGGTCCGGCCGGCATCTGGCCGATGCCGCCATCGATGGGCTGAATAGCGGTTATGCCAATACCGGCTTCATCGGCTTTCCGCTGGGGCTGGCGGCATTGGGACCGGCGGCGCTGGCCCCGACCATGATCGCCACCATCATCACCGCCTGCATCGTCTTTGCCGCCGCCATCATCCTGGTCGAGCTGGGGCTGCGGACCGAGACGGGCCGGGGGCGGGTCCTGCTGAAGGTGGGCGGCTCTCTGATTCGCAATCCGTTGCTCTGGGCTCCGGCGGTTGCGGCCTTGTTTCCCCTGCTGGGGATGTCGCTGCCGGCCCCGGCGCTAAGCTTCGTCACGCTGCTGGGTGGGGCGGCCTCGCCCTGCGCTCTGGTGGCGCTGGGGCTGTTCCTGGCCGCCAAGCAAGAGGGCGGGACGCGGGAAATTCCGGCAGTCACCGGGCTGGTTATCGCGAAATTGTTTCTGCATCCATTGATTACCTGGCTGCTGGGCGTGTATCTGTTCGCTCTGCCTCCGGCCCTGCTGCATGCGGCGGTGCTGATCGCCGCCCTGCCCACCGGCACCGGCTCGTTCATGCTGGCGGAGTTTCATCGCCGCGAGGCGGGGATTACCTCGAAGGTGATTCTGGTCTCGACCCTTTTGTCCGTTCTCACGGTCAGCGGTTATCTGGCCCTGATCCGCTAATCCACCGAAAGCCTGCGTCCCATGATTCGTTTTGAAAATATCAGCAAGCAGAACAGCCACCGCATCCTCTATTGCGAGGCGTCGGCGGCCTTGAACCGGGGCGAGAAGGTGGGATTGGTGGGGCCGAACGGCGCGGGCAAGACCACGCTTTTTCGCATGATCACCGGCGAGGAAGTGCCCGATGACGGCCAGGTCTCCATCGAGAAATTGGTCAGCGTCGGCTATTTCAACCAGGATGTCGGCGAGATGTCGGGCCGCAGCGCCGTGGCCGAGGTGATGGACGGAGCCGGTCCAGTCAGCGTGGTGGCCGCCGAGCTGGCCGAGCTGGAAGCCGCCATGTGCGACCCCGACCGCGCCGACGAGATGGAAGCCCTGGTGGATCGCTATGGCGAGGTCCAGGCCCGCTTCGACGAGCTGGGCGGCTATGAGCTTGAGGGCCGCGCCCGCGAGGTGCTGGCCGGTCTCAGCTTCAGTCAGGAAATGATGGACGGCGATGTCGGCAAGCTGTCGGGCGGCTGGAAGATGCGCGTGGCCCTGGGCCGCATCCTGCTGATGCGCCCCGACGCCATGCTGCTGGACGAACCCAGCAACCACTTGGACCTGGAAAGCCTGATCTGGCTGGAGGGCTTCCTGAAGGGCTATGACGGCGCGTTGCTGATGACCTCGCACGATCGCGAGTTCATGAACCGCATCGTCAACAAGATCATCGAGATCGACGGCGGCTCGCTGAACAGCTATTCCGGCGACTATGCCTTCTACGAGCGCCAGCGCGAGCAGAACGAAAAGCAGCAGCAGGCTCAGTTCGACCGCCAGCAGGCCATGCTGGCCAAGGAAATCAAGTTCATCGAACGCTTCAAGGCCCGCGCTTCCCACGCCGCCCAGGTGCAAAGCCGGGTCAAGAAGCTGGACAAGATCGAAAAGTTCGAGCCGCCTAAGCGCCGCCAGACGGTGGTGTTCGACTTCCCGCAGGCGCCCCGCTCGGGCGACGATGTGGCGGTCCTCAAGGGCGTCCACAAAAGCTATAGTAGCCGCGTCATCTATAAGGACCTGGACCTGATCATCCGCCGCAAGGAACGTTGGTGCGTGCTGGGGGTGAACGGCGCCGGCAAGTCCACCTTGCTGAAGCTGGTGGCCAAGGTCTCGGACCCCGATGCTGGAACCGTCGCCGTCGGCGGCAGCGTGCGCATGGGCTATTTCTCGCAGCATGCCATGGATCAGCTGGACGGCGAGAACACCGTCTTTGAAACCCTGGAGGGCCATTTCCCCCAAGCCAATCAAGGCTCGTTGCGGGCGCTGGCCGGCTGCTTCGGCTTCTCGGGCGACGATGTGGAAAAGAAATGCCGGGTGCTGTCGGGCGGCGAAAAGGCCCGTCTGGTCATGGCGCTGATGCTGTTCAACCCGCCTAATTTCCTGGTGCTGGACGAACCCACCAACCATCTCGACCTCGACACCAAGCAGATGCTGATCAAGGCCCTGGCCAATTACGAGGGAACCATGCTGTTCGTCTCGCACGATCGTCAGTTCCTGGCCGCCTTGTCCAATCGTGTGCTGGAACTCACCCCCGAGGGGCTGCACCAATATGCCGGCGGCTATAGCGAATATGTCGCCAACACCGGCCACGAGGCCCCCGGCCTGCATAGCTGACGCAGTCGCTGGCCCGTCCTTGCTCTGGTGATTGCTAAGGTATGAGGGCTTGTCGTACACTCCATCCCGGCGGCCTTCTGAGGGGGAGTGCCGCTCATGTGGGGTTGGGAGCCTGTTCCGGCGGTTTCGTCTGGGGCATGGCCGTGTTGGGGCGTGACGGATCGAGGGGGAACGTCGTTTCAGGCGGGCGTTAAGGCCGTCTTGAAGCCCTGATGCGAGGAGCCTTGGCATGAGCTGGGTGAGAAAACTGGTGGCCGGTCTGCTGCTATGCGGCGGATGCCTTGGCTGGTCAGATCAAGGCCAAGCGGCCGAGGACTATTCCTTTGGCGTGCTCTCCCAGCGCAGCGTCGTGCTGACGGCGCAATGTTGGAACCCTATCCTGGATTACGTTTCCCGCCGGACCGGCGTTCGCCTCAGCCTGAAGGTGGCGCGCACGGGGCCCGAGTCCAATGCGGCTTCGGCGGCGGGGGAATATGACTTCGTCTATTCCAACAATATCTTTCAGCCCTCCATGGCGACGGCCCATTATCAGGTAATCCTGCGCCCCAAGGCCGAGGCCATCACGGGGCAGATCGTCGTTCTGGCCGACAGCCCCATCCATTCCCTGCGGGAATTGAGCGGCCAGGAAGTCGGCTTTCCCTCTCAGGCGGCGTTTGTCGGCTATGCGGTGCCCATGGATCATCTGCTGCGCCAGGAAATTCAGGTGACCTCGGTCTTTGGCGGCAATCAGGAAGGCATCATGGCGCAGTTGATGGCCGGAAAGGTAAAAGCCGCCGCCGTGAACAACCTGATCATGCGGGCCTTTGCCGACCGCGAGAAGATCAGTTACCGGACGCTGTGGCAGTCGGCCTCTTACTACAACATCCCCATCGCCGCCCATCCGCGGGTTCCCGCCGCTGTCGTCGCCAAGGTCCAAGATGCCTTGGCCGCCATGGATTATGATGTGGAAGGCAACAAGATCCTGACCGCCAGCGGCCAGCTGATCGGCCAGCCGCCGCCCTATGGCTATCTGCTGTCGTCCCAGGCCGACTATGCCAATTACCTGGATTTCTATCGGACGACGCTGGTCAAGGACATCAAATAGCATCATGCGCCCGTTGATCTCCCGCTGGGATCGTCTTCCCTTCCTTGCTCGGCTGTTGACCACCGCCAGCCTGGCGCTTTTGCTGGCCGGACTGGCGATGCTGCTGGTTTCGGCGCGGGAAGACGGGCTGGCGGCGCGGGCCGATCTTGAAACCGACCTGGCCTCGGAATTGTCCATCATGCCGGTGGCCTTGGCCGAGTCGGTGGTGGTGGGCGACTATGCCACCTTGCATCAGACCCTGGATCGCTATGTTCAGCGCCCCGAGGTGCTGGAGGCCCGCTTCAGCGATACCCACGGCGTCACCCTGGAAAGCCGCGACGAGGTGCATGAGCGGCTGGCCCCGCCCTGGTTCCGCCGCCTTCAGGGGTTCGAGGATGTGCAGGGCGCCACCGATATTGCCGTCGGCGGGCGGCTCTATGGCACGCTTCGCCTGACCATGACGGCCCAGATCGCCGCTGATCGCTCCTGGCAGCGTCTGCAATTGCATCTGGCGATCCTGGCCTTGGCGATCGCCTTGGACTTTCTGGGCATCTGGATGGTTCTCAAGCGCGGCCTGCGGCCCTTGCTGTCCTTGGAGCAGGGGGCGGAAGCCCTGGCCGGCGGCGATCTGGAGCGGCGGCTGAAGGTCTGGGGCAGCCCCGAGATCCGCAGTCTGATCTCGGCCTTCAACCGGATGGCCGACAGCCTTCAGGCCATGCATCAGCAATTGTTGCGGCGGAACGAAGAGATGATCCGGTTCTCGGAAATCTCGGCCCATCACCTGCAGGAACCAACCCGGCGGTTGATCACCTTCTCGCAACGCCTTGAGCGCGAGCTTGAAAAATGCGAGCCCGACGAAGAGGCGAACATCAGCCTGGGCTTCATCGTCAAAGAGGCCACCCGGTTGCGGAATCTGGTCCGCGATATCGAGCTTTATCTGGCCGCCCCGCAGCCTTTGGGGCGTATCCGCCCGCTGGCGACCGGCGCGGTGCTGCAATCGGTGCTGGCTCCGCTCAAGCCCCGGCTGGAAGCGGCGCAGGCCAAGATCGACTTTGCCCCGCTGCCTTCGGTCTTGCTGGATGAGCGCCGTCTGTCGGAAATCTTCGAGATCATTCTCGACAACGCCATCCGCTATCGCCATCCCGAGCGGCCCCTGCGCGTGACGGTTTCCGGAGGGGTGTCGGATGGGCGGGTGCATTTGCGCTTTGCCGATAACGGCCGCGGCATTGCCCCTGACTATCGTCAACGGGTCTTCCGCGTTTTCGAGCGCCTCTCCTCTCTGGGCGAGGACGATCTCTCCACCGGCATCGGCCTGTCCATCCTGCGACGGGTCGCCGAGTCCGCCGGCGGCAGCTGCTGGATCGAAGACGGCATCGATGGCGGCGCGGCCCTTCTGCTCGATCTGCCTCACGGCGACGAAGCCTAAAAGCCCCCGGCCTTTCGCGAAACCCTACAGCGACAACACGATGGCCTGAGCCGTCGTCGACATGGCGCCCAGCTGTTCCGTGCTGAAGGCCGCACCCTGGATATGGCTCAGCGCCGACAGGTCCACGGTGGTCAAAGCCGCCGCCTGCTGCGTGCTCAGCGCCGTGATCACCGTCGTGCTCAGTCCCACAACCTCGGTCACCGTCAGCGCCGCCACCATGCTGGTGGTCAAGGCGGCGAACTGGGTGGTGGTCAGCTCACCGATCTCGGTATAGGTCAGCGCCTGGATCTGGGTGGTCTGGAAGACCGAGAAATCGGTGGTGGTCAGCGCCGCGATCTGAGGCGCCGTCAAGGCCGCCAGGTCCGTCACCGTCAGCGCCATCACCTGCGTCGTGGTCAGTCCGCCGATCTGGGTGCTGGTCAGCTCGATGACGGTGGTTTCCGTCAATGCGCTCACCTGCGCCGCCGTCATGCCCGCCAATTGCGTCGTCGTCAGGGCGTCGATGGTGTCCTGGGTCAGATTGTTAAAGATGGTCGAGGTCAACCCGCCCACCTGGGTGCTGGTCAGTCCGCTCATCTGAGTGCTGGTCAGATAGACCGCTTCGGTGGCGCCCAGGTTATTAATCTGGGTGGTGGTGAAGCCGTTGATCTGGGTGCTGGTCAGCGCCGCCACCTGATTGGCCAGCAGCTGGTTCATCTGGGTCGCGGTCAGCTGGCTCAGCTGGGTGGCTGTCAGGCTGGCAAGATCGGTCGTCGTCAGAGCCTGCAGATAGGTGACGCCCATGCCCTTCAGCTGGGTCGAGGTCAGACCCGCCACCTGCGTGGTGGTCAGCGCCGCCAGATTGGTCAGGTCAAGGCCGTTCAGCTGGGTGATCGCCAGACCGCCCAATTGGGTGCTGGACAAAGAGGTCGCCAGCGTGGTGGTCAAGGCCACCAGATTGGTAATGGTCAGGCCATCCACCTGGGTCGTGCTCAAAAGGCCGATCTGGGTGGTGGTGAATTCATTCACATCGTCAGCCGTCAGCCCGTTCATCTGCGCCACCGTCAGCCCCGCCAGCTGCACGGCGGTCAGGGAGTCGATAGCGTCGGTGGTCAGGGCATTCAGCACGGTGGTGGTGATGCCCGCCAGCTGGGTGCTGGTCAGACCCGCCATCTGGGTGCTGGTGATATAGACCGCGTCGGTGGCGCCCAGGCCGTTCAGCTGGGTGGTGGTGAAGCCGTTGATCTGGGTGCTGGTCAGGGCGGCGACCT
>Ga0228698_1000392_pt1 | contig 36232 bp, 34 predicted proteins | sample McNCre117_Aug_MG_FD_178015 | JGI IMG/M metagenome (GOLD analysis project Ga0228698, IMG submission 178015) | Freshwater microbial communities from McNutts Creek, Athens, Georgia, United States - 1-17_Aug_MG | ecosystem: Environmental > Aquatic > Freshwater > Creek | place: USA: Georgia... | reverse complement strand
GCCCCCACGGGGAGAAGTTTAGGGGGATGGCGCTCGATGATGTGGATGTCGCAGCACTTCCTCCAATACCACCGGTATAAGAACCGCCAGCAGCACCAGCAGAACCTGAACCACCACCACCACCACCACCACTATTGGCGTAACCACCATAGTAAGTCCCACTACCCCCGTTATACCCATTACCAGCTCTGGAGCCAGCCCCACCACCACCACCACCACCGCCAGAGCTACCGCCACTTGCGGCACCTCCAACGCCGCCTGTGGCATTGAATGTTCCACCAGAACCAACCCCACCCGCGCCGCCAGTACCATTCGCTACACCAGCTCCAGAGCCAGATACAGTTATAGAACCGAACGATGTAGTACCACCCGGTGTTGGAGCACCACTACCAACACCATAACTACCACCAGCGCCTATGCTGTATGAATATGTAGCAGAAGGTGTAGCGTAATATGCCTCTGAGTATCCTGCCCCACCAGCCCCACTAAACGTAGCATTTGCATTTTGATTACTGGCTGCACCAGTAGCACCAAATACAAACACATACAATGACTTCACATCCGATGGTTTTGTGTATAGCGTTCCAGATGTCAAAGTTCTGACACGGATACTTCCACCACCACCAACCCCAGTCAACAAACTACCATCTACAGCAGGCAATCTACCATTGCCGTCCAATTGCACAACAGAATTTGCCGAAGTTCCGACATTCAACACTGCCGAAGTTCCAAGACCAAGATTAGTCCTTGCACCCGCAGCCGAACCAGAACCAGTACCACCTGCACTAACAGAAACCAAACCGTTAGTGGTATTACCAGCCGAAATAATAGAAGAAAGTGTCGTCATTGTTCAAATTTCCTTGTCGTATTTATCCATCAAAGGACGACTAATTTTTGACCAGACCCGACCGTAATAGACTTACCAGAACTGATGTTCAATGGGCCTACGGCCATTGCATTCTTGCCGCTGGTAATCGAGTAGCTATTAACCACATTGGGCGAATTTTCATAGAAAACTTGATCGCCACCGCCACCAGTTGCCGTAGCAATGGATTGCGCAGATTGAGCATAGACCCGCCATGTGGAACCATCATAGATCAAATCTACCGATGCGCCATTCACATCCATGACCAAATCGGTAGCACTACCGGCAATGGTTTGTCCGTTCCTAGAAAGGGTTAGGTTATAACTTGCCCAAGTTCCGGCATCATCGGCAACCGTTACTTTCGCACCAGTTGCAGGACTACCCGGCAATGTGATGTTGAAAGAGCCACCAGAAGTATTTGCCAAGATATTGTCACCCGCCACCGCCGCATAAGCCGCCGTCTTGACAGCAAAGGTGCTACCAACGGCATCCACCAAAGAATGCACAAACGCGGTAGTGGCTAATTTGGTGCTGCTATCGGCATTCGGTGCGGTAGTTGCCGTGGCGTACCCAGACGCATCCTTGGCAACCAAATTAGCCACATCCACCGTCACGGTATTGGCTAGGTTGGTCAGTTGGTTTACGGTAAGTAATGACATATCAAATCCTGTTATTGCTTATTTATTTTGTCATCAAGCAATGGTGACAAATGTGGTTGTATATTTCACACCCATACCAACATCTTGCCCAATATCCATAATCCGAACATCGGCATATTGCGCGATTGGGATTTCGGAATATGGCTGGATAATGTCAAGCAAACTAGACACCGTTGGAACTGTCAACAAAGTTAATTCGACACCACCACCAAAGGAGCTAATGAATGGGACTTGATTACCCATCGACAAGTCGTATGAATAAACCTTCTCAAAGAATGATGCGACACTATTAACACCGACAAACCAAGCATGAACGGCATTCAACGGGTCTTCCACAAGTTCATTGAATTGCATCGTCCCAGCAGGGTGTAACAAAGCATCCACCACCAATTTGTACGTGGATGCATTCACGGAACTTTTCAAGACATAAGAATAGTCTTGAAAGTAGCATCCATCCTGCAATTTTTTGGATGATGACAAGAAATCAGTATCATCCAAAAAGTTTGATAGGGTGGTCATTGCGCCCAAATAGAACACAATGTTAGCACCGCCAACACCATTGAATGTGGGTGCGGTAGTCGCATACCCAAATCCGCCATCGGCAATAGTTACCTTGACAATCGCGCCAAAAGAATCCACCTCAGAAACCATTGCCGAAAGGTCTTGTCCATCCCCACCAGTGTATGACAAGGTACTGCCGACCGAATATCCAGAACCGCCAGAAATCACCTTAGCTACATTGACTTGCCCCAAAGTTCTTGCATAAATCTTGGAACCTCCATCAATAGGTTCCACGAAAACGGGTTCGTCGATCAAGAAAACGCCGATGGGGTTGCCTACACCAAGATCAAAATGGCCTTGATATGGTGTTACCGATTGAATAATGCATGATGCCCCGGACGTTTGACCAATCAACTTCCTACCGATTGCGGTGGCGATGGCCGGGTCGGGTGTATAGACTTTCAGTTCATGTTGCCCCAACCAAGTTGCCGATGAAGTCCTGAACAAATCCACCTTTGGGTAGTAGATGTCAACCGACTTGCCATAGATGGCGCGGAACAAAAACTTGAAAGATTCTTCGGAACCCTTGCTTTGATAGAACTGCCTTGCATACTTGGCAATCAGTTTCTTGTCGATCAAAGCATCTTGGGGGATGTTCGGAATAACTCTTTTCGTGAAGAATTTCAGAAAATCGGCATCGCTGCTGTCAAGATAGAAATTCTCATACGCATTTTGCGAAGAATCTAGAACACCCCCCGAAGATTCCATCCACTCGTAGTATTTCTTCAACAGCAAGGTAAGTTCAGTCTCGGCACTTGCGAAGTGTGCCGGAAGCTGCTTGCCTACTACCGTCGAAACTTTTACTTTAGTGACCACTATCAGACCTTGTTAGCTGTGATTGTTACCTTGTCGATCACCAGAATGTTTTTCTGCGTGGTATTGATGTCCAAGTCTTCCGACATAGATTCAAAGTTCATATAGACCACACCAGTAGATTCTTTCAAAGACTGGTCTACGGCGACCAGATACGTTCTTGTGATATTTACCTTGCCGGTGACATAATCAATGGTTCCGGCAAATTGGTTAATCACGTTCTTAGTACCCGAGGAATACTCGGCAACTTGAACATTACCCAAACCGTCATCCACAAAGCGACACCCAACAAATGAATTGAATGTGAATTCGCTAGACACCAATGTGCTAGGCTTGATGACATTCTTGAAATCTACGGCAATATCGGAATAGGAACCAACCGTAGGTGAAATATGCTTGGAAAGCATCATGGTTGCTTTGACCGATTGGATAGATGGATCGGCATCAAGCATCACATTCGCAAATCGTGAATATCGAATGGCGGCAGAAAACTTACCCAATTCGGTTTGTGCATAAGTCTGTACGGCACTTTTCACTACATCGGCAATCCCCGCCGATGTGTTATCGGTTAGTGATTGTTGATATTCCACCGAACCAACCACATCCACAAACACATAGTCGGGGTCAACCACTTCCGGCAAAATCGTCACGACATTGTATTTTTGCAATGCGGTCACGATATTGGTCTTATCGGCATTTGTCAGGTAGTAGCCATCATAGGGTTTGATTGCCAAGAAGACCTTGCCATAGATAGGTGGGTCGTTCTTTTCGCCACCCCATACGGTAATATCAGAAATGGCCGGGAACAGCTTGGTCAAAATGACTTTGTAATCGTCTTCGGTAACGCACCGACCTTGACTTGCAAACCACTTGGGCGCATTGAACTTGATGCTGTCAATGGTTTCCTCGTTAGCGCCACCAGAAGCCGCACTAACCGTTTCTACGGCGGCGGTAGTGCCAGCATAGCTACCGACAAAAGAAAACGCACCAATGCCGTTTGCAAGGTCGCCAGACGACTTCAAATACTTGAGCACCATCGTTGTACTAATTGCAGGCACAAACCCAACAATACCATCGCCAAAATAGACCTTGGTACTACCGAACTTATCGGCCAAGAAAAACACCTTGGAAGAACCATCCAATCCATCCACAATGTTATTGGCCTTAGTGTAGGTCAGTCCATCAACTTTCATTTGGATAGTGGATGTATCCACATCCTTATTTTCAATCAAGAACCCATTGTTCCGCACATCGGATGTCACCGTCACATTGTTGACAAATTGCTTACCTTCATAGATTTTGATGTCGGCCACATATTTGCCAGCAGCATTCTTAGCCATATACACATCGGACAATGCACGAAATGTGAACGACTTGTTGTTAACATTGGTTGTGAACACGGCAGAATCGGCAGGCAATGTGATGAAAGTTGCCGAGGTAGGTGTGGTTTCCGCCAAAGTCAATCTAACCGTAGCCACAGCAGACTTCTTGCTTGTGACTTCGTAACCAAGGTCTTGTGCATTCATCACGGCGCTTTGGCGCTTGCTTGATGTTTCCAAGTATGCTTCATTGGCTACTTGGTTCAAGTAAAAAGCATTCATGGTCGTGTTGTATCCCAACATCCCAACCAATGTGGAAAGCACCGAACCATCAAAATCGTAATCGGTAAGTTCTGGCCTAGATTTAAGCCAAGTACGCAAGTCTTCTGTCAGTGCCGTATAGTCCGGTGATGCGATTGGTAAGGATTCCATTAACGGCGCTCCAAAGTGATTGCGACAGTATCTGTCACATTGGTTGTTTTGATCTTGTATTTGATGACGATGCCAAGTTGGTTTTGTGCAGGGTTCGCATTCAAAGTCACGCCAAGAATGATTGCCCTAGGCTCATGCGCGGCAACTTGTGAAATGATGGATTCTTCGATGCGGCTGCGCAAATCTTCCCCATACAATTCAAACAGGTAGCTTTCAATACCTACCCCGAATTCAATATCATCAAAGAATCGTTCGGTCTTGTTCGTCAGCACAATGTTCTTCAAGGATTGACCAACGGCGGCAGAATCCGTCACCGACAACAAATCGCCGGTCAGCGGGTGACTACCACCTTTCAATGCGATGTCGCGGAAGGTGAACTTCTTGAATCCGGTCACCGCCGTTGGAATAGTCTTTACCGGCCTAGTGATAGGGGTAAACGAAGAACTTACGATAGGTTTGACGAATGCTTGTACGCCACCAACAAGACTTGTATTCGATATGGATGCCAAATCAATTGTGGATGCATGCTTTGCAACAAAGCTACTGACGATAGACGTATTCTTGATGCTGTCAAATCCAATAACGCCCACCCTACGAATGTCACCGACCGACGATACATTGGATACCGAATTGATTGCGTATGTGTCTCGCCGGACAACGACGAAATCTGTAACGCTTGATGTATTGGACACCGATGTCACCGATGATGTTGTCTTTACACCAACCGCACCAAAGGTAGAATCATTGACAACCGAACTTGGGTAGCTTGTAGATGATTGGGTGACGGATGATACTGCCGAAGTGTTTACAACGCTATTCATCGAATATGATGGCATGACTTATCCTTATTCCGAGAACGGATTATGTTCCGAGAAGTTAATTAGACCAGCCAACGCATTGCTATCAATATCCCCATTGTCATTGAGCATGGCATCATTTGATACTGGATTGATAGACGCACCATCGACGTGTGCGCCGGGGTCTGCCGAAACATTCCTAGACGTACCGGAAGTATTGCCGATGATTGGATCGAAGTGGTTGAATTCCCCCTTGACCTTCATCACAGAAAGAACATTGCCGACGAAAGAAACCACTTCACCCGACCAGCCAGTAATTTGCCCAACGGTTTCCCCCATGACATAAGCACCAGCACCAGCCAACACCGTAATATCTGTCAGGATGGCATTGTTTGTGTCATAGCCATCCAAAGAAGCATCACCGGTGTTGAATTCTTCGCCGGTGTATTCAAAGTTCTTGACCTTGATTTGGTATGTGTAGTTCTTGCCGATTTGATAGAAGACGTGTTCGGGGTTCACAAAAGTGATTTCAAACATGCGCATGCGTTTGTCTACTGGCGACGGAAAGGCAATCACATCGCCTTCCATTGGCCTAGTCACCGTTGGGTACAGTGAGGTGACTTCTTCGGCAAACCTTTTGATGGAACATACCAAGGTTGCACTGTCACGAATCTCTAGACCAAACTTACTTAGGAAAGAACCTTCATCTTGCCATGCCGAAACATTCTCCAAGTACATTTCCACTGTGGCTACGCCAACGAATGCACCGATCTGGTCTTCGCCAAAGAATCGGTCAAAGTTAGTCAAAGTTCTTGGCAAATACTTATGATCCCTACCCTTGATCTGGATAGACTCAATCACCAAGTCCTCAATCAACGATTGATCTTCTAGGGGTGATACGTCATGATCGGTGAAGTATGGATTGACTGCCACAAAAGTTCCTTGGTATTGTGTTCTATTTACAAAGAAAATGGGGCATCAAAAGCCCCATTCAAAAGAACCACAATGTAGAGAATGGATTAGAGACGGAATACCTTGTCAGCACCATTCGAGAATGTGATGGTCACATCAGCACCGGACGTAGCAAAAGGAACGCCGACACCAGAATCCAAATAAGCGATTGGGATGTCGCCGGAATAGATCAATACGGCATTTACCGTGGAACCGGATGCAACGGCCACAAAGGTTGGGTCGGTTGCATCAAACACGCCATCGGTACTTACGGATGTACCAGTCAGTGCGATGGCGGAACTTGCTTGGAAAGTCGCACCAATGCTTGCCGAAACACTTGTGTGGGTTGCCGAATATGTATAGGTGTTCTTTAGAAGAACCGCATTGACAGTTGCCGAAGTAAGATTCAGCAAAGACTTCATGAACTGTTCTTTGGCCTTTGGATAGATTGCTGCCATGATTTATTTCCTTATAGAACTACGAAAGTGCCGTTGACGGTTACGTTGATACCACTGGGGATGATTGTGTCAACGCCGATAGCACCCTTATTGGTGGGGATAGTTACGGATGTATTTATGGTTTTGTCCATGAAGGCAATAGCGCCAAGTTCACTCGTCTCGCCATTGTTCGTATTAAGGCCAAGACGATTCTTGACCGAGTTGTGGTCGGTGACAAACTTACTGAACTTGTCGGTCAATACGGTATCTGCAATTGCTGTCATTTCAGTTTCCCTAAAATTTCCAAAATGGTGTCAAGTTTCTTCTCTAAAGAATCTACTCGCGTAACCAATTCCTTTTCGGCAATCCTCTTTTGGACGAATGTCGAATATGATGTGTCATCAGTATTTACAATCCCACCACCTTCGGTTCTCGAAAATGATGGGTTCTCTTTCACTTTAATCATGACTTCAATGTGATCGTGCGCAGACCTCGTGCGCGGGGCACTTTGGCTTCGTTGTCGGACTTCATTTCAATCTTGATTTGGATTACGAAGAAGTCGCCCGTTGGTGCAGATGGGACTAGCTTGTATTCAAAGAAGTCGCTATCGCTGCTGGCGTATTCTTGTGAATTTGCCGGTGCTGCCAAAATCCAAGGCAAGTTTGTCACATTGTCTTGTGCGACACGGTAGTACACATCAAGGGTAGAACCTGCTGGACGGTTTACATCCAAGTAAGTGATGAACTCGCTTGCCGCATTCTTCAACGTGATTGGTTTTTGCACGTAGGTTGCCACGGATGGAGAAGCAGTCCCATTAACGCGATTAGCAATACAGACCACCCCGGTATCATAAAGATCAACAACAGGAGATACATACGAATTTGTAGTGGAAATGGTTGCAGAAACGGCCAATAAATCATCACCAGAAACATTGGTATGTCGAACCGAGTTAAACTTGGTCACATTCTTATTGACCACATCCACCGCAGCTTGTTGCACACCACCTTTGACCTTAGTGGACAGCCCATATTTCAATGTAGTTGCCGATGGGATAATGTCATTGGCAGACAGCATAGCTTCGCCAAAAATGACAGATGCCGTTGCACCAACACTACCACCCGAGATAATTGTGGATGCTGCATTGGTTGTGGTTTGGACGGAGTACGTATCTGTATCAATCTTTGTCACAGACTTTGATGTGCCAAAAAGTTCACCGAATGGGATACCAGCGATTGTACCGGATGTCATGCCACTAAACGTCACGGTATCGGTGGTTCCGAATCCGTGATTGTAATGCTTGACGACCACCACATTCGATCCAGTAGTGAATGAGAATGGGTTGTACAAGTCTTCCTTGTATGGGCTATGAATGTCCCACATAGGAACTTGGTTTGTCAATGTTGCCGTACCAGAACTTGCAAAATCGGCACGATACAAAGTGAACTTGATGTCGGATGCTTGTTCGGCAGTCCACGTCTTGTCATTTTGTGAACGGAACAAACTACCCAAGTAGGTTTGCTTGGTGATATATTGACCCGTGGGGTCGGCAATATCTGTAGATTGATATGACTTCGCGCCCAATGTTGCCGTCCACAAAGTCAGCACTTCGGAATCAGTCTTGACGACGAATGCGTATTCCTTGTTGCCTTCGAGATAGACGGGGTGGGGGAATGTGAATCTGGTGGCGGTAAAACCATTGGACGACCCACTGATACCAGATGCCAACAAGGTTGACTTGGCGATTGTGTTTGTCGTTGGGTAGCCATTCTCCATTGTGCGCAAATACACGGTCACTGGCGCGGTGTTGGTGGCCGCATCTGGGCCAAAGAACAAGTCGATGCCAGAAACGAATGCACCTACATCGGAATCAACCACAAAAGATTCTGCCAATGGGTCGGATGAATCCGGCATAGGCGTATTGATCCCCACGGCGGTTCTTGTCGTGGTGACAGTTCTCGTCTTCAACAAAGATTTCTGACGATCAATTTCGATACCTTCGGCGGCATACACGGCGGAAGACGTTGTGCTACCAACAGAACTCGCTGCACCATCGGTAATCTTCATTGTGCGGTTGCCTGTGCGGAAGCGCAGTGAATCGGTTTCTGGAATCAGGAATTCGGCAGTGAACGACCCTACACCATTGGTAGAAATGGATGCACCATAGCTACCGCCGATGGGACGAATGTATGCCGCAACATCCACATCATCAAAGAAGAAATTCAACTTGGTGTTTGGCTTCATGCCAGTACCAGTCATTGAAATCAACCTAGACCGAATAAATGGAATTGGTGCATTGCCGACAAAGCTATCGGCAGATTGCGTAGTTGCGGTAGTGGTGGCTACCGATGTGTTGATAATCAGATCACCACGAGAGAAGTCCACCCAAGAATCAAGTCCACTGCGAGGATCGACAGCATTCTTGGTCACATTGAATACGCCACCATCAACAATGATGTCAGGTAGGTATTTTGTGGATGTCCAAGAATCGGAATTTGGAACTAGGACAAGGTTACCTTCCCACTGATAGCGGATATAGGGCTGGATGCGTTGAATCTCACTAGCCAATGGCTGTGAAACATAAGGCACTTGTGTATAGTTCAGCATCAGCACATTATCGACAACGGATGCGCCAGATGCTGTCTTCAAGCCCAATGGAACAAATTTGGATGGGGTTTGTGGACGAATCTCACCGGCATTCAAATCGAACCCAATTTGCAAAGATGCGGACGTATTATCAGCAATGGCTTGTGACTTGAAACTATCAACCAAGAATCCGGTGTTGAACTTGTTCACAAAGGTTTGGTCGATGGTTTGCTTCTCAAGCAAATTCAAAGACGTGTAATATTCAACCGTTTCTAGGCGGCTATCAATCTTACCAATGTCGCGCATGGTGTAGCGACGATTCTTGGCTTGATTGATGACCACATCGGTGTTGTTGAATGTATATGGATTGACGAGTACCGTGTACAGCGTCAGACCATTGGAAACCTCGGCAGGAGGTACAGGCGCTTCCGATGGCTCACCGACCTTGACAATGAACTTACCAAACTTATCCACGATGATTTTGTCATAGCGGGACATGTAGATCGAATAGTCACAAATCGCAACAGAATTCTTCGTGAAAGATGAAGCGAAGCCAGCAACATAATCCACACCACCAGCCGTCACAGAACGTCGGAAATCAAGCACAGACCCCAAAAACAATTCATTGCCGGATGTGGTTGTATACGAAGGGATGCTGGCATAATCGACCGAATAGCTATTCTTGCAGAAGAAGTCGCCAGAAGAATGATTGAAATAAGAATACGTCACAACCAAGCTACCGGACGAAGGCGCACCAGCCTTGGCGACCAATTGGCAATAGTCATAAACGGTATCGCGTTGACCGTTATCGAAAGAATATGCCGAAGTTACATCCACCGAACCTAGCAAAATTGAAGCGATTGCAATGCCGTCAGTTTTGGTCAACTTCAGATTGCCACTTGCCGAAATGGTATCGGTTTGCGTTTGCGCAGTCTTTGAACGATAGGTTGCTGCCGCCTTGGTCAACCCCGCAACGATTTTAACGATGCTGGTTGGGGTGTGCGGCAACGTAAGTGTGGCGGAACCAGATGAAGGTGCAGATACGGACAATGGGGCAACACACGCCGTACCACCAGAATGACTATATTGGCACACATAATCGGTCGTATTGATGCTGAATGTATCGGGTGCTGTCAGAATAACCGTGCTACCAGAACCGTTTACGTTGAACGTTCGACGATACGACAATGCCACGGATGACAGATTGGACACATACCCAAAAGGAACAGAGAATATCAAAGAACTTTCGGTTGCATCATAGAAGTATGTCGATACGGTTCCAGTGGAAGACCCTTGAACAATGCTGGTCACATCGGATAGGCCATAACCAGCCAACATCACAATGTTAATCATGTCAACGTCAACCACACCGGTAGAGACGAATCTAACATCGCGCACCGTGGATGTACCGATGGTGATAGAACCAACCTTCAATGTGGTGACTACGCCAAAATCAAACGCAGCCGTAGTGGAAACACGAAACGCAGAATTGTACGGGAAGCTGATAACCACATTGCTGTGCGACTTAGTTGTACGCGCCTTGTCTGTGGTCAAATAGGTGTTGTAGGAAGTCTCGATTGGGTAGCCACGGACATACGCCTTGCCGGGGTCAAGTGCATATACCAATTTCGATTCGTCACCACCATCGGCCAAAGAATACTGACCCCGATTGGTAGATGTGCGCAAATGCTCACGGACATCAAGCAAGAATTCATCGGTGACATAATCACCAGATTCATCAAAAGTTCTTGTTGCCAAAATGTCTTGGAAAACTGTGTAGTCATCTACACGAACCTTGGTGGCAATAGAACCATCAACAACGCGGACGATTTCAACATAGCTGCTGACAGACGTACCGATAGGCTTTGTGCCGAATGTGGTAGAAATCTTGTATCGGTGTGCGCCGGGTGCGCTGAAATTGGTCGTGCCAGCAGCATTGTCAAATAGGGTTGCGTCGCCATCGGCAGTCACAATGTCATGACTCACAACGAAGCCAAGTGAATAATCTCCAGTTGTCACGGAAGAATACTTGGACAGAATGTAGTAGCTTGCAGGAATTGCCACAAATTCATTGGAAAGGTAGTAGATACCAGTATCCAAAGATACGATGGTTCCTACGCCGATTTCCGTGGCAATGATGGCTTCCGAAGTGCTGTCAAGGTGCGTAACCAAAATGGTTTCATTTGTAGCAAATTTGTTTACGGAAGTGCCAGAACCAGATGTGTATTGGATGTACAAAGTGTCTGGGTCGGAACCGACTGCATCTACGGCATACATTACCTTGGCCGTAATGCCAGAAGTGCCGGTGATGGTAGTACCAACATAAGCCGATGCAACCCTAGCAAGACCAGCGCCAACCTTGATGTAATCAAACTTGTTGTTTACGCTTGCTTCGCCACGGATGATTCTTGCACCATTTTCAAAGAAGTGATCCCCCATGCGACCAATCTGGTTTTGCAGAATGGTTTGAAGCTGGTTTACCTCACGGGTCTGGACAGCATAGCCGGGGCGGAAAAGAACGCGCAGATAGTCTTTGGCTGCGTCAAAGTCATCGTGGTAAGGTGCTTGTGGGAATGTTTTCAGTCCAGACATTTAGTATCCTTTTGGTTTCTCGCCACTTATTTACTCGGGGTACACGGAAAGAATTGAATGGTATTTGTCGATGCGGTCTTCAAGACCATTCGTTCCACCATTGATTTTCCTAGAAAGGGTTTCAAAATCATCTACATATCGGTTCAAGTTTTGCTTCCACCAATACCACCCCGCACTGTCACAAGCGCCTTCAAGGGTTCTGGCATAGTTGGAAACGTCTTCCACCGTCATTTGTTTGTCTTCGGAATATGCGTCGAATGTGGTCTTGCCGGTGATTTGCATGAATCCTGCACCACGGAATTCAAACCCATCCCCAGTGGATTCGTCACCATTGCCCATACGATTCGCATAAACACGGCTGGCAATATCAGAAGGTTTCCTAGCATATTGTTTGGCACTTTCCTTGGAAAAGTATTTTGGGAAGGTCTTTAGCAGACCAACATCGGAATAGTTCAAGTTTTCTGACATCGCCGTGAAGTTATTGGATTCGTGCGCGGTCTGTGCCAAGAATGCGCAAATTTCTTCTTTGGATGTGATACCATACGCATCGCAAGTCGCTTGTAGGTATTGGGCAAGCAGTTCTGGCGAATTGATATGGAAGGCTGTGTCAAGAAGTTCTTTGGAAATCATGGTAATACCCTAGTGGACTGTATGGTTATTATTTACTTGTTGACAGGTTGAAGATTTAGGTTCACAATTCACCCAATCGCAACAAACTAAGGAAATGTACTATGACTAAACAAGAAAACGCCGATAAAATCATCTCATACAAAGGATTTGATAAAGACATGAAATGTCGTGACTTCCAATATGAAATTGGAAAGACATATACGCATGATGGAGAACCAATTGCTTGCGAATCTGGGTTTCATGCATGTGAATACCCACTGGACGTTTTTACGTATTATCCACCAACGATAAGTGTATTTGCTGTAGTTGAACAGTCTGGAAGCATTTCGCGAAAAGGAAGTGACTCTAAGGTAGCTAGTTCAAAAATTAGTATCGAGTCATCTCTCGATCTACCGGGAATTATTAATGCAGCTATTGAGTACACCGTAAGTCGATGCAATCCACCTACTGAGGCTGCTAGCAATACTGGCTACCAAGGGGCTGCTAGCAATACTGGCAACCGAGGGGCTGCTAGCAATACTGGCAACCGAGGGGCTGCTAGCAATACTGGAGACTATGGGGCTGCTAGCAATACTGGAGAACATGGGGCTGCTAGCAATACTGGCAACCGAGGGGCTGCTAGCAATACTGGAGACTATGGGGCTGCTAGCAATACTGGCTACCGAGGGGCTGCTAGCAATACTGGATACTATGGGGCTGCTAGCAATACTGGAGAACATGGGGCTGCTAGCAATACTGGCAACCGAGGGGCTGCTAGCAATACTAGAGACTATGGGGCTGCTAGCAATACTGGAGAACATGGGGTCGCAGCATCATTCGGATACCTCAGCAAATCGAAGTCTAGTGAAACTGGTGCAATTGTCTGCATCTATCGAAACCAAGATGGAGAAATTGTCCACATCAAAGCGAGCAAAGTTGGCGTCAACGGCATCAAGCCGAATGTATGGTACACACTGAACGAAACTGGAGAATTTGTCGAACTGCCAAATGAATAGCCTTAGTTTCTAGTAGGTTATTGACATCTTTGAAAATCTCTTGTACAATTCATCCCATCGCAACAACTTTTGGAGAAACTACATGACAACAAACATTCGCACCCGTCCGGAAAATGTCAAAATTGTTTTCTTCGTAACAGACACTTGGGGACCACAGGCGACGGTCACTCTCAGTGTGACCTCAGCCCTAGGTGGTCGTAGTGTCTACTACAGCGAACGTGTTCAGACGCCATAGGGAGTTACTCTCACAAGTCCTAGTTACTTTAAGATAGCACGTTCTACCGACTTCTACCCAAGAGACGTGAGTGGTCTTGTTTCTTTCCTTCGAGACGCTAGAAAGATGTATCGCTACTCAAAGGTGGTCGCAACTGGACTAGACACCATTCCTTTCACGAAGAAAGAACTACAGATTTTGCATCGGGTCTTTCTTCATCATTCCGTGCCAACCGACTACAACTTCTGATTAAGTAAGGAACCAATATGGACACAATTGAAATCATTGTAATTATTCTGGCGACATGTGCCGCAATTGCACTATCTATTGACACTTTGAAAGGCGAATAATGAACCTGTACGAACTTTTGGAAGAAGGCAACACCATTTCGGTAATTGCCGAAGAACTTGATGTGACATTTTCCGATGCCAAAGAATCGGTCATCCGATTGGTAGAAGAAGGTGCTGTCAAGATCATTGATTGGGAACTTAGTGAAGAACGTACAAACTATATTCCCGTCTATGGTTTTGGGACATACAACAAGAAGATGCCGAAAGCGCCATCGACAATCCCACAACGACACTGGTTCGATAAGATTTGGTTTGGCGAACGTGGTTTGGCTTCGGAAGAAATCAAATTGGCATGAAAAAAGGGAGCCGAAGCTCCCTTTGAATAAGTTGCGCAGTATTGATTAGATACCAGTAACTTTGACGCGACGGAAGTACACGTTGCTGTTTGCATTGAGTACGCCGCCACCTTTGACCAGACCTTGGGCAAAAGGATTTGCCGACAAAGCGTAGCGAGTCTGGAAGCCCACCTTTGGCGAGAATGTGTCATCGGACACAGCTTTGTACAGTTGCAGGGGAACGTAGGGGCTATAGAAAACGCCAGCGTCCAGAGCAGATGCACCTTTGTAGCCAACAACGAAGAAGTTGCCAGTAGCATATGGATCAATGAACACGCGATATTTGCCGTTCAGGATACCAGCAAAGGTATTGCCGGTGTCATCAACTTGCAGATCGGTAGCCAAAGCGGGAGCATAGTCCAGCATACCAGCGATAGCGAAGGCAGAAGCCACATCGCTAGAGCAGATGATGAAATTGCCTTTGCCGCGACGGGTTTCACGAGCAATGCGGTTAGCTTCTTGGTCAAGGCGATAGAACAGACCCTTGAACTTCTCAGCAGACCAACGGCCATCGCTATCGGTGTCCAGATCGAACGTGCCGGGAGTAGCAACACCAGTTTGTGCGCCAGCCTTAGCAGTGGTATAGATGGAGCGGATAACTTCGCGGTTGATTTCAGCAAGAATCTCGCTAGACAGAACATTGGTCAGTTCGCTTTCAGCGTCCAAACCATGAATGGCTTTCAAGTCTTGAGCAAGTTCAACCGAGTAGGTAGCCTTCAGCTTACGGCTGGTGGCTTCCACAGCGTACTTCTCAATCTCGAAACCCATTTCAGACCAAGCGGGTTGGCTGGGAGCGCCAAGAGCTTCGGCGGCAGCAGTAGTCATACCGTGACCGGAAGTGTACACACCGGGAACGGCATCGTTCAGCACGGAAGGATCAGTACCAGCTTGTGTACCAGCACCAGAGAAATCGCTGTCAGCTTCGTTGTAGAAGGCTTCTGCGCCAAGAGCACCACCGGTGATGTACTTGGGACGCATAGCGAAAACCAGACCAGTAGGGCTAGTCATAGGCTGCACACCGCAAACGTCATAGGCGATCAGGTTGGGCATTGCGCGACGAACCAGAGAAATCAGCACGGGGTCATACTTACCCACGTTGGCGGTCACGTTGGTGGGGACAGCATCTTCCATCAGGGCTTCGGCTTGTGTAGCCATGCTCAACTTCTGGCTTTCCAGAAGTTGTGCGGTAACTGCCAGACGGTGCTTGTCTTTAATCTCAGCGTAGTCAGCATGTTCAAGAACAGGCTTCCACTTTTCGATTAGTGCTTGGGTTTCGAGTTTACTCACTTTTTTCTCCTTTTAAAAGATAGTGATATATTTACAACAATTGCATTTTCGAGTAGCTTTTTTTGGCAGGAAGCTACTCACCCAAACCCGCTTAAAATTATTTGCTAGAGTATTTACCAAGATGTGAAGCGATGCTATCAATATAGGAGTCCACACGCTTCACAGCAGGCTTCGTTTCTTCTAGCACAACAGCATCTTCCAAAATCGCAGTAGAATCTTTCACAGCTTTCTTGTCCACAAGACTTTCCTTGAGGATTTCAAACTTCTTCGCAAAGTCTTCTTCGGATTCGTACACAAGACCTTCGGTAAGTTCTTTCAACTTTTCCTTTTGCAGCATGGTCATGCCATGTGAACTGGATTCGATGAAAAGGGACTTCTTCAGGGAAGCGATTTCTTCGGTCAAGGAACCAACTTTTTCGATGGATTCTTTAAGCTGCAAACCTTGCACAGAAACCACTTGCAGGTTTTCTTCGTACAGGTCTTTCTTGTAGTCAGGCACTTCGACAAAGTGTTCTTTAAGAACCAATGCAAGTTTGTCCATCATGGATTCGGCAACTTGAACGCGAACGCCTTGTTCGATACCGATTTGGTTATCGGCATGCCATTGCGACACGGCTTCGGTCAGGCGGCTATCAAGGGTATCTTCCATATCGGAAAGTTTTTCAGCAACCATGTGCTCCATGACGTATGCAGCATACTTGGAGATTTTTGCCACATGGTCTTTGGCAACTTCGGCAATGGCACTTTCAAAGATTTCCACAGCCTTACTTGTGAATTCTTCTTCAAGACCTTGCGATTCCATCAAGCCACGGATGCCTTCGGTGGGGGCTTTGAATGAAGTACCTTCAAGCAAAGACTTCTCGAATGCTTCGGTGAAAGACAAGTCTTCGTTCATGGCTTGCTTGGTAGCAGTTGCATGCATGACTTCTTCGGCCTTGTCTCCATAACGCTTTTCAAAGTCTGCCTTCTTGTCTTTCAAAGCCTTGAAGATTTCTTCTTTCTTGTCTTTTTGGTCGGCAGTCATGGATTCTTGCACAGATTCTTCGGATTTCTTGGAATTGAATTGATTTTTCTTAAAATTTTCCCAAGCATGTTGTTGGAATACCTTACGAATGTCATCCGTATTTGATAGTCTAGCATTTGCATGCTTTCCAATAATACGATCATAGGACATACCGGAGTCAATATCCTGCTTAATTTGTTTGATTTTTTTATCACTCAACGCTTCATTCATAATTTCCTCGGACATAGACTCTTCGGGGAGGTCAGTTTGTGCATGGAATTCAGCTTGGGAGGGACGCTTCTTAGTGTCGTCTTCATCAGTCTCTTCGGAACCTTCATCGGAATCAGCAGTAGGGGCTTCTTGATTGGATTCAGGTTGATCTGCTGTAGATGTCTCGGGGGTAATGGGTTCAACGGGCGCTTCCACCGGAGCTTGCGCAGCGCCAACGTCCACAGCAGCGCCAGAAGGCTGCAAAGTGCTTGCCGCAGGGGTAGCATCAACCGCACCATCAACAGACGATTCTGCGGCATCTGTAGCGGCAGGAACCGCACCAGCTTGGTCAGCCGTATCTTCGGGTTTGTTCTGTTCTTCGTTCAGGGAAATCAAAAAATCTCGAATGTTCATTTGGGATACTCCTAATATGTTTGCAGGTTATTTACCAGCAAGATGTTCCATGATCTGTTTAAAGGCTTTCAGCTTGGCTTCCTGCAATTCTTTGGAAGATGTCTTGCGAATATCTGCGCGGATACTTTCCACAAGCATCATGTCTTCGGACAAGGCATCCATGACCGTATCTACGGATTCCATGATAGAATCAACCAAAGCGTCTGGAGCAGATGGGTTGTACACAATGTCAATGGCTTTCATCCCAAGGCCGGGTGCTACTTCATTCAGGCCACGGGAATTTTGCACAACTTTGCCATCGGCACGGGTTGATACACCTAGCTTCACACCACCTTCTAAAAGGGCTTGGGTAATCTTTCCGGTAGGGGTATTCAGGATACGTGCTTTGCCGATGTAATTCTTACCATCTTTGCGCATTTCGGTAATCAGATGGGACACCCGATCTAGACCGATTTTTGTTTCACTGGGATGGATCAATTCTCCGACCGCACGAGACTTACTAACATAGTTCTTGATATAGTCATTCATGGACTCGTCAAGCACCTTTTCTGGATAGATACGCTTGTTGCCATTGACCACATCGGCTTGTGCAAAGATACCGTGGATGTAATGGAATTTCTTGCCAGCGGAAGTGGATTCCGTGACAAGTTCAACATCGTCATAGATGGATTCGATAAGGTTGCTCATTCTTCTTGTTTCCCGGTTAGGCGGTTATAGGCGCGACGCATCCACAAACGGTGACGTTCCACATCACCCCTAGACAAAGCACTCATGGCATTCTTGAATGCACGAGTCACCATGTAGTGATCCTTCGGCTTACCCTTAGCTTTGATTTCTTGCTCTTGCTCTTTATCGGCAGCAATATCGTCAAGTTCGGCTTCCACAATGAATTGGTCAAAAGTCTTCATGCTAGTCTTACCTTTCGTTTGCGCAGGCTTACCAGAAGATTGCGTTTGATTTGTGCCAATTCCGCACGGCGCTTGCGCACAGCAATCTTTGCACCACGTTTTCTTGCACGGATTTCTTCGGGGGTCATCTTGACCAATTGGCCATCAACAATCTTGAACCCTTTGGTTTCATTAACCAACTTGCGGATTTGGATTACGCCATTGCGAACACGGTCAACAATAGCAACTTTGCCCATGTCGGTGCGATGGGCATTGAATTCGGTTTGCTCAGTTACTGCCATCATCGCTACCCGGTACTACGGTTGCATCCACGGCATTTCCAGCATCATCTTGCATGGAACAAGAACCGTCACCACATTCTTTGTCGCCATTACCATAAACCTTGTCCATAAAGCCTTGGAAATGGTCGGCAGATGTGATGTGATTCAAGATTTCATGACCTAGACCACTATCAAGAATGCTTTGTGATTGGCTAGGATCAACCGTGACATAAGCACCATCATCCAAATGGAATTCAACGGGGTAGCCATTCTTCAAAGCGTCTTGCAAAAGTTCCACAACGCTATTGGCGGCTTCGTCTTCGGATTCGGTAAAATATCGGTTGAATTCGCCACCCCAATCGCCATCGGGATGTTCGTCGTCATCATTGTCACCAACGTCATCGGCATCGCCATCTTCTACGTCGGTTTTCTTGGAAACATCGAAGTAGTAGTCATAAGGCATCATTTTGGCTGGGCGTTGATCTTGGTCTGGGGGGATACCAACCCCATCCAAATCAAGTTCTTTTGTGTAGTCGCTATTATGTTCAGGGGCATACCAACGTGCGCGTTTAGCGCCTTCGATGCTACGTGCTTCGGGATTGTCGCCGGGGTTTGCTTCTTCGCGGCGTTCATACTTAGTAAGCAGCATTTCCACTTCGCGGCGGGTCAATGGGTACTTCTGTTGGTCTGGCGCATCGCGCATTTCCATCAGGCGAACACCTTTCACAAGGTCTTGGTCTTGCTTTAGTTTGCCGACAAGGAAAGATGCTCGCGCAGAAAGTTCACGATGGATCATGCCTTGGGATTCGTACAGCGGCTTGTCTAATAGGTCTTTGATGAACGACATTGTGGTTCCTTTACAATTCATGTATTTACTTAACTCAAAGCAATGTATTGAGTCTTCGTCAAAGCCTTGTCAATGGTGGCCTGCAAAGAATTCAATTGAGTATAAATGTCTTGCAAATCAGTACCCGTGGCGGCAGTCGTAATTGAAATAGACTGGACTGGTTGTTGATAGTTAACTTGCACATTGAATGCACCAATGGTGCTAATAAACGGGGATGCATTGTCCGAAGAAATCAAAACACCTTCGGTCACATCAAGATTGTGATTGGATTCTTGTGGACGGATTTTCCAACCATTCACCAAAGTCACATAGATAGGGACATAGGAATTATTGGCAACAGAAATGACTTGTCCACCGACATTTTCAAGTGCAGGTAGGTACTTTCCGTTATCGGAAGTCACATACCAATCAACCCACCTAGACCACAAATCCTTCACAGAAAAAGATGTGGTTCCAGACGAGAGAGAAATGATGCGGGATGGGCCGTCGAAGTTGTATGCCATGTGTAATCTCAATGGGTTGCTACCGTATTTAGTAGCAACCCATTTACAAGATTAAGGTAGGTATGCGCGGTCTTGTTCGGCCACCAAGGAGATGTTAATACCCTTGGCACGAGTAATCGTAGCACCGAACTGCACAGGCTTGGCAGAACCGGGACGACCAGCAATAACCGTGACGTTTGCATCAGTACCGGCAGTACGACCACCTTGCACGTTGGCATCATAGTCGAAACTGAAGGTCACTGCGCCAGTTGGGAACGTACCAGTGATGGGGTTGCCCAAAGCGTCGTTAACCGTGATAGCGCCAGACTCACCGAAGTCATCCAGCACACCGGGGGCGGCGGTGAAGAACATGCGGTAGTAAGAACCAGCACCAATCAGAGGATTGTTGGGGATCAAAGAACCGGAAGAAGTGTAGGGGAATGAACGCTGAACATTGTTTTGGTCAGTGAACACGACACGGTTGATGTCATTGCTGTTCACGTTGGTGATGTAAACGCCTTGGGTGGTGTACAAAGTATCGCCCAAGAAAGACATCAGCAATGCGGCAGTCTTACCGATAACCGTACCAGCGCCAGAGTCGATGTCAGTGTTTTGACGCAGCAAGTATTGAACCTTGGTGTAAATCTGTTCCAAAGTTGCGCCGTTACCATCCACAACAACGCGGAAAGGATAGCTACCAGAACCTACGGTTTGGTTTTGGTTGGTGGCATAGTAAGTCACAGTGATGCCGCTATAAGGAGCAGATGACATTGCGGCATCGGCAGCGGCAATCTTGGCATCCTGTTCATTGGACAGCAGCATGTTGACAATGTAAGCACCAGTGGCAGACTTACCAGTGTCGGCCAGCACGGAATCCTTGTACTTGTAGCCATATTCACGGACATAAGCCTTGAAGTAGGTACGTGTATCAAAGTTACCATTGGTAGCATCGCCGTAAACTTGAACGCCAATGTTTGCACCATCGGTGAATGTGAAGTTTGTGGCAGACCCAGTAGATGTGGTTTGGTAGTATTCTTGTGCGCCAGAGTTCACAGAACCCAGCGCAACGATACCAACATACACACGGTTCAACGTACCGGAAGATGTGAACGCAGGCAGGGGAGACGTAGAAGACCATTCTTCCCAACCACCATCGCGCAACATATTGCGGGTAGAGTCATCCTTGGGCTTCCAGCTATTGTATGTCTGACCATCCGTGCCGAACTTGAACTGACCAGAAAGCACGTCCAATGCATACATTGGGAAAGGGCTATCCTGATAGGTATTAGTACCCCATAAATCAATGAATTTACTATAAATTGCCTGAATGGATACGCCATCCTTAGGAATCAGTCCATTTGTGGTAGAACCGTCACTAGAACCAATCAATTCAAATGTACGGTTTGCTTCGTCAATGATTAGGTTAACCCCAACAACCAGTTGACCCCTGCTTGTTAATTTTGCCATATTTTACTCCTATGAAATATATGGTATTTACTAAAATCAGACATAGCTTCTGTCAACTTCTTGCGACACCGGAATTGTGGTGGGTGTCGTGGTCAATTGATAGTTGCGAATGAACTGAGGTCTATACCCACTCAAGAAAAATCCTACATCGACTGGTTGGGTAATTGCGTAGCTGTATGTGTAGGTAGAACCAGTGATACTATCCGCCGTGGAAATCACGTTGGTAGTACCAGCGGCATACACGATGACATCTGAACCGGGTTGAACCCCACTAAATGTCAATCCAGTACCGTCCAATGGGTACAATGCAGCGTTTTGATTGGCTAGTGTGGTAGTGCCATTGATTACGAATGACGTAAGCGTATTGGTGCTATTTCCCACAGTACAGGTGATGCGGATTCTTGGCTTAACACCAGTGGTCGGATTGATGCCAGTTTCCGCAGCCAAGTTCGCATTGGTGACTGTCTTCCAAGTACCACTGAATCCATTACCCTTGTCCAAATCATACTCATACAAATAATTTGTGGCGCTATTCGTCCCGGTCACTGCGTATGTGGAAAGGCCAGTCCACCCAAACATGAAATAACTCCATGTCCATGTGATGCTGTCACCAACGGTACGCATAACAACCGTGCCGGTAGATGTGAACTTTGGCGTACCAGAATTGATTGTGTATGCGCTTGACGTGGATGTGGTTTTCTCAGTAAACACCAAGAATGCCCTAGCAGCCGTATCCGATGTGAACGCATCGTAGAAGTGCATACCATCAACGTGCGTATAGCTTGTAGGAACCGTGCCAGAATTTTGACGATTGCCGGACACAGTAGAATTGAACCAGTTTGGACCTTGCGTCAACGTCGCATCGGTGTTGTAGCAGTTTTGCATCTTGATCGACTGCGAAGTATTCGTAGAAGATGCCAAACCGATACGAAGGTTAGTCAACCAATTGCGCTGGAACTTGATATTTTTATTCAGGCCACCATCGGCAAACATATAGCCGGAACGCTGTGCCGAAATAGTACCGGCATCGTAAGGGGTTGAACTTGAACCGATGCCGGTCACAAGAATGTCAAAGCAAGTGTTCATGTACACCAAACCACCCAAGGCATGTACGTTTGCAGCACCCGGCCAATTTGCAATGTTTGTCAAGATGGCATTCTTACAACCAGCCATCAATTCAATCGCTTGGGTACTTACCGTAGCTGCAGTAGTGCCGACTGGATTATCGGCATAGTAAACATTGGTCACAGACCAATTCGTGCAAGCCGACATGATAAGACGTTTGCCTATCAGGTACAGATTGGTAACAGTCAGACTATCACATGTGTTGAAGAAGATTGGACCAGCCAACGCCGTTGCAACAGATGCGAATGCCGAACGGACATTATCAATTACCCAGCCACCATACAAGTTCACAAAATAACAAGCATATCCAGCCGTACTGACTTGTTCGGAACGAACGCATGTAAGATTCTTTGCAGTGCCACCATTCAAGCATTGTTGAAACACGATGGCATTTGAAGCGTATGCAACCGTTTGGTTAGACATACCAACCAAAATTCCGTTGATGTCAGGCGGGGTAGATGTTTCGGAAATAACAAACTGTTCACAAGTATGCAAATCCCGAATAAACACCGAATACGCCTGCTGCAAGTTGATATACCATGCGCCAGTCATCCTTTGGATACTAACCACGCCAGATGAACTTGTTGCGGTTTCATACCTAGTACCAATAGTGCCGGATGGTCGAACATTATTGGCATAACCAGATGCGGCATTTGCATTTGTGGTAATGATGTTGGGGATTCTTACGCGACATCCGGTAGGTGGCATAAATCCAGCATAAGCAGCACCACTATCTTGTCCAAATGTGACTAGACCGGAACTGTCAATTCTGACAAATTTGCAACGATTGTCCGTGGAATGATTTGTGCTAGAAAACTTGTAGCATGTGTTTAGCCAATGCTCATAGATGCCAGTGCCGGGGCCGGTTTCCACTTCAATGCCGCCATATTCAAAGAACCCAGAAGCGGTATACGGCAATTGGAAAGTTTCACCACGAACCCCACCCGTCAATTGCGGATTTCCATTTGAATCAAGGCATGTCCACCAATCGCCGTTGACCGTCAATGAATTCAATCGGTTTACCGTCAATGACAAGGCTTCTACACCACATACTTCGATGAAGCTACGGACAGGCGCTACGTCAATTCCAAACACAGATGCGCCGGATGTAGCGGTTCCGGTAGTGAATGCGCCACCCGTCATCCCACGGACTTTAATCCAAGTTCCGGCAGTCAACGTCCCAGACGTGGTGATAGTGCCGCCGTAATGATTTGACATCACGCAGATGAATTCTGCGGTTACGCCACCTTGCGTGATCGTAGAACCAACCGCAGGAACCACTCCGGCAGACAATGCGCCGATGCGGAATGCCCAAATGTTAGTTCCAAGAATCTGCATGTCACCACCCAATGTGGACGACAAGTTTACGTTACCAATAACACCAGTCGATGTCGTTGCATTAACACCATATCTGGTATCGCAATCAATGACCAACGTACCACCATTCACGTTAAGAGTATCCCCACCACCCTTACCAGACAAGGATGTGTAATTTTGCGTAGTGGTAATGGTATAGGTTGCCATTGTTGAATCTTTCTATAGTCGATACTGTATTTACGCCAATACCGGCCACTTGTCGGCAGGACACTTCGCACCTTTCAAGGTAGTCTTACCACCCAAAGGGCATTTACAAAGGCCACATGCCTCGATGTTCATGAACACAATCTTGTGTTCACATTTTTCACAAATGTCTAATCTTTCCTTGCGCTGCGCCGGAGTGGTGACTACCGAAATGAATGCCATATTGAAGAATCCAAAGAAAAAGGGGTGGTATTACCCACCCCTTATTTACCTAGAAGGTAATAGTCCGATTAGTTGGACTGACCGAGAGCCAGACCCATACGGCCACGCAGAGCACCACGGAAGGTAGCACCAACCACCACGCAATTCACGCCACGGATAGCTGCTTTGACAGCTTCAATGTCGGCTTGGTTGGCGGAAGCGGAAGAGGCTGCGCCATCGGCGGTGGCTTGTGCAGCGGCAGCAGCGGCAGCAGCGGCAGTGGCTGTGGACTGAGCAGCGCCAGCGGCAGCAAGAGCAGCTTGAGCAGTCGATGCAGCGGCATCAGCAGTAGCTTGCGCAGCGGCGATCCCAGCGGCTTGAGTCGTCAGGGTAACAATGCTATCCTGAAGGGCTTGCACTTGGGTAGCAGTGGAAGCGTCGGATGCTTGCAGGTTGGTTACGGCGGTGCTCAGTTCAGCGATGGAAGCTGTCAGGGCGGCGCAGTCACAAGCATTCTGGTTTTGACCAATGGAACCTTGGATGGTTACAAGGGTATTGGACAGGCTGTCAACTTGGGTTTGCAGGGTAGACAGGGCAGCAGCGGCAGAGCCATCGGCATCTTGGCGGCTTTGTGTCTCAGCGGCCAGTTGAGCTTGCAGAGCAGCAACGGTGGCTTGCAGGGAAGCAACGGCGGTGCTACCTTCGAGGGTATCAACGCGAGCGCCAAGGGTAGACAGGGCAGACAGAATGTTCTGGACAGCGGTAGCATCGCCAGAAGTGTTGTCGGCCAGCAGGCTAGACAGGGTAGCAAGTTGGGCTTGGATGTTGGCAATGTCAACGCCTTCGATTTGCAGTACGGCAGCAATCTTTTCGTTAACGGCTTGACCAACTTCGTCACCGAAGGAGGTGGCAATACATTGAATCAGCGTATTCAGTTCTTGGTCGATTTGAGCAGACATTTTATTTCCTTTAGAAATGGGTTAAAACAAATTTGTTTCCCTCAAGTTAAAGTGATGAGGACACTGGTATTATTTAACGGATTTCAGTTTACCAATCCAATTTGCGGCATCTTCTACCACATTCGGATTGATGTTCTTGTAAGACCCGAGATGGCCGAAAAGAAGGTGACAATTGACGAACTTCTTACCTTCGCATAAAGTAATCATGTTTGTCGGGTCAAGTTCCCGTTCTGGATTCAAGTGGTACGGTTCGATGTGATGAACTTCTAACTTTTCGCTTCCACCACAAACCTCGCATACGGGATGAAGCTTCAGATGGTGCTTCCTCGCCGTAGGCCATTTAGACGACCGACGATTTCCAAGTTCTGCCTTATCTTTGGCAACATCAACTAGGTGCTTGACTATCTCCATTGGTACAACTTCCTCCCAAAATTCCTTGTAGCTGTGTAATCTTGGACATATGGGATGCAATCTCTTGTTCGATCATGCAACGCAAAACATCGCCAATCTGAGCACCAATGTCGGCAAACATACAGTTGAATTGTTCTTGTAGTTCTTCTTTCGTTAGCGGGTCGGTCATGATAAACTCCTACGTTCAAATGCTATACGTATATGTAAGCCTATCATCCCAGACATGAACGAAGTCTGCGCTTGCTTGTGCCCAAAGGACGGAAATATCACCAGTAGATGTTTCCGTAATCTTCTTGATGCGCCATGATGCGGCGGTAGTTGCCGTACCGGGTAGGGATTCGCCAACGTACATTGTCAATGGGTCAATTTGGTCAACCAGCTTGTTGTATTGCTTTTGCATATCGTTTTCCAGAATTGGGATAATCAATGCCGCCAAGTCTTGCATGGTTCTAGGAACCCATTGGTCGGTCAATGCGTCGTACATGAAGATGTCATTAGACGTTGGGCGAAGGGTCTTCGTATCCACGTCCATAAGGTCATTCAAAGACCCTTGGGAAATGATTTCGCGGGGGTCTTGGTAAGCAGGCCCAGCACCACCAATGAAAGATTGTGGTTGACGATAGCTATTGTTGATAGCATTCATCATTTCGTCCAAAATCTTGTCATTGAACAAGACCATCTGATTCCAAGTCTTTTGGTCTTCGCGCTTGTACATGATCGTACCCTTACGGGTAGCATGTTGCTTGAATTCCCAACCAACCCCATCTTTGGGCATCGGGATAGACTTCTTGACGGATTCAATCATGTCGGATTTGATGCCACCAAGATCGGCAACCTTCACGGCAGCGGAATCATCAGCCTTGCCAGAAAGCCCGCTACGCAGTTCTTCGATGGCGGTGGCATGTGTGGCATCAATCTTACTTAAATGATCGTTCATAGCCCGCATATGGGCTTCGGTGAGGTATTCCCCGTGGCTATGATCGGCTGGCGCATAGTCATGTTCATGACCAACATCGGCCTTTCCAGATATTTCCTTCTTGATGTCGGTAAGGGTCTTTGAAACCTTTGTTCCAGAATCCTTCACATTGGCTTTGTGAAGGTTCAATTGATTAGTGATGACGGAAAGTTGCTTGCTTGTCTTTTCGGTAGCAGCATCAATCTTGCCATGAAGTTCATTCTTGACAACATCATCGCCAACAATGGCTTGCTGCAATGCGGTTTCATGGTTCTTTGCAGCTTGGTCAGCATGTGCCTGCAAAGCGGCATCATGGTCTTTCTTGACACCAGCAATCTTGTCAGAAACTCCAACGAGTTCATTCGATACGGCAGTGCTAAGACCTTTGAAGTTTTCTAGGGTCTTTGCTTTGAATTCATTGTGGTCTGCCAATGGCGCATAATGTGCATCATGGTGGTGTGTAGAAAACTCTTCCTTGGATGGATATGCCTTGTCGTGATTGTGTAGATTGAAGTCGGACAACCCGGCATATACGCCTTCGTGATTATGACCAGAGATATTCTTCTCTAGGTAGCCAGCAACTCCATCGGCATACGACTTATTGACAATGGCACTTTCTACCAACTTGGAATTCAATGAATTTTCCAAACCTTCAATAAGTGTGCCGAAGTCAGGAAGTGCATCAAACTTCTTACCGACAACACTTTCGGCAATCCGTGACATATCTTCACGACTTGTGGAAGATTCCTTGATGTCATCCAAGGCTTCTTTCAACCTAGATTCCACCAAAGCAAGAGCGGCGGCAAGGATGTGTTTGCTGTTCAAATCACTCATTAGACACCCCGAAATTCTTTAGAACGTCGATTGCCAATTGATCTAGTTCAGAAACCATCTTTGTGGGTTGGTCTTCCACAACGACCGATTCCGTAATGCTTTCCATAGCCTGATCCGGGGTTGGGTCAGGCATCACACCAGCTTGGATTCGTGCTTGTTGTTCCTGAATTTCTTGCATCAGCATGACTTGACGATCTTGCTCAATCTGCAACATCATGTCTTGTTGCTCTTCGTCGGTCAGGTGCAAAATCTTTTGGAAGACATATTCGCGGGAAATGTACTTGCCGACGAAAGGATCAACCTGCTGCAAAATTGCCATGCGTTGACCAATGATGCCATATTCAACGGATTCACTGAAATAGTTGTCTTCCTGATATTCGTAGCGAATAAAGTCGGAAATCTCGTCAAAAGTACCTTCATCAAGGATACCTTTAAGCACCAGATTGCGCTTCAAAGTTTCCAAGAACAATCCAGCAAAGCGTTTACGCAGTAGGTTAATGAACCGACTGAAACGAACTTCATCGCGGGTAATTTCTGTGCCGGACGAGAACATTGCGTTTTCTTCTGTCATGCGCTGGTTGGGGACACGCAAAGATTCGTACAGCTTTTTCTTGAAGTAGTCACTTTCGCCAGTTTCACCAACGGAGTCGCCACCCGGTAAAGTATCAATGCCGATGCCTTGACCACCATCACCAACGGGTAGCCAAAAGTCTTCCGTCATGGCTAGGTAGCGTTTGTCGGCCTTGATTTCACCGGTATTCACATCATAAGTGACTTTGTTGCGGTACTTGTTGGCAATCTCTTGCACATATTGTTCGGCCTTACCTTTACCAAGATTGCCGGTGAATACCTTGAAAACCCTACGTTCCGGTGCTCTGGCCAAACGGTAGATCAACATCGCATCTTCCATCATGCGCAGATTATTCGCCGGACGGATGGCATTGTGCAAATAGGACAAGACGGTGTTGTTGGTAGGATCATGCAAGCCACTATTGACATGCACAACACTTTCCTTGGTCATAATCAATGCACCAGAAGTATTGCGCACATCGGAAATGCCTACTTCCGAAAACAGATAGTATTCCTTGATACCTTGGATCATTTCGACTTGGGTAACGGGGTCAAGTTGCTTAATCAGTTCGCGCACCCGTTTGATTTTACGTGGGTCGATGTAGCGCATTTCCACAATACCGTTTTGAGGATTTGCGGTATCAATCAGCACATTGTAATTCAGACGACCATCAATGTACCAACGCTTGAAGATTTCATAGCCTTTGTTACCGAAAGAAAGCAGGCGCAAAACTTCGTCATGTTCTTGGACAATGACTTCCTTGATTTTGTCTGGAAGCTGCACATCGTCAAGGTCAATTGTGACAATCTTTTGTTGCTTGTCCGTGATGATGGCTTCTGAAGAGATTTCCACAATGGCGCGATCAACTTCTGGTACATAGGCGAGCTGGCGGTATTGCTCAATCAGTTCGTTTTCGGTCTTGGCAACTTGGTCAACATCGACGCCGGTAAAGGAACTATGCGCCAACCCACCATAGGTAGTGGCAGAAATGTCGATGGACGAATCCATGCTACTAGGCGTAACAGGTGTTGGAATGTTCGGTGCGACATCGCCACCAAACGAAAATCCAAAAATTCTACGGAAAATATTTGCCATGAATCATTCCTAAATAGTTCAATTCTATTTACAACCAATGCAACAACTATTCATAGATGTGCATCTTGCAAATGGATTTAGTGCAGGGGATTTTGAACAGAACTATGCAAGGTTCCGATCTATCGACATCCACCTGACCAAATTCAGACTAACCAAGACCTGCAACTTCAAATTATTAGTAAACCACACCATCATTTTGCTAAACGTATTTGGCGAAATGGCCTACTATGGATTTGACGTTGCCATAAACGATAAAAACAAGGAGCTATTGACAAGCATCCTTGTTTTTACTCAAAGGGTTCCCATGTCAGCCAAGCACAATAAAGAATTTTTAAGTGCTTTGGAAGACAATGTTTGATTACAGTTCGGTGTAGTAGTCAAATTCAAAGTCACAGCTAAAACGCTGGATTTGATTATTGGCAGACCAAGAGAACTCCAATGGGCCGATGTTCACGGGGAACAAGTTGTGCATCTTCAATTCCCGAATCTTTTCACCTTCTTTGCCGTAAGCAATTACGGTAGCATCGGTGTACAGTTGCAGACCACGAGATTGTTCGATGTGGTTAGTACCCCAGTCACCACGCGCACCACGGTCTTGCCATGCTTCGATAGCCTTGCGCAGAGTGTAATCTTCATCAGCAATGACGGAAACTGACCATGCGGAATATGTACGGTCGCCAAACCATTTGGTATCACGACCAAAGTAAGGAACGTCAACGAAGCCGGTAGTGTAAGCAGGCGCAGATGCGGCTTCTACCATGAAACGCACTTGACGTTCGGCATCGACGGAATCGGGGATTGTGATGGCGACTTCAAACAGGTTGGGACGCGCCCCACCATGCTTGAGATTCGCACGAAATTCGGTAGCGTTAAAAGCCATTTATACTCTCCTAGAGATTTCTGTAGTATATTTACAATGGAGAGGAATTGCCCTCCCCATTTGATTAACCAACGATCACTTCGGAAAACTCAACATTCGGCCCAACGGCAGTAAAGTCAAGCAACATGAAGTTGATAGAACCCTTGGTCTTGATGAACACTTTGCCGACAAAGCGGTTTTGTGCAACGACATCGGGGGTGTTGACGGTAGAATCGGCTTGCACAATGAAATCATCAATGCCACCACGACCTTGCAATTCGCGCAGGAAAGGCTCAGTCAAGCTATAGAAACGACGCTGGGTAGTTTCATCATTGAACTTGAACAGCAGTGATTCAGCAGCATGAGCAATGGTCTTGCGCAAAGTGATGAACAAGAAGCGGTTGTGCATGCGGTCGAATGGGCCGGGGGTGGTTTGTCCAGTCTTATCGCCATACAGGACGGGGCCGACACCCGCTTTGCTGAAAATAGGATTGATACCAGCGGGATACAGTTGGTCACGCGCAGATTGGGAAGGGTTCCAAGCCAGCTTGGTGACATTCTTCAAACGACCATTTTCAGAACCTACCCCAGAAGTCCACACTTCGCCGTTCATTTGTGCTTGGGCATACAGACCAGCAGCATCAGCATTGCAAGGAATCCAACGGAACTTGTTGTTGTAGCGGTCATAGACATACTTCCAATTGCTGTCAAAAGAGAAGTAAGAAGAACTGCCAAACAAGTCACGGTCGGTCTTGCAAAGGGTGACTTCTTGGTTCTTTGTTTGAACGGATGTCAATTGGGGAGACAAGAACACCACAGCATCCTTACGGACTTCGGCAATGTTTTGCACCAAATACTTACCAAGAGTACCAGAACTTGCAGCAGCATTTCCGCCGATAATCAGAGCAGATTCCGAAGTTTCGGTATCGCGGAACAAATCATAGCCAGCAATGTAGTCGGCAAGACCAAGCGAACCAAATCCATCGTTACCACCAGTCATGGTAATGGCATTTGCGGTCTTGTCAGTACCGAAAGTGAGCGCCAGATCACCAGCATACACAAATTGGCTGTACAGCTTCAAAGCATCCTTATAGTAACGGGTAGTACCATCGGTATTCAATGTACCAGCAACGGTGCTATAAGTGCCAGTTTCGAGGATAGTGCCAGCAGCATCACCAAAGTAACCGGTGGTATCAACCACAACGAAATGGAATTCGTTGGTAGCAGGAACGCCAGTAAAGCGGTTTGCATACTTCCACAAACGATACGCCGTAGCCGTAGGAGTAGCACCAACATAGACCTTAGAGAAGGTCAAAGTGTTGCCAGAAACGGCGCTGATGGGGTATTGGTCGCCGTCAACCACCAAGAAGTCACCGACTTGGATAGAATCGGACAAGGTTTCGGTAGCTGCGGGGGTGTAAGTTGCGGTAGTGCCAATAGAGAAGGTGAACGTACCGGGAAGGGTGTACTTGTATTGGTCAGTAGAACCACAAGTAACCACTTGTAAACTATTACCAGCCGTACCGGGATAACGTGCAACGAAAGAGCAAGTCGTAGGAACGGCAGATTCATAATCGGCCAGATTACGCACAGACACCGCAGCACCAGCATCCACAGCATTGAACACCGTGGTTTCGGAACCGATACGAACCACATCCAAAGAACCGGAATATGCCAGATAGGAACTAGCCAGCATGAAATCCAGATATTCGGTAGATGTGGGCTTGCCGAAAAGGTCAATCAAGTTGTTTTCGCTAGAAACGCGAACCTTTTCACCAACTGGTCCCCAAGTGAACTTACCGGCAATTGCGCCGACAGACACTGCACCTTGTTCGACGGTGGCGGTGGTCTGGAATTCGCGTGTTGCTACGCCGGGAGAGATAGGAAACATAGGTTTCTCCTTAATGATGTTGAAATAGACACTAAGAGTATTAGTTATCTATTTACCATTTAGGAGAACCCACTAAAATTTAATGAAAATCATGCGTCATCATCAGTTCAACATACTTCTTCTGGGTTTCTGACAATTTTGACAAGTCGAATGCCTGCATCTTGTCATGGTAGTCCATGTATATCGACCGGAAGTTTTCCGACATGGAATTGATGGCTAGAATGTCAGCCACGTTGAAAATGATGTAGGTGTCATCACTTGCAGGGTCATAATCAAACAATCGGATGTTCCCGGCATCATTGATATGGTATTGAAGAACCCCGCGCAGCAAGATTCGGCCTTCTTCATCTTCGGCGGGGACACCATACGCCAATAGTCTTTCACCAGATGCCATGATGACAGACAAAGGCACAAATTCAAATTCATCAAAATCAGCCAAGTTTAATTTCCTTCACATCAACCTCAAATTGTTCGGACAAATAGCAAGAAAGTCTTTCCTCGAAGTGCTGGAAAAGGTAGTTCTTGGCTTCTTTGTCCCCACGGTAGTCATCAACAATGTCCCAAATAGTTGCAAGCTGTTTAGAATCATGTTTACGTAACGACCGACCGATGGATTGTAACACCTTTACGGACGATTTTGTGGGGGATGCGAACACAACATGGTGCAAATTATTGATAGACACGCCTGTAGAGAACAACGCATAGGTAGAAATGATGATATTGTCATCGGATTCTTCCACGGTCTTTCTAAGGGCTTCCCTGACATCTTTCTTTGTGTCTGCCGAAATGATGTGAACTTTCTTCTTTGAACCCGAATCAATGATGGCTTGCTTGATGACTTCGGCATGCTTGTCAACAAACCTGAACAAAAACAACGAGTTACCTGTCAGACCATCAGCAAAATTTGTCAGGAATTTGTTGCGAGATTTGGACTTAACCACCACATCCAATTCATCATCATAAGGCAGACCACGGATAGGCTTACAAACGGATTCGGGATAGACTAGGACAATGGGCTTCACAACGGCCTTTGTCACATAGCCAGCATCCATAAGTTGCTTTGCCGAAACAATGCGATGAACTGGTCCAAAGTTCGCAATCAATGACATTTCATTGGTCTTGGACTTGTCCAAAGTGCCAGACAAACCGATGCGATAGAACGCATTGGTGCATCGTTGCATGATAGACACAAGACTTGCCGATGATGCCAGATGAACCTCGTCCACAATCACATTGTCAAATTGATGGAACCAACGGTCATCCTTGATGGAATAGATGGATTGCCATGTGGAAACCGTGATGGGTTTGTTCACTTTTTTGTCCTGTCCACCAAAAATGAACGTACAGTTATCTTGGACAGACCAACCATTCTTGGACGAATATGCCTTGTAATCCGATTCGATTTGGCTAATCAAAGATAGGTTAGGAACGATTACAAGGGTCTTTCCTGCGAAAATTCTTGACAAGGCATACATGACAGCCGACTTGCCTGCGGAAGTGGCTAGAAGCAGGATTTGGCGCTTCTTATCCAATGCTCTTTGGACAGCTTCTACTTGATAATCCCTAAGTTCAAAAGGTAGGTCTAGTTCGGCTTGGTCAAATTGGAACTTGGTCTTGAATGCCGAAAATTCTTGGGATACTTTGCAGGCGTAGCCAGATTCAATGGCAAAGCGCATGACATCGGGGACTAGGCCGACTGGACAAGACCCATTGCGATTGACCAATTCAATCCAGCCGTTCCATACACCGGCTTTGTACTTAGGATTGAATTGGAATCCTTCAGGACGAAACCTATACCGTGCATGGATTTCCATGACAATATGGGGTTCGGCAATGATTTTACAGGCGCTTGCGTTGTGGTATTGAAAGAGAATATCGGTCATGGTGATTCATAGTCATAACCGATTATTTACCTCAGATACTCGACAAAACGTATTCTATGGCAGGCTTTTCTACGACCCTATCATAGTAGTCAAAGTCTTTCCCAAGCATCCCCCAAATTGACCCGGCAATGGCGGCTACGGAATCCGAATCGCCACCATGACAAATGCTATTCACAAGAAGTTCATCAAAGGTCTTGGAATTGTTGACAGACCAGATTGCCATATCAACAGCAGATTGTGCCGTCCAACCTTGACCATATTCTTCGATGAATTCACCGTGACGTTCCATAGCAAACCCCATGTAGGAATACATTAGATGAATTGCCGCACGTTCACATTCAGGGTGGTCATGGGTGACGCGAATGGACTTATTGATCCAATCCAGTCGGTCTTCAATGTTGTCGATAAGCATGCAAGGAAGCAGGCGCATGACCGCCCCGCACCCTTTGGAATCATTCTTTTCGCGCAACCCGTTCAAATGAATGCGGCGCAAAGAACGCAAGCAAGTCATACCGGGTTCACGATCTTTCCAAAGCGATTCAAACGAAAGAAGGCCGGGTTTACGGAAGGATTCCGAAAAGTCTTCGGTCTGCGTGATGTACCAATCCAGATAGGCGCGTTGAATGGAATAGTTTTGGATGACAGAATCGAACCCAAACAATGTCATTTGGGTGTCATCGGTGATTTCCAAGTCGTTGTACGCAGCGAAATCCAAAACATCGGCAGGGGTTGGGTCATTGACGAACTCAAATTCCGCACCAACGGCATCACATACGGCCATGCAACGCAAGGCATTCTTAATCAGGTCAGTATCCATAGTATCTTTCAAAGCAGTTCCTGACCTAGATTGTATCACTCTTTTACGGATAGCCCCGGAATTGCCGGATGATCTTGCCGACCATCATCAAGTCGTCTTGGAAGAATTGACGGATTATGCCCCATCAAATCGGCATGCCAGACATAATGGGTAGTGTTCTGGTCAACGTGATGAACTTCAGGATGGCTATGGATACGAATATCATGTCCACGATGGATCAACACCTCGTTTTCATTAGGGTGATTCGATACATCGCGCAAAGACATTGCCGCCGCACCTGTAGGAACATTGATCTTCAAAAAGTGCTGCGCAAGTTCATTACCTTTCCTGATTCCATGCATCTCCAATTGACTATCGGTAGGCTTGTCATGGAACTTCGCAAATTCTTGCGTAGGTGCGAATGATGTGCTTGTGGACAAGAATGCAGGATGATGAACATCAACAAAATGGTCGCCCTCACCAAAGTGCTCAAAAGGGCTACGGCGCAAGCCTGTATAGACCGTCATATCATCATGGGTAGCCGCACCTTCAAAGTCTTTGTCAAGTTGTCTGGCATGCTGTAACCGATGCGCATTTGGCAACACCTTGGTATAGGAACCTTCATGAAGACCATGCAACAAAGTGTTGACCGATTGACTATCCATAGAATAGTCATTCAAGTTATGAATATTGGCGGTCTTTGGAACGGGTGCAAGTGAATGCATCGAATGTTCCGTATGTGCCTTTGCACCAAAACCAGACGCATCCTCATTGACGGCTTTGTCTTTGGAATGGCTGCCAAAGCATGTTTCGATGGATGGTTTCTTTTTGGTGACATCCCAGCCGTCATGGGTTTGAGTCACATGGAACTTCTTGCTGACTTCGGGTGATGTCAAAAGATGTTCATAATGGTCTTTGCGCAAACCATCCACGGAAATGCCAAGGGAATCCACCGCATCAAGATGGTCGCCAATGAATTTAGAAAGGTCTTTTGGGTTGGTGAATGAAGTCATTTTAATAGCCTCTAACTTTCCGCGTTTGATTCTTTCTGGCAGCTTGGTATCTACGTGCCACTTGCCTAGAAAATCCGGCATCGGATGCCACAATTTGCTTCTCGCCAGTTACGGGATGTGTCCACACACCCATATTGCGCTTGTTAAAGTCACCGGGGTCGGTGTCGGAATTCAATGAAAAGTCAATAGCACGGTTCACCAAAGGGTGTTCTGAAACTTTGTCAAGGTGCTCATCGCTCATGCCGGAATAATGCTTTTGTCCGTTGGATTCTTTCCAATTCTTATTCACGGCATGATAGAACTCATCGTGGCTAATTCCTTTTGGAAATTCTTTGGTCTTGGTCAAATTGCGGAATTCACCAGACTTCAATGGTTCTACACGACCAACCGAAATATATTCATGGTTCTTAGAGGCACTTATCAATGGATGTAGGAAGCCTTCTGGGTTGTGTCGGAATGAACCATCATGATTTTCTCGCAAAGTTGCGTAGTCTTGCGACATACCAATTTCATGACTGTTCTGACTTTCACCAAGCAAACCTTCACCATCGGTAGTGTGCTTATCCAAAGACCCATGAAAGGCCACCTTCATGACATGTGGCATGGGTGTTTCATGGCCGTCGATGGTCACTTTGGCGGGTTCTTTAGGGAAGTACACCGCACGGGATGAACCCTTCTTTGGCTTGCTATCTTGCAATCCAGTATCT
>Ga0228698_1000391_pt1 | contig 36258 bp, 30 predicted proteins | sample McNCre117_Aug_MG_FD_178015 | JGI IMG/M metagenome (GOLD analysis project Ga0228698, IMG submission 178015) | Freshwater microbial communities from McNutts Creek, Athens, Georgia, United States - 1-17_Aug_MG | ecosystem: Environmental > Aquatic > Freshwater > Creek | place: USA: Georgia... | reverse complement strand
TTCGGTGCTGGACGCCCTGGAAATGGGCCGTGACCTGCACTCCTGGAGCCTGGAAGCCAGCTTGCGCCACCTGGAAGCCCAAGGCTGTGGCGTGGCCGTGCTGCTGAACTGCGGCGAATCGGCCGAACAGTTGCTGGCTCAGTTTCAGGGCACCGCCCGCCCGGCCCAGGCCCCGGAACGCGGCCGCATGGACTTGCGCACCTACGGCGTGGGTGCACAAATTCTGCGGGCCTGCGGTGTCCACAAAATGCAATTGCTGGGCCAAGCCCGGCGCATGCCCAGCATGACCGGCTACGGCCTGGAAGTGGTGGGTTTTGTTACCAAGGATTGACTCATGCAAGGCGCAGACAAAGGCCAGGCCAACAGCCTGATGGGAACCGAACTGTCGATTGGCATCGTTCAGGCCCGCTTCAATGCCAGCATCACCGATGCACTGGCCACCGCCGCCATTCACGAGCTGCGGGCCCTGGGGGTGGACGAAGACAACATCAGCCTCGTCACCGTACCCGGCGCACTGGAAGTGCCGGTGGCGCTCCAGGCCATGGCGGCCTCCAACCGCTATGACGCACTCATTGCCCTGGGCTGCATCATCCGCGGGGAAACCTACCACTTTGAACTGGTGGCCAACGAGTCCGGAGCCGGGGTCACCCGTGTGTCCCTGGACCACCAGATCCCAATCGCCAACGCCATTCTCACCACCGAGAACATGGAACAGGCCGTGGCCCGCCAGACCGAAAAAGGCACCGATGCCGCCCGCGTGGCGGTTGAAATGGCCAACCTGCTCGACGAACTGGCCTGATTGCACAGAATGAATTCCACCGACGAAACCCTGGGTGCAGGCGAACCCTCCGCCACCCCGGAAAAGAAACCCAAACGCACCGCGCCAGCCGGGGACCGACCCCGCAAAGCGTCCGAAAAATCGGGCCGCACCCGCGCCCGCGAGTTCGCGTTGCAGGCCCTGTACCAGCACTTGGTCGGCCGCAACGAAGCCACCGACATCGACGTGTTCACCCGCGACCTGAGCGGCTTTCACAAATGCGACAGCGCGCACTACGACGCCCTGCTGCACGGCTGCATTGCCCAGGCACAGGAGCTGGACGAAGCCCTGGCCCCCAAGCTCGATCGGCCCATGGCGGAGGTGTCCCCCATCGAGCACGGCGTGCTGTGGATCGGGGCCTACGAACTGAAGCACTGCCTGGATGTGCCGCTGCGTGTGGTCATCAACGAATGCATTGAGCTGGCCAAATCGTTTGGTGGCACAGACGGCCACAAGTACGTCAACGGCGTGCTGCATCAGTTGGGCCAGCAATGGCGCACCGCAGAAGCTGCCGCCCAGCGCACCAGCGCCCGCCGCTGACTCTCCCCTGCCCGCCATAGACTGCCCGCACATGAAGATTGCACGACGCGCCGAGCGCATCGACCCGTTCTACGTGATGGAAGTGGCCAAGGCCGCCAGCCAAATGGCTGAAGGACTGGCGGGCGGCGACTCACCGATGATCTTCCTGAACATTGGTGAACCCGACTTCACCGCCCCGCCCCTGGTGCAGGAAGCCGCCCAACGGGCTGTGCGCGATGGGCGCACCCAATACACCCAGGCCACCGGCCTGCCTGCGCTGCGCGAGGCCATCAGCGGCTGGTACGCCAGCCGCTTTGGCGTGGATGTGGCACCTGAGCGCATTGTGCTGACCGCCGGAGCCTCCGCCGCGTTGCAACTGGCCTGCCTGGCGCTCATCAACCCGGGGGACGAGGTGCTGATGCCCGACCCCAGCTACCCCTGCAACCGCCATTTTGTGAGCGCAGCCGAGGGCACAGCCGTGCTGCTGCCCAGCGATGCTGCCCAGCGCTTTCAGCTCAGTGCCAGCCAGGTGGAAGCCGCCTGGGGCGAGCGCACCCGCGGCGTGCTGCTGGCATCGCCCTCCAACCCCACCGGCACCTCCATTCACCCCGACGAAATGCGCCGCATCGCCCAGGTGGTGCAGGCCCGCGACGGCGTGACGCTGATCGACGAAATCTACCTGGGCCTCAGCTTTGACGACACCTACGGCCACACCGCACTGGGGCTGAAGGGGGATGACGGCTCCGACCTGGGCGAGCAGATCATCAGCATCAACAGTTTTTCCAAATACTTCAACATGACCGGCTGGCGACTGGGCTGGCTGGTGGTGCCCACAGCCCTGGCGCCGGTGGTGGAACGGCTGGCGCAAAACCTGTACATCTGCCCCAGCACCATCAGCCAACATGCCGCGCTGGCCTGCTTTGCGCCCGACAGCCTGGCCGAGTACGAGCGCCGCCGCGCCGAATTCAAGGCCCGGCGCGACTACTTCATTCCCCAGCTCAGCCGGTTGGGCCTGACCGTGCCGGTCATGCCCGATGGGGCCTTCTACGCCTGGGCCGACTGCACCGCCGCCTGTCGCGCGTGGGGGCTGCGCACAGACAGCCCGGCACATGGGCCCAGACACGACCCCACACAGGGCAGCTGGGAATTTTCCTTCGAGCTGATGCAGCGCGCCCACCTGGCGGCCACGCCGGGCCGCGACTTCGGCATCGCCGACCCACAGCGTTACATCCGCTTTTCCACTGCCAACAGCATGGCGCAACTGCAGGAAGCGGTGCACCGGCTGGAGCGGGTGTTGGGTTGAATTTTGAATAAAAATAGCCTTTACCGCTTATATTCAAAGCGATGACAGCTCCTGTTTTTGAATGGCCCATTCGGGTGTACTGGGAAGACACCGATGCCGGCGGCATCGTGTTTTACGCCAACTACCTGCGCTTTTTCGAACGCGCCCGCACCGAATGGCTGCGCAGCCTGGGGCTGGGCCAGCAAGCGCTGTGCGACGAACACGGCGGCATGTTTGTGGTGGCCGATGTGTCCCTCAAATACCTCAAACCCGCCCGGCTGGACGACCGCCTGCGCGCCACCGTTCGCCTGACCGAAGCCGGGCGTGCCAGCCTGGCGGTACACCAACAGGTCTGGCTGGATGGGCCTGATGGCACCACCACCCTGCTGTGCGAAGGCCAGGTGCGCGCCGGTTGGGTGAGCCACCGCAGCCTCAAAACCATGCGCATTCCGGCTGCGGTGCTGCAATTGGTTGGCGCGGCCTGATTCATTGGCCTGACTGCGGCACTTTTTTCACTGTTTCCGACTCCACAACACCATGAGCAACAACCTTTCCATCGTTCAACTGCTGCTGCACGCCAGCTGGGTGGTGCAGGCCGTGGTGGCCATCCTGATTTTCGGCTCCATCACCAGCTGGGCGGTCATCTTCCGCAAGCTGTTTGCCCTCAAACGGGTGGTGGGCCTGAACGAAGAATTCGAGCGCAGCTTCTGGTCGGGCGCCAGCCTGAATGACCTGTACGCCGCCGCCAACCAGAATGCCCGCACCGGAGGCCCCATGGAACGCATTTTTGCCAACGGCATGCGCGAATATCAAAAACTGCGCGAGCGCCGCATCACCGACCCCGGAGCCCTGCTCGACGGCGCCCGTCGCGCCATGCGGGCCAGCTTCCAGCGGGAAATGGATGTCATCGAATCCAACCTCGCCTTTCTGGCTTCCGTCGGCTCGGTGTCGCCGTATGTGGGGTTGTTTGGCACCGTGTGGGGCATCATGCACGCCTTTACCGGGCTGGCCAGCATGCAACAGGTCACCCTGGCCACGGTGGCTCCGGGCATTGCCGAGGCGCTGGTGGCCACCGCCATTGGCCTGTTTGCGGCCATTCCGGCGGTGGTGGCCTACAACCGCTATTCGCACGACATCGACCGCATTGCCAACGGCTTGGAAACCTTCCAGGAAGAGTTTTCCAACATCCTGCACCGCAGCCTTGGGGCAGCCGCACCCGCAGCCACCCCGGCCGGTCGCTGAAAGCAGGAGCCAGAAATGCCCGCCGTTTCCTCCCGGGGCCGTGGTGGCCGCCGCGCCATGGCCGACATCAACATGGTGCCCTTCATCGACGTGATGCTGGTGCTGCTCATCATCTTCATGGTGACGGCGCCGCTCATTTCACCCAGCGTCATCAACTTGCCCAGTGTGGGCAAAGCATCCAAAGCCCCTGATCGGGTGATTCAGGTGCTGATCGACAAAGACGAAAAGCTGGAAGTCAAAGAAGGCAAGTCAACCCGCAAAACCACCGTGGGCGAAGTGGCCCAACAGGTCAAGGCCTTGATTCTGGATACCGGTGCCGCAGCCGATTCGGTCCCGGTGGTCATAGGAGCCGACAAAACCGTCAAGTACGAAACCGTGGTCAAGGTGATGGACACCCTGCAGCGCGCGGGCGTGCAGCGGGTGGGCTTGTCGGTCCAGACCACCAACTGAGCGGTTTCCTACTCGTTCCTCCACCAAGCCCCACCGCGCATGTTGCACGCCCACCCGGCCACCCGCACCGCTGACAGCCTGCTGCCGCCCGACCAGCGCCGCTGGGGTGGCCCCATGGTGCTGGCATTGGCGGCACACAGCCTGTTGGTGGCGGCTTTGACCTGGGGCATTTCCTGGAACCGCAACCCGCCGGTGGTGGTGGCCGAGGCCGAGCTGTGGTCGGCCATGCCGCGCTCCGCCGCCCCCCGTTTGGTGGAAGAGGCCCCAGAACCACCTCCGCCGCCCGAGCCCACACCCACGCCACCACAGCCTCCACGTGTGGCTCCGCCCCCCCCTCCTCCGCCCCCGGCCCCCGATCCAGCCATCGCCCAACGCGACGCCGAGATTGCGTTGGCCCAACAGAAAAAGCGCGAGCAAGACAAGCTGGAGCAGCAGCGCCTGGAAGCCGCCCGGCAGAAAGCCGAGCGCGAAAAGCAGCAGCGAGAAAAGGACCGGCTGGAGCAGGAAAAACAGACCAAACTGAAAGCCGATCGCGAGAAAGCAGAACGCGAAAAAGCCAAAGCTGAAAAAGAAAAAGCCGAGAAAGACAAGGCTGAAAAACTGGCCAAAGACCAAAAGGCCAAAGAAGACGCCCAGAAGCAAGCCAAACTGAAGGCCGAAAAAGAGAAAGCCGAGCACGACAAGGCCGAACGCGAAAAGGCGGAACAAGCCAAAGCCGACAAAGCCATGCAAGCCGAGATGGCCCGCCAGCGGGCCGAAAACTTGAAGCGCATGGCGGGCCTAGCGGGTGCCACCGGCAGCGCGAATGCCACCGGCACCGACAAACAGTCCAGCGGCCCTTCCGCCAGCTACGCAGGGCGCATTGTGGGTGCGGTGCGGCCCAACATCGTGTTCACCGACACACCTGCGGGCAACCCGGTGGCCGATGTGGAAGTGCGCACCCTGCCCGATGGCACCATTGCCTCACGCAAACTGGTCAAGAGCAGCGGCAACCCAGCGTGGGATGACGCGGTGCTGAAAGCCCTGGACAAAACCGCCAAGCTTCCCAAAGACACCGATGGCCGGGTACCCGGCACGCTGCTGATTGGATTCCGCGTCCGGGACTGATCAGGTTGATTGAGCCCAGAGTACTCCCATGAATCTCTTGGATATAGTGTCAGGGGTATTGAGTAGGAGGAGGATCAATGACATCAATCCGGGTACTGCTGATCGAAGACAATGTCGAGCTGGCCAGGAAATTTTCTGACGCCATATGTGCCGATCCCAGCATGGATTTGGTTGCAACGGTTTACACCGGCACAGACGGTTTGACACAACTGCAAAACCTAAACCCTGACGTCATTTTGGTTGATTTGGGCTTGCCCGATATCAGTGGCATCGAAATCATTCGGCAGGCGTTTGAACAAGACCAAAACATTGACGTTTTGGTAGTCACCATGGTCAGCGACGATCACCACATCATGGCCAGCCTGGAAGCGGGAGCGACCGGCTATCTCCTCAAGGACACACCGCCAGAGCAAATTTGCCGCAGCATCCATGAAATACGTTCGGGAGGCTCCCCAATCAGCCCGAGCATTGCACGAAGAGTGCTGAAGAAATTCCACATCGGATCAAACACACAGTCGCCCGCTATCGTCGAGCCTTGTGCGCCGGAAAAGCTCAGCCCCTCTGCGGAGTTTGCATGTGAGTTGACGCTGCGCGAGGTAGAAATCCTTCGGTTGATTGCCAAAGGGCTGAGCTTTTCAGAAGTGGGCGTGACGCTGGACATTTCCACGCACACCGTGGTGACTCACGTCAAAAAAATCTACCGCAAACTGTCGGTTCATTCACGGGGTGAAGCCGTCTTTGAGGCCACGCAATTGGGGTTGGTGTAAACCCCATGAACCAATCTGGCTTATTCGCTCGTGCCAGCTTGGTTGGAACGGTCGGAACACTCGCGCTGCACTTGTGGCTGTTGGCCATTGCCTTAAGTGCAATAGCAACAGCTACTTTTGCTGCTGGGCCAAAAAGTGTTGTACCAGTTGAAATACACCAAGCCAAGGTGGCAGAACATGGAAGTCCAAACCCTCCAGACGCCAACGCGCTGTGGGCCACCGTGGATTTGCCGGAAAACTCCGCCCAGCGTGGCACGGAGGAACATGCCACCGCCCATTGGTACGAAATTGAATTTCAGGCATCCAACCAACTGCTTTCCCAAGGCCCGATTGGGGTTTACTTTCCTTATCTTTATGATGGAGCCAGTTTTTTCCTGAACGGGCAAGAGATTGACGGCATTCCCCAAACGACACCCAACACGCATGTCAAATGGGAGCGCCCCCACATACTCAGTTTGCCAAGCGCATACGAGGCAGACGCGTATGCAGGCGGCCTGCGGGTCGGGTTGAACGTACTGACGTTTCGCATCAAACCCAGCCAAGCACTGGCATCCATTCGACTGCCAGTCATCACCGTAGGCTCCATTAATTCGCTGCGCGAGCGTTATGAAACCCGCCTTTTCTGGACCCGAAATGCAGCCCAGTTCACCAGCGTCATATGCTTTGCCTTTGGCATTTTTTCGCTGCTGATCTGGTGGCGCCGAAAAAAAGACACGGTATATGCCGCATTCGGTCTGGCATTGGTATTTTGGGGTGTTCGCACGCTCACCTTCGTCATTGAGGTGTTGCCAACCCAACAGTGGGCCATGTGGCGCATTGCCTACCAGGCGGCAACTGCTGGAATGTGCGTCTCCGTCATGGTTTTGACATACCGGGTGCTAGACATTCGATACCGCCGGTTTGAGCTATTCCTGATTGCCTATGCACTCATCGGCCCGCTCTTGCTGCTGATATTGGGTTCGCACTGGGACGGCTGGGTGACCAAAATCTGGATGGCCGGATTCATGCCGCTGGTGGCACTGTTTTTTGCCGCCTTGTTCAGGGCCATGTGGGAGCGACGCTCTAAACCCAACCTCAGCCTGATATTTTTTGTTGGCATGGCCGGTGTAGCCGCTGCCCACGACTACTTTATTTTGGTCAATGCAGCATGGCTCAAGGCACTCTTGCCGCAATGGGTGGGGGAACGACATTTCATCTTCACCTACAGCGTCATTCCGGTACTTCTGAGCATGGGCAGTATTCTGGTCAATCGGTTTGTGGACACCTTGACCGCGTTGGAGTCGACCAACGACACCCTGGACCGCCGCGTCACGCAGCGTGAAAACGAGTTGAAAGACACCTACCAACGGCTGGTAGACATGGAGTCTGCGAAGCGCGTCACGGAAGAGCGCGACCGCATCACGCAGGACATGCACGATGGCATGGGGGCGCTGTTGTTTTCCACCCTGACACAAGTTCAGCGCGGACACCTGCCGAACACTGAAGTGGCTGACGCGTTGGAGCAATGCATTGCCGAAATGCGTTTGTCCATCGATTCCCTGTCGCTCACTGATCAGGATGCGGTCAGCCTGATTGGCGACTTCCGCTACCGGTGGGAATCCAAACTCAGCCGTCTGGGTGTGCAATCAGACTGGGCCTTGCACCTAGCGGACACCGAAACAGGCACAACGTTGGAACACGTAGTTCAGACCCTGAAAATTGTGCAGGAAGCGCTGACCAACGTCATCAAGCATGCCAACGCCAGCCAGGTTGCCATCAAGATTCAAGTCGACACAACTGAAATCAAGGCGGAAGTATCCGACAACGGCATGGGCCTGCCCGCCAAGTTGTGTGATGGTGGGCGCGGACTCGCAAACATGAAAAAACGCGCCAAGCGCATGGGCGGTACCTTCGAAACAACAGCAGCCGCTTCGGGTGGAACACACCTGCTGCTGCGCATTCCCTGCTGATTGCAACGAACAACCAGCGGCAAAGCACACATAGCCAACCGGTTGACAGGGTGGGCATACCGCCTTCGCGGTATGGCTGACACCGGGCTTTGAAGATAAAAACGAGTTGGCATTTTAATATCCACACCATAGGCATGTGTATTCAAATTTAAGTAGCCACTCCACCAGAAACTCAATCGTAAAAACCATGAGGCACTTCAAACTTCTGGCCACCGCAGTGGCAACCGTTACGTTCTTGACTGCATGCGGCGGAGGTGGCAGCAGTGCCTCATCAACCCCCACCGAAGCCCCATTTGCAGCACATGGCCGAGTGGCATCGTTCACACCCACGGTCTCAGGCGATGTGGTGCTGACTTTGGCTAGCGACTCTACGCAAAAGCCAATTGCCACAGGCACCATCAGCTCACTCGGCTATTTTTCCACCACCAATTTCGACGCCAGCGAATTGGTGATCGTCACCGTCAAAAACGGCACGCATGCCGATGGAAGCAAAAACTTCGGCAACTACAAAACCGTTTTTGACCCGCAGCGAGGGCGCCGTTTTGATGGCAGCTTGAAGATAGGGCCGTTCACCTCCGTCATGGCAGAACTGGCCATCCTGAACCCCACGGCCAAAATTGATGACATTGAAGCCAAGGTCAAATTTTTCTTTGGTGTACCCGCCAGCGCAGATTTTTCGATACAGGCAACCAGTAACGCGGCCTTGTTCAATGATTTGGGATTGATGGCAGCATCCATCAACCAAGGCGGCGGCTTTGAGCAAGTGACCAAAGACCTTGCCAAATACATCAGCGACAACCCTCAGGCAACCATCTCCAACCCCAGCACACTGGTAGCCAGCACCACCAGCGGCAACAGCACGCTGGTAAAGAAATTGGCCGTTTCACGCTTCGAAAAGCCGAATGACTTTACTGGTGCAGATGCAGGCATGTTTGTTGGAAGAAGCATGGCAGGGGGTATTATTTCCAGCATCACAGCATCAACTTTCAATTACGGCTTGAGTCAGCTTGGTTTTAATTTTCCACCAAAATCACCCGATTTAACCCCAGAGATTTTAAATAGAGTAAAGGTCATCCAAGATCAAATTGTCAAGCTCGACGAAAAACTCAATGGCATTTCTAGCTCAATTAAGGACATCAAATTACTCATTAACATTGATATATACAACAACAAAGTTAAAGATGTTTCAGCATCAGGACTAGAAACAAAAATCAGAGATTTATCACAAAAGCTATCCATCCTAATGAGTGGTGGCTCAGAATATACAAAAAACACCACCAATTTAAATGATCTCTACAATGGCATTTGCCGCCTGCGCGCAGACGATGGCTTTCGGCATCTATATGAAACCATTGTCGGAACAGAAAGTCAATCTGGTAGTTTGATCGGCTTGATTTCTCAGCTTCATGCCGCCAATGGACGATTTCTTACATCTGACGTATCAGATGCTCAACTACCTTTATATCAATATTGGCTTGGATTACTCGATTCCACTTACGTGCTATTGGATGCCTACTATCGTTACGGATTTCCGCAAGGTGATCATGAATCTTGCGACTTGTCATCAACTCAGGACTCTTCTCGTGGCAGCATACCCGATGCAGACATCATCCTCAAAGAGCTTGCGAATAAATACTTAGATTATTCCAACAAAATCAATAAAATGCTACCCAAGCGCATTCCAACTGGAATAGTTCTGGATACCAAGCAAAATCTATTGATATGGCATTCATTTGACGATCCTTTGACAATTGGAGCCAACAACATAAACCCAAGCGAATATCACTTTAGAGATTATCGAATTTCTGGAGTTCGCTCATTAGGCTGCACAGATGCAGATAATTTCTTTTCGCCTAATTTTGAAATGACATTCCCAATTCATCTTTCGATTTCAGGGAATCTTCAAAAGTGCTCAACATTAAAGGCATCAAAGCCAAATACAAATGCATATGGAGAGCAAATCAATTGGAGCAATGGAGATGACCCAGGCGTAGAAAATTATATCAAATACTCCTACGGCCCAGCAACCAATGATATATGGGGTCGTGGCGCAAATGTTTTCGAAAAAAACATCTCAAGCGATTCATCAATTGGCAAATGGCGTGTACCCACATCAAATGAAATCAGCAGCATTTTCTATGACACAACAGGCAATTCAATTGATTTAACGACAGAAGGCCTAAGCGCCGCTAGCGCTGAATACAACAAATTCACCCGCCCCTACAATATAGTCATTAGCAGCGATGGCATATTCAATGTATTAAAAGACACAAACTACTATTCACCACTTAGAAATCAAGAAATCAGTATTAAATATCCAAAAACAAGCACCAACATCGATTTAACAATGTGCAAAAACCGAGTTCTCTGGGGGAATGCCACTAAATATTATGGAGATAATCGCAATTTGATTTCTTACGCACATGGAGCCACTTATAGCTTCTCAAACAACACATCATCCTTGGAATGTTCAAACAACTATGCAGACGAGCTCAGATATGGTCCATTATCTTCAGAAAGAATTTATTCAGGAAACAGCCCTGCCACCAAGTACAATCAGCTTGTTCAAGTATTTTATGTTCGACCATTGCTGGACGTGGAAAAACCTCTTTCTGCAGCATCTACAAACCCAAGCTCTAGTGCATTGAAAGATACACCAAATTTTTTCTATTACACGCCCTGATACTTGCTGAAGCAAATACAAAGCCACCGACTCACATTCAGTGACTCGGTGGCTTTTAAATTCTAGAAAATTCAGATCGAATCTGAATCCATCAGCCGCTCATAAGCTCGCCGGGTATCAGCAGACACTGCACCCAGCACCTGCCGGTAACTGGTTTTGTGCTGTGCCAGCAGCCGGGCTGAGGCCACGTTTTTGCTGCGGCAGAACCAATGGCAGGTGTGCTGCATGAGGTACAGCTCGGCGGTCAGCATGAACGCTTTGTCGCGGTGACTGCGGTTGGCTTCGTTGGCCACCACCGTGGCGATGCCCTTGGCGTGAATGGCAAACATCTCCCGGGCATCGAATGTGGCTTTGGGAAACAGCTGAGCAGCCCTGGGCAACGCCACAGCCAGTCGGCTGACCTGTGTCTGGCCGCTGTACACCTGCGCAAAGTCGTTGGCAAACGCCGCAAACTGACGGTTGAGTTCCAGTTCCATGTTGTCCAGCGCCGCCCACAACTGGCGCTGCCGCTCAGGGTCAGGGGTGTCGAGTGCGCGCAGGTAGCCCTCGGTCAACTGGCCCATCAAGCTCTCTACCTGATAGCGCCTCAAATGCTGCCCCAGCAGGGCAATGCGTTCCGCCTGTTCTTTGCGGTTGAATGCCTGTACCCCCACGGCCAATAGCAGCCCGACCAACATCCATTCCATGCGTTTGTCCCTTTGATGCCCGAGCACGCGCTCAACTCAGCGCGTCGGTGGAGCGCGCGCGGGTGCGCAGCGCAAATTTCTGAATCTTGCCGGTGGAGGTTTTGGGGATTTCCTCGAACCGGATTTCCTTGGGCACCTTGTAATGCGCCAGCAGGCCCTTGCAGTGGTCGATCAGCTCTTGCGGCGTGACCGTGGCGCCTGCCTTCAGCTCCACATAGGCCACCGGCGACTCGCCCCACTTCGGGTCGGGCTTGGCCACCACCGCGCACGACACCACGGCCGGATGGCGGTACAGCGCATCTTCCACCTCGATGGAGCTGATGTTTTCGCCCCCGGAAATGATGATGTCCTTGCTGCGGTCTTTGATGCGCACGTAGCGGTCGGGCTCCATCACCGCCAGGTCGCCGGTGTGGAACCAGCCACCCTCGAAGGCCTTGGTGGTGGACGCGGGGTTCTTCAGGTAGCCCTTCATCACGATGTTGCCGCGGAACATGATTTCGCCCATGGTCACGCCATCGGGTGGCACGGGCTGCATGGTTTCGGGGTCCAGCACCGTCATGCCTTCCTGGAGCGGGTAGCGCACACCCTGGCGGCCGTTCAGGCGGGCCTGCTCGCCCACCGGCTGCTCGGCCCAATCGGCGTGCTTGACGGCCACCGACGCGGGGCCATACACCTCGGTCAGCCCATAGGTGTGGGTCAGGTCAAAGCCCATGCGAGCCATGCCTTCGATCATGGACGCCGGGGGCGCCGCACCAGCCACCATGGCGCGCACCGGCTGCTGGATGCCTTCTTTCAGCTCTTGCGGCGCGGCAATCAGCATGTTGTGCACGATGGGAGCGGCGCAGTAGTGGTCCACCCCGTGGTCGCGGATGGCCTCCAGAATGGCTTTGGGCTCCACCCGGCGCAGGCACACATGGGTGCCACCCAGCATGGCAATGGTCCAGGGAAAGCACCAGCCGTTGCAGTGAAACATGGGCAGCGTCCACAGGTAGCGCGGGAAGTGCGGCATGGTCCAGGTGACGGCATTGCACACCGCGTTGAGGTAGGCCCCCCGGTGGTGGGTGACCACACCCTTGGGGTCGCCGGTGGTGCCGCTGGTGTAGCTGACGGCAATGGCGTCCCATTCATTCGCCGGGCCGGGCAAGTGGGCCAGTGGGGCGTGGGCGGCCAGCAGGGCCTCGTATTCGTGGGCGCCCAGTCTGTCGCCAGGGCCGGTGTATTCGGTGTCGCACACGTCGATCACCACAATCTCGCGACCATGCACCTGCTTCAGGTCGGCCAGTGCGCGGGCCATGAGCGGTGCAAACTCGCGGTCGGTGATCAGCACCTGGGCTTCGCAGTGGTTGAGCTGCCACGCCAGCAGCGATGCATCCAGCCGGGTGTTGAGGGTGTTGAGCACCGCACCCAGCGCGGGCACGCCGTAGTGGGCCTCCACCATCTCGGGGGTGTTGGGCAGCATCACGCTGACGGTGCTGCCCCGAACCACGCCCAGGGCGGCGAGCGCAGCGGCCAGGCGCGCGGCACGTTCGCGGGTTTGTGCCCAGGTGTAGCGGCGCTGGCCATGCACCACCGACGGTTGGTCGGCAAACACCTCAGCGCTGCGCTCCACAAAGCTCATGGGCGACAGGGGCACATGGTTGGCGGCGTTGGGGTCCAGGTTTTGGTCGTACATGCTCATGATCAGTTCCTTGAAAACATCAGATTCAGTAGCAACAAACAAACATCCATCCTGCGGAGAAGGCCAAAAAACCTTTAAAAATCAGTCATACACCAACTCCACCCGCTGCTGGTGGGCCTGAGCGGTCCACATGGCCAAAGCCGCGTCGCTGGGGAAGAACAGGCTGCGGTCGTCCAACTGCAGCTCGCAACGCGCACCAGGGCGCTCCAGCGCCAGGCGAACCGGCAAGCCACGCAGGCGCTCGCCAAACTCGTCGGCCTCGCGCAGGGGCGGATGGGCGGCCACCAACTCGGCCACCGGCAGACCCTGCCCAGCACCGTCCGATTGGACGGCCACCCGCAGGTATTTGCCAAAGCGGCAACGCGCGGCAGGCAGGCTCCAGAGTTGCTGCACCTTCAGGCGCAACCCACCACTGAAGCGGTCGTTCTGCACCAGCCCCTGCACGATGACCAGTTCGTCGTCTTTCAGCAGGTCTTTGTGCTGGTTCATCAGCGCTTCGTCGGCACTGGCCTCGATGACGCCGTTCTTGTCGTCCAGCTTGAACAGCGCCAGCTTGCCGCGCTGGCCGTTGATGACGCGCAGCTCGTTGACGATGCCCACCAGCATCTGCGGGTCGCGGCTGTCGGACACCTCGTCAATGCGGGTGCGCACGATGCGGCGGATTTCGGTTTCCACCTCGTCAATCAGGTGGCCTGAGAAATAGAAACCAATGGCGGTTTTCTCGTGGCCCAGGCGCTCGCGCACGCCCCAGGGGGCGCATTCGGCCAGCGGCGGCTCGGCCTGGCTGCTGCCGTGGGCGTCGCCGTCGTCGAACATGTCGAACAAACCGCCCTGGTTGGCGTTGGCCGCAGCGGCAGCGGCAAACTCAAACGCCACCTCCACGCTGGCCAGCAACGCCGCGCGGTCCAGATGGATGGCGTCGAACCCTCCGGCCTTGATCAGCGCTTCCACCGTACGTTTGTTGACGCGGCCTTTGTCCACGCGCAAACAGAAATCGAACAACGAGGTGAAGGGCCCACCCTCCTGGCGGGCGGCGACGATGGTCTCGATGGCTTGCTCGCCCGTGCCCTTGATGGCCCCCAGCCCGTAACACACGCAGGTGTTGCTGACGGGTTCGAACCGGTAGCCCCCCCGGTTGACATCGGGCGGTTCGAAGCTGATGCCAAAGCTCAACGCATCGGCGTGCAGCACCTTGAGCTTGTCGGTGTTGTCCATTTCCACCGTCATGTTGGCGGCATAGAACTCGGCGGTGTAGTGCACCTTGAGCCAGCCGGTGTGGTATGCCAGCAGGGAGTAGGCGGCGGCGTGGCTCTTGTTGAAGCCGTAGCCCGCAAATTTTTCCATCAGGTCGAAGACTTCATCGGCCTTCTCCTGCGGAATGCCGTGGGTGGCCAGCGCACCGGCGCGGAATTTCTCGCGGTGCTCGGCCATTTCCTCGGCTTTTTTCTTGCCCATGGCGCGGCGCAACAAGTCGGCGCCGCCCAGGCTGTAGCCACCCAAAATCTGGGCGGTCTGCATCACCTGCTCCTGGTAGACCATGATGCCGTAGGTCTCGCTGAGCATGTCGGCCACTGCGGGGTGCGGGTACTCCACCGTCTCGCGCCCGTGCTTGCGGGCCACGAAGCTGGGAATCAGGTCCATGGGCCCCGGGCGGTACAGGGCGTTGAGGGCAATCAGGTCTTCCAGGCGGCTGGGGCGGGCGTCGCGCAACATGCCCTGCATGCCACGGCTTTCAAACTGGAACACGGCTTCGGTCTTGCCATCGGAAAACAGCTTGTAGGTGGCGCGGTCTTCCAGCGGCACGTTCTCGAACACAAACTTTTCCTGGCCCGGGTGGCGTTTGCGGATGAACTCGGCCGCAATTTCCAGGATGGTGAGGGTGGCCAGGCCCAAAAAGTCGAACTTGACCAGGCCCACGGCCTCCACGTCGTCCTTGTCGTACTGGCTCACGGCCGATTCACTGCCGGGCTGCTGGTACAGCGGGCAGAAGTCGGTCAGCTTGCCCGGCGCAATCAGCACGCCACCGGCATGCATGCCGATGTTGCGGGTCATGCCCTCCAGCTTTTGCGCCAGCTCGATGAGGGTTTTCACATCCTCTTCCTGCGCAATGCGCTGGGCCAGCACCGGCTCCATGCTGATGGCGTAGTTGTTCTTGTCGCCGTCCTTGGGCGGGTTGGGGGGGTACTGCAGCGTCACACTCATGCCCGGCTTGTTGGGAATGAGCTTGGAAATGCCGTCGCAGAAGCCATAGGAAAAATCGAGCACCCGGCCGACGTCGCGGATGGCAGCGCGCGCCGCCATGGTGCCGAAGGTGGCGATCTGGCTCACCGCCTCCTTGCCGTATTTGGCTTTGACGTAGTCGATCACCCGGTCGCGGTTGCCCTGGCAAAAGTCGATGTCGAAGTCGGGCATGGACACCCGCTCCGGGTTCAGGAAACGCTCGAACAGCAGGTTGTATTTCAGCGGGTCCAAGTCGGTGATGAGCAGCGCATACGCTACCAGCGAACCCGCACCCGAACCCCGACCCGGCCCCACCGGGCAACCGTTTTCCTTGGCCCACTGAATGAAGTCGCCCACGATGAGGAAGTAACCCGGGAACCCCATCTTCAGAATGGTGTTCAGCTCGAACTCCAGCCGATCCACATAGCGCGGCCTCTCCTTTTCGCGTTGCGCCTCGTTGGGGTACAGGTGCACCAGGCGGCCCTTGAGCCCTTCATGCGACAAATGGCGAAAGTAATCTTCCACCGACAGCACCACCCCGTCCACCGGTGGAATGGGGAAATTGGGCAGCTGCGGCTTGCCCAGCACCAGCGTGAGGTTGCAGCGGCGGGCAATTTCCACCGTGTTGGCGATGGAGCTGGGCACATCGGCAAACAGCGCCCCCATCTGGGCGCTGCTTTTCAAGTATTGCTCGCGGGTGAAACGGCGCACCCGGCGGGTGTTGGCCAGAATTTCGCCCTCAGAAATGCACACCCGGGCCTCGTGGGCCTCGTAGTCGTCGGGCTCCAGAAACTGCGCCGGGTGCGTGGCCACCACCGGCAAGCCCAGCCGGGCGGCCAACGGCACGGTGGCCTGCACCAGGCGTTCGTCATCCGCATGGCCTGCACGCTGCAACTCCAGATAAAACCGGTGGGTGAACACCCGGGCCGCCTCCAGGGCCACATCGGCGGCTTTGCGCTCGTCACCCGCCAACAGGGCTTGCCCCACCGGGCCAGACCCCGCGCCACTGAGAAGAATGAGCCCACCATTGAGCTCTTGCAGCCATTCCCAGGTGAGAACGGCTTGTTCGCGGTGCACATTGCGCGTCCACCCGCGGGCCAGCAGCTCGCTCAGGTTCAGGTAGCCCTGGCGGTCCTGCACCAGCAGCAACATTTTGGGAAACGCATGCTGGGCCTGTGCAGCGGGTGAGAGCGGCTGACCGGCCACAGCCGCATCCGGGCCGCCCAGACCTTGCACAAACACCTCGGCCCCCAGCACCGGCTTCATGCCGGCACCACGGGCCGCCTTGTAAAACTTGACGCCGCCAAACAGATTGGAGAGGTCGGTGATGCCCATGGCGGGCTGTCCGTCGGACGCGGCGGCGGCCACCGCATCGTCAATCCTCAGGGTACCGTCCACGACGGAAAACTCGGTGTGCAGGCGCAAATGAACAAACATGCGCCAGATTGTAGAAAGCGGCTCAACTTCCACCAGAATGCGCCGATGCACCAGGCAAACCCTTCGGAGATGACATGCACCGCCACGCCCTGAGCCCATTGTTTGCCGCTTCTGTTGCCCTGCTGGCAGGTTGTGCCGCACCGTTGCCACCGGGGGGGCCTTTTTCCACTGGCTCAGTCAATGCGGCCACCGCAGCGGCAGCGGCGGCCAATCCGGCGCCCGCCCCTGTTAGGCCTGCCCCCATGCCTGTGCCAGCTCCAGCACCATCCCCGGCAGGCACGGTGTGCACCCCCATCAACGAATCCCAGGTGGCGCAATTGTTCGACCGCTGGAATGCCTCGCTGATGACGCACGACCCCCGCAAGGTGGCCGAAAACTATGCGCCGCACTCCATCTTGCTGCCCACGGTGTCCAACAAACCACGCTATTCGGTGGAAGACAAGATTGATTACTTCGCGCACTTCCTGCACGACGGGCCGGTGGGCAAGATCGACCAGCGGTTCATCCAGGTGGGCTGCAACACGGCGTTGGATGCCGGTCTGTACACCTTCAGCTTCTTCAAAACCGGTGCGGTGGTGAGCGCCCGCTACAGCTACACCTATGGCTACATCAACGGGCAGTGGCTGATCACCAGCCACCATTCATCGGGCATGCCCGAGAAGCCTCCGGCACCGGTCATCATCACGGAGGTGGAGCCCGCCAAACCAACGGCCAAGACGGCGGCCAAAAAACCAGCCCCGGCCAAAGCTCCGGCGGCGGCTGCACACTGAGCGGTCAGTCGCGCAGGATGCTCAGCACCTCGGAGTGGAATTCGCGGATGTACAGCACCGCCACCACCAGCACGGTGGCGCCCATCATGGCCACGGGTGAAAACAGCCAGGCCAGCGCGGCAAATGAGAAATAGTAGGCCCGCAGGCCATCGTTGAAGGTTTCGGCAGCAGCTCCCACCAAAGTGGCTGCACGTTCCACATACGGTTGGCGCTGCGCCGGGTCGGCCTCAAAGGCTTCTGGCGGCGGCATGGCCCCAATGACCAGTGCCACAAAGGTGTAGAGCCTCATGCTCCAGCTGAAGCGAAAAAAGGCGTACACAAAAATGCCGGTCAGCACCACCAGCTTCAGTTCCAGAATTTGCAGGCTGGTGGATTGGGCAAACGGCATGTCCTGCACCAGGCCGGCGGCTTTGTCGGTGGTACCCAGCACGGCCAGCAAGCCACCAATGATCAGGATGGTGGTGGAGCAGAAAAACGAGGGGGTGTGCGACAGGTTCTGGGTGATGAGGCCGTCGAGCATGCGCGGGTCGCGGTAGGTGGCCTGCACCATCCAGCGGGCACGGTAGCGGTTGGTGGTGGCCAGCAAGGTGGAGCCACTGCGTGCGCCTTTGCTGGCATAAAGGGCATAGCCTGCCCACAGCGCAAAGAAGGCGGCCAGCGCCAGCCAGTCTTTCAGTGGCAACAAATCCAGAATGTTCATGCGTTCACCTTGTGAAGCGACGCATTGTGACCGTTTGGTCGGCTGCCGGTCTGGCGGCGAAAAGCATCCAGTCAAACTGGAGTACCCTCACGTCGAATTCGGGCCAATCTGTCAAACACCAAGGGAAATTTCAACCATGGAGTCCATCAGCAGCACGTCGATCGTCGTCACCAAGAACAGCGGGGAACCCGAGTTGGTCATGCCCGCCAATTGGCGCGGTCTGCGCATGAGCCGCTGTGTAATTCCTGATTCATTGGAAACCGGCCCGGCCTGTGTCTCAACCCCTATGTTGATTTTGGCGACGAGCGGACGTGGACGCCGGTGGTATCGGTTTGGAACAAAGACCATCGAACTTTCTACTGCACCAGACATGTTCGAACTCTATTCGTCGGATTTTCAACGTGAAGGTGCCTGCTGGCAGGGGCGAACCGGACAAAGTGTGAGCGTTTTTCTCGACCCTTTAGATGTCCGTCGCTTGGTCCCGGAAAGCGATGGATTCGACGTCAGAACCATTCATGAGCTGTTCGATCCAAAACTCTCGTGGTTGGTTCAAGAACTGACAGATGAAGCCCAACGGGGGGCTCCAAGCGGAGCAATCTATGTGGAAGGCCTGTCAGCGAGCTTGATTGGTCGGCTGGCGGAACTCTACGGCGCACCCAAATCGGCCAGGCCTGCTCCAGGTCAGCTCTATTCCACCAGCCAAAAAAAGGTTTTGGATTTCATCGAAGCCCATTTGGGAGACGACTTCGGTGTGACGGAGATGGCACACGAAGCGGGTTTGAGTCCACATCATTTTTCCCGATGCTTCAAGAACACGCTTGGGTTGACACCCCACCAATACGTGTTGCAGCGCCGCATGGAAGTCGCTTTGAAGCTGCTCAATGAAACGATATTGCCGGTTTCCGAGATTGCACTCACTGTCGGCTTTTCAAACCAATCCCATTTCACGCAAGCCTTCAAGCGGCACACCGGCACGACCCCTGCTACCTCACGTAAACCCTAGGGCCAAACAGCAGGATCTCGACAAACCCAATTCATTTTTTGAAAGACACCCAGAAGCCGAATTCATACCCTCGGTGCTCGGTCGTTTGCCACGGCCGGCAATCAAATCGAGGAGCAATCATGGCATCTACGTTTCCGTCAAAAAGAGGTTTCGGTCAATGGACCATTTGGGGTGCTGTCAGCACCGTTTCCGTACTTTCAGCCTGTGGTGGTGACGGTGGAGTCGCCTTTCAGCAACCGAGCTGTGACACAGCATCCATCAGAGCAGCACTTGGTACATCGGCCGACACGGACGTGCTGCTTGCCCAAGCATTCAGCAAGGATGCGTTGTTGAAACTACCCAATTCGCCGGTGGCTGATGCAGGTGCACTCAAAGCAGCTTCTGACATGTGTGTGGTGAAACTCTTGGTCAAAGGTGGCAATACCAGCGAGCCGACATCCGAACCGTCATATACCCAAGGGGTGGGCATTGAGGTTTACCTCCCCACCACCGCCAACTGGAATGAGCGTATTCGTACGTATGGCAGCGGTGGATTCATGGGTGGCTATCACACCGACATCACTCGACTCGGGCAGAACGCAGGTCAAGGCGATCAGAAGTTGAATCAGGCAGTGGGCAAAGGATTCGTTGTCAGTCACTCCGATGGCGGTCACTCAGGTGCACAAGGTGGAGTTGGGGGCACAGGTGTTGCGAACGCTGGTGGTGGTGAAGGAGAGTGGGCCATGAAAGCGGACGGCACACCCAATACCGAACCATGGAAAGACTATTCTGAGCGCAGCATGCACGTGACGGCCATCAAGACCAAAGAAGTGGTGAAGGCGTTTTACGGCAAGCAACAGAAATTTGCCTATTTCGACGGATTCTCTACAGGAGGGCGTCAAGCTTGGAAGATTGCACAACGCTACCCAGACGACTACGACGGTATTCTGGCTGGCGCTCCAGCGTTCAACTTCCCGAAATTCGTGATGGCTTCGGTGTTTCCGCAGACTGTGATGCAGCAAGACCTGGGGCGACCGATCACGCCAGCCAAGTTGAACGCCGTCAGTTCACGGTCTGTGGCGGCCTGCGACACCCTCAACATCGGCGTTTTGCTGGATCCTTTGTCCTGTCAATATGACCCGGCCAAAGACAAAGCAGCAATTTGTGCCACTTCCACCCTCAGTGACGGCATGACTGCAGGCAGCAACAGCGACTCTGGCACCTGTGTCACGCTGGCTGAAGCCAAAGCGATCAACAAAATTTGGTACGGACAGACTCGAGACGGTCGCAACATCGATCCATCTTCAGACTTGGGAAACGGCAAAACCACCAACTCCTCAAGTCAACAAATGTGGTTCGGTGTACCTCGCGGCTCTCTGCTGGCAGGCAACTTCCCCACTCTGCTGATGGCAAACAGCAGTTCGACTGGAACTGCATTGCCGCTGACGATTGCAACCGATTTCCTAGCCTTGACTTTAGACAACCCCAGCTTGGCATCGACCAACTTCTACAACAAAACTGGCAATGGCATCGACGGTTGGAAATCCGTTGGCTACGGAAAACTGGCTGAAGCTGCAGATTTGGCCATGGCAATGGAGGGCACCCGCTTTGGTAACGTGGCGACAGACAGCACCGATTTGTCTGGGTTCAGAAACAGCGGTCGGAAAATATTGCACTACCACGGTCTTGCAGATACGGCCATTTTTCCTCAGGGCTCGATCAACTACTACGAGCGCGCCATGGCCGCGATGGGCGGAATCAGCGAATTGCAGAAATTTGCGCGCTTTTACCTGATTCCAGGCTTGGCTCACACATCCAGCTTTAACTTCAGCGGCCAACACGACAAGGCTGACCCCACAAAGCAAGTGAATGCCAACTTGGTGCCACTACCCCAAGGGTCCAACAACCCGGTGAACCAGGCTACCCCCGGTCGTGACGAGATGTTCAATGCACTCATGACTTGGGTTGAACAAGGCACTGCCCCTGGCAGCATTGAGGTCGCTTCGCTAGATGGAAGCGTCAAGATGCCACTTTGCGTGTACCCCACCAAAATCACCGCCAAGCAAGGGACTGCCGACTTGAAGGCAGCAACCAGCTACGAGTGCAAGTGACCTGAAAGTCATCTGAATCGAGCGCCGACTGGGACTTACGGGAACCATCGGCGCTCCAGACATGGGGTGGCCAACGCGCTTCCTTCGGTATGGAATTCGTCAATCAATTTTTTGTACGCCATTCGCGGCGCTTGCAGCTCGTTGTGTATGCGGCAGCATGTTTGCTCTCGGTACAGCTTGCGGCGCAACCGATGCCCGTTCGACAGATCAAATTTGCAATCCAAGGTGTCGAGGGCAGTCCACAATTTGATGCTGCACTCCACTTTGCGCAAACCGTCAATACGCTCAGTGTTGGACAGTTGGAGGTGCAAGTGTTCGGCGGTGGCAGGCTCGGTAGTGACCTTGGCGTCATATCCGCAGTGCGAGGGGGAACCATCGACATCACCGTTCTCAATACAGGCTTACTGGGTGGTGTGGTTCGGCAGATGGGTGTGCTGGACCTGCCATTGGTGTTTGCCAATGAAACCGAGGCAGCGGCCGTGGTGGATGGTCCATTCGGTCAGAAACTGCATCGACTGCTTGAGGCCAAAGGGATGATCGGTCTCACGTACTGGGGCATTGGCATGCGCCACTTCCACACTGGCAAGAAGCCGCTGACCAGAGTGGACGACTTGAAGGGTATGAAAATCAGAGTGACTGAATCTCCGGTTTATCTCGACTTCATCAAGGCGCTAGGCGCTGTCCCTGTACCACTGGCGTTTTCAGAGGTGTACGGCGCCCTGGAGCAAACGGCAGTGGACGGAGGCACTCAGCAGCTCGTAACCATGGTGAGTTCAAAGCTTTATGAAGTTCAGAGGCACATTTGGTTGACCGGGCACGTTGCGAATCCACAGTCCATTATTTTCAGTAAAAAAACATGGAGCACGCTTTCCGAATCCCACAAAGATGCTCTTCTTAATGCAGCAGAAAAATCCCGTGAATACGCCCGTCGAATGGAAACCAAGCGCCTTTTTGAAAGCGAACAGTTTTTAAAAGACCAAGGGATGCAGTTTGTCCAAATCACCGAAGATGAACGAAACCGCCTCCGGGGTAGAGCCGATCAGGTCATCAAAAAACACTCGTCGCTGATTGGCGAATCCTGGGTACAGGAAATGATGGAGGCCATCGACCATGCACGCACGGACAAATGACGATGGTTAACTCCATCAAGTAGCCTAGCTGGGACTCGGGCTCGGCCCGAGCCACAGTCCCTTACTTGGCCAAACCTTCCGCCTTCAGTGCAGCTTGCACGGCAGGGCGGGCTCCGATGCGGGCACGCACGGCAGCCAGGTTGGCCAGACCGGAAATGTCCAAGCCCACAAAACCCGCCCAGTTGGTGACGGTGAACAGGTAGGCATCGGCCACGGTGAAGGTGGCACCGGTCAGGTAGTCTTTGCCAGCCAGTTCGCCATCCAGCCAGGTGAGGCGCTGGAGCAGGCGGGCTTTGACGGCGAGCTTGAAGTCTTCCGGTGTGGCGGGGTTGAACAGGGGCGAAAAGCCTTTGTGCAACTCGCTGCTGATGAACGACAGCCATTCCTGCAGCTTGTAGCGCTCCCAGGTTCCGGCGGCCGGGGCCAGGCCGCTGGCGGGCACTTGGTCGGCAATGTATTGGCTGATGACCTGGCCTTCGCGCAGGGTGCGACCGTCGTTCAGCACCAGAAACGGCACATAGCCCAGGGGGTTGATGGTGTAGTAGTCGGTGCCATCGGTCAGCTGGTGGGTTTTGGTGCTGGCCAGCACGCCTTCGAATGGCAAACCGGATTCATGCAAAACGATGTGGGGCGCCAGGGAACAAGCGCCGGGGGAGTAGAACAACTTCATGGAAAACCTCTCGGTTGAAAAAACGGAAAAGCCCGCTACCAGCAAAGGCAGCAGGCCATGAACTTCAAGTTCGGTTGCACAAGGCCTTCATGGGCCCTTGCTCAACGGCTTGGAACGGTCTCTCAAGCTTGCAGGCGCGCTGCGGTAGCGGCCACACGCTGGCCGAACAGGCGCGCGGTTTCCAGGTCGCCTGGCAGCATTTCCTGGGCGCTGGCGTCTGACGGGGTTTGTGCCATGGCGCCGCTGAAGGAGCCGACGTAGTTCAGGTCGTTGCGCTGGGCGGCTTTGCTGTTGGCGGGCATCATGCCGGTGCCGACCCACACGCCGCTGTGCTGCATGGCCAGGGTGAACAGGTAGTGCAGGGTGGACAGCTTGTCGCCGTTCATGGTGGCACTGTTGGTGAAGCCGGCAAACAGCTTGTCTTTCCAGGCCTGGGTGAACCACTTTTTGCTGCTGGCGTCGGCAAATTTCTTGAACTGCCAGCTCACGGTGCCCATGTAGGTGGGCGAGCCCATGATGATGGCGTCGGCTGCATCCAGCGCGGCCCAGCCGGCATCGCTCACATTGCCCTCGGCATCCACTGCCACCAGTTCGGCACCGGCGCCATCGGCCACAGACTGGGCCATGCGCTGGGTGTGGCCGTAGCCGGAATGGAACACAACTACTACTTTGGTCATGACAAGACTCCTTGTGAAAAACACTAGCAAACAATGCCCACCATTTATGCGGTGAGGCACAAAAAAATTGATGAATCAGGGTGTCAAATCGAACACCAGCGCTTCGGATTCATGCCCGTCGGTCAGGGTCAAGTTGGTTTCACCGTCGAGCAAGGCTGCATCGCCGGTTTGGAGGGCATGGCCATTCACAGTCAAGGCACCCCGCACCACCTGCACCCAGGCTTTGCGCTGGGGCGGCAGGGTGAGGCTGGCCGTCTCTGCGCCGTCGAGCAAGGTGGCGTACAGCCGGGCATCGGCATGGAGGGAGACCGAGCCCTCTGCCCCATCGGGCGAGGCCACCAGGCGCAATTGGCCGCGCTTTTCGGCATCGGCAAAGGTTTTTTGCTCATAGCCGGGCACCACACCGTTGCGGTTGGGCTGGATCCAGATTTGCAAAAAGTGCGTGGCGTCATCGGCCGCGTGGTTGAACTCGCTGTGCTGAATACCACGCCCGGCACTCATGCGTTGAACATCGCCGGGCGGAATGGCGGTGCCGTTGCCCATGCTGTCCTGGTGGGCCAATGCGCCCGAGAGCACGTAGCTGATGATTTCCATGTCCCGGTGACCATGGGTGCCAAAGCCGGTGCCCGGGGCAATGCGGTCTTCGTTGATGACTCGCAGGTTGCCCCAGCCCATCCAGGCGGGGTCGTAATAGCCCGCAAACGAAAAGCTGTGGTGGCTCTTGAGCCAGCCGTGGTCGGCATAGCCGCGTTCGGCAGAGCGACGAATGGCAATCATGGTTGGCTCCTGGTGGTGGGCACGCCCCGGTTCGGGAACATCGCGTTGGCTGACATGGCATAAATGTAGGTGCGTCAGCCATTTCTCAAGGTCTCGGGGTTTGATGGCATCATTCAATTCAATTGAACAAACAACCCTTTGGCCATGCAAACCATCAGCCCATCCAGCGCCCAAAGTAGCCGGGCCGCACTGGCACCAGATAACCTGGCCCTCATCGACACCGTGGCCCGCCTGGGCAGCATGGCCGCGGCGGCCCGCGAGTTGGGCCTGGTGCCCAGCGCCCTCACCTACCGCATCCGGCAAATGGAAGATGCGCTGGATGTGCTGCTGTTCGACCGCAGCTCGCGCCAGGCTCGCATCACCCCGGCAGGGCAAGAACTGTTGACCAGCGGCCAGCACTTGCTGCGCGAGCTGGATGCGGTGGCCGAGCGGGTCAAGCGCGTGGCCACCGGCTGGGAGCCGCAGCTCACCATCGTGGCCGACAACATCGTGGCCCGCACCACCCTGTTCGAGCTGTGCGAAGCCTTCTACACCCTGCAAGCACCCACTCGGCTGAAGCTGCGCTCCGAAACCCTCAGCGGCACGGTGGAGTCCCTGCTGTCGGGCAAGTCCGACCTGGCGCTGGGCGTGGGCATGGACATGGGGGTGGGCCACCCCGGCATTCATGTGCAGCCCCTGGGCGAAGTGCCGTTTGTGTTTGCCGTGGCACCCCACCACCCGCTGGCGCAAGCCCACGAGCCGTTGGCCGACGGCCTGATTGGCCAGCACCGCGCCGTGGCGGTGGCCGACACCACCCAGCGCGGGAGCGGCTTCACCATTGGCCTGCTGGCTGGGCAGGACGTGTTCACTGTGCCCACCCTCCAGCACAAGCTGGAAGCGCAGCTGCGCGGCATGGGCTGCGGCTTTTTGCCCCTGCCATTGGCGCAGCCCTACATCGACGCCGGGCGTCTGGTGCTCAAACACGTGCAGCGCGGCCCCCGCTTGGCCAAGCTGGGCTACGCCTGGCGAGCCGCACCCGGTGCCACCGCCCGGGCCGCACCGGTGGCCGCACAAGGCAAAGCCTTGCAATGGTGGCTGGGCCAACTGAGCCACGCCACCACCCGGCAAGCCCTGCTGAGCCACCACACCATGACCTGAACCCGCCGCCAGGCCTTTCGCAAACGCCCAACACCCCACACCACACCCACCGGCACTGCTACAGTGGCCACGCAGGAGACCCCACACATGAGTACCAAAAAACCCAAGTCAAAACCCAAAGCCACCAAAGCCGCCCCCCACACCGCCGCGTCGGCCAACCAGCCACCCCGTGTGGCCGTGATTGGCGCTGGCATGGCTGGCGTAGCCTGCGCCCGCACGCTGGCGCAAGCAGGCTGGCACGTCACCCTGCTGGAAAAGAGCCGCGGCTTTGGTGGCCGCATGGCCACCCGGCACACCGAATTTGGCGGGTTTGACCACGGCGCGCAGTACTTCACCGTGCGCGACGAACGGTTTGCCATGGCGCTGGCCACCACCCCTGAAGTGGTGGTGCCCTGGAGCGCCAACACCGTGCGCGTGCTGGATGCCCTGGGCCATGTGGTGGAAACCAACCCGCCACCACGCGAAGCGCACTATGTGGCCACGCCCGGCATGAATGCCCTGGTGCGAACTTGGGCCCAGCCACTGGCCGATGCCAGTCACCACCATGCACCCCGGCAAGGCGCCAGTGTTCAACTCCACACCCGCGTTGCCAAGCTGGCCCGCGACCCCATTCACCCCCGCTGCTGGCAACTGCACACCGAAAGCCAGGCCACCCCAGGTGCCCAGCAGGTGCTGGATGGTTTTGACCGCGTGGTGCTGGCCATGCCTCACCCGCAGGCACAAGAGCTTCTTCAAGCCTCAGGTCTGCAAAACGGCGCTGGCGCCACCCTGGCCAAGGCCCTGTCCAACGTCACGGTGGCCCCTTGCTGGACCCTGATGCTGGCCTTCCCCCAGGCCATGCAACCCGGCCTCCAAACCCTGGGGCCGCAGTGGAATGCGGCACGCAGCACCCACCACCGCATCAGCTGGCTGGCTCGCGAAAGCAGCAAGCCACGCCGCGACCCCATCGAACGCTGGACAGTGCAAGCCAGCCCCGCCTGGTCGGCCGAGCACCTGGAGGATGACCCCGAGCGCATTGCCGCCAAGATGCGCCGGGCATTCTCGGAAGTGACCGGCATCCGCGCCGAGCCCACCCATGCGGTGGTGCACCGCTGGCGCTACGCCCAAACCCAAACCCCATTGGGGCAAAGCCACTTGTGGTCGCCCGAGCTGGGGGTGGGTCTGTGCGGCGACTGGTGCCTGGGCCACCGGGTGGAAGACGCGTTCATTTCTGGCCTGGAGCTGGCGCTGGCTCTGCTGGGCTGAACCAGTACCCAGCGGCAACGCCTTCCTGGCGCCCCTCTTGCGGCTTGCAAATGCCTGGGCTTGTTCTGGATCGGCCCTACATCGGCCGCTTTGCCCCCTCCCCCACCGGCCTGCTGCACAGCGGCTCGCTGGTGGCGGCTCTGGCCAGCTGGCTGGACGCCAAAGCCCATAGCGGCCAGTGGCTGGTGCGCATCGAAGATGTGGACACCCCGCGCTGTGTACCCGGTGCTGCACCCGCCATCCTGCAGCAGTTGGCCGCCTGTGGCCTGGTGCCAGACGGACCGGTGTGGTTCCAGTCTGAACGCGGCACGGCCTACCAGCAAGCGTTGAACGAGCTGGTGGTGCGTCAATTGGCCTACCCATGTACCTGCACCCGCAAAGACATAGCGGCTGCCCTGGCCGCCAACGGCCCACCACGCGCCCGCCACGCCGAGCTGCGCTACCCCGGCACCTGCCGCCCCCCCAAACCAGAGGCAGCCGCTGGCAGCGCCCCACAGGCCTGGCGGTTGCGCACAGACAAAAAATTCAAACAAAATGGGGCATTACCGCTTCATTCAAAAGAAGGAAATGCTCCTTTTTTTGACAACAAAAACCACGCCTGCCATTGGCACGACCGCCTGGCTGGCTGGCAACAACAAGACATCGATGCCACAGTGGGCGACTTTGTGCTGAAACGCGCCGACGGTGTGTGGGCCTACCAACTGGCGGTGGTGGTGGACGATGCCGCCCAAGGCATCACCCACGTGGTGCGCGGCCAGGACCTGGCCGACAACACCCCCCGCCAAGTGCTGCTGCAACGCGCCTTGGGCCTGCCCCACCCGCACTACCTGCACACCCCTCTGGTGCGGGGAATCAACGGAGAAAAGCTCAGCAAGCAAAACGGGGCGGCTGCGCTGGCCCTCGGCACCCCAACCGCTGTGCTGGCTGCGCTGAATGCCGCCGCCACCGCATTGGGATTGCCAGCGCAGACAGGCAGCACGCCCGACGCCTTGCACCACTGGGCGAGTGCGTGGGCAGACCATTGGCCTCAGGCACATGCATCACGTCGCACACAGCGAACTGGATAATCCGCGGTATGCCTGATACGCCCCAAACGCCCACCTCTGTTGCACCCCATCCCTCCGTTCAAGCCGAGGGGGCCACCGCCCCGTCCACCAGTGCAGGGGCCAAACCCCACCGTGGCCATCTGCCCCCACCCGACGGGGTCTACCTGCGCACCATCAAAAGCTACGTGCTGCGTGCCGGCCGCATGGGCACCGGGCAAATCAAGGCCTTTGAGCTGTACGGCCCCAGGTTTCTGCAGCCCTTCACGCCCAACCAAACCTTTGCCCCTGAGCCGGCATTCGGTCGCCAAGCCCCGTTGGTGCTGGAAATTGGCTTTGGCATGGGCGATGCCACCGCCCAAATTGCCCAAACCCGCCCGGGCGACAACTTCCTGTGCTGCGAAGTGCACGAGCCCGGCGTGGGGGCCCTGCTCAAACGCTGTGGCGAAGAGGGCATTGGCAACATCCGCATCCTGCAGCACGACGCCGTGGAAGTGCTGGAGCACATGCTGCCCACCAGCGACAGCCCTGGTGGGGCCCTGCTGGACGGAGTCCACATCTTCTTCCCCGACCCCTGGCACAAAACCAAGCACAACAAGCGCCGCCTGATTCAGCCGCCTCTGGTGCGCACCCTGGCCCAGCGCCTCAAACCCGGCGGCTACCTGCACTGCGCCACCGATTGGGAACCCTACGCCCAGCAAATGCTGGAGGTGCTGAGCGCTGAACCGCTGCTGACCAACACCAGCACCGACTCCGCTCTGGCCGGGTATGCCCCCAAACCCGACTACCGCCCGTTGACCAAGTTCGAAAACAGGGGCCTGAAACTGGGGCATGGGGTGTGGGATTTGGTTTTCCAACGCACGGCTTGAACCTTGCCATGGATGACCAACTGACCCCATTGCTTCAGGGTTTGGACGCCTTGGCTGCTCAAGCCGAAGGCCTGAGCGAACCCAACCCCCGTGTAGCCTGCCGCCTGTTGCTGACCGATGGCCGGGTGTTTGAAGGCCACACCCAACCAGCGGGCGGCCCCCATGCCGAAGTGATGGCGCTGCGTGCCGCCCAGGCGGCCGGTGCCAGCACCCAGGGCGCCACCGCCCTGGTCACCCTGGAACCCTGCAGCCACCATGGCCGCACCCCACCCTGCTGCGACGCCCTGGTGGCCGCCGGTGTGGCCCGTGTGGTGGTGGCCCAACCCGACCCCAACCCCTTGGTCAACGGCCAGGGCACCGCCCGTTTGCGAGCCGCAGGCATTCAGGTGGACGTACTGCCGCCCACCCACCCGGTGGCCACGGCCGCGTGGGAGCGCAACATCGGCTTCTTCACCCGCATGACCACCGGTCTGCCCTGGGTGCGCCTGAAAATGGCCGCTTCGCTCGACGGCACCACCGCACTGGCCAACGGCGTGAGCCAATGGATCACCAGCCCCGAAGCCCGAACCGACGGCCACGCCTGGCGCCGCCGCGCCACCGCTCTGCTGACCGGCATGGGCACCGTGGCAGCCGACAACCCGAGACTGGACGTGCGGCTCGTGCCCATGCCGGGCGACACCCCTCGCCAGCCCTTGCGCGTGGTGGTGGACAGCAAGCTGGAACTCTCCCCCCATACCCGCATCGTGCAGCCACCTGGGCAGGTGCTGGTGATCACCGCCGCAGACGCGGTGGAGTCGGCCCCACGCCGCCAAGCACTGGCCGATGCCGGTGTGGCCATTCTGGATTGCGCAGGCGGCCCCAACCACAAAGTGGACTTGGCCCTCGCACTCCAGCGCCTGGCGCAAGACCACCAGGTCAACGAACTGCACCTGGAAGCCGGGCACAAGCTGGGCGGCTCCTTCCTGCGCGAGGGACTGGTAGACGAATTGCTGCTGTACCTCGCCCCCACCCTGCTGGGTCCGGGCGCTGGCCTGGCCCACATCGGACCATTTACCACGCTGGATCAGGGCCTGCCCTGGCAATTCGTGGAAGCCACACCAGTGGGGCCGGACTTGCGCATCCGAGCCCGCCGCCGCACGGCCTGACCGGCCCGCCACGTAGCACCCAGGCATGGCCCGCCCACCACGCAGCCCCGCCATCGCCATGCGCCATGGCGTGTCGCCCAGCAGCCTGGCCCTGCCCTGCCTGCGCAAAGTGCCCTGGCACACCGTGCTGGAGGCACTGACTGAGCTGCTGCCCGCCGTATCGGCCAGCACCTGGGCGCAGCGCATGGCCGCAGGCGATGTGCTGGATGAACAAGGTAACGCCCTCACCCCCGCCACGCCCTATGCCAAAGGCCAGCGGGTGTACTACTGGCGCGAATTGCCAGACGAACAACCCATTCCCTTCCACCACACCGTGCTGCACCAGTGCGAGCACCTGGTGGTGGCCGACAAGCCGCATTTTTTGCCGGTCACACCCGGTGGCCGCTTTGTGCAGGAAACGCTGCTGGTGCGGCTCAAGCACCAGCTCAACCTGCCCGAACTCAGCCCCCTGCACCGCCTGGACCGGGAAACCGCTGGGGTGGTGGCCTTTTGCGTCCGCCCCCAAGACCGCGATGCCTACCAGCGCCTGTTCCGCCAGCGGCAAATGCACAAGGTGTACGAAGCCGTGGCCCCATTTCATGGCGTGCAAGGCTTGCATGATGGCGTGCGGTCACTCGATTTCCCACTCACCCGCAGCAGCCACCTGCGCGAAGACCCCGAACGCTTCTACCGCATGGAAGAAGTGCCACCCGAGCAAGCTGCCCAGGAAGGCCTGCCCCCGAACAGCACCACCCGCATCGAACGGCTGCAGCCACTGACCGCGCCCAACCACCCCACTGCGCTGGCGCTGTACCGGCTGCACCCCATCAGCGGCAAACGCCATCAGCTGCGGGTGCACATGGCGGCATTGGGCCTGCCCATCCTGCACGACCAGTTCTACCCCACCGTACAAAAGGCCCCCGGCGAATGGGAGGACTTCACCACCCCGCCCCTGCAATTGCTGGGCCGGGAACTGGCGTTCATCGACCCCATCACCGGCCAGGAACGCCAGTTTTTGAGCCGCCAAAAGCTATTATTTAAATAGCTACACACTTCGCCAAATTAAGCCATAGGTGGAGAATTTTCATCAAATTCATGCCTTATAAGCACCCGCCATGCGGCATGCGGTATGGCCATCACATCATCCCGCTGCCTGGTGACTGCTGCGCTTTCAGCATCCCCAACTGATGTGCCAGGTCCACCGCCGAAGTGACACCCAGTTTTTCAAAAATATTCGCCCGGTGGAACTCCACCGTGCGCTGGGTGATGCCCAGGTTGTCGGCAATGTTCTTGTTGTAGTGGCCCTTGATGAGCTCATCCAGCACCTCGCGTTCGCGTTGGCTCAGGCTGGCCAGCGCATGGCGCAGGCGCTGGGTGTGCTCGGTGCTTTGCCGGTGCGCCCTGGCGGCGGCCAGGGCTTGCTCCACCCGGTCCACCAGCTGGTTGTCCTGAAACGGTTTTTCCAGAAAATCCCATGCACCGTTTTTGACGGCGGCCACTGCCATGCCCACATCACCATGCCCGGTGAGGAACAGCACCGGCCAGGGGCAACCAAGTTCGGTGAGTTTTTCAAACGTGGTCAGGCCCGACATGGGTTCCATGCGAATGTCCAGCAGCACAGCGGCGTGGCTCCAGTCGCCCTTGTTCCGGGTTTTCTGCTCGGTCACTTCAGCCAGAAATGCGGGGCCGCTGCTCCAGGTGGCCGCCCGGTAGCCACGCGAGTCAAACAGCCAGGCCAGGCCATCGCGGATGTCGGGGTCGTCGTCAACAATGTGGATGGACGCGCGGTTCATGGTGGTTCAAAGGGTTTCGGTGGGGTGGGCGGCTGACATTGGGGCCATGGGCAACCACACGGTGAAGCGGGCACCGCCCAGTTGGGAATCAAGGCTCACCTCCAGGTGGCCGTGATGGGCCTCGACGATGGACCGGCAAATGGCCAGTCCCATGCCCATGCCACCGTCTTTGGTGGAAAAAAAGGCACTGAAGATGTGCGGGCGCTGGTCTTCGGGCACACCCGGCCCGCTGTCGGCCACGCGTAGCGCCAGGCGCTGCTCGTCGGGGTGGTGTTCCAGCCATACCCGCACCTGCGGGGGCCGATCGCTGCGCGGAGCCCAGTCTTGCGCATTGGCCACTAGGTTGTTCACCACATGCTCCAGCAGCATTTCGTCGGCATCCACCCAGGCCGGTGTGTCACCGGTGTGCAACGTCAGGCCCACACCGGGCACTTCGGGTTGGCCACCCACCGTGCGGCGTAAAAACGGGGCCACATCCAGGCGCTGGCGCGACAGTTCCCGCCGCCGGGCAAACGCGTTCACCCGCTGGATGATGCCGCCCGCCTTGTCCGACAACCGGGCCATGCGCTCCACCACTGGCTCCAGTTCGTCCAGACCAATGCTGCGACCCCGCAGGCGGTTGAGCAAGCCGTTGGCAAAACTGCTCAACGCCCCCAGAGGCTGGTTGAGCTCGTGCGCCAGGGTGGACGCCACCTCTCCCATGGCCACCAGCCGACCCGAGGCTTCCAGCTTGTCCTGCTGCTGCTCGGCCAACCGTTGTGCGCGCTTGCGTTCGCTGATGTCCATGACCGAGCTCATCCACCCGATTTGTTCGCCTTCGGCGGTGGTGAGAGGGGCTTCGTGAATCAGCACGTCCACCAGGTGGCCATGGCGGTGCTGGAACTGCACCTCCACACCGACGGTGTGGGTGCCCTGGGCCATGAGGCCCTGGTGCACCGCATGCAGCTCCTCGGTTTTGCCAGAGGGCCAATAGGCAAAGGGGGCCGTCTGACCCACCAGCTCGGCGGAGGAATACCCCACCATGCGGCAAAAGGCCTCATTCACATAGAGGATGGTGCCATGGCGGTCCCAGGCCCGCAGGCCAATGGTCACGGAGTTTTCCATGGCGGTGCGCAGGGCCACCTGGGTCTGCAGCAGCGCCTGCACGCGCTGGCGCTTGCCCATGTCGCGTCGCAGGGCCACCAACGCCACCAGCATGCCCGCCAGAAACAGCAGGGCCACCAGCAAAAACAGGCGCGGCACCATGGCGGGCTGGGCTTGCAGGGGAGCCACTTCGATGAACAGTTCAGCCCCCGGCAGATTCATGGGGGCCAGATAGGTGGCCTCACCGGGGCTGGCAGGGCGGGCTGATTCCGCCCCATCCATCACCAGGCTGACCGCATGGTTCTGCCGGAACCAGGCGGGCACCAGCCCCTGCACACAGTCGTTCAGGGACAGTGCCGCCACGTAATTGCCCAGCAGCTCACCCCGTTCAAACAAGGGCATGGCCAGCCACACCACGGCGGTGTGGGAGCCATCGGGCTGGCGCATGGGGCCTGCATAGGCCGAGCGCCTCAGCCCTTGCGCAATGTCCAGCATGCTGGCCAAGGCTTCGGCATTGCTCGGGTGGGCCTGTTGATCGGCCCGCCACCGGGGCAAAAGTGGGGCCACAAGGTGCGATTGGCTGACCCTTCTGGAGGTGGTTGACGGGTGGAGCAGCCAGCCATGGGCCAGCACCGCACCGGGCTGGCTCCACAGCAAGCCGCCCTGGAGTTTGGGCGGCACATGCCCCCTCGTTTGGCTGGGACCCGGTTGCACCGAACGGCGCGCCAGCACCAGCAGGTCTTCCTCCAGCCGGTTGAAGTGAAAGCGCACGCTTTGCTCCAGCCACTGGCCATCCGCCACCCGGCGGCGCTCTTCTTCTTCCGATTCGAACGCCTGCAAGTACAGCACCAGCGCCACCACCGAGGCCACCACCAGCAGCATCAAGCCCACAATCCACCACAGCGCCCGCCGGTTGCGCGTGAGCCCGCCCACTGCGGGCTGCTGCAGCAACGCAAAGTCCAGCAAGGGCGGGTGGGGTGAGGGTTGCATGGGAGTGTGGAGCGACCGGGTCAGCCGTAGCATAGCCACCATGCCGCACACCGCCCCTCTCCAAAGCCCGCACCGCCGCCTGGTGGTGGGCCGCGGCCTGGTGGCGGCTTGGGGTGCCAGCCTCTGGGCAGGGCAACCCGCCCGAGCCAGCGAGGCGCTGACCATCCGCTTTTCGCATGTGGTTGCCCCGGATACGCCCAAGGGCCTGGCGGTGGAGCGGTTCAGGCAGTTGGTGCAGCAACGCAGCAGCGGACGGATTCAGGTGGCGGTGTACCCCGATGGCCAGCTGTATGGCGACCAAGACGAAATGCAGGCCTTGCAACTGGGTGCGGTGGAGATGCTGGCACCGTCTCTGTCCAAATTCGGGCGCATTGGATTCCCCGAGTTCGAGCTGTTTGATCTGCCCTATTTTTTCCCGGACATGGCCAGCGTGCAGCGGGTCACCCAAGGGCCACTGGGGCAGCGCATGCTGGACCGCCTGGCGCGCCAGCGGCTGGTGGGGCTGGGCTTCATGGACAACGGCTTCAAACACATGAGCGCCAACCGCCCGTTACTGGAACCAGCCCACTTTGCGGGCCTGCGCATGCGGGTGCAAGCCTCGCGGGTGATTGCGGCCCACATGCGCGCACTGGGTGCGCGGCCGGTCACGCTGTCGTTCAGTGAAACCCGGCAGGCGCTGGCTGCGGGCGTGGTGGATGGCACAGAAAACCCCGTTTCCAACTTCTGGACGCAGGGCATGCACCAAGTGCAGACCGACCTCAGCCTCACCCACCACGGCTACCTGGGTTATGCGGTGGTGGCTAACCAGCGGTTTTGGTCGGGCATGGGGGCGGCAGATCGGGCCCTGGTGAACCAGGCCCTGCGCGAGGCACTGGCGCACGGCAACCAGATTGCGCAGGCTGAAAACGACAAAGCCCTGGCGGAATTGCGCGCTGCGGGCCAGACCCGCATTCACCTGCCCAGTGCCCGCCAGGCCGAGCGCATGCGCGTGGCGGCCGAGCCGGTGCATGCCGAATTGGCCAAGCGCATGGGCGCGCACTGGCTGACCGATGCACGCGACGCCTTCCGCAGCACCTAGAACAAATCAGGGTTAACCCTGATTCAACGCCTGTTGAACGCCACAGTAGGCGGCGGGAGGTGGGGTGGATATCGTCCACCGCACTCACCTTCATCCCTCGCCAGACCCATTCGGAGACTTCACATGGCCACCCCAACCCAGGGCAAACCCATTTACAAATCCCTGTACGCACAGGTCCTTTTCGCCGTGACCATCGGCGTGCTGCTCGGGCACCTGTACCCGCAGCTGGGCACCGACATGAAGCCGCTGGGCGATGGCTTCATCAAGCTCATCAAGATGATCATTGCCCCCATCATCTTCTGTACGGTGGTGGTGGGCATCGCCGGCATGGAAGACATGAAAAAGGTCGGCAAAACCGGCGGCCTGGCGCTGCTGTACTTTGAAGTGGTGTCCACGCTGGCGCTGATCATTGGTCTGGTGGTGGTGAACGTGTTGCAGCCAGGCTCCGGCATGCACGTGGACCCTTCCACACTCGACACCAAGAGCATTGCCGCCTATACCGCCCCCGGCAAGATGCAGGGCACGGTGGACTTTTTGCTCAACGTCATTCCCACCTCGGTGGTGGATGCGTTTGCCAAGGGCGAAATTCTGCAGGTGCTGCTGTTCTCGGTGCTGTTTGGTTTTGCGCTGCACAAGTTCGGTGGCCGCGGCACCATGGTGTTTGACTTCATCGAGAAGTTTTCGCACGTGCTGTTCGACATCGTGGGCATCATCATGAAGGTGGCCCCCATCGGTGCCTTTGGCGCCATGGCATTCACCATTGGCAAATACGGCATCAGCTCGCTGTTTTCGCTGGGCAAGCTGATGGGTGCGTTCTACCTGACCTGTTTGCTGTTCGTGTTCGTGGTGCTGGGCCTCATCACCCGCCTGCACGGCTTCAGCGTGGTGAAGTTCGTGCGCTACATCAAGGAAGAGCTGCTGATTGTGCTGGGCACCTCATCGTCCGAGTCGGTGCTGCCGCGCATGATGGAAAAAATGGAGAACCTGGGTGCCCGCAAATCGGTGGTGGGTTTGGTGATTCCCACCGGCTATTCGTTCAATCTGGACGGCACCTCCATCTACCTGACCATGGCGGCCGTTTTCATTGCCCAGGCCACCGACACACCCATGACGCTGGTGCAGCAGCTCACCCTGCTGGCTGTGCTGCTGCTGACCTCCAAAGGCGCAGCGGGCATCACCGGCAGCGGCTTCATCGTGCTGGCGGCCACCTTGTCGGCTGTGGGCGGTGTGCCTGTGGCGGGC
>Ga0228698_1000390_pt1 | contig 36340 bp, 48 predicted proteins | sample McNCre117_Aug_MG_FD_178015 | JGI IMG/M metagenome (GOLD analysis project Ga0228698, IMG submission 178015) | Freshwater microbial communities from McNutts Creek, Athens, Georgia, United States - 1-17_Aug_MG | ecosystem: Environmental > Aquatic > Freshwater > Creek | place: USA: Georgia... | reverse complement strand
CGGTCTCAGTTGTCGATCTGGAAGGTCAGCGTGCCCGCCGGGAAAGTGACGGTATCGCCCGGGTTGATCGTCTTCGAAGTCGTCAGCGCTCCCCAGATCAGCAAGTTGCCGCTGCTCGATGCGTCGAACAGGCCCACCGCGACCACAGTGCCCCAGCCCGAAGGCGTCGGCGTCGGAAACGAGATGACGTTGTTGTTCGAGGTCGTGCCGCCGGTGCCCGAGGACGCCGTGGTCGAACCCGCCGACTGCGTCCCGGCCCAATTGGCGAGCGAGGACGTGACAGCGACCCGCGCATAGGCGTTGCCGCTGACTTCGGTGCCGCCGCCGGTGTCGGACGGCGTGACGGTGAACAGGCCGACGTAGAGCGTGGCCGGGCCCGTGCCTGCCGCAGCCGTGGCCCCGGTGGTGCCGATGGCCTGCGCACGGAAGAACCAGTCGACCAGCTTGTTTTCGAGGGTATCGGTCATTGCGGTCATAGAGGCATCTCCTGTCGAGGGATTTCAGGGAAAGAAGGCGGATGGGCCGTTCAAGTAGACGATGGCCGGGGCTGCGCTGATCGACAGCAGGGCCAGCACGACGGCCGCGATGATGATCGCGGGCGTCATTTCGTGCACGCAGGCACGATCAGTGACATCAGGATTGCAACCTGGCGCCGGAGCAGGTTGTTCGTGGCCGCCAGCGTGTCGGCATCATGCGTGGCGAGGCCGTTGAGATCGGTCATCGGCACGGCGTCGGGCAGGTCGTTTGCATCGATGCAGGCTTGCCGCACCGGAATGGTCACCACCTTCGGCGACTGCGGAATGGCTTCGTGGCATCCCGCCAGCGCGCCGATCATGAACGCGCCCATCGCCAGAGCCGCGCATAGCAGGACGACATCGCGGATCGTGGCGTAGCGCATCAAATCCTCCCCTTGTCGGCCATGACGGCATCGGGCGTCCGGCAATCGGCGCCAGGAGCCTGTTTCAGCGAGTCGGCGGACTGGCGGGCTGCGGAGGTCACCCGGTCGGCGCTTTCCTGCCGTGCGCGCGCCAGCCCGGCCTGCTGGACCACGTGCAACTGTTTCCCGGTATCACTCCACTTCTGAACAGCGCCCTCGATCAGCGTAAAGGCAGACTGGAAACGGTGCGTAGTGTCGATCAGGCTGGCGATCACCTTGCCGTCCTTGGCCTTCACCGCGGCGGTTTCAGCGTGGGCGCCGTGCAGCATCCAGCCCAGTACCGCGATAACGGCCGCCAGCGCCGCCACATCGCCGCGCGGGATCGAGATCGGGCGCTCGGCCCAGCGCACGAATGCGCCGAGCGCGTTTGCGATCTTGCCCCAGATCGACAGGCCGCGCAGCAGGCCGAGAACGAACATCATCGCCCCGCAACCCTATTCACAGCCCAGCGCAGCGCGATGGCGAATGGCCAGAGCGCGGTGACGACGGGGCCGTAGCCCTGACCTGCCATGTAGCCCGCGCCGAAGGCGTAAGCGGCGCCGGGGATGAGCAGCCAGATCATGCCGCGTCTGCCTTGCCGCCAGTGGGCTTGAGCACCACAACGCCGTCCTTGGCCACCACCTGCGAAATCCAGTTGGGGAACGGCACAAGGTGGATGCCGGCGCCGGCGCCGCGATGGCACTTGGCGCAGATCACCACCAGGTTGCGGATGTCGTCGGGGCTGGCCACCGGCTTGTCGCCGAGCTGCGCGGCATAGCCGTAGATGTCGATCTGGTGGACCTTCTGCAGCACCTTGGCCGGATCGGCATTATCCCACTCGGCCCACTCGATCACCATGTGGTGAACCTCGCGCGCTTCCTTGCCGCCGCAGCAGAAGCAGGGCGTGTCGAGCTTGGTCACCAGCGTCCGCTTGTTCGCGGCGAACTCCGCCGATTCGGTGCGCGGCGGGTGCGCCGGGTACTCGACATCGATGCGCAGGGTTTCGACCTGTTCGTGCATGGGCAGATCAGCCATTGCCGTTGCCTCCCGCCGCATCGACATCGATGCCGGAAGCGCTCGCCGTCACCTTGAACGCGCGCATTCCGTTCTCCATGACGTAGCCCAGTTCATCGAGACCGATGATGAGCAGCGCGGCCAGAGCGATCAGGCGAAGGCTTGGCGCGTCGCCATGCAAGTCGTCGATCAGCGAATAGACGAAGGCCAGCAGCGCGAACTGCACAAGGCCCTGGACCACGGAGCGGAACCCGCGCCGCGCCTCGGGGTTGGTGAGGTCGATCATGTCACTTGCTCCCGTCATACTGAGTGAGGTTGTGCGCCCGGATCACCGACATGATCTTGGCGGCATATTGCGGATCGGTGGCGTAGTGCGGCGCCATCAGGCGGACGAAAGCATCGACCGCGCAGCCCTGTTTCAAAGCCGCCATCGCGTCCTTGTAGTAGGCCGAGGTCGCCAGCAGCTTGGCATGGCAGTCGAAGGCCTCGGCCAGCGTGGCGAAGGCCGCGAAGTTCTGCTGGCACTGGACCGAGTGGCCGTGGACCACCTCATGCGTCGTGAATGTCTGGACGGCATGGCCGGGCAGCGCCTTGACGCCGAAGCAGTTGAACCCCGGCGCGTGCGCGCCCCAGGCGCTTTCCAGTGCCCATTGCGCGATCGAGACGCTGGCAGGGATGGCCCTGGCCTTCTGCGCGGCCTGCGCGGCGCCGATGACGCCGGTGGGTATTGTGGCCATCACTTCTGCCCCTCGCCAAGCACCGCCGAGAATACCGCGTCCCACCGATGATGGATCGCGGCCCATACCAGCGCGAAGGACGTTGCCACGCCCAGCGACCATTTGCCGATCCGGCCGAGCAGGTGCCCCAGCCAGATGCCAAACCGCCCTGCCGCAACAGTCCCGTTCTTGCCCGCACTGTAGACCGCCGCCATCTCGGCAAGCGCAGAGGCGTGCGGCGCGATGTCAGCCAGGGGCTTCAAGGCTTCGACGATCTGGCCCACGGCGGTTGTCAGGGCGGCCACGTCGGAATGCAGGCTATCGGCTTTCGGCGCCGCGCGGCGCCGGACAGGCTTCGGTGCGTCGGTCATATCAGTGCACCGTCCAGCCAGTGCCGTTGCAGTAGGCGACGACATGGTTCGCGCCGCTGCCGGCCAGTGCCGCATTGAAGGTCGTGCTGGTGGCGTCGGTCACGGCGATCATCGTGCCCTCTGCCGCCGCGTTGCAGGTGGGCAAGCCGCTGACCGTGGTTTTCTTGAGCCGCAAGCCATTCGAGGTATAGGCCGCGCCGGTGCCCTTCCCGGCGAGTTCGAGGTCGATGTTCGTGTCGGACCCGGACGCCGCCACCTTGGGTGCGTTGCCCGTGCCGTTGCCGTTGAAGGTCAGATAATTGACCGGGCTTGCCGACTGGAAAAAGTAGGCGATCGTGCCGCTGCCATTGGTCGATGCGATCTGCAAGCCGTTGTCGTCGAAGCCGAGGTTGGCCGTGGTGCCGGCGGTGAAACTTGCACTGATCGCTCCGCCGAGGTGGCCCACCGCATCATAGAAGCCGATGCCGTTGCCGGTCGGCAGCGCCAGCGAGAGGCCGCCAGTCGTGACACTGCCGCGCGTCACCGTGATCGCCTGCTTGAACTTGGCGCCATTGGCCGCGAACTGGATGCCGTTGCTGCAATCGTATTGGGTGAAGCCGGAGTACGAGCCGCCGCAAGCGACCTGGTAGCCGACGACATTGCCCTGCTGGTTCGGCGTCGGAGCAATGCTGGTAATGTGCGCCACCGGGTCAACCTCAATGCCATAGGCGCCGCCGCTGCCCGAGACGAGGTGCGCTTCGCCGTATAAGCCCCAGGCCTTCGCGGCATAGGTCGTGTTGTCCGCCACCGCGAACCCCTGCACGCCGATCGCGGACTGTGCTGCGTTCGTGAAATAGTTGGTTCGTGCCGCTCCGGTGATCGCCATCTGGCTGTCCGAGGTGGCGATCGTGCTAACGTTGAGCACGCTGCCAGTCGGGTAGCCGATGGTGTTGCCCCATGCGACCTGCAAGGTCGAGAGCCAGTCCTTCGCGACGTTCGGGTAGGCGCCGTCGTTGGCAGTCATCGCGCCGATGAATACGCGATCGTTGAAGCGGTGGATTTTGGCCCCGTTCTGCGACCAGTGAGTCGAAGCGCCATTGAGCGTCACCGCGACGTCGCTCTTGACCCCTGCCGAACAGCCGAAATCGCCCAGCACCAGGCTGTCGCTGCTATCGAGCCGGACCATTCCGCAGGCATTCGAACCCGCCGCGTTGCTCGCGCGGATCGGCACGTTGTTCGGCGCCCAGAGGGCCGAGTAGGAGAGCGTCGCCATGTGCACGTCGATAGCATTTGCCATGCTCGAACCGCTTGCTGCGGCAATGCCGGTATCATCCACTGCGCTGGTCAGCAGCAGCCCGGTGCGGAACTTGCCGACCGAGTAAGGGTTCACGACGATTGCCGCGTCCACCTTCTTGACCGAACCGACGCCAACGCCCGCCGTGGCATTGAACGAAGCTGTGAAGGCGTTGGCATTGAAGCTGCCATAGGTCGGCGCATCGCTGCCAACCTGCTTGGTCACCTCGCCTTCGCAGCCGATCAGATACGCAGGTGTCGTCGGGCCGCTGGCATTCGTCCCTGCGGCGCAAATCGATCCGTATGCCGAACCGTTCACCCCCGCCGAAAGCACGCCTTGAAAGCGCCCACCTTCGACGAACGAGGTCGAACCGCCCGCGAGATCAACCGCTTCTCCATAGACCGCCGTGCCGCGCGCATTGCTGGCGCTGGACTTCTTGTTCGCGATCACGCCGAAGGAATTGAAGGCGCTGACATTGGCTGTCTTGCTGATCGCAGCAACCGGGGCCGCTGTCGTCGAGGGTGTCCCGGTCGTGCCGTCAACGCCCACCAGCTTGAAATCGGATGCGTTGCCCACCCAATTGGGCGATGCCGAAAAGCTGCTGCCATTGGCAACGTCCAGCGTGTCGCCGGATTGGATTTGCTGGTTCTGCCCGGTCGAACCGATAACCAACGGCTTGCGGTCGGCGGCATGGGCTGGCGTGGCGAGGGCGGCGAGCGTGAGAAGGATACGACGGATCATCAGATTTTCTGCCCTGGCTTGGGATTAAACAGAATGCCGACACCGGGAATGCCCTTGCCGATGCTCTGGAATAGCTTGCCGGTGTTGGCTTCGTCGGTCTGGTCAAGCGGGCTGGTCATGAAACCACCCGCCGTTGTGCTTGCCCACACTTCGCCGGCCGAAGTCACCGTGACAGCCGTATTGATGCCGGCTGTCATAACGAAAACTGCCGCACCAGATGCGCAGGCGGTCAGCACAAATCCATCGGCGTCCTTTGTCGGATCGTCGGCGTCGATCTTGCGGATTTTTGCAACCCCGGCAACGTCATGGATATTGACAAAATCACCGGCAGCGATGGCTTCCGACGCAACCAGCGACATCGCCGAAATGGTCGCTCCCTCTGGCACGTCATATAGTGCCCATGTCCCATCGCCTGCAAACCCGAGAAATTTGTTCGCCCGAGCCGAGGTGCCGGGAAAGGTAATTTCCGCTTCGCCGACCGGCACCTTAAGCGCCCGGGTGACGTCGCGCTTCAATACCTGATCGCGCAAAGCGGATTGGTCATATCCATCGTTGACCGGGCCCGCGAGCCAGGCCGCGCCATCGGCGAATTCGATGTCCTGAGTGAAGGCCGGCGAGAGCAGAACATAGAGCTCAGCGCCAGTCGGGGCCGCGCCGAACGTCACGGTGCCCGTCGACGGCGCTGCGCCAGTCAGGGAGACCGAATAGAGCGACGTCGAGACCGTCGCGTCATTGCCATCGGAATCGCGCAAGATCACGGAAACCTGATCGACACTCAGGACGTTGAAGGTGAAAGGGAACGCGGTCGTAGCCCCGTTGGGCGTGTACGGCCCCGAATATGCGTTGGTCGTACCGATCGCCATGCCGTGCGCGCCTCCTGAGACACGCGCCGGTCTATGGGGCGGGGGCGCTGGCTTGAATCGCGCGCGGGCTAGTGTTTGGGCACGTGGCCTGTGGAAAGGCCGTGCAACACATCGCCTGCCGATTGTGGATCAGCGTCGCCGTTCGCCCAATCGACGAGGAACTGAGTTGCGCTGGCAATCTGGCCGGGCACCAAGCCAGTCGCATAGCCAGTTAGTTCAAGCGCATTCTTCGTCGCGTGCTTCGTCGGCTCGCCTCGCGCAACATTCCCGACATCACCGAACACATTGACGATGCTATCAAGGGCGCGCTGCACAGGGGTAATCGAAGCCGATGCATAACGCCCCTTGATCGCCTTGTTCCATGACGGCTCAAACACATCTCGCACGACAGGGATGGGGCCGACCGCATTGGCGAGCATCTTGCGCGATACCCATTGCGCCCACCATTCGTCATCATCTGGCCCGGCCGGCGCACCAGCAACGCCGCGCATGACCTCGGTCAGCAGTGGCCCGATCAGGAATAGCACGGTTGCCCGCGCCATCAGTCTTGGCGTCACGCGCTTGACCCGATCGTCAGCGCCCATCGCATCGCGCGCCAGTGTCCGCTCACGCTGATACTGCATCGAGTTGAAGCTGTAGAACATGGTCAGCAGTTTGCCGGCTTCACCCAGCGCGCCAGTTCCCCGCTGCACTGCTGCCAGGTCCTTCGCTGCGCCAGCACCTTGTGAGACGCGCACCGCCTTGTCACCGGCATAGATCGCGTCCTCTTCGCTGGCACCCGCTTCCAAAGCATTATTGTAGCCAGCCAACCAAGTCGGGATCGATACCACGCGATCCATCAGGCCAATGAAGTGAAACGCGAACTGCTTGCCGTCGTTCACTTTGGCGAGGAACCGGGACGCAGGATTGTTTGCCGCCAGTCGCTCGACTTCCGCCTTGATGTCGCGGTCCATGGTATCCATGCGCTGCCGCACTTCATCCGACTTTTCGAGCACCGAGCGCGAAACCTGGACCGGATGTTGCAGGAAATGCACCATCGCCTTTGCCATGGCTTTTGCGCCGACCACCTCCATCGAGTTCGTGTAGCCGGCTACCTGCGAAATGATCGTGGTGGCACGGAATCCCATGCCGACCATCGTGGTGTTCGTCCGCGCTCGACGAATGATTTTCACCAAACCTTCATTACCAGCCTGATCCATCGCCCACGAATTGGCGATGAACTTGACCCACGGCTTGAACTGGTTGGTGATGTGATGGCCCAGCGCTGCATCGACCGCAGATTGAATGCGGCTGCTCGACAGAAATTTCCATGCCTGCATCACCGCCTCGCGATGGGTCATATCATGGATGACCTCGCCGAGATGGCGGTTGATGACGCCCAGGTCGAAATTCAGCGGGCGCGAAACCTTTTCAGCACGCGCCTTTGTTGATGATGCCCGTGTATTGGCGCGCGTTGCCTTCGCGGCAAACAGGTCGCTAGCCTTATCCGCGTTCTCACCTGCCTGCCGATCTCGCGTCGTATCGTAGACTGCTGGATAATACCCGCCGCGCATCTCGCCATGCGGCGTCGTGAAGCCGCGGGCTTCCACCTTGTCGGGGGCAACGCCGTTGACGCGACGTTCCAGCGCTTCAATCTCAGGCCAGAGCGTATCGATAGTATCCCACACGCCTTGCACGAACTGCCATTCCTCGGCCGTCAGCGTGTCGTTGAGATAGGACTGCAGCGCCTCAGCATTGATCCCATAGCCGTCAGTCAGGCGCTGCAGGTTGCCCTCGTTGCCGATGTTGAGCGCCATCGCGACGACCTGCTGCCGGTCCATCCGCATCGGGCGCCCTGTGAAGCGGTCGATGAACGGAGGCAGGGTCTTGTCGTTCCAGCGCTGGACCTGTTCAGCAGGCACCGCTTCAAACAGCGCCTTGATGCGGCCATAGTAGTCGTGGAGCATATCCTGCTCGCGTGCCTGCGCTTTGGCGAGCGGACGGAACACGATGCGGTTGAATACGCCGTTCGGATTGCCGCCGTCGAGCCAGTCGAAAATCGTTTCCAGTTTCAGCAGCGCCGCATCAACGAATGACAGTTTGTTGCGGATCGAGTCGAGGAAGTCTGGTGATGCCAGATCGGCAGGCGGCGGACCCTTGATGTTCCCCGCGCCGTTGACCGCCTCTTGCACGACCTGATCGAAATCGCGTCGCTCCTTGCCGTCGAGCAGTGTTTGCTTGAACCGGCCCAGGTGCATGACCTGCTGCACCGCTTCGTCGAGACCGAGCAGCCCCTCGACCGACATGCGCGACCAGTGCTGGCCTTCGAGCGTCGCCGCGTAGCTGTCCGGCACCACGACATCATGCCCGGCCGCGCGCTGCTGTTCCGCCCACGCTGCCCATTTCGCTTGCCGATCGATGGCGCGCTGCGAACGCGGGCGCAGGTCAACCGCTTCGAGCAGGGATTGCGCCTGTTCGAGATAGTCCTGATCGACCGACTTCATGGTCTTGGCCTTGGCGACCTTGGCCATACGCGACTGTGCCGCCGTCACGTCGTCATTCGCCGCCTTCGCCTCAGCCAGCAACGCGCTCGACAGCATCTGGCGCTGCTTTGCCGCGAACGCTTCGTCGGTCTTGCCGGCCATCATCGCATGCTCGGCTTCACGGCCAGCCTTGGCGACGTTGCGAGCATGACGCTGGATAGCAGCCGGGGCCGCCTCTTGCGCCACCGTACCGCCGCGCACCTTGCCTCGCGCCCATTCGCGCGCCATCGCATATGGCGTCGGACGCTTGCCGGACTTGCGGGCCAGCACGCGCAGCTCGGTCGCCATGACTTCGCCCTGCAGTTCACCGTTGACCGCAGCCAGCGCCTCACGCTCAATCGCGCCGTTGTCGAACGGATCGTCGCCATGGCGCCGCTTCATCTCGGCATCGGTGGCCTGGTCGATCATGCGATCCCGCATCGTGCGCTTGTCGCCAGCCTCGCGTGCGTTGCGGTGCGCGCGATCCTGCCCGATCAGCGTCTCGATCATTTCCTGCCCCGAGCCGAAGCCGTGTTCCTCGGCAATCTCGTCGGGATGCACGCCGCCCTCACGCCACAGCGGCGGGACGCGCTTGGGCAGCAGGTCGAGCACGTCCTCGCCCATGTTGCTGGTCAGCCATTCCTTGCTGATCGGCGTTTCCTTCATCGCGCGCAGGCTGGCCAGGATGGGTGACTGATCGAGCCGCGCCGATTCCTCGTCACGCACCCCGTTGCGCTCGTCGTTGTAGGCCTTCGTCTCGCGCCGCTTGATCGCCGCCATCGTCTTTGCCAGCAGCGCCGAGTTCGCTTCGTCCCGCGCGCCCTGCACCTGGCGCATGTAGGCCTCATGCTCCGGCCCCGTCATGCCGATGGATGCCGCATCCTTGAACAGCGGATCGAGCGCTTCCCGTTCGCGCGCGCCCTGGATTTCGTCGTCGGTCGCGAGCAGTCGATCGAACACTTCGCGGATTTCCGGGCTGATCGGCGAGCGCAGTTTGTCGAGCGTCTTGTAGACGGCCAGCATCCAGCCCCGGAACGTCTCGAACAGGCGGGTCAAAGCCGACGATGGTGCCTTGCCTTCCATCAGGTAGCGCTCGCCAGTGCGGGCGAACATCTCATGCGCCTCGACCGGGATGATGCCCTGATCGAGCACATGGCCGTTGGCATGGAACCAGTCCTGCACGGTCTGCCAGTCAGCCTTGACCTGATCGGGCGCGTCAGGGTGCTCGGCATCGGCGCGCAGTTCTTCGAGCCATTGATGGCTGATCTCATGCAGCAGCGTGGACATGTTGCGCTGCTGGAAAAGCTGGATCAGCGGTGGGCGGTTCTGGTCGAAGATGATGCGACCGCGCGGGCCGTCGCCGTAGGTTTGGTTGAGCATTCGCGGATCATTGGGATCAAATGTGCCGCGATTGTTGATCGCCTTGACCTGCGTTTCCTCAAACGGAATGTAGACCGGTGCCATCTCAGTGCCACCGCCCTTGCCTGAATAGTCAACGATCCCGTCATAGCCGTGCGACTTGAACAATTCCGTCACCGCATCGGGAATGCGCGTCCATGCATAAGTGCCGTGATCGCCGCGCAATTCCGCCACCCAATCGCGGGGTGTGATACTGCGCTTGTCCCATTGGTAGCCGGGGCGTTCCTCAGCCGTAGACGCATCGTTTGCCGCCAGATCATCCAGCGACTTCGATACGTCAGCAGGTATATCCCCGACATAGAGCGGGTTTTTCATCGACACCCACACATGGAACACCGACGCAGCGGTTGCGTGCGGGTTGTCGTATTCGATCAACTTGGGCGGGACACCAGCCAGTTTCAGAACGTCGAGAAAGTCGTCCTCGCGATCGTATAGTGCGCCGCTGGTCAGCCAGGCCTCGACGAGGCCCTTGAGCGGATCGCGGGTTGCAGGATCATAGCCGCCGTTGCCGCGCATCGTGCTGGCATCACCCAAGATCACCTTGTCGGTATCCCAATCCATCGTCACACGAGGAGCGAGTTTGCGGATATTGGATCGCGTCAGAGGATCAAGCTTGAGGAATGCCTGATCGGCCGGCACCGACTTCCGGCCGACCTTGACCTTGAACCAGTTCCCATACTCGAATTCGCTGTCGTCGATCGACGTGTCATTCTTGCTGGTGGCATACTTCGATGCCAGTTCCGGCGATGACGTGAAATAGGACATCGGCCCGGCAGATGCCCGGTCCTTGCGGAAGGTGTCGCTAACGCGATCGGGGCGTGCGGTGCCGTGGAACGCCTCGACCACGACAGGCTTGCCAGTAGCGAAGTCGAACGACTTGGCTTCACCTGAGCGGACCACATCGGCATTACCTGACCATGCCTTGAACGCCTCGCTGGTGGCGGGATCAGCCTGATTGTATGAGCGAGGCTCCCGGATCATCCCCGCCTGCGTCTCGAAATTGCGTGACTTACCCTTGTTCTCGACAAATCCCAGCGACTTGTAGAACGCAGTCAGACGCGCCTTGTTGACCGACTTGTTCATCGGTTCCGACGTCAGGGCCAACGTCTTGCCCTCCGCATCAGCCTGGCGAATAAGTTGCTCCATCGCTCCCCGCGCAGAGCCAGCGCCTTCATGCCCGTCTCGGGTTTTCAGCAGGCCAATCTCGACAATCCCGTTCGGCTTCACCGAGTAGGAAATGTTCGTGTCGCCCACCCACGTATCGCGCCCATATTGGCCGCTGATCTCGCCCTTGCCGCCCGGATTCGTAAAGTCGAACGGACCCGGAGCCTGATCGTACCCCCCACTCTGTTCCACCCCCAACCGATCAATCGCCCCCCGCAGTTCGGCATCAGACATCCCCGCCGGATCGATCCCACGCTGACCCAGCAACGTCGCCAGTTCGTCAGCCGCAGCCCGGTAGTGGTCGACCTTGGGCTCAGCGGCATGCCGAGGACGCCCAGCCAGTTCATCAGCGATAGCCGCCTTGAAGTCGTTCAGGTCCAGAGCGTCCGCATAGCCGGTGCCGTTCTCGCGCTGCGCATACAGGTCAGGGAAATAGCCCGCCGACACCGCCGCATCGAACATGCTTTCCATGCTGTTCGGATTGTGCGCACCGCCGATCATGTTGCCCTGCGCTTCGACGAACGGCTTGAGCAACTTCTTGCGCCCAGCCATCGGCACGCGCTTGCCCTTGTCGGTCGTGCGCATGTGCCAGTCACCAGCGCCCATCGCCGCCAGATCGCCGCCCTTATCCTCGACGCCGCCGCGATCGGCGATGAACTGCAGCAGCGATTGCCCCTGTTGCACCTCGGCCGGCTTGCCCTTGCGCAGCGCGTTGATGACCAGATCGGTCGCATCGGCAGCACGCGCCGCAGCCAAAGCGGGCGGCAATACCTGTTGAACCTGCGTCGAGAATTCGTTGCCGGTCAGCGGACGCCCCATGCGCGCAGCCCGTACCGCTTCCCGCAGCGCGATCAGTTCAGCTTGCTTCGTCGCCGCGTCGGGCGTGAACCCGGCATCTTGCAGCATCGTGCGGACGCGTTCGACAATCTGAGCGTGCGCGGTGTTCTCGGCCTGCCCCTGCGCAGCCTGCTTTGCCGCGGTATCCTCGATTTGCGACACCGCTTCGTTGAGATGCGCGTGCAGATCATCGGCCTCGCGCGACGACAGCCCACCCGCTGACAGCCGCATGTCAGGCTTGAGCGCTTCCCACGCCTTGGTGCCTGGCAGCGTCCCGAGCGCGAAGTCAGGCGGCAGGACCACATCACCGCCAGTCGCAGCGGCTTCGTCGATGTGCGCCCGGTAGCGCTCCATCGGATCCGTGTATTGGTCGTAACTGTCTGATTGCATGTAGGCTTGCGCTGCTGTGGCGGGGACATAGACCGCCTGCACGCCGTGATGGTCCGCGTTTTCCGCGACGAGGCCATTGTATGCCACCGGATCGCGGCCGCGCAGTTTCGAATCTTGTGCGGCGCGGCCGAGGGCGTCGATGGTCGCAGATTCGACTGCAGCCTGAGATTGATGAGCGCGCGCAGCCGCAGCGGCCCGCGCCTTTTCGCCGGCCGTGTTCAGCGACTTTTCCAGCCCTGCGATCGTCAGGTTCGCAATACCGCCAGCCACCAGCGTTTGCACAGTCGTCGCCGCCATGTCGCCTGGCAGTTTTGCGGCAAGATCACCGAGCGTCTTGTCCCTGTTCTCAGGCAACATCGCATGCGCGGAAATGTCCTGCGCGACCGTCGAGAATTGCTCGCCGAGCTGTTCGCCGATCTGGCTTTTCAGAAAGCGCTTGAGGACCGAACCGCCCGCCTCGGTTTGATGCAGGAACGACAGTTTGCCAACATACTCGCCGCCGATCTCGGTTGCCGTATCGATGCCGGCATATGTCGCTGCTTTGGCATATGATGCGCCTTGCTCGCGCGCCGCAGTGTAGGACTGCCCACCCTGAGAAATGCCGCCCGTCGCCGCGCCTACGAGAGACGCGGCCTTGATGCCCAGCCCGACGCCGCGAGCAGCAAGACCACCGGCCATTGCAAGCGTAGTCGAAGGTGCATTGCTGATGCCGGCAAGCACCTGATCGGCGAACCAGTTGCCGGTTTGCGGCATCGTGCGCTTGGCGTAGTCGTTGGCATTCACGACCTGTTGCCGCAGCGCCGCCGACTCGCTCTTGTGCCCGACGCCTTCGGAAAGCATCTGTGCGAAACCTGCAATGCCGGAATAGATGTTCGCGGTGCCGGCCTTGAGCGCACCGCTGACTTGACCGGGAATCATCATTTCAGCGTCGATCGCCTGTTGGTCCCCCAAGATAGCCTGGCGCACCATCTGGGGAACCGAGAACGCAAGACCGAGCATCCCCAGCGCCTTGTGATCCCCTTGCGCCATGACCGCCGTGCGCGGGTTCGCCGCGAGGTGAGCGCCGATGGCGGGGTGATCGTCCATGACCTTCGAAAGCGCGCCCGCGTTCAGTGATTGCTCGACCTGATCGGGGTTGTCGACGGCACCAGGCGGCAGACCGGCATCGCGGGCCACGCGCGAGACCCGCGCTACCTGATCGGCAGGTGGAGAGCCAGTAATGTCGCTGAACGTCTGCAACGCACGTTGGCGCCGGATTTCGGCAACGACCGGATCATCATTCGATGCGGGTTGCGGCTGCGCTGGCGTGCGCGGATTGAACCGCTCGGCATAGGCGAAAGGATCGTTGAGCGGGTCTGTTGCCATCGTGCGGGGCTATGCGTCATAAGGCTGGGGTTGAATCGCACGGGAGGTTAGCCATGCGCAGCGCCATCGCCGCCGTCCTGCTGCTCGCAGGTTGCGCCAAGCACGATTCCGATGGCAGACATTGCCCTGTGATCGACCCCATGCTGCTGCACGGCATCAAGCCGGTGAACGACGCGCAGATGTGCATGGACATCGCCGCCGCGCGAATGAGCAACGCGCTGGGATCAGCGTCGGAGATCGCATCGGCGGCGGCAGTAGAATGCGATCACGAGGTTCAGGCCATGACAGCAGACGAGAAAGACCAACTCCGAGCCGATCAACTCAGGGAAAAGCTGCTCGACATCATGCGCAAGCGTTCGGCCTATATCGTGGTCAGCGCCAGATCGGGCAATTGCCTCGCTAACCCTGAATTCGCACGCCGGGTCAACTAACGCTTCATCACGCGGTACAAACGCAACAGTTCATCATCGTTCGGCGGCCGCCCCATCTCGCGCCGGAATTTGCCCACCAGTTCGGCGCGCTGATCGTCCCGCATGTTCGACAGTGAGAGCCTGTAGAGCGGCGTGTCGCTCGAACCGAACAGGCCCGACACCTTCACGTTCCGCGTCGCGTGCTGGAACAGCGAGTGGAAGTCGATCGGCTTTCCCGCCGCGTGCAGCTGCGTCGCCTCGGCTTCCATTGTCTGCATAACTGCCGACTTCTCGTCGTCCTTGAGTTTCAGGTTTCCGATGCGCTCGCCATAGCCGACAGCCTCGCTGATCCCGCTTGCTGGCGACCACGGCTGTTGCGGCTTCTGCGCATTGACGCGCATCTCGGCCTGCTTCGTCAGGTAGCCAGACATTTCGCCCGGCGTGATCTTGCCGACGAGCTCTCCCAGGTTCATCGCCGCGAACTTGGCCGGCTCCTCAATCCGCATGATATCGAGCGACATCGCGGTCTGACTGTTCGCCTTGGGCGCATCCGGCGTTGCGTTGGTCTCAGCCTGCTTCACATACCGGGCATAGGCTTCCGGCGACAATTGGTCTCGCACCGTCTGGGGAAGCTGGTTGATCGAGGTGAACTTGTCGCCCATCTGCGTGACCGCACGCACCGCTGCCTCGTCGGCCATGTCGCGTTGATGCCGCACCAACCCTTCGTCTTGTGCAATTTTCCTGTCGGCCAATTGCTTCATGTCTTGCGTGAATTCCCACGTCCAGCCCTCAGCCTTTGCCTGCGCGTCGATCTTCGCATAGACCGCCGTCTTGTCCCACTGCACGGGCGCGGTGCCGATGTGCGAGCCGTCGCCCAGCGCGGCCATGTTCTTCGCCACGTAGTCGCGGGTTTCAGCTGGCGCCGACCGTAGCCATGCCGCGCCGTACTTCGACACCGCATCATCGACATGGCCCTCGCCCCAATTGTACGCCGCCCATGCCTTTGCCGGGTCACCGTACTTCTTAAGCAAGGCGTTCTGCAGTTGCACCCCGACCCGCGCGAGGTCGTCAGTGTTCTTGCCGTCCCACGGCGCAATGCCGTGCCCCGGATCACGCGCGGTCGCGGGCATGACCTGCATTCGACCCATCGCGCCCTTCGGCGACGTGACCAGCGATCCATCGGCATTAAGATCGCGGTTGCCGCTTTCCGACTGTGCGGTGATCGCCGTCATGCGATCGGGCGTCACACCCGGCGCCGACCCGTCAGCGGGTGCGCCCTGTTCCTTCGCGCCAGCCGTCATCGCGCGCACGAAACCGGCTTCGAGTGATTGAGCATGCAAGGGGGCCTGCAGATCGCGTTCGACCGCCAAGCTATCCTTCGGCGTCATCTCATCCCGATGCGCAGCGAAATAGGCCTGCACCAAGTTCACGTCGCGGTTCGGATCGGCGAGCATGTTATCAAGCACGCCACGGTGAATGCCCGAGGTCGTATCCCGCTGTTCCATCGCCCGCGTCGTCGGATCGGTGACGCCGAGGAAGTCGAGGTGCGCGTTCTTCGCCTGCACAGCCTGTTGCACATACCCGAGCCGCTTGGCCGGGTCGTCGGCAGCGATGGCGCTATCCGACAGAGCATCGACGTTGGCCTTCAATGCCGTCGAGTGTTCGACCTGAGCCTGCTGGAATGCATGCGTCGTTACTTGCTCGGTCGCATCGCCATAGAAGCGGTCGATGTGCTGTTCGAGCATCCGGGCCATGCGTGGATTTGTCGCCTGCGCGATCAAGTCCGACTTGGCCTTGGTGATTTGATCCATGGCCGCTTGCTGGCCGGCGCGCGCATTCCCGCCGAGTTGCCCGCGAAACTGCTGCGCCACCGCCGCCATTTGCGTGCGACCATCCGCCGCCATCTTCATGGCCTGCGTTTCGTCGTTTTGCGCGTTGATGGCGTCCTGAACGTGGGCGTAGTCCTGCACCGCCCCGCCAAGCTGCTCCAATCCCTTCCCGAGCGCACTGCCCGGCATGTCCGGCGCACGGAAACGCGCCGAGGTGACTTCGACCGGGCCGACTTGTCCAGGCTGATAGGTTGGGATGCGTGGCACGACCTACACCCCGAACCCGCGATTGCTGCCCATATTGACGATGTAGCCGCCCATCGCCTTGGGGCTAGTAGCCGTGCTTCCCGGCATCCCAGCCTTCAGCCGTTGATACTGCGATGCGCCCGAAAGCACTGTCGACGCCGCGCCGAATGCCCCCGAGATCAGCGCGCCACTGGCCGCTGCTCGATCAGCATTTGCCTGCGCAACGTTATTCCAAGCGCCGATGTCATGCGCGCGGACGTTCTGGGCGCCTTGCTTATAGAGCCTGTTCACATCCTCAGCCGCGAGCATTTCGGTATCGCTCACATTGTCCGCCGCCGTGCCGAAGTCGGTCGAAACGCCATTCGCCGCCGCGCCAACAATCTGCTGCCCCTTGAGTTGGGCGACCTTGCGGTAGTGATCGAGCGCGGCAAGCCGGGTGTTCTCCTGTTCCTGATTCGCGGCCTCATGCTCAATCTGCGCGTTGCGGTCTTCGATTTGTGCCTTGTAATTCGATGCGGCGCTGGATTGGATTGCGCTGACCATCGTTCCGATACCGCCGAGCGCGGCACCAGCGATGGCAAGGGCGGCGACAGGCAGACACATCAGGAAGGCACCTTTTCAAAGGGAAGGAACTCGACACCGGCGATCTTTATCACCTCCTTCCCTATGTTGAAGCCCCACCGCTGTAGGAGACGGATGGCGCGGGTGTTGTGCGATGAAACTAGGTTGCGCAGAGTCACGGTTGAATCGCACAGCCGCGCAACCATCCCCGGCCCCCACATCAGCAGTTCGCGGCCATGGAGATAAACCTCGTCGGTCCCCAGGAACCAAGGCACGCCATCGCCGGTCAACACAGACTGCACGACAACGCCGAACATCGCTTCCGGCTCACCATCGACCAGCGCAGTCCACGCCTTCGCCGACGATGCCAGTGCATGCCGCAGCGCTTGCTTCGGTTCGCGGCCCATTGCCCAGCATTCCTGCTGGTCAATGTCTCGCATCAGCCGGGCAATGCGGCCGATATGCTTGTGCTGCGCGGGGACTAAGCGAACGCGGCTATGCATGGCTCACCCGTTTACGATCGGATCATATGCCACGCCGAGCAGCGTGAACGGCACCGGATCATCCTGCGCGATATAGAGGGATGCGTAGTCCTTCACCGCGTTGTCACAGTTCACGATCCAGTCGCCGTTCATGAGGTCGTCGGCAGTGCCATAAGCCTCAGTCATGCGCGATTTGACGCGAAACAGGTGATCAGCATCGATCCCAGCCTTGACCGAGCGAGTGTCCTTCAACGTCAGCACCGCCATGCCGACATTGTGCGAGCGACCGACGTTGACCCCAACGCCCGGCGTGTTCGCGCGATAGGGCAGCGTTTCAACCGCAAGCGAGTAGGGGATGCCGAACACAGCTTTGCGGCCCGGTGGCACCGATGCCGGCAATGTGACTGACCCGCCCGATACCGTCAGCCCGGTCACAATCACGCCGTCGACCAGTCCAGCAATGTCGGTGCGGCCATTGAGATGGCTTAGGCCTGAAAACGTCGATTGAGGCGTTCCGTATTCACCGGACACCGAGCAATCGAGGTAGTTGGAATCTGCGACTGTGTTCCACCAATATGATGCCATGCGCTCAACGAAGCGCTTGGTCACACCGGCAATCACGCGCTCGACAATTAGATAGACACGATCCTCGCCGTTCTCGAATATCGAGCAGACCGACTTCACTAGCCCATCGGTCTCACACAGCGTCCAGCCCCAGACGTTTTGCTCTTGCTCCCAAGTGAAGCACAGCAGCGCCCCATCAGAACGCGCGGCCCAGATCAGGGAATGCGGTTCCTGCACATAGCACCATGACACGATCGACATGCGCTCAAGGAAGTGCGGCGAGAAGATCGACACATCGTTCGACTTGTAGCCGTCGATGGCGAAGTCATAGCCGATCGTGCGCACCGCTGATCCAGTGGCTGGCGTGTAGAAGATCACGTTGTCTATCACGATAGGCTTGAGGCGCGAGGCCGACCGGCCTGACTGTCTGCGCACCGATGGGGCAGAGTTTGCCGTGATCGCCCCGCCTTGCCCATCGCCGTCAATGTTGAAGATTGCATCGCTGGTCAGGGCGATGAGCGAGGTTGTGGGCGCGAAGTGGTTCAGCGCGCCGACCTTGGCGCCCATGACCGCGAACGACAAGCTGTCATCGGCCCGCAGTGGTCGCGAGCGGTCCATGTTCTCCAACTGTGAGACGCCCGTGCGCGATCCCCACCCGCCGTGCGGGACATTGGTTGTGCGGCCCCAGAACAGACGTTGCTGGAAAAGGGTAACGCTGGACGGATAATCGCCAGCGCCGGGGAACGGATTGAAGGCTTGCGGCGGAGCCTTGTCGAGGGCGGGGCCGATATTGTTATCGGTGAACTGCAGATCCTCGGTCGTGCCGATATAGCCGTAGAACTGGAATTGTTCGGCCTTGTAGACGTTGTAGCGGGTTGCACCTGTCACCGCCGACCATGAGAGCGCATTGTAGTTGCGCTTGAGCGTCAAATCATTGTTGACCGTCTGCACACCACTTGCCCGGCTTTCCTGCCCATTGTCGTCGTTGACCGCAGTGACGACATAGGACTGGTTGAGGGGGAAGTACGCCGCGCCGCTGTTTGGTGCATCGGTGTTCGGAGTGTTCGCCGTCACGGCCAGCCCGGCCGGCGCAGAGATCGACGGACCAAAGGTCAGGGAGACCACTTCCCAATTGGTATTCGTGTGGCGCAGCAGCTTCGAAGGGGCATGGCTGAGGTGCGCGAGATAGACGGTATCGGTCGTTTGATCGTAATCGACTTCAGCCAGTTCCGTCCCCGTGTACGGCGTGGCACACTGATACGGCACGGGGCCATCGAGCACGCGCCCACCATCAGCGCATGGCGACATGTAGAGGTGCCCGAATTCCAGCGCATAGGCCTGCGTCAGACTGAATTGAAACGGGATCAGCCGATTGTCATGCGCGGCGTCGATCACCTCCGCCACAAATTCCATCCCAGGGCGCTTCGTCACGCCGCCGTATTTCAGCACAAAGACGTTGCGCGCCTTCTTGAGGCCAGACTGCCATGCATCGACATCAAACCGGCCATAGAGGTGCGGGCCGATTTCCCCCCGGCTGAAGTTGACCTGCGCGGCGCGAAAATTCACACGCCGACTCCCGAACGCGCCCACTCGGCATCGGATACGTAGCGGGGCTGGCGACGTGGGTTCTTATTCTCTTCAGCGGCGATAGCGATGTTCTTCGCGGCGATCGCCAACGACTGCGCGAACTGCGCGAGGCGGGCATCCTTCTTGATCGGCAGGGCAATGCGGAATGCGAGTTCAGTGACAAAGGCGCGGCGCACAAGCGGGCGCATGGTGCCGACATCGAACGTCGCGCTGGCATAGATGAGGATCGCGTTGTCGATGTTCGCGTAGATCACGCCGCCCTCATAGGTGAACGGGATCGAGGCGGTATCCTGCACCGGGTAGTCGCCAAGGCCATAGGCTTGCAGCGTGGTTGCCGCGTCCTCGGTCTCGCGCAGATCGACGGGATCAGTCATGTCGGCAGGCGGCGCATAGGCATAGAGCCATTCGGCGGCGCGATCGTTCGTGACCTTGGCCAGCGTTGCCCGCTTGAGCAGACTGATCCAGTCGGTCCATTCCGCCATCTCGTCGAGCACGGTTTGCGACCAGCGCTTGCACTCGCGCGCTTCGAGGCTGTCCTCGGTCAGAGCTGCGATTTGTCCCGCCGCGATCGTCGAGAGCGCCTCGTTGCAGAGCGTGATGACGGAGGCCATCGGAGATTACGAGCCGTTGCCGGGAGTGACCATGAGCGTCGTGGTGTCGGTGCCATCGCAAATGGCGGCAACATAGACGCTGCCACCAAGGCTCCGAATGATTCTGCTGTCACCAGCCTTGATCGGCATGGAACCGCTCGCGCTAGTGGTCGTAACAGTGGCCGTGACCGTACTGCCGCCTATTTCGATGTAGCAGTCCTTCGCGCCCTGGTTATACATCAGCAAATCAACTTCCACGTCGGAACTAACCTGCTTTCTCTCCATCGAGGCAGTCACAGCCAGTCCGACAGAAGCACCGGGTCGAGGTGCAAATTTCTGGATAATCATAGACGCGGCCTCCTAGGCTTTCCCGCTGCCTATGCCGCGATGCCCCGGCCTTGAATCGCGATCAGATCGCGCCCTTGGCCTTTAGGTCATCGACCAGCGCCTTCATGTGGCGAGACAGCACCTGAACGGCATTCGCGACCGCCTGCACCTCGGCTTGCGTGGGCGGGTTGCTGATCGTCGGTGCGGTGTATGTGGCGAAGGTCGTACGGTCAGCGGTGCCGGTTGCAGCGGCCCATGCCGACGAGACCACGGGCGCGATGAAATCGCCAGATAGCCCGGCAGCGGTTTTGCCGAGCGCATAGTCTGAAGGTCCGACTTCCGTCGACTGCTGGCCGCGCGCGCTGGGCTGATCGGAGAGGTTAAGTTGTGCCATGATGGAAAGGGGCGGCTACCGGAGCAACCGCCCCACCCCCTGTCAGCCGTCCGTAAGGTCGGCGGGCGCCTTGCGACCCTTGGCCGGCGCTTCATCCGGATACTTCTCCGGGAAAGCCGCCTTGCATGCCGCCTTGGCCGCATCGTCGATCGGTTCCCAGGTCGAGCCCGCCGGGCCGTCGAACGAGAATTCCTCGCCGACGAACACCATGCGGCCCTGGTCGCAGAGATAAACGGCGATGTCGGTTGCGCGATAGCGTGCCATCGTTCAACCCCCTTAGACCGCGACGCCGAGGGCGCTGTTGGTCTGGCGACCGTCAACGACGCCGGCCGTGATCTTGCCCGTGGTCGCGCTCGACCCGGCCACGGTGTACTTGAGGCGGACATAACGCTCATTGGTGCCGAGCGGGAAGTGCGCCGGAACCTTGAACGGATAGCCCGCCACCAGCGTCGCCACCGGGATCGCACCCGACGAATAGACGGTCGTGGCCGAGGAAAACGACGAGTTGTCGTCGGTCTCGATCGTGACGGTGAGGCTGGTCAGCGTCGCGAACGTTTCGGTGACGAGGCAGGAAATGGCGATTTCCTTGCCGGCGCCGATGTCGCGCGTGAGAGCGATGCCGCCGAACGGAGTGCCGGTAGCACCCAGATCAATGGAGTTGGTCGAGGCAGCGGTCGCCGTGATGGCCTGATTGCTGCTGAACTGCAGGGTAGTGTCGAAGATCATTGTGTTCTCCAATTTCAAGAGTTCGTCAGTCGAGCCGTCAGCTCACCAGGGTTTCGGTGTTCAGCAGGGCGTCGGTGCGGCGGATGGGAATGCCGCGCCACGACATCACTTCCTCGCCCTGGATTTCCATCGGCGTCAGGCGGACGAAGTTGTCGGTGCCACCTGGGCGGTTGGTCGATTCCGCGTCGAGCGCCTCGTACATGGTGCGGTTCATGTAGATGACGGTGCGGCCCGGCGATGCGACGCCCGGCTTGTCCATCTGATAGGCGTGGGTGCCCTGCAGCTTGTGGTAGGCCTTGCGCATCAGCGCGTTCACCTTGACCGAGCCGGCGATCACGTCCGAAACGTCGATGTTCGCGACGCGGGCGTTCCAACGCCAGTCCTTCACGCAGAGACCCGCGTGCTGCGCGAAGTATTCTTCCTTCACGTAGTAAGGGTTCGACGAACCGTCGAGCACGCGGACTTCGCCCTTGTCCTCGCGCTGCAGTCCCGAAGGAATGCCGGCCGGGGTCAGCACCGAGGTCTGCATGTCGCCGTGGGTGACGAACCAGATCGAGGTGTTGTCCGAGCCCGAACCGCCGCCAGCGATCACGTTGACGTTGCTCAGTGAGTTGTAGCGCGGCGCCAGGCCGTGAAACTGCGTCGGCGAGGTGAACACGTTCGAGTAGAAGAACGCCGATTCCAGCGTCTGCGCCATGGATTCGATGAATCCCTGCGCTTCCATCAGGCGCAGCTTGCCGGTCTCGGTCGGGTGCAGCTTGAGCAGGCGGGTGTCGACGCTCGACAGGCCCTCGGCAAAGCCGGTGGTCTCTTCGACGGTCGTGTAGCCGCCCTTGCTCTGCGCGATGCCCTGATAGAGCGCGCCCCACGAGACCGAAGGCAGACCCGAGCGGATCGAGACGGCGTGCTTCGTGCCCTTGTTGCAGGCCTGCACGTTCGCGTCCTTCAGGAAGGGCGAGAACTGGTGCAGCACTTCGGCGATCGCAGCCTCGGCTCCGAGGTCCTGCATCTTGAGTGCATCGATGAGATTCCAGTAGGTGGCGCCAAGAACGGCCATGGTTCAGTCTCCTAGTCGTTGGGATACATCGCCTTCCAAGCCGGAACGTCCTCGCGAACGCCGGAATTGGAGCGGGCGAACAGGCCGTCCTCGCCAGCCATCTCGCCGAGCGCGCGGAATGCACGGATCATGTCGGGATGGTTGCCGAAGCCGGTTTCGTTGAGGGCCGCGCGGAAAGGATGCGGCGACTTGCCGTCCTCACCGAAGCCCGTGTTGCGGAAGCCGAGGGCATCGAGGCCCTTGGCTGCGAGGTGCGTCGACTCTTCGCGCTTGGCGCCGCCGATGTCGGGGTCAGCCGCAAACGCATCGAGCCACGCCTTGCGCTGCGAAGCGCCGGCATCGAGCAGTTGCTGCGTCAGCGCGGCTTGCGCCTTCTCCATGATCTTCGGCGCCAGCGGCAGCAAGGCGTTGGCCTGGTCGTTGGTCAGGTTCAGGTCGCGCAGGATCGGCTCAGCTTCAGCGACGAGTTCGGGATCGAGGTCGATGCCTTCGAGCGCCAGTTCGTACTTCTCAGGCGCGCCGGCAGGCTGATCTTTGGTCTCGGCAGCGGGTTCCTCGCCTTCCTTGACCGCAGTTACCTCGCCGTCGCCCAGCACCGTGCCTTCTTCGGCGGCAGGGGCCTCGGCCTGAACGGCTTCGGGCGACGCAGCGGGGGCGGCCTGTGCATCAGATACCGGCGTATCGGCCGGGCTGGCTGTCGTCGTCTCGGTCTGGATCGTCACTTCGTCGGTCACGGGGTTTGTCCTTCGGCTTGGGGTTCATGGCTTCACGGATAATCTGATCGAGCGTCGCCAAACCTTGGGGCGAGCGCAGCGGTTCAGGCTGTCCGGCATCAGCCAGCATCAGCAGATCGAGCCCCAAGCTACGACGTCCCTCCGCGAGATCACGCCCTGTTTGCCCATTGGCGGGGTTGATGTGCCCGAGCAGGCCAGCGGCTTGAATCGCGGCGAACAGGAACCGGCGAAATTCAGCGCGGCCGAGCAGGTATTCCGCATCCTCGCGCGTGAGGTCGGCGATCATGCAGGCATCATCCGATTGAGCAGCGAGGTGCCGTTCGCATCGGTCTGGCTGAGTAGTTGCGCGGCCTGCGCGCCGTCCTTCACAGCAGGCATCGTGCTCGCCATCTGCGCGGCCTGCGCCTGCTGTGCGCGAGCCTGGCGCATCTGTTCCGCCTCGGCAGTCGAGCGGATGATCTTCGACGGCGCGCCAGCCCGGTAGGCGTATTCGTCGATCGTGGCGTCGACATCGATCTTGTCGTGCGCGTCGGGGAACGCGGCGATCATGTTGCCAACGAACGAGACCGTGCGCTCGATCTGGCCAATGCCAACCATGCGCTGCATCTGGTGCAGGATCGACACGAACTCGACGTTGATCTGATCCACGCCCGCATCGACCAGCGATTGCGGGGGCGGGGGCAGCATCCCGCCGCGGAACATGATGCCGAACGCGCGGTCGATTGCGACTTCCAGCTTTTCGTTCGAGACGCGCTCGATCACCGGGCCGAGCTGGGTCAGCTTCTCTTCATTGCGCGCCGCGATCTCTTCGACGTTGCGGGGCTGGATGCCCTGCATGTTCGTGATGGCGTTGAACAGGTCGGCATAGGACAGCGCATCGATCTGCTGCTGGCACTTGAGCACTTCCTGCCCGATCGCCTCGACGGCCTGATAGGGCATCTGGTACGGGATGACGACCTGATCCTGCGTCAGTCCGTTCGTGGTGAACGTGCGCCCAGGTTCGCCGGTCAGTCGCGCGCCAGTCGGAACGCCCATCTCCGGCTTGACCAACTTGTCGATCGCCTCGTTGCGGCGCTTGGTCTGCATCTGCAGTTCACGCAGTGCAGGCAGGGCTTCCATGGCAGGCGAGACGCCATAGGTATCGCCGCCCACGACGTCCCAACGTGGCGACCAGAACGGTTGCTCGTTGTAGCCCGATATCTTGGTGACGAAATCTGCGCGGGTGTCGTTGTAGTCCCAATAGACCGAGCGCCACGGCTTGGACCCGATGCGGTTCGGATTGTACTCAGGATCAGGCTCGATCGCCTGATAGTACTGCACCGGCAGCGTGTAGTTCGATTGATCGTAGAGGTTGCGCACCGCTGGCGAGACGCGGTCCTTGAATGTCTGCACGGCCTGGCGCACATCCATCGGGCAGAACCGGAACAGCGTGTCTGGCACAAGCGAGTGGCTGATCGCGATCCAGTATTCGCCGGCCGTCAGCGAGTGGCACACCGCGCCAACGGTCTGGTCCTCGACCATGACGCAGCCCTCGGTGCCGAACAGGCCGAGTTCCGCATATCCCGCCTTGGCCGACGAATAGAAGTTGGACGCGCCGAGGAAGTTGTAGAGCCGCTTCTCGCAGACGCTCAGCCAGTCCTTGACCTCGGGTCGCTCACTCAGTTCCTCGTCAGCCAGCTTGAGCATGAACCACGGGCGGGACACGCTCGACAGCCCGCTTGTCATGCCGTTGGTCAGCGTGCGGAACGCCTCGATGCCCTTGGGATCGAGCAGGCGGTTGTTGCGCACCCGGCGCCGCGATCCCTTGTCGCGTTCGTTCGAGAGGAATCGCGACCGGGCAGGCTGTGCGAACCGGGCGATGTCGAGCCATTCCGCCTCGAAATCGGTGCGGATCGCCTTCATGCCTTCGAGCCGGCGTTGCAGCCGGTGACGCAGACTGTCCCCGTTGAAAGTGGCGGGTTCGTTAGCCAAGGGTCGGCTTCGAGACCGTGGGCGAGCCGAGCACGCCCTGAGGCGAGGTAATCATGCCAGCGAGCATGGCGCGGCGCAGGCGCGAGGGATCGGTGCCGACGTTCTGCGCGCCCTGATCGGGCAGCTTCATGGCTTGGCGCTCAGCGGGCGGCGGCGGCATGGACGGGGTGGAGCAGATAGCGGCCTCCTATGGTCAGACGTGCGTGATGAGGCCGATGAAGCCGACACACAGGATCACGCAGAGACCGTTGTGGAAGGCCGATCGGTCGAGCATCGCGATGGTTTCGAGATCGAGCGCGCCGCGATGCTTCAGGTCGAAGAGGCAGACGCGCACCCAGTTTACGGCGCAGTAGAGCGCGATGGCGGCGAGCAGGATGATGATGGCGATCGGCACGTGCGGCCTCCTAGGTTCGGAGGCTGGCTATCGCGTGGGGGTGGTTGCTTGAATCGCGGGCAAAGGAAGGCCCGCCTTCACGGGGGTCAAGGCGGGCCTAGTCGGGAGGGGATGCCGTGAGGCGGGGCCGGGTTATTCGGCCCGGCGTGGTGGTTGAATCGCGGGGTTAGAGTTCCTCATACCGATCCCGCACCCGAACAGGCTCAGGCAGCGGGGGAAATGGCGTCGGGTCCATGGCGAAACGTTTCCGCATGGCAGGCTCGTTACGCCTGATCCAGTGGCGATCGTGGCCGAGCTGGATCAGGGCGTTGGCATAGGCGTGGAAGGGGTCAGTCAAGCTCTGCATAGCGGTCGCCTCCTGTCACATTCGCAGCCATCGCGTCGATCTCGATATTCTTCAGCGTCGTCAGATTGGCAAGGCAGCACGCGTCGCCATCGTCCGGTGAGTGCCCGAGCGCCTTTTTCTGCGCGTCCTTGGGCATGATGAAGATACCGCCTGGTCGCAGTTCCCACTTGTAAGACGCCAGATCCTTGCGCAACCGGGGATCAGGTGGCAGCGCGATCGGCGCCGGACTTTGCGGGTCTAGTGCTTCCCGCATTCGCCAGATCACCTCAGCGCGCAGGTTAAAGAATTCCAGCGTGCCATCGGCCGTCTTGCCCTTTGATCCGGACGCGAAGTTGACCGGCACCGTCTGCACGTCGTTCGCGGTCAGGAAGTTGACGCAGGACAAGCCCCACCCGATCACGTCGGCGTGGACCACAGCGCGGTCCTTGCGCGCCATGATGACGTGGCCCGCAGCGATCGGGCCGGCACGCTCTTGCGGTATCTCTCGGCCGGGAATGCGCACGGGATGATCGAACCACGATCCATGCCGCGCATAAATCACCATGTTGTCGGCGCCGCCGGCAGCAGGATCAACGCCCAGACTATCCATCACGCCTTTCGCATCGCGCGCCTTCCATCGCGCCATCGCTGCGTCGATCCACGACGACGGAATCGCCTGCCACGGATCGTCGTCGACGCCGGCCGCGAAATCGCCTTCCAGCATTTGCGAGCGCAGGGGTTCGGGCAAGCTCTGCAGCGTCTGGATATAGCCCGAGCGGACGTAGAAATAGTTATCGGTGACACGCGACGGAATGAACGTGCGTGACCGCGGCATGATGATCTTTTCCGCAGTGAACTCGCCCGGGTCGAAGTCATAGACGGGCTCGCCGCGGAACAGCACGAACGGCGCGTCGTTCTCGCATTCCACGTCCTCGCCCTTGATCGTGGTGAACCAGCGCAGTTCCCCCGGCTTGGCAGGGTTAGGATGGTGCGGATCGAGCCACGGCGCGAAGAACTTGATCACCCAGCGCCCCTCGGTCGTGGTCGGTGGGTTGAACGTCATCAGCACCCGGCAGCGCTGCACAGGATCGTTCGAGCGCGTCCAGCCCATGGTGAAGCGCACTTGCGCCTCCCGCTGTTCCGTCACCTCGTCATATGCCTTGAGGTCGTGCGGGCGCCCCTGCCATTTCTGGTGGTCGGTCGGATTGTCGAGACCGGCGAATTCGATCAGTCGATCGCCTACGCGCCAGGCGGATTTCTGGCTGTTGTAGCCATCGGTTGACCCGAGGATTTCCGTCATGCGCTGGATTATGCCCTCAGTCTGGGTCTTTTCCCGCCGAAAGATCGCGGTGCGCTTGTGCTCGGTCAGCGCCAAGCCCACGATCAGGTCTGACTTGCCGCCACCCGCAGCGCCGCCATAGCCGGTGATGAATGCCAGGCTGTCCGCCGCCTCGGATTGCCTACCGACTTGCGCGCGCCAGATGTGTTGCGACAGATCGCTTTCCAGCAGCCGCGTCACCTCGTCGCGCTCGTCGGGCGTCAGATGCTCCCACAGCGCATCGAGGTAGGCAGGGTCAGTCAGACTCATCGCTGCCCTTGCGCGCTTCCGCAGCCGCCAGGATCGCCGCAAGCCTGGTTGCGCGCTCGACTTCGCCCAGCGCCAGTTTCTCGCCATCGGCATCGGCGTGCTTGATCGTGGTCGCGTCGCCATAGCGCTTGGGGTCCCACTTCGCGAGCAACTTGAGCCGGGTTTCGACACGCAGCTTCGATCGGCTGATCCATTCGCTATCGGCGCGGACGCCATCAGCGGTGCGGATCGTGTCGCGGCCGGTCTCGTCAGCGATGTCCATGCACTCAGCCGCAAGCACATCGAAGCCGAGTTCGCGCGCGCGCGCATACGCGATGGCGAGATTTTCGTCTTCGTCACACCATCCCCTCACCGTCGATGCGTCAGGCATCCCCTCATCGCGGCAAAGCACTGCGAGCGGCGTCCCATTAGCCAAACCTTCGAGAACGCGCTGGATGGCCTTCTGGCGAGCCTCAGGGCTGTACATTCCGCGCGCCCCTCGTGTTGATCCGATAAGTCCCACCCGCATCAGCCTTGATCGCCTTCGATCCTTTGGGCACATGCGGCTCGAAAGTCTTTTGCCGCGGATCGAAGGCAGTCCAGCGCCCGGTTGCTACCACCCGAATGCGCCGATACCGATTTGCAAAACGCTCCACCTCGATCAGCCCCTTCGTTTCCAGTCGATGCACCGTCTTGGGCCCCATCGAGCAGGACTCGAATCCCACCGCGACCTCGAAGTCGATGTTCACCGGGCAAGGCAGCCCCATGTCAGCCGCCTCATAGATCATCTGATAAACCACCTGCTCGGCCGGGCTCAGTTCAGCCGGCGACGGGAAATCGTCAGTCATCGCGTTCATCGTAAGTCCCCCTTGCATGTTCATCTGCCCAGCCACCGAAGATGGGCCGCGATGATTTTCGGATTGCCAGCAACCATCACCATTGCACCGGCTTGCGCGTTGAAACCCACTTGCCACCGCCCCGGACATTTTCGACCGGCACAGAATGCCATTCGAACCGGCGATGAGTGCCGCACCAAATCCAGACAAGTTGGTCGTCGCCATTGATCTCGTCTGCCTCCTCAATTCGGTCGCAATTCAATTCGTGCCGCTCGCTCATTTGCTCCACCTCGAAATTGCTCCACCAAACCCGCGCTACATGCTCCGCTCCACCCACCACCCCCCTCCGGGGGGGAGGTGGTGGTGGAGCAGCATTCCGGGCCATGTCCCTGCTCCACTTGCTCCACCTTGCTCCACTCCACCTATTTGAGGTGGAGCAGTCACTCTGCGACCCATGTTCCGACCACCACGAATTTGCGAACGCGCCGCGTTTCGTCCTCGTCCTCGACCACGCGGAGCACGTCATTTTTGACCCACTCGCGAAGCAGAGAGATGATGCGCTTGCGATCGCGCGGTTCATCAGGATCGAACATCATCACGTCCGCCACAGCACGCCCTACCCAATCTTTGGCCTGCTGGTTCTCCCGCCAGCGCCCGGCCCCGACCGCCAACTGAACGCGCCGCAAGTGTGAGACCGTCACACCATCGAACACGCTGGGAGGCGTCCAGGGACGAAGCGCACCCACCTCGTCAGGAGGCAGGTCATCAGTGCCATTATTGAGCGTCACACTGATCTTCTCAAACCACCGCGCCCGTCCCGATTTGAGCGACTGGTTGGCCTTTGCATCATCGTAGCGGACGAACCGGAACCGTTCGGCCGGGTCGATGCCAATCTGCTCGGCGTCGTTCGCACTCATCGGCATGAGCGTGGCAGTGATGCGAGTGCTGTTCACGATCGAGCCGGCGCCTCGGACAATATCGGCGTTGCCCGCGCCGTTCTCCGAGCCCTTGGTCGTGTGGTGCACGAGGTAGACAGCGCAACCGGTCGCGCGGGCGATCTCGTCGCGCCAGATGCGCATGGCCCACTTGACTTCGCTGTTGCTGTTCTCGTCGCCCTCGAAAGTCTCCGCGAAGGGATCGACGATTAAAACACCGATGTCATGGTCGACGATGTACCGGCGCAGCGTCTCGACGACCGGGGTTGAAACCACCGTCTTTCGGTTGGGATCAGCGCGCGCGACGATGATGCTTTCGGGATCGGCCGCAAGGTCAATCATGCCGCGCAGTTCGGTGACATCCTTGCCCATGACGCGCCGTGCAGCGGCGAGACGGCGGCGCTGCTCCTGCATGTCGTCCTCGACGTTGATGACCAGCGCCCGGCACCGTTTGCGCGGGATCATGTCGCCCCATGCACCGCCAGTCGCAAGGGTGATAGCGAGCTGCAGCGTGAACAGCGATTTGCCCGAACCGCCAGGCGCTACCAGCATATGTGTGTAGCCGGACAACATGACGCCTGGGATGATCCACGGGCGCGGAGGAACGTCCGCCTCTTCAAAGTCAAACGCATCGACAACCTTGAAGTCAGTCGGTTCGGCAGCCGGCGTTTCTTCCGGCGCATCATATTCGATCGTTCCGCCTTCCACCCAATCCGGCATATCGTCATAGCCCGGCGTCTCGAACATCCACCCAGGCGCGTCCCGCTGGGTCGGATAGATCACGTTCGAGGCGCGCGCTTCTTGCCCGAGCTGGCGATAGGCGGACTTGTGGTCCCCGCCGTGCTTGAAGTGAACGTAGAGATCATAGGCATCGCCGAAGCAGCCCGACTTGCAGGCAGTGCCCACGCCCGCTGCCGCGTCGCTCTGTGACAGGCTGACCCACTTGGAACCGATCACCCGCGTCGCATACGTCTCGCCGGTTTGCAGGGGCGAGCGCCAGTCCTCGGGATGGCGCGGTGACTGTTCGTAGCCGCAAATTTCCAGCATCGTGGCAACGCTGTTCGCGGCGTTGAAGTCCTCCATGATCGACGCGCCGTCACCGCGGGGTTTCGCGGCCCGGCGTTGCTCGGCTTCGCGGCGGATGCGTTCGCGCTCCTGCTCGTCCTCGATGCGCTTGCGGCGGATGGCAGCGATGCCGGCCGCAACGGTGCCCTGGTCGATCGGCAGGCCGGGCTTGTCGAGACCGCTGCTGGCGCGTTTGAAATAGAGCGGCGCGCCGTCGTCGCCGCGCAAAGGCGTTTGCGACTTGGCATGGATCGCCGGGACGTTCGGCGCATAGACAGGCTGCCCGGCGCGGGACAGCGCGCGGTCCATCGCCACGCCGTTCGCTTCCATGAAGTCGAAGAACGCGGTCTGCGCATCGTACCAGTCATTGAAGCCGCACTGCACCGCGAAGGGTATGACCACGCGCCAACGCATGTCACCGGGCCGGGCGTGGGCGCTGCTATAGACCAGCCATGCAAGATCGCCGGCAAACTGGCGCACGAGCTCGCGAACCGTGTTCAGCGGGTGATCACCCTTGTCGATGTCGCCAGTGAGCGCCACGAACGAGCCGCGCTCACGCTGCGCACCGTGGTTACGCGCGTCGTGGTCGTGGTAGGTCGATGGGATGAATGCCAAACCGCCGCCCTTGGCCTTGTCGCCGGGCTTCATCGTGAAAATCTGCTGCAGCGTGCGCGTGCTGTAGTCTTCGCCGGTGTCGATGTTCGTGTCGGATTGCCCCTCGAACACGGTCACAGGCCAAGCGGTCCATGCTGGCGCGGGCGTTTGCAGGTCAGAGGATGCCGTCGCCATTATGCCGCCTTCAAGTCCAGAACGCGAATCCAGTCCTCGGCTTCCTGCGTGGAAATGTGGCCGTGCTGGTGCGCGATGAGGATGCGGGCTTTCTGCTCGGCCGGGTTGCCGCGCTCGGCTTCGATCATGCGCAGGACGATGCCCTTGAGCACGTCGCCGAAGGATTGCGCGGGGGTAGCGGGATCGTTCCTCATGCCACCCGCCCCCGCACAGGAGCGCCCAGCGAGGCCAGCCATGAGACAGCAGCCTTGACGGTGAAGAAGCACCCGTAGGCGTGCCCGCGCTCCGTCATGGAATTGCCGAAGTCGATTTGCGCGGCCGACAGCTTGCCGGGCTTGCCGTGCTTGTCGAAACCTTTCAGTTCCAACCAGGCGCAAGACCGCGCCGGGTCAGCTTCGAGCGACTTGCGCCAGTCCCAAGCAACCACGAGGTCAGCAGCCCCAGGCAGCAACCCTTCCGCCTTCGCCCTGCCCGCCGCCCACTGCGAACGCTTCCCGGCATTGGGGATGGCGAACGCGATAAGTTCGGGGCTGGTCTTGCGGATGTAGGCGATGAATGCTTTCTGGCGCTCGACTTCCGGCCACATGCGCGGATCAGGACCGGGCGCGGGCGTAGGCTCAACCGGAAACAGCGGCGCGGTCGGCGCTTCAAGGGCGTCCCACTCGGTCACCCCCACACCTCCGCACGATGCCGACGCGCGTCCGCAACCTTCTGGCGAATGGTCTCCTCGCTCCACCCGGTAGCGCGCGCCCACCCGGCAATGAACGGTTCCACGCCGTCGAGGTCTTGCCGCGTCGTGATCGCGGTCAGGAAGGCCGCGCGGTGATATTCGCGGGTTGGCGCCGTGTCGCGCTTCGGGGCGCGGCGCATTATGCTGCCCTCCGCAATTCCTGCTCGAACTGCTGCCGCGCGTAGGTTGCGCCGAAATAGCACCGCATCTTGATGTAAGCCGGATCATTGGAATACGGCAGTTTCGACGGCCCCGGCTTGAGACCAGCCGCCTTTGCCCGCGCGATGCCACGCATGATCCGGGCATGACGTTCGGCATCATCAGCGCGGGCACCCATGCGCTTCAGGATCACCGACGCGCGGCCCATGCCGATGCCATACTTGGCGGATAGTTCGGCCAGCGTGGCCCCGGCGCGGTAGTCATCCGCCAGCCGTGCATTGCGTGCCGACTTGCAAGGCTGCGCGCGTTTGGCCTTCATCCGTCGAATGATCGCGGACACCGAAGAAGCTGCGAGTCCATAGCGTTCTGCAATGACGTACTGAAACTCGCCAGACAGCCATGCCGCGACGATCTCGGTGTTGCGGGCAAGGTTTTTCACGCCGCCTTGCTCCCGAACCGCCCACGCACGCCGCGCGGTTGCCCCAGGTGCGTGCGGGCGAGCTTGGCCTCGGCTTCGTCGGCGCGATGGCGGGTGGCAGCATGGGCGGCGCGCTCGTTGTGCAGGTCCAGTTCCGAAGCGTGCAGCAGGCCGCGCACCTTGTCGCAGCGGGTGCTGGCGTTGCGTTCGGCGGCTTCGGCAGCTTTGCGAGCAGCATCCGCCTCCCGCCACTTCGCCGCCCATTCCTCGGCCACGTCATCGAACGCGCGCGCAGTGCCCCGCCACACCGAACAGCGCCAGAGCGAAATCGCAGCGGTGATCGTCGAGACGGCGGTTGCAACTTCCAGAACTGCCATCGGTTCCTCCGAATTATGGTTAATGGTCAAAGGCGTTTCAAAGCGGCACACGTCCAACGCTGCAGTTTGCAGGTCAGGCCGAACGTGTCAGAATCGGGAAATGCGAAACTTTGGGATCATGCTTGACGGACGCGATGCAAAACCGGCCGCGCTCACCAGCCTTGACGCGGGCAAGGTATTCGTCGGGCGTCAGGGTGATGATCTCGCGCACCACAGCCTAGGCCTCCACGATGCGCATGGCGGGAAACCACAGCAGTGCAAACGGCTCGCCATCGGCATCCAGGCCGGGGCGCTGGATCGCCCATTCATCGGTGCGATCGTGCCAAATCTGCTTGCACAGCAGCACGCCGGTAACGCCGGTCAATTTGTCGCGAACCTTCGCGCCAAGGTCGATCGTAGCCATCTAAGCGCAATCCTGATCTTTGGCCTGATCCAGCATCTCGCCAACACCGCGTGCGATGGCGCGACCGATGCGGGGGGCGGCGTAGAAGCCGAGCGCGGTGAGGAGGAGGGCGAGGGTGGTCATGCTGCGCGCTCGGAAGTCGGCGCCCACGGTTCGATCTGTTCGAGCGCTTCGATTTGCGCATCTGTCAGTCCGCTCAGCATCGGATGCCGCCAGCCCGTCTTGCGCATGATGTGGATTGCGAGCGGGCGTGACGGCGCGCGGCCGCGATTGCCGCTCAAAATCTCGCTGGCATAGGAAGGGCTAATGCCAACCGCCTCCGCCAAACCCGATGTGGTAGGTTTTTCCATGGCCCAACATTCGCAGATTGCGAATATATTGGCAAGCCCTCAAATTCGCAAAACGCGGGATGCACCAAATTGGCTAGTATCGCACACTGCGTACATGCCAGACGCCCACGACTCCGAAGAGAAGAACGGCGGCCCCAATCACCTTGGGGCGTGGATGCGCTATCGCAAGATCAAAGGAGCGGCGCTGGCGAAGTCACTCGATATCACCCCCGGCATGGTGAGCGATCTGGTCAACAGCAACCGGGCGCTTTCGGCAAAGTGGTTACGGCGGCTCGCGCCCGAACTGAAAACGACGCCGGGCATGCTTCTGGACCATGATCCATTCGACCTGGATTCCGATCTGATAGAGATTTGGGTAACGGCCAGCTTAGAGCAGCGCAAAACGCTTTCCGACGTGGCGCGGGCAGTGGTGAAGTCCGACCAGCTCAAGGACGGGACGAACAGCATATGACTACCAGCGCTCCTGACCGGTGTGTTTCATGAACCATAGTTTCAGCACGGATCACCTGTCGGTTGAAGCCCGATCATTCTTTCTCGCATACGGCAGATGCGTGATTGCTTGGAACGGTGCGGAACAACAGGTTAGGCAGTTGTTATCTGCCTTAATTAGCGGAGAAACCCATAGCGTTCTTGGGAATATCCTATCCGCTGAACTGGGAACCAGGGCGATAGCAGAGACTCTTCAGTCCATCGCAAATGATATTCTCGTTGGCGATGCTGCGACCGAAGTATGTTATGTGGCCAAGCTTTTCAGTATAATTTCGGGCCATAGAAATTATATCATACATGGCCCAGCTATGTATTCTGACGTGGCTGGAGGCGCTGTCATCCATTCATGGAGCGCCAAAGGGAAACTTAAAAAGAATTCTGATGTATATACGATTGAACAAATCCATGAGTTTACAGGATGGTGCTGGGACCTGATGAATTTTGCAAACGGCGTTATGTTTGCCATGTACTCGAATGCACCTCCCAATTTAGAACCTTCATCATGGCCAGAAAAGCCTCATTTGCCGCCAGCGATAAACAAGAGTGCTCGTGATTGGCGAGAGCTTCGACGCCCGCGTCCAGCATCTCCGGAGTGATTTCCAGTACCGGCCTGTCATAGACCCTGTCCTCCGTGCGGGGCAACGGAACGTTTGCCTTAGGGCAGTACAGCGCCTTAAATTGCTCTAAATTCATACACTGCATCGGTCGATGCGCTGACGATTGAGGCAGCAAGCGGCGGGGATCGGCCTCTACATGAAGGATGGTTCCCGGTGCCAATATCTCAATGATTTCGCGCACCGTGTTTTCTGCGGTGCCCCATTCTTCCGAGTAGTTTGAAACGAGCGACGCGGCGTCATCAAAGGCGCGGCTCGATACGTTAAGCGTCAACGGCTCCGTCATCATCGTTCTCCTCGCCGGCCACGCGCCGGGCTTTTTGCGTGCGCCGATATATCAGGTAAAAATATATTCGCAATCTGCGAAACTTCTAGTTGACCTAACATTCGCAATCTGCGAATAGCCCTCCATCGAAGCCGCACAGGCATCAGGAGGCTAGAGTGAACGCACTATCACCCCGCCAACGCCAGATCATGGAACTGGTCGCGACTGGCCTGACGAACCGCGACATTGCAGCGCAGTTCGGTTTGCAAGCTGACACGGTTCGCCTGCAGCGCCGCGAAGCCCTGCGTCGTCTCGGCGCAAAGACCTCGCCGCACGCGGTTGCGATCATGCTGGGGAGGGCCGCGTGATGAACGCCCACCAGGCATTCCCCACCATCACCGAACGCAGCCTGCGCCGCGATGCCCAGCGCATCGTGTCTGGCCAATGGCGCAACCCCTACGGCCTCCACAGCTTTTACACCGCCGCTGAGTGGGCCTATGAAGCGCAGTGCTTCCTCGACAACGGCTGCGATGCCGACGCGTGCGACTTCGCGTTCATGATCGAGCGGGAGGAAGAAGCCGAGCGCCGCCAGTCCATGCTGCACGGCGGCGAATATGCGGATTGGCTCTACGAGTGCCGCCGCGAAGAGCAGATGCTCGCCGCTTGGGAGCGCGGACATTGAGCCCGTCGCGCACCGAGGCCGCGTGTTTGGCCGCGTCGTTTGCCGCGCTGCCGCCCGTGCAGCCCCGCGACGCCCTCGCCATGATCGCCTTGCGCGAGTCCATCCGTACCGCCGTGCTGTTGAGCCAGCAGGCCGGTGCTGCCCATATGGCGAGCACCGACGACACGCCGGAAAGCCAACTGTTCGCACTGGACAGCGCCGCTCTCGAAGCCCGCGACGACATGCGGGACGCGTTCGCCGACATCGGGATCGACCGCACCATGCTGCGGGAACTGGCGGTGATCCTGTGACCCCCGCCAACGACAACGCCGAACCTTGGGGGCTGCTGACTTGGGCGGTGTTCCTTGGGCTAGCCTGTTCTGTCGGCTTCGCCATGTTCGCCTGAATTTTGGAGGTAATGATGACCCGCAAGAAAACCGCCGCGCCTGTTAAAGCGCCCGCCACACAGGAAGCCACGATCAAGGCCATCAAGGGCTTCGACGAGAACCTGCAATGCCGTGGCCACCAGTTCACGCCCGGCAATACCTACACTGTCGATGGCAAGATCAAGGCTTGCGGTAACGGCTTTCACGCCTGCCCGGTCGATCAGCACCCGCTTTCGGTGTTCTCATATTATGCGCCGGGGGCGTCGCGGTACTTTGATGTCGAAGTAAGCGGCGAGACCGATACGCATGGCGACAAGATCGCTGCGGCCAAAATCACGATAGGCGTCGAAATCACGATTCCGCAGCTTGTGCAGCGTGCATGGGATTGGGTGTGGGACCGCGCGGTAAAGTCGGATGAGAACCATATGACGGCTGATCGTGCCGCGGCCAGCAGCACCGGGCACTACGGCGCGGCCAGCAGCACCGGGTACCGAGGCGCGGCCAGCAGCACCGGGTACCGAGGCGCGGC